>Ga0066710_100007159_pt1 | contig 10599 bp, 10 predicted proteins | sample GraSoiAngelo_159_FD_79666 | JGI IMG/M metagenome (GOLD analysis project Ga0066710, IMG submission 79666) | Grasslands soil microbial communities from the Angelo Coastal Reserve, California, USA - 14_1009_16_40cm | ecosystem: Environmental > Terrestrial > Soil > Grasslands | place: USA...
AGCGGCGGCTGGGCCGAGGACGTCTCCGACAGCCAAGTGGTTGAAGGCATCCAGTTGCTGGCCGAGACTGAAGGAGTTTTCACGGAAACCGCAGGCGGCGTCACCGTCAGCTGCGCTCGCAAGCTGTGTCTGCAGGACCGCATCCTTCCAGATGAAACAACGGTGCTCTGCATCACCGGCAATGGCCTGAAGACGACGGATGCACTCGCGGGAAGATACGAACTGGAAGAACCGATTCCGCCAAAGATCGCCGAATTCGACAAATACCTAGACAAGGCTCTGGAAGTTCCTGAGCCCGCGGTGGCATAACATGACTATCACCGTTCAAATTCCCACCGCCCTGCGCCGGCTCACTGCGGGAAACGCGCAGCTTACCTGTTCAGCCTCCAACTTGGGCGAGCTGTTCTCGGTGCTCGACCAGCAGTTCCCTGATCTCAAGCCACATCTTCGCGACGAGGCAGGCCAGACGCGGCGCTTTCTAAATGTCTACGTAAACGAGGAAGACATCCGCTTCCTCGGCGGCAACTCGTATTCTTTTCATGAAGGAGATGAAATTCTGCTGGTGCCATCGATCGCCGGTGGCTAGCAGGGTTCATGTAGGGACAGCCGCCCCCGGCTGTCCGGCGGAGCGAAGCTCCGCTGTTCCATGCTCAACACATTGCTTGGGCCATATCCAGGAATAGTCCTCCCAGTTTGAAACCAAGCCTCGCCGCACTGGATTTTGCCGTATATATTCGATTTTCTGATCCAAGCTTTCTGAACATCGCAACACATGATCAAATGACTCTGTCTGCCACACCTTCCCTTTGCGACCCAAGATTTTGTTGATCTTGTGGGCTGACGCTCCCTTAACCGCATCCGTGATTTCCGCAAGCGAGCAGACTTCCATTCTGTGCTCATTCACAAGCGGTGCACAGATCACCGCTGGGTACTACCAGAGCTTGCCCGCAAGGTCGTGTTGGATTGCTGCTTGCACGATGATGGAACCACAATGGCTCTTCAGATTGTTGTGATCATGCCGGATCACGTGCACTTGATTTTCAGAAGGTCACAAAATGGGGCTTGTTGTCGCCCTGAAAGTGAGGAAGTTGGCGTCGATAGAAGTGTTTTGGCATGCTCTGAGGAACTTGATTCTATTAGTTGATTTTGAAGCTTAGGTAAGAGCTAACCAGATAAGTTGTCCAAGAATCCCAAGTTGGGAAATCTTTGGGTGAGCTGGCGAGCTGCCGCTCGCCCGGACAGCCGAGGGCGGCTGTCCCCACATGTTGTTACCCTTCAGCCGAGCTAAGCTACTATTGAGGCAACCTTCTTCTTGCGGCCAACCCTTACGTACGCATCAGTGGGAACGCTTATGAAAGCGAAGTATCTTCCCTTCATTTTCTCACCCTTGATGGTGACCGCATCCTCTTTTAGCTTGCGACTCGCTTCCGTTGTAGATGAAACCAGTCCGAGCTGAAGCAGAAGTTTCTCCACTCTAGCAATCCTTACTTTAGGATTCCCGTCTAGAACTTTGTCCCAGTCTGCTTTGATGGTGCTTTCATCCGGCAGGTAGAGATGTTTGGTTGGTGCCTCTTCATATGCCCAAGGCGGCTTGGTCCGGTCCTGCGCGTCTTGCACTTCAATCGAAGCGATGGGGACTAATACTTTTTCCGTCGCCTCTAAAACCTGCTCATTCCGCTGGAAGTCTCTCGCCCAGTCCTCCGCTGCCCTAGTCGCCGCATCCGCCGAATGAAAGTCCGCCACAATTTGCCGCGCCAAGTCCTTCTTCGCCTGCATGGGATGCGACTCGCGCTTCATCTTCTCAATCTCCGGCAGCTGCGCGTCGGTGAGCAGTTCGTAGTACCGCCACATCATTTCGTCTGAAATTGACATGATCTTCCCGTACATTTCGAGCGGAGGCTCCTGGATGCCGATTGCATTCCCCAGCGACTTCGACATCTTCTGCACGCCGTCCAGCCCTTCGAGAATCGGTGTCGTAAGCACGATCTGCGATTCCTGGCCGTAAGCCCGTTGCAACTCGCGCCCAACCAACAAATTAAATTTTTGATCGGTGCCCCCGAGTTCAACATCGCATTTCAAAACGACCGAGTCGTACCCCTGCGCCAGCGGGTAGAGCAGCTCATGCAACGCGATTGGCTTTTCATCCTGAAAACGCTTGTGGAAGTCTTCCCGCTCGAGCATCTGCGAGACAGTGAACTTCGCTGTCAGCCGGATCCAATCCGCCGGCTTCATCTTGTCGAACCACTCGCTATTGAAACGAACTTCCGTCTTGGCCTGCGAAAGAATCTTCCACACCTGCGCCATGTAAGTCTTCGCATTGCGCATGATTTCTTCCGCGCTCAGCGGCGGGCGCGTGGCAGAGCGGCCCGTGGGGTCGCCGATCATGCCCGTGAAATCGCCGATCAGAAATGTGACGGTATGTCCGAGGTCCTGAAAATGCTTCAGCTTGCGCAACAGGACGGTGTGGCCTAGGTGCAGATCGGGCGCGGTAGGGTCAAAACCGGCTTTGACCCGAAGCGGCTTCCCCGAGGCGCGAGATTTCTCCAGTCTCTCTCGAAGCTCGGACTCTTTCACGATCTCGGCAGAGCCCTTTTTTATGTAGGTTAACTGTTCGTCGACTGGCGCAAACGGGGACATAGCGGACGATTATAGCTGCAGGGTCGTGTTGCGATAGCTGCTGTGGCTTGGTGAGGTTGATCAAGATATCCGCCAGCCGCACCCTGGATCTCTTATCTCCTTACAAGCCGTCTTCCCGCGATGTCGAAACTTTCCGTCAACACGAGGTTAATCGCTTCGGCGTACGCGATGTGCTCTTGCTCCAGGATGCGGGCGGCGAGACTGCCTTCAGTATCAGTCTCGAGAACCGGCACCGCTTTCTGCACAACGATCGGTCCATGATCCAGTTCTTCGTCTACGAAGTGCACAGTGCAGCCTGCGATTTTCACTCCGTAGGCAAAGGCCTGTTCCTGAGCCTCCAGCCCGGGAAATGCCGGCAAGAGCGAAGGGTGAATGTTCAAAATGCGCCGCGGAAATTGCTGCACGAACCAGGGAGAGAGCAGACGCATGTAGCCGGCCAGGCAGACCAGATCCACATTACGCTGGTGCAACGCCGCAACCACTTCGCCGTCGTGTTCTTGACGCTGTTTACCCTTGGAGGGAATCAGAAGTGCCTCCAATCCCATGCGCTGCGCTATCGCCATCCCTCCGGCATCGGGTTCATTCGAGATCACCACCGCAATTCGGGCCTCGGGAATTTTTCCCGCTGCCACGTTCTTGGCAATAGCTTCAAAGTTTGACCCCCGTCCGGAGAGCAGGATGCCAAGATTCTTCATGAAACCTCCACTGCGCCGCGAAGCACATAATAGTCTACGCACCCAACGGTGTGATCCGAATCACTGTGTTGTTAAAACCAGAGGACTAGCCTGAGGTAAAGCGCAACATCTAAAGACGTGTAGGAAGCATCGTTGTGTTGTCTCGTGCCTCCTTCTGTCGATTATTATAGTTTTGACACCATGTACCAGGATTTCCATGCCATGGATCGTTGGTCTAAAAGGACGGTCCACTGCATTTATCAGGCGCTCATTGTCGCCATCGCAACCCGGCACGCCGATGCTGTAGACGTCAAGTTTCTGGTCGACGGCCGTCCGGTTTGGGTCGCCCTGCCGCATCCGGCGTGGGTGGAATACCAGCGGCGCACCGGAAAGCAAATTACGGACCCTCTGGCTATCGAGATTGCCGGGCACTTTTGCAAGACTGCCTTAGAAACCGGCGAGGGCCTCGGACGCGAAATGTACTCGCTCACTGTAGAAGATACTCTTCAGCATCTGGAAGCAGCGGTAAAGGAAATACGTGTACAGGAACCCGGCACACAGGAGATGAGTCCTGTCTACCGGACGGGTTAACTAGTGCGACGTATCCGAATCATAAAGCAAACCCCGGTTGCTATCAGGAGAGGCACTCATGTCCAGTATGACAATTGACGTGGAAGCTGCGCCGAGTCATAAGCGCCATACGCGCCTCGCACAGTGGGTGGAAGACGTAGCGCAGATGTGCAAACCCGACCGCGTGCATTGGTGCGACGGCTCGCATGACGAATATCAGGCAATGCAACGGCTGATGATCTTGAGCGGCACGGCTATTCCCCTGAATGAGCAGAAACGCCCCAACAGCATTCTGGTTCGCTCGGATCCCGCCGATGTTGCCAGAGTCGAAGACCGCACCTTCATCTGTTCTCGCCACAAGGAAGACGCCGGTCCGACCAACAACTGGGAGGACCCGGAAAAGATGACCCGCAAGCTGCGGGAGCTTTATGCGGGATGCATGGTCGGACGCACCATGTACGTGATCCCGTACAGCTTGGGCCCGATCGGATCAGAGATCTCACGGCTCGGCGTGGAAATCACCGATTCTCCTTACGTCGTAGCCAGCATGCACATCATGACCCGAGTCGGCACGAGCGTGCTGCAAGCCTTTGGCGTAGACGGTGAGTTCGTTCGCGGCCTGCACTCAGTTGGCGCGCCTCTTGCGCCGAACCAGGCCGATACCCCCTGGCCCTGCAACTCCCGCGATAAATACATCTGTCATTTTCCTGAAACTCGAGAAGTCTGGTCGTACGGCTCCGGTTACGGCGGCAACGCTCTGCTGGGAAAAAAGTGTCACGCCCTTCGCATCGCCTCGGTGCAGGCCCGTGATGAGGGCTGGATGGCCGAGCACATGCTCATCCTCAAACTAACCAATCCGGAGGGCCGCGCGAAGTATATGACCGCCGCCTTTCCCTCCGCCTGCGGCAAGACCAACCTCGCCATGCTGATCCCGACGATTCCCGGATGGAAGGTTGAGACTGTAGGCGATGACATTGCCTGGATGAAAATTGGCGCTGATGGCCGCCTGTACGCCATCAATCCTGAATACGGATTCTTCGGTGTGGCGCCGGGCACGAGCATGAAATCGAATCCCAATGCTCTGCTCACAGCCACCAAAAATTCCATCTTTACAAATTGCGCAATGACTCCCGACGGCGACGTCTGGTGGGAAAGCATGACAAGCGAGAAGCCGGCGGAATTAGTGGACTGGCTTCGCCGCCCCTGGTTCCCCGCATCCGGACGCAAAGCCGCCCATCCCAATTCGCGGTTCACCACCCCCGCGCACCAGTGTCCCGTCATCGCTCGCGAATGGGAAGACCCTCGCGGTGTGCCAATTGACGCAATCCTGTTCGGGGGCAGGCGAGCCGGAGTATTACCGCTCATTACCGAAGCCTTCAACTGGCAGCACGGAACCTTTTTGGGCGCTACCGCCAGCAGTGAGACTACGGCCGCCGCCGTGGGCAAGGTCGGTCAGCTTCGCCGCGATCCCATGGCCATGCTCCCCTTCTGCGGCTATCACATGGGTAACTATTTCGGCCACTGGCTGAACATGGGCAAAAGCTCATCCCCCTCGAAGCTTCCAAAAATCTTCTACGTGAACTGGTTCCGGCAAGATGAGAGCGGGAAGTTCCTGTGGCCGGGCTATGGCGAGAACAGCCGGGTACTCAAGTGGGTTTTCGACCGTTGCGATGGCAAAGTGCACTCGGTAGAGACGCCGATCGGCCGCTTGCCTGAACCCGCCGATTTGGATACCCGCGGGCTGGATCTCCCGCCCGATAGTCTTGCGAAACTCTTGAGGGTGGACATAGACGGATGGATGGCAGAAATTGCCAGCATCAGGCAGCATTTCGCTCAGTTTGGCAGCCGGTTGCCTCAGGGCTTGAATGACGAAGTAGCAGACCTCGAGAAACGTTTGAAAGTGTTGAAGAACTGAGTTTCCGGGTTGGCGTGTGATCTCCCAAGTTCCAGATGAATTACCGATTTATCAACTGTTTTCCTCATCCTCTCGGAAGTTGTAGCATCCAATTAGAATCCAATGTCCAAGTCTCGTCCGGGCCTGACTATCGGCGAACTGTTCGCCTCTTGGGGAAGCATTCTGCGTGGCCGAGTGCCAATGCTCTCCATTGAGATTACGCGCGAGTGTCCCCTCACCTGCCCCGGTTGTTACGCCTACGGCGACTCCCACCTGAATAATGGCCAAACTCTTCGCCAGCTTTCCGACTTGCGCGGAGACGCTCTGGTTGACGGCGTGCTGGGCCTGGTACGTGAGCATCGGCCGCTCCATGTCTCTTTAGTGGGTGGCGAGCCGCTGGTCCGGCATCGCGAACTGAGCCGCATACTTCCGGAGTTGAGTCGACAGGGTGTGTTTACTCTGGTCGTGACAAGCGGAGTAATTCCAATTCCTGGCGAATGGATGCGATTGCGCCGCAGCCGGGTTGCGGTGTCGATCGACGGTCTGCCCGAACATCACGATGTCCGCCGCAAGCCGGCAACTTACGAACGCATTCTGGCGAACCTTCAAGATCGTAAGGTAAACATTCATTGGACCATCACCGGCCCGATGCTCCAAAGGCCCGGTTACCTCGAAGAATACGTCGCCTTCTGGCACGCCCGCCCGGAAGTGAATCGTATTTGGGTTAGCCTCTACACCCCCCAACTCGGCGAGGAAAGCCCTGAGAAACTGACCCCGGAACAACGACAGCTGGTAGCGCGCGAACTGCCTGGCCTTCGTGCAAAATATCCCAAGTTTCTGATGAATCCGGGCATCGCTCAGGCTCTGCTGGAACCCCCACGCAATCCGCAAGAGTGCCTCTTTTCCAAAATGTCCACCAACTACTCGGCCGATCTCGCGACGCGCGTGGAGCCATGCATCTTCGGCGGCACACCGGACTGCAGCCAGTGTGGTTGCGTGATTTCGAGCGGTCTCCACTACACGCAAAAAATAAAAGTTGCCGGCCCGCTGAAGATCGGTCACCTCGTCCGCGGTTCCATGGCGCTGGGTGCGTTGCGAAACCGTTTCCGATCCGGAGCAAAACCCGCCCGCTGGAAACGGTATCCGATTCAAACGGCCGACCCAGAACTCGTGCAGATCGCAAACCCACGATAACTGGCTCAGCCGACTTGAGGACCGACACTCAGCAATCCGTAGTGTCCTAATATGAGTAGTCCTTTGCGTTCTTTGCGGCTTTTCTTGGCGAGCTTTGCGGTCTAGGATTTTTTCTGCTCTTGCGGGAAAGAAAACACCAAGGCAAATTAGGACACTAACCAGCAATCTGATCAGCGCAGGGCACTACGGACCGTATGCTAAACTACCTCTTCTCGCAGCCAATCCCCGATCCGCACCATGTTACTTTCGAAAGACTATGTCAGCTATCTGGCCCGCGAAGTCACTAAAAAACTGATCGCTGGCGAATTCATCGAGACAAAGAACCTCCCGGCCGTAACCACAAGGGTCCACTCCTCGATGCTCGACGAGCTTTCGCTCGAAGACCGCATCAATGACGAGGTACGTGTCATCCTCGAGGCGTACTCCGAAGAAATGCGCAAAACTGGCGCAAACTACCAGGAAATGTTCCGCAAAGTAAAGAACGAACTGGTTCGTAAGTACAAGGCGGTGCTGTGAGGGTCAATCGCGACAAGGTGAACAAGGTAGCTCACGTGGTCACCGACGCCCTTGCTGCCATGAACGAAGTAGACTTCCTAGAAGACCGCAACACCGTCCGCCTGGAGGTGCGAAGGCTTCTCGAAGAATTGCTGAATCAGGAAGAACGCATCGATCAGGCCGCCCGCCACAAAATTGACAGCCAGAAACGTACCATTCTTGAGGGCAGTCAGGAATGGGACATTCTCTACAGGAAGTACTACAACGAAGAAGTGAAAAAGCTCGGGATCTGATACTCCGAATGCTAAGGGACTCCGGACAGGTTCGGTGACCAGCCCGAACAAGGCTGGAGTCCCTGCTGGCTAGCAGCCACCCAAAGAATAGCAAATATCCCCTGTGAATTCCGTAAAAAAGCCATAAATTTCGGCAAGAAAAAGGCACCCTTTGCGGGAGGGTGCCTGGGGCAAATTGTCCGGAACGGAGCGGGAAATGTGCACGTGTTCCTGCTCCGTCTTTCTCCAGCCTGCCTAGAAGGTAAGTACCTAGCTATACCCTTAATTCTGTATTTCGCAGCACGACCCCCGTGTACGCCCTCTAGCTACGTACACCCGTTCAATGCCTCAGGGGTCTGATTTTTGTTCAGCTTATCCAGATCCTTCTGTTGCTGATCGCGTCTCGGCACACATAAGACTTCTCGCAGGGCGTCAGTTATAAGATCACGGTTGAACGGCTCCTGCGTGTAAGCAGCCTTCGTTCCCTGCTTGGAGTATTGCGTTCCGAAAATCTGCGGCTTCTTCAGAGATTGAAGATAGCGGTCCAGTGTTGCTGCAGCCATCCATCGCCCTTCCTGGTCTCCTTTGGCAATGCTGGCCATCGCCAACGTATGTGCCAGCAAGTAATCATCAGGCTGGTCGCCATGCTGAAAAATGAAAGCCGCATCGCGATAGTCCTGTCCCGTCTTCAGGGCGCCTGAAACCAGCAATTTCCGGACGCGCGCCTGCCGCTGCTTGTCTCTTTGTTTGATCTTCTGCATCTCTGTGGCCGACCCGATAATGCCCTTAAATTTCTCCCGATCACCCTGATCCGCCAGAAAAAGCTGATGCACTTCGCTTCCCTGCTCCTGCGAATTTTCGGCGACTGATCGAATTAACCCGGTAAATATCAGGATCACGAATACCCGCGCCACGATTTGAAAATACTTTTTCATCATCTCCCCGGTTCGAGCGCGGGCATGCGCAGCACGTCGTCGCCTAGATCTTCGTCCCCCACTCGCAATGCATGTAACTCGCGCGCGAGCGGCTGAACTGTTCGTAGCATCTCTAGCATTGCGCTCGATACTCCTTCTTTGTCGCTATTGTCCGGCCCCTCGCGTTCGAGAACACTTTGAATGAAACTCTTCCGGTGTGGAAAAACTACTAGCTTCACCTCATCCGACTCAGGAATCGAAGCAGCCTTCTTCGCCACCTGGAGCGCAGTATCAAAGCCCCCTACTTCGTCAATCAGGCCCAACGCTTTGGCATCCTGCCCCGACCAGATGCGCCCCTTCGCGATCTGCAACACGCGATCTTTCGGCAAATGCCGCCCCTCCGCGACTTTACTTGTGAAGTCCACGTAAATACGATCCAGCCAGTTCTCGAACCGTTGCCATTGGTCCGGACTGTAATCGTGGGTGCCCGTAAACATCGTAGCTTTCGCGCCGACGTGAACTTCGTCCCATGTAAGCCCGATCTTGTCCCAGAAGCCCGAACTCAGCAGTTTGCCGGCCAGCACGCCGATGGAAGCGGTAATCGTTCCAGGCTGAGCGACAATTTTATCCGCCGCCATCGCGACGAAATACCCTCCCGATCCCGCCAGATCGCCCATCGAGACGATCACCGGCTTTCCTGCCTTACGCGCGCGTACCACCTCCTGCCAGATCGTGTCGGACGCTACATATGACCCGCCTGGGCTATCCACCCGAAACAGGATGGCCTTGACGTCTTTGTCTTCAGAGGCAGCACGAATCGCTCCCGCAACTGTGTCCGAGCCCATGGTGAGCTCGCCCTGCACCGGGTTATAGTTGCTCTTTCCGCGAGAGACTCCGCCTACCCCATACACCAGCGCAATCGTCTTCCCCTTCTCATGCGGACGCCCCGCCCGATCAAGATACTTATCCAGATAAAGCAGTTCGGCAACATTCCCCGCTTTCTTCTTCACTTGGTCGTAAACCTCGTTGCGATAAGCCAACCCATCAACCAGATGAGCCGTCACCGCCTCCTGCCCCAGGTACGGCCCGTTGTCCACCAGCACCTGGAATTGATCCGGAGGAATGTGGCGCGCCTGGGTTACTCCATCCTTGATCTGCGTGAACCACGAGTTCATGAGCGCCGTCATGGCCTCCTTATGCGGAGGCGTGTATTTGCTCTCGGTAAAGAAATTCAGCGCGTTCTTGTACTCGTAGCGATGGTCGCCATGAAAGCGTGTGCCCAGCTTGGCCAGCGTCCCTTTAACAAAAGGACTCTCCAGCATCAACCCCGTAAGCCCTACATCCCCCGAGGGCTGAAGATAGATTTGATCAAAAGCCGTCGCGAGATAGTACGCGTTATTCCCCGGCCCAAACTCGCCGAACGTCTCTGCGAAAGCTACTGCCGGCTTTTTGTGCGCTCGAAACCGCGTCACGGCATCGCGTAGCTCCTGCACCTGGGCCGTCCCCATGCGTACCGCTCCGATGCGCGCCACGAATCCAAGCACCCGGTTATCGCTGGCGCCTCGGTCGAGTGCATCTACGACATCGCGAAGCACTGCGCGGTCGTTGAGCAATGCCTTCGCAGCCGGCTCGTCGGGAATGTCCTCAACCATCTGCCGCTCAAAATTCGCTTCCAGGATCGTCTTCGACGGCACGCTTCCCTTCCGTTGACTGATCGCGATCACCATAATCACGAGCGTGATCAACCATAGGGCGCCCAGGGTGGCCAGAATGCGAACGATAGCTTTTTTCATGTTTTCTCCGGAATTTGCAGAAGGAAGAGTCTAGCGCGAAACTGCACTCATCTGCATGTGCGGAATCAAAGCCGCGGAGCGGCGAAATTCATTAGCCCAGCGCGTGAGCGCTGGGTAAACTGCAACGGAATTGTCGAGTGCCGAAGGCACGGCACG
>Ga0066710_100007160_pt1 | contig 10599 bp, 6 predicted proteins | sample GraSoiAngelo_159_FD_79666 | JGI IMG/M metagenome (GOLD analysis project Ga0066710, IMG submission 79666) | Grasslands soil microbial communities from the Angelo Coastal Reserve, California, USA - 14_1009_16_40cm | ecosystem: Environmental > Terrestrial > Soil > Grasslands | place: USA...
CGGACACGCCTCGCGGCCCGGTCTTGGCGACCCGTCGGAGATGGGTCGATCGGCTGATTGCGGGGCAAGGCCTCCGTGCTAGCATGGCCTCAAGGGCGTTCAGCCGGACGCTCAGCAGGGAACAGACGTTCGACCCGAATGGACCGCTTCGACAAGTTCACGGATCGCGCGCGCAAGGTCCTCACCCTTGCCCAGGACGAAGCGCAGCGATTCAACCACAACTACATCGGCACGGAGCACTTGCTCCTCGGCCTCGTCCGCGAGGGCGAGGGCGTCGCCGCGCGGGTCCTCGAGAACATGAACGTCGAGCTGGCGAAGGTCCGGACCGCCGTCGAGTTCATCATCGGGCGGGGCGACCGGCCGGTGGTCGGCGAGGTCGGGCTGACGCCGCGGGCGAAGCGGGTCATCGAGCTGGCCATCGACGAGGCCCGTCGCCTCGGCCACAACTACATCGGCACCGAGCATCTCCTCCTCGGGCTCGTCCGGGAAGGGGAGGGGATCGCCGCGGGCGTCCTGGAGTCGCTCGGCGTCAACCTCGACAAGGTCCGCCACGAGGTGATCCGGGTCCTGTCGCAGAGCTCCTCGGCCGGGCCGACCCAGGAGACGAAGCGGGCGAGCAAGACCCCCACGGTCGACCAGCTCGGGATCAACCTCACCGAGCTCGCCCGGTCGGGCAAGCTCGATCCGGTCATCGGCCGCGAGAAGGAGATCGAGCGCGTCATCCAGATCCTGTCGCGCCGCCAGAAGAACAACCCGGCGCTGATCGGTGAGCCGGGAGTTGGCAAGACGGCGATCGCCGAAGGCCTCGCTCACCGGATCATCAACGGCGACGTGCCCGAGACCCTGCTGAACAAGCGCGTCCTGACCCTCGACATCGGGTCGCTCGTCGCCGGCACGAAGTACCGCGGCGAGTTCGAGGAGCGGCTCAAGAAGATCATCGAGGAGCTCCGCAACACGAACGACGCGGTCCTCTTCATCGACGAGCTCCACACGCTCGTCGGGGCCGGCGCCGCCGAGGGCGCGATCGACGCGGCCAACATCCTCAAGCCGCCGCTGTCGCGAGGCGAGCTGCAGTGCATCGGTGCGACGACGCTCGACGAATACCGCAAGTACATCGAGCGCGACGCCGCCCTCGAGCGGCGGTTCCAGCCGGTCATGGTCGAGGAGCCCACGCTGGAGCAGACCGTCGACATCCTCATGGGCATCCGCGAGCGCTACGAGCAGCACCACAAGGTCGCGATCACCGACGGCGCGGTGCAGGCGGCCGCCGACCTGTCGAGCCGCTACATCACCGACCGCCATCTTCCGGACAAGGCGATCGACCTCATCGACGAGGCCGCGTCGCGGGTCCGGCTCCGCCACGCATCCGCGCCGCCCGCCCTGCGGGAGGCCCAGAAGGAGCTGGACCGCGTCACGAAGGAGAAGGACGCGGCGATCAACAACCAGGAGTACGAGGAGGCCGCCCGGCTTCGGGAGGCGGAGGCGACCTCACGGGAGACCGTCGAGAAGCTCCGCGCGGAGTGGCAGTCGCAGGTCTCGAGCGATCAGCCGACCGTCGACGAGGAGGAGATCGCCCAGATCGTCGCCATGTGGACCGGCATCCCGGTCACCCGCATCGCGGCCGAGGAGTCCGAGCGGCTGCTCCACATGGAGGAGGCGATCCACGCCCGGGTCATCGGCCAGGAAGAGGCCATCTCGATCATCTCGAAGGCGGTCCGTCGAGCCCGCGCCGGCCTGAAGGACCCGAAGCGGCCGATCGGCTCGTTCATCTTCCTCGGCCCGACCGGTGTCGGGAAGACCGAGCTCGCCAAGGCCCTCGCCGAGTTCATGTTCGGCAGCGAGGACGCGCTCATCAAGATCGACATGAGCGAGTTCATGGAGCGCCACAACGTCAGCCGGCTCGTCGGAGCGCCTCCCGGCTACGTCGGTTTCGACGAGGGCGGCCAGCTGACCGAGGCCGTCCGTCGCAAGAGCTACGCGGTCGTCCTGCTCGACGAGGTTGAGAAGGCCCACCCGGAGGTCTTCAACATCCTGCTCCAGATCCTGGAGGACGGGCACCTGTCCGACGCGAAGGGCCGCCGGGTCGACTTCCGCAACTGCATCATCATCATGACCTCGAACCTCGGCGCGAAGCAGCTCCAGACGAACTCCGCGCTCGGTTTCCGGGCGATGGGCGAGACCGAGGCGGCTCGGGCGGAGTCGTCCTACGAGCTGATGAAGGAGAAGGTCGCGGCAGAGCTGAAGAACAACTTCCGCCCCGAGTTCCTCAACCGCATCGACGCGACGGTCGTCTTCCGGTCACTGACGGTCGAGGAGATCGCCCAGATCGTCGACCTGATGCTCTCCCGGGTCCGCGACCAACTCCGCGCCCAACAGATGTCGCTCGAGGTCACCGACGCGGCGAAGGAGCACATCATCAAGCTCGGCTACGACGTCGCGTACGGTGCGCGACCGCTCCGCCGGGTGATCCAGAACATGGTCGAGGACGTCCTCGCCGAGCATCTCCTGCTCGGCAAGTACGAGCCGGGCACGACGATCGTCGTCGACCGCGACCCCGAGGCCGGCCTCGACATCCACGCCGCCGAGCCGCTGACCCCGGTCGAGGCCTGATCGGCCGCCGGGCCCGGCGGCGTCCGGAATGAGCAAGGCTCCCGGGCGCGGCCAGACGCGCTACGTCTGCCAGTCGTGCGGCGAGGCCTTCCTCCGCTGGGAGGGTCAGTGCCGGGCCTGCTCGGCCTGGAATAGCCTCGTCGAGACGGTCGTCCGAGCCGAGCCCAAACCGCCTCGCCTCGCGGTCGGCCCCGGCGTCGGCGGCGCCGTCGCCACGTCGAGACTGGGTGACGTCGGGTCGGCGGATGGGGCGCGGTTGACCATCGGGATCGCCGAGCTCGACCGGGTGCTGGGCGGGGGCCTCGTCCCGGGGTCGGTCGTCCTCGTCGGCGGCGAGCCGGGGATCGGCAAGTCGACGCTGCTCCTCCAGGCTGCGGCCGGCGTCGCCGCGCGAGTCGGCCCCGACCGGGTCCTGTACGCGACCGGCGAGGAGTCCGCGGCGCAAGTCCGGCTCCGGGCAGAGCGGCTCGGGCTCCTCGACGGCCCCGCGGCAGACATCCGGATCGCGTCCGAGTCCTCGGTCGACCGGATCGGGGACGTCGCCGCGTCGCCGCCGATGCCGGCGCTCCTGGTCGTCGACTCCATCCAGACCGCGACGGTCGACGACCTCGACGGGCCGGCCGGCAGCGTCGGCCAGGTCCGCGGCTCCGCGCTCCGGCTGATGGAGCTGGCGAAGCCTAACGGGATCGCGGTCGTCCTTGTCGGGCACGTGACGAAGGACGGGTCGATTGCCGGGCCGAAAACGCTCGAGCACCTGGTCGATGCCGTGCTGACCCTCGACGGCGACCGATATGCCCCGATCCGTCTGCTGCGCGCGTCGAAGAACCGGTTCGGCTCGACGGATGAGGTCGGCGTCTTCCAGATGAGCGATGGTGGCCTCAGCGAGGTCGCCGACCCTGCTCGGGCGTTCCTCGCCGAGCACGACGGGCCGGCGCCGGGCAGCGTCGTGGCGCCGACCCTCGAGGGATCGCGGCCGCTCCTCGTCGAGGTCCAGGGCCTCGTCGCGCCAGGGCCCGGCGGAACGCCGCGTCGGACGACCAGCGGCGTCGACTCGAACCGCGTGGCCCTGCTCGTGGCGGTCCTCGCCCGGCGCGCCGGGATCGGCCTGGCCAGCCACGACATCTACGTCAACCTCGCGGGCGGCCTGACGGTCGACGAGCCGGGGCTCGACCTGCCGCTCGCCCTCGCCCTCGCCTCGTCACTCCGCGACCGCCCGATCGGCCCCGGCACGGTCGCGATCGGGGAGGTCGGGCTGCTCGGCGAGCTGCGGGCCGTGTCCGGGCTCGACCGGCGGCTCCGCGAAGCTGCCCGGCTCGGGTTCGTGCGGGCGGTGGTCCCGCGGGCTGGCCGAGGCGCCCCGACACCGGACGTGCCCGGCCTGGAGATCGTCGCGGTCGGGAGCCTGCGCGAGGCGATCGAGGCGGCCCTTGCGGGCGGTCCGGTAGGGTCCGGTCGCGTGGCGGTGGGGTCGGCGCGATGCTAAGGTGCGGAGGCTTCAGCGCGATCGAGGGCGACGGTCGTTCACGCCCTGAGAGGGACGACGCGAGGACAACGTGATCCGCAACATCCGCCTCCTCGGGGCAGCGCTCGGCGGTCTCGTCGGCCTGGCACTGGCGGCGTCGGCCCGGCTCTTCGAACAGTCCGCGGGCGGGGGCTGGCTGCTCGCGGCGTGGGTCGTCGCGTGGATCGTGGTCGGGTTCGCGATCCTTCCGTACCTCACCGCCGTCCCGGCGGTCTGGCTCGTCCGGCAGATCCAGGAGCTGTCGACGGCGGAGTTCGTCACGGCCGTCGTCGGGCTGCTGATCGGGCTGCTGATGGGCCTGCTCCTCGGCCTGCCGCTGTCGGCCTTCCCGGACCCGCTCGGGACGTGGCTCCCCCTCGGGGTGTCGCTCTTCCTCGGTCTGGGGATGCTCGGGCTGACCGTTGCCAAGCGCGATGATCTGCTCCTTGCGGCCGAGGCGATCGGGATCGTCCGACGGCCGATCCCGGAGGCGGATCGAGAACGGGCGGCCGGCGACCCCCACATCGTCGTCGACACGAGCGCGATCATCGACGGCCGGATCGCGGAGATCGTCGAGTCGGGCTTCATCTACGGGACCCTCGTCGTCCCGAAGTTCGTCCTCGACGAGCTCCAGCACATCGCCGACAGCTCCGACACGCTCCGCCGCAATCGGGGCCGCCGCGGGCTCGAGATCCTGGCGAAGATGCAGAAGGACTCGCCGACGCCGATCGAGATCGTCGACGAGTCGCTGCCCGACGTCCCGGAGGTCGACGCCAAGCTCGTCACGCTGGCCCGGGCGCGGTCGAAGGCGATCCTGACGAACGACTACAACCTGAACCGCGTCGCCGAGCTCCAGGGCATCCGGGTCCTCAACGTGAACTCGCTGGCGAACGCGGTGAAGCCGGCGGTCCTGCCCGGCGAGGAGCTCCGGGTCCGGGTCATCCAGGAGGGCAAGGAGGCGGGTCAGGGCGTCGGCTTCCTCGACGACGGGACGATGATCGTGGTCGAGGGCGGCGTCCGCTACATCGACAAGGACCTCGACGTGTCCGTGACCCGCGTCCTGCAGACCGTGGCCGGCCGGATGATCTTCGCCCAGCCGCGCCTCGACTGACGACGCCCCGTGTCGACGCCGAAGGCGGACGTCGTTGTGGTCGCCGCCGGCGCGTCGTCGCGGATGAGCGGCCACGACAAGATGACCATTCCGATCGTCGGGCGCCCGCTGCTCGCCTGGTCCCTCGCCACCTTCGTCGACATGCCCCCGATCGACCGCGTCGTCGTCGTCGTCCCGCCGGATCGCGTCGACGAGTTCCGGGCGGCCGACTGGATCCCGGACGCGGCCATCGTGGTAGGCGGCGGGAAGCGGCGACAAGAGTCGGTCGCCGCCGGCGTCGCAGCGCTCGAGGCGGCCGGGACGCCTGACGAGCGGGTCGTCCTGGTGCACGACGGGGCTCGGCCGGTCGTGCCCCGCCAGACGACGATCCGGGTGATCGAGGCCGCGACAGCCGGCGGAGCCGCGATCCCGGTGCTGCCGGTCGTGGACACCCTCAAGGCGATCGACGGCGACCTGGTCGCGCGGACCGTCGATCGGACAGGGCTCGGGTTCGCCCAGACCCCGCAGGGCGTCCAGCTGGGCGTCCTGCGTCGTGCCTATGGACGCTTCCCGCCCGACGGCCCGCAGACCTTCACGGACGAGGCCGCGCTCCTCGAGGCCTGTACGATTCCCGTCCGTGTGGTGCCCGGACAAGCCGACAACATCAAGGTGACCGTCGCGACCGACCTCGATCGCGCCGCCGCCGCGCTCCACGTCGACCGGACGCGCGTCGGGTACGGCGAGGACAGCCATCCCTTCGGGCCAGGGGCTCCGCTCGTCCTCGGCGGCGTCCAGTTCCCCGGCGCCCCTCGGCTTTCGGGCCACTCCGACGGTGACGTCGTCCTCCATGCCGTGGCCGTGGCGCTCCTCGGCGCAGCGGGTCTGCCGGACCTCGGAGAGCTCTTTCCGGCCGATGGGCGGACGCCCGTCGGCATCGACAGCGCCGAGCTGCTCAGCGACGTCGTCGATCGGGTCCATGGGGCCCAGTTCCGGCCGGTCCGGATCGACGTCACGATCGTCGCCGGGCGGCCGCGACTCGGGGACCGCCTGGACGAGGTCCAGGCCCGGGTCGCGGAGCTCGTCCGGATCAACCGAGACGAGGTCGCGATCAAGGCGTCCAGCGGCAATCTGGCCGGGCTGGAGGGCGCCGGCCGCGGAATCTCGGCTCGAGCCGTCACGACCCTGGAGCCGGCGTGGTGGTGATCCGGCTCCAGGACACGCTCACCGGCGAGACGCGACCGTTGGAGCCCCTCGAATCGGGCCACGTCCGGATCTACAGCTGCGGCCCGACGGTCTACGGGCCGACCCACATCGGCAACTTCCGGAGCTTCCTGTTCGCCGACCTCCTGGTCCGCCACCTGCGCCGTTCCGGCCTGCGCGTGACATGGGTGATGAACATCACCGACATCGACGACAAGATCATCAAGGGCGCGGCCGCGGCCGGAACGACGATCGAGGCGCTCGCCGACCGCTGGCTGGCGGTCTTCCTGGCCGACGCCGCGCAGGTTCGGATGACGCGGCCTGACGTCCTCCCTCGGGCGACCGGGCACATCAACGAGATGGTCGCCCTCATCTCGACGCTGCTCGATCGTGGCTACGCCTACCGGACCGATGACGGGTCGATCTTCTTCCGGATCGCCTCATGGCCGGCCTACGGACGCCTCGCCCGTCTCGATCCGGACCAGCTCCGAGTGGGCGAGCGCGTCGAGAGCGACGAGTACGCGAAGGACAACGTCCGCGACTTCGCCCTCTGGAAGGGGCCGAAGCCCGGCGAACCTTCGTGGGAGACGGCGGTCGGCGCCGGCCGACCCGGCTGGCACATCGAGTGCTCGGCGATGTCGATGAAGCACCTCGGGCCGTCCTTCGACATCCACACCGGCGGGGTGGACCTGATCTTCCCCCACCACGAGGACGAGATCGCGCAAAGCGAGGCGGCCACGGGCCTGCCGTTCGTGCGGACCTGGCTTCACTGCGCTCACCTCCAGATGAGCGGGGCGAAGATGGCCAAGTCGACGGGCAACATCGCTCGCGTCGGCGAGATCCTAGACGCCGGCGTCTCGCCGCGCGCCCTGCGCTATGCCCTCATCGCCGTGCATTACCGGGCCGCGAACAACTACAGCGACGAGTCGGTCGCCGCCGCGGCGGCGGCGGTCGATCGTCTCGACGCCCTGGTTGCCGCGCTGGACGCCTATCGCGAGGAGCGCGCCGACTCGCCCGACCTCGAGGCCGTCCTCACGACCGCCGACGACGCGTTCGGAGCCGCCCTCGATGACGATCTCAACGTATCGGCGGCGCTCGCGGTCGTCTTCGATCTCCTCCGCGTGATCAACCGGCGGATCGACGGCCGATCCCTGTCGACCTCCGACGCCGAGCGCGTGCTGCAGACGCTGCGGTCTCTCGACCAGGTCCTGGGGGTGCTCCCCGACCCGAGCGAGGACCTCGACGACGAGGTCCGCCGCCTCCTCGAGGACCGCGCGGCGGCCCGCGCGCGCCGGGACTGGTCGGCATCCGACCGATTGCGCGACGAGCTTGCGGCCCGCGGCATCGCCGTCGAGGACACGCGCGACGGGCAACGCTGGCGGCGGCAGCTCGAGACGACCCGTGGCTGACCGGCCGAAGCGGCGACGCGACCCGGACGACCCGAACCGGCGGCCGCCGACCGGTGGGCGCCCGGCGGACCGGAAGGGTGGTCCCCGAGGCGACCGTTCCCAGGGCGGCCAGTTCCCTCGACTGGGTGGGTCGACCGGGCGGCCCGATCCGTCGCGGCCGCGGTCGGGCGGGCCAGGACCCGGGGTCCATCGGTCGGGTCCGCGGCCGGACCGTCCGGGCGGAGGACCCCCCGACCGACGAGACCGGCCCGGGTTCGGGTTCCGCGGCGATGCCGAGCCGCGTCCATGGGAGCGTCCGTTCCGCCGCCCGGAAGGCGATCGTCCCGCCGGCGGTCGACCCGGAGAGCCGACCCGGAGATTCCCCGGACCGCGCGACGCCACCGCTCGACCGGGCGGGTTCGGTCCTCCGCCTGGGCGGTTCCGCGGGAGGCCCGAGTCATCGCCGCCCGGCTCGCGGCCGGGTCCTCGCCCGTTCGGTCGTCCTCAGCCAGGCCCGGCCGGCCGACGCGAGGGTGGCGCGCCACCGCCGGGTCGTTCCTTCGGCTCGGGTCGGCCAGCGGGCCCGGGTCGGCCATCCGGCCAGGGGCGGCCGTGGCGCGAGCGACCCGCGAATGACGTCCGTCCGGCCCGACCGCCCGTGCCCCAGCCCGACCTCGTCGGCGAGGACGAGGAGCTCATCGCGGGTCGGCGTCCGGTCGAGGAAGCCTTCGTCGCGCGGCGCCCGGCGCGACGCCTGCTCGTGGTCCCGCAGCGCCGCCAGGCGCTCGAGCGTCTCGTCCTCCACGCCACGAGCCTTCGCATCCCGGTCGTCGAGGTGGAGGGCGGGACCCTCACGGCGACGGCCGGCTTCGATGGCCACCAGGGGATCGGCCTCGTCGTCGAGCCGCGGACCTGGGCGAGCCTCGACGAAATTCTGGCCCGGGCGGTCGAGCGCGGCGAGCCGCCCTTCCTTCTCGTCCTCGACTCGCTCGAGGATCCCCAGAACGTGGGGACGCTCCTCCGGAGCGCCGAGGCGGCGGGAATCCACGGCGTCGTCTTCCCGACCCATCGCCAGGCGCCGCTGACACCGGCAGCGGTCAAGGCATCCGCCGGCGCCGTCGAGCACCTCCTCCTGTGTCCGGTGGACGACCTGCCCGCAGCCATCTCCGATCTCCGGATCCGCGGCCTGCGGATCGCGGCGGCGGACGCCGAGGCGCCGCTGACCGCGGCGCAGGCGGACCTGCGCGGGCCGCTCGCGATCGTCGTCGGAAGCGAGGGCCAGGGACTGACGCCGGCCGTTCGGCGCCGCGCCGACCTCGCCGTCCGGATCCCGATGCGCGGGGTGATCGGCTCGCTCAACGCTGCCGTCGCCGGATCGATCCTCCTGTTCGCCGCGGTCGCCCAGCGCGATCCCGGGGCGGGGGCCGCGCCCATCGCGAGCGCCTCGGACGACGGCTCCACGTCACCCCGGAAGACCGCCGGACGTGCGCGGAAACCGAAGGAGCCGCCGCCCGAGCCGACCGAATCAGCGCCGGACGAGCTGCTCTCCGGCGATGCCTCGGAGCCGTGATCGCCGGGTCCGTCGCGCTTGACCGGCCCAACGGCCGGACCGTATCATTCCCCGGCGCCGAAGGGTCCTTCTGCGGTACGGCCCTGCGCGCCGACGTAGCTCAATTGGTAGAGCAGCGGTTTTGTAAACCGCCGGTTCCGGGTTCGAGTCCCGTCGTCGGCTCCAAGTGCAGATGTCCGGGCGGTGGGTTCACCACGGGGCCGCAGTCTCGACCCATCGCCTTCCCCTGTGGGTAGGTTGAGCAGGTGGTGAGCTCCGCTGACTGTAGATCAGCCGTCTTCGACTGTGGGGGTTCGATTCCCTCCCTGCCCACCACTGAACCCGCGATTGGACTCGGGCCCACATAGCTCAGCTGGCAGAGCACTTCCTTGGTAAGGAAGAGGTCATCGGTTCAAGTCCGATTGTGGGCTCCATCCCCGCCCTCGGCACGATGCGGCGTCGCCGCGCCTGAAATGGAGTGAAACGGTCTCGTGGCCAAGAAGAAGTTCGAGCGCACCAAGCCGCACGTCAACGTGGGGACGATCGGCCACATCGACCACGGCAAGACGACCCTGACGGCCGCGATCACGAAGTACCTCGCCCTGAAGGGTGATGCGCAGTACCGCGCATTCGACACGATCGACAACGCGCCGGAGGAGAAGGCGCGCGGCATCACGATCGCGATCGCCCACGTCGAGTACGAGACCGACGCCCGTCACTACGCCCACATCGACTGCCCCGGCCACGCGGACTTCATCAAGAACATGATCACCGGCGCGGCCCAGATGGACGGGGCGATCCTGGTGGTGGCGGCGACGGACGGGCCGATGCCGCAGACGCGCGAGCACATCCTGCTGGCCCGCCAGGTCGAGGTGCCCTATATCGTCGTCTTCCTCAACAAGGTCGACGCCGTCGACGATCCCGAGCTGCTCGACCTCGTCGAGCTCGAGGTCCGGGAGCTCCTGTCCCGGTACCAGTTCCCGGGCGACGACCTGCCGGTCATCCGCGGCTCCGCGCTCAAGGCGCTCGAGGCGCCCGACAACCCCGCGGATGAGGCGTACAAGCCGATCCAGGAGCTGATGGATGCCGTCGACAGCTATATCCCCACGCCGGAGCGGGCGACCGATAAGCCGTTCCTGATGGCGATCGAGGACGTCTTCGGCATCAAGGGCCGAGGAACGGTCCCGACCGGCCGGATCGAGCGCGGGACCGTCAAGGTCGGCGACGAGGTCGAGCTCGTCGGGATCCATCCGACCCGCAA
>Ga0066710_100007161_pt1 | contig 10598 bp, 11 predicted proteins | sample GraSoiAngelo_159_FD_79666 | JGI IMG/M metagenome (GOLD analysis project Ga0066710, IMG submission 79666) | Grasslands soil microbial communities from the Angelo Coastal Reserve, California, USA - 14_1009_16_40cm | ecosystem: Environmental > Terrestrial > Soil > Grasslands | place: USA...
AGACGTAGCCGCCCACCGTCAGCTCCTTCATGATGCGATTGACCATTTCGCGCGACGAGCCGACGCGGTCGGCAATGTCCTGCTGCGTCAGCTTCTGGCGCACGACGCGCTGAGTTCCGTCGGCCTCGGACATGTCGGTCAGCACGCGCACCACGCGGCCGTAGACGTCCTGCAGCGCGAGGCTCTTCACCTGCTCGGTGAGGCGCCGCACCATGCGGATGAGCTTGAGCGTCAGGTGCAGCGCGAAGTCAGGTTGCTCGGCCAAAAACTGCTTCAGCTCCGAGCCCTGAACGACGCAGCAGCTCGTGGGCTCGAGCGTCTTCACCGACACCGAGCGCCGCTCGCCGTCGATCGACAGCTCGCCCAAGTATTCGCCCGGACCATGCTCGCTCAAGATGATCTCGCGCCCGTTGTCGGCGCTCGAGTAAGCCTTGACCCGGCCAGAGAGAACGATGTAGAGCGAGTCGGTGGAGTCGCCTTCGTTGATGAGAATCGCGTTCGCCGGGAAGGAGCGCGTTCCGCCGCGCTGGCCGATGGCGTCGAGCAGGGCTTTGGGAAGGCGGTCGTCGGCAGGAAGGTCGGTCGGCATGGGTCGATTATCCGCAGCACGCGGCGCATGGGAATAAATCACTCGGAGACGGCGACTTTCTGCCGCCAATCGGTCACCTCGAGAACGTAAATTCTGCGTCAGTGCGTTGCACCAGCCGCCGTCGAGTGGCGCAGCGCGGGGGGCCTGGCACGCTCAGGGTGTTGCAGACGGCCGGTGACCACGCGAGTTTCTCGCTCGTCACCGGCCCGATGCTCAATGTGGCTCAGGCGCTGGATAGCTCACCTCGAGCACCTCGATCTTCTCCAGCCCGCCCGGCGTCATCAGCGTCACCTCGTCACCCACCTTCGACTTCAGCAGTGCGCGCGCGATCGGCGCGATCCAGCTCACTTCGCCATGGCTGCTGTCGGCCTCGTCGATACCCTTGATCGTGATCGTGCGCTCTTCGCCGCGCTCGTTGGCGTAGGTGACCGTCGCGCCGAAGAACACCTGGTCGCGGCCGTGATGAAGCGACGGGTCGACCACTTCTGCGATGTCGAGCCGCTTGTTGAGAAAGCGAATGCGCCGGTCGATCTCGCGCAAGCGCTTCTTGCCGTAGAGGTAGTCGCCGTTCTCAGATCGGTCGCCGTTCTTCGCCGCCCATGACACGACGTCGACGATCCTCGGCCGCTCGTCATCGAGCAGACCCATCAGCTCGCGGCGCAGCCGCGCGTAACCGGCCGGCGTCACGTAGTTCTTCGCGCCTTGCGGCAGTGCCGGCAGCGCGAGCTCGTCATCGTCGTCGTCGGTGCCGTCGCTCTCACGCGTGAAAGCCTTGTTCATGGCGCTGCAACTCCTTCAACTCAGCAGCGAGACCAACCCGCCCGGATGCAGCGACAGGCCCATCAAGCCCGCCAGACCCATCACTGCGCCGAAGCCGGCCGGCACCAGGCTCAGCAGGTACAGCCACCACAGCTGCGTCAGCGATGCGATGGCAAGCAGCGCGATGGCGATCGCGATGGACGCATCGGAGAGATCGAATTGATCGTCGCGAAAATTCAGCGCATCGTAATTCTTCTGATCCTGCTCGGCCTGCCGGCGCAGCTCTTCCTTCTTCTTCGATTGGTCGGCCGCGAGCGTTTCGTAGCGCGCGATCGCCTCCTGGTACGCGCTTTGGCGCGCCGGCGGCTGGGCCTCGCTTTGCAGGCGCAGCTGCACGACCGTCGCGCGGGCCAGCTCTTCGCGCAGATTGCGCGCCTGGTAGAACGCCCAGTGATCGATCTTGTCGGCCTGCGCCTGCTGCATCGCCTGCACGATGTTGTCGTCCTTGACCTTGCAGACGCCCATGAAGGTCGCGAGCACCGCCACCGTCACGGCCACCGCGGCGTTCAGTCGCGGATGCGGCTTGGCAGCGGGCGCCTCGTTGGCGTCGTCTTTCACCAGGTCGAGCGGTTCGATGTCCATCGGCTCAAGGGTCGTCGTGAAAACACGAGAGCTTAGCAAGCGCGACCGGACTCGTCGTACATCGTCGGGTTGTTCCCAGTTGGGCCCAACGATTCCTGCGGATATCTTCTCGGGACAAAAAACGAACGAGCGTTCTATTTTTCGCGTCGTCCGGAAAACCGGAAACAACGGAAGCACTGCCATGAAACCCATGCTCATGTCCGACGTCGGTTGGTGCAAGGCGATGAAAGACGCTTTTGCCCAGCACGGTCTGGACGTCGATGCCCTCCTCGCCGAAGCGGGGCTTGACCTCGACACCGCCGAAGAAATCGACCTCGGCGAGCTCACCGACGGGTTCAGCCGCGCATGGGAGCTTGCCGTCGCGAAGACCGGCAACCCCGCCATCGGCCTGACCGTACCGTCGCATCCGCTGAATTCGCTTGGTGTGCTCTCGCATGTGGTGCTGTCGGCTTCGAACGTGCGCGACGCCTTGCAGGCGATCATGCGATTCATCCATCTGATCTCGCCGACCGCGACGATCGACTCGAAGGCCGAGGGCGATCGCTTCTTCCTGTCGCTGCAGATCGCCTCCGGCAAGCGGCCCGTGCCGCTGCAGCGCTACGATTTCTATTCGACGGTGCTGCTGCGCGGCATTCACTGGCTGACCGGCCGCAGCGTCGTGCCGCTCGTCTTTCATCGCCCGGGGCCGGCACCCGCCGAGCCGGCGCGCTGGCGCGAAGCCTTCGGCTGCAATGTCGTCTTCGGCGCGCCGGAGTGTGTCATCGAAATGGCGCTGCAAGACATCGCGTTGCCGATCCCCACTGCCGATCAGGCGGTTGCCGACTTGTGCGAGCGTATCGCCACGCAGCTCGCCGAGCAGCAAGGCGGCTCGGTGAGCATCCGCGTGCGCCAGGTGCTGATGAAGCATTTGTCGAAAGGCGACCCGCGACGCGAGACGATGGCATCGATCCTCTGCATGAGCGAGCGCACCTTGCAGCGCCGCCTCACCGAGGAAGGAACGAGCTTCGCCGAGCTGGTCGACGAAGTGCGCCGCGAGATGGCGCAGCGCTACTTCCAGCACAGCCAGTTCAGCCCGACCGAGATCACCTTCGCGCTCGGCTTCTCCGACCCGAGCAACTTCTATCGCGCGTGCAAGCGCTGGTTCGGCCGCTCGCCGAGCACGATGCGCTGCAGCAACTGACGCCCATGCGCCGCGCCGCCACCAACATCATCGACAACGCCGAGGCGTTCGAGCGCCTCGTCGCCGAGTTGCCGGTCGACGTTGCCCGCATCAAGTCGGTCGCCGCCGCGCGGCAGCAGGTGTGGTGGGACGTGCTCGAGCGCTATCCGCATCTCGCCGTGTGGGTGGCAGGCAATCGAAGCGCGAGCGTCGAGGTCCTCGCGCACCTCGCGGTGCACGGCGACATGCAGACGCGCTTGGCCGTCGCCTCGGCAGCCGGCCTGTCGGAAGAGGCGATGCTGCAGCTGGCGCACGACCACGACGACCTCGTTCGCATGCGCGTCGCGTGCAACCCGCAAACGTCGCGCAACGCGTTGGGCGCTCTGGTCGACGACCCCTGCACCGTCGTTCGCAAGCACGCGCAAGCGCGCCTCGCGCACGACCTCAGCGGCACCGCGCTGCCGCCGTCGTACCTCGACGACATCTCGATGGTCGACCTGCACCTGCTCCACTGATCCGGTTGAAATTCGTCCGCGCGCTCGATGAGCATCGAACGCGCGTCGCGGCGTTTTCGGCCGCTCGAATCCAGGCGGCAACCCGGCCTTCGAACGGGTGGTCCCTGCGGCCATGAGCTTGGCTTGATCGGTCAATGCAAGTCGCTGCCAGCGTGACGATCATCACGCCTCGCCGCTGACGAACGCTTCACCGGCCCGGATCAGTCACCACTGCGCCGGCGCCACATCGGGGCACAACTCATGAGGGTAGGGGTGCAGGCAGCGCGCGAAGCCTTTCACCATCACAAACGCAACAAGCTACCTGGAGATTACGCATGAAACTGATCAAGCTTTCCGCCGTTGCCGCGGCCCTCGCTTCCCTCGCCCTGTCGGCTTCGGCCATGACCTCGATCGCCGACGACGAACTGAGCCAAGTCAGCGGCCAGGACGGCGTGTCCATCGGCGGTGACCTGAAGATCAAGATCGGCTCGTTCAAGTACACCGACACCGACGCCACCGGCGGCTCGGTCTCGGTCAACAACATCGGCATCAAAGGCATGTTCACGATGACGGTGGACATCCTCAACGCCGCGGCCTTCGCCGGCACGGTGGGCGCATCGATGGTCGGCCACGGCCTGACCGCCGCCGAAGCAGCGACCAACCTCGGCCTGCTGGTGACCAACGGCGTGTACGACAACGCCAGCGATGTCGTTCAGTTCGCGTTCCCGAACGCCGGTCAGGACGCACGCCTCTCGCCGAGCATCACCGTCGGCTCGATCACGATGGGCAACAGCGTCGGCAACAAGTCGTTCGGCAGCTTCGCGATGAACAACATCGACCTGCAGGGCACCAAGATTTGGATGTGGGCTCACTGATAGCTCGAGTTGACGGGCGCACCTGCGGGTGCGCCCTTCTTCAGCAGCACCGCGCCCACACACCACGCTCATGTCGCAACGTCTTGCGCTCGCCGCGAGCCTCGCCGCAGCCTTGCTGTGCGCGAGCGCGCCGGTGTGTGCACAAGGCATGCGCCTCGCCGACACCGAGCTGTCCGACGTCTGGGGCCAGGCGCTGCTCAACCTCACGAACACCAGCCTCAACGGCTACGATTTCACGCGCATCACGCTCGGCGCCGACATTCAGCTGAGCGCGAACTACAGCAACGTTCGGCTCGGCGAATACAGCTACAGCGCGCGCAATGCGACCGGCGCCGACATTGACATCGGCACGCTGCGCTTCGGCCGCAGCGACGGCAGCGAAGCGCAGCGCACGGTCAGCATCACCGACCCGTACTTCGAGTTCGTCTACAAGAACACCGGCAATGCGGCGACGCGCGAAGTCGTCGGCATGCGGCTCGGCTTCGGCGGCATCCAGGGCGACCTCGGCGTGCAGCTCAACGCGATCAGCGGCTCGCTGCTGATCAACGCCGGCGCCAACGGCATCATCGACTCGCACAACGACACGCTCAGCGGCAAGCGCTGGGACGGCAGCGCCTGCGGCAGCAGCTCTTGCGCGGTGACGCTGTCGCAGCTCGGCAACCTCGTCGCCGGCGACGCCAACGGCCCGAGCCGCGACTTCTTCATCTCGGTGCTCAAGCAAGGCCTGCAGTTCCCCGCGATCAACGGCGTCGTCACCGACAAGGCACTCGACGGCTTCTGGCTCAACTGGCGTGACCGCGTGTCGGCGCCGAGCATCAACCTGCCGCCGCCGCCCAACGCAGCGAAGCCGCCGGGCTGATCATCATGCGTTGTGCATGTCTCGTTGCGCTGCGGCAGCTCGCGGCCATCGTCTCGATGGCCGTCGCCGTTGGCCACGCGCTGGCGATGCAGCCGCTCGCCGACACCGAGCTCGCGAGCGTGCATGGCCGCGACGGCCTCGCCTTCAACCTGCAGAACTTCTCGCTGTCGGGCCCGCTGACGCTGACCTACACCGCGCCCGGCGAGTCCGGCGGAAGCTTGTGGTTGGGCAACCTGTCGCTGTCGCGCTCCGACGACGCCGCGTCGACCTTCAGCGACCCCTACACCTTGCGCGTGCTGTCGCGCGGCGCCGGCCTGGCCGACGTGATCCGTCTCGGCGAGCCGCTCAACGCGAGCGGCTTGCTGAAGTGGCAGTTCGCTGCCGACTGGGGCGTCAACGCGAGCGGCATCGATTTCCAGGGCGGCGCGCTTGTCGTGCAAGACCTCGTCACACGCGGCGGCAGCGTTACGCTGACGACGCCCGCGACGCCCGGCGTCGAAGGCATCGCCTTCGGCCTCGCGCTGCGCGCCGACATCGGCAACCTGACGCTGCGCCCGCGCGGCCGCGACGATGCGAGCGAGCAGTGGCGCCTGTCGGGCATCCACCTCGGCGCCGCGAATGAAGACGGTGTGCTGCTCGGCACGCCGTGGGCGATCGCCGATGCGACGAATCATCCGGGCATCGTCAACGCGATCACCGATGCCAACGGCACGTCGATGCTGCACATCGGCATCGGCTGGCCGACGTCCGCGGTGGGCGCGCCGCTCGCCAGCCTCGTCGTCGACAGCATCGTCTTCAAGAGCGACAGCCTCCCCGGCGGAATGCTCGACCTCGGGTCCAGTCGCATCGGGACGATGCAGATCCAGTACCTCGACGTGAAGTTGCGGGCGGGGTTTTGAGATGAAGCGCCTTCTCGCATGGCTCATTTTCAGCGGCGCACTTCACGCCGTCGCCGCGCCCGTCCCGCTCACCGATGACGAACTCGCGAACGTCAGTGGCCGCGACGGTGTCGGTCTCGCAGTGCATCTCGAGTTGAACTCCGCATTGCTCTCGGGCGCAGCCACCGACAGCCGCCTCACTGCCGGCTTCAAGGTCGACGGCACGACGACTTACGCGGTGGTGCAGAACCTGGCCGGCGTGATGGACCTGATCGCGGTGACAGTCAACGTGCGCAGCCGCGCCGACGGCAGCGACTACATCGACATCGGCTTGCCGAGCTTCGTCGGCTTCAAGCAATTCGGCTTTCGCGCGCTCGCCGCGCAGACCGACCCCACCGCACCGATCCCACCGAGCGCGAGCTACGGGCAGTTGCTGCTCAACGGCACGGCGACGATGACCGGCCATGTTTTTCTCTGGGCGCAGTAGTCGCGCCCGAACCCTGGAGTCAAGCCATGTGGATGATTTTGCTCGGCGCAGTCGCCGCGTTGATCAGCGGTCTCGGCGTCACCTCGCAAATGCCGCCGAAGGTGCAAGCAGCCGATCGGTTCGAGCTGCCGATGGCAAGCGTCGGCGGCGGCGCGGTGAGCGAGCCGGTGCAGATGGAACCGCATTCCGAATTCAAGTACCGCCACATCGTCCGACAAGCCTACGACTACAGCTGCGGGTCGGCGGCGCTGGTCACCGTGATGAACAACTACCTTGGCATCGCGGTGTCGGAGCAGCAGGCAATGGAAGGCATGCTGGCGCATGGTGAGCGCGAAAAGATCATCGCGCGACGCGGCTTCTCGCTGCTCGACATGAAACGCTACCTCGCGACGCTCGGCGCCGATGCCGCCGGATTTCGCGCCGACCTGAATGACCTGGCCACGCTGAAGCAGCCGGGCATCGTGCCGATCGACTACGCCGGCTTCAAGCACTTCGTCGTGTTTCGCGGCTTGCGCGACGGCAAGGTCTTCGTCGCCGACCCGTCGGCCGGCCACGTGATCTTCAGCGTGGCCGAGTTCACCAAGCTGTGGGACCGCAACACGCTGTTCATGTTGTACCCGCCCAAGAGCAAGCCGACGACGCTTGCCAACCTGTCGTTGACCGATCGCGAACTCGGCGTGATCGACGGCGACCTCATCCGGCCCGAGGCCGTTCTTCCCCAACTGGATCGCACAGAGGCCTTGCAGCGCGCGGTGCAGTCGGGGCTCGGCACCTTCACCTTGCGAAAATGATGGACCCGCATTACCACTCCTCTTCCCTCGCCGCGACCGCCGCGGCGCTTTTGTTGTCGCTGAGCGCGCAGCTCGCCGGCGCACAAACTGCCGCACCGGCACCGGCCTCCGCCGCATCGAGCCCAAGCACCGAAGCCGCGCGCGAAGCGCTCGGCAAGAAGGAAGGCGACGTCGACCAGAGCAAGGTGCTGAAGGAAACGCTGTCGGCTGCCGACAAGCAGTACTCGCTGCTGCGCGCCGGCAAGCAGGCGATCACCTACGACCTGACGTATTCGTACATCGGCCAGCAGCTGATCAACGCCGACTTCACCGACAACCAGCTGAAGCTGTTCGACATTCAGAACACGCGCGGCCACACGATCACCAACACCGTGTCGGCCGACTACGGCGTGAAGGACAACCTGACCGCCAACGTCACGCTGCCCTTCGTCAGCAAGTATTCGCAGTCGGAGAAATTCTCCGGGCTGTCGAACGCGTTCGGCGACCTTTCGGTCGGCGCGCGGCTGCAGCCGTTCCCCGTCACGCGCGAGTTCCCTTCCCTCACTGCCACCGGTACCTTGCGGCTCCCGACCGGCCGCAGCCCGTTCAAGACGATCGACGGCCAGGGGCTGGGCACCGGCGCGGGCTACACCTCACTGACCGCCGGCATCAATGCATCGAAAGTCGTCGACCCGGTCGCGATCTTCGGTTCGTTCAACTTGACCTACGGCCTGCCGGCCAAGCACCTGAGCCAAGTGCGCAACGGCAAGACGCTGACCCAGGTGCGGCCGGGCGCGGGCTTCGGCTTCGGCGTCGGTTATGCGTATGCGATGTCGTACAACATTTCGACGACGCTGTCGTTCCAGGAGTCGGTGTCGGCGCGCAGCAAGCTGCGCCTCATCGACAACGGCACGCCGGTCGACGTGAAGACGAGCAGCCAGTCGTCGGCGATGCTCAACCTCGGTCTCGGCGTGCGCATGTCGCCGGTGACGACGGTCAACTTCACGGTGGGCATCGGCCTCACCACCGACACGCCGGACTTCACCTTCGGCATGAACATGCCGCTGCATTTCTGAGCTGCGGGGTGCAGTGATGTCGCAGCATTCTCTTGCGCTCGCCGCCGCTGCGCTCGCTGTGCTCGCGCATGACGATGCGCGCGCCGCGTTCACCGAGAACCTCGGCACCAGCCCGGTCGCGATGTCGCTCGGCAACGCGGTGACGGCCGATCCGCCGGGCATCGACGCGATCCACTTCAATCCCGCCGGGCTCGCGCGGATCACGCACAACACCAAGTCCGACAGCATCTTCGGCGCGTCGATCAAGCCCTACGCGAGCTTCACCAAACCCGCCGGCTTCGACATCGGCGGCTGGACCGACGCCCCGGTCGCCGGCACTTCGACCGGCCCGGTGCGCCAGAGCGTTTTCATCCCGGTCCTCGGCGTGCCGAAGGCGCGCCTGCCGATCGCCGGCGCCGCGGGAATGGGCCTGGCGTGGCACGAGGCGGACTCGCGCTGGACCTTCGCGACCGGGATCTACATTCCGCAAGCGGTGGGCATCGACCGCACGCTCGACAAGAACGATCCGGCGCGCTTCGACGGCCGCAAGGTCGTGATCCAGCGGCTCGTCTACCTGTCGCCGTCGGCCGCGTACAAGCTCACCGACAGCTTGAGCGTGGGCGTGTCGGTGCCGATCGCGCACCAGGGCTTCGCGCTCGACACCGACATGCGATTCCCGAACAAGCTGCTCGGCATCATCGGCAAGCTGCAGGACGCCTGGTGCGGCGACAACGGCAACCCGCTCGACACCTTTGCATTCGGCCTGTGCGGCGGCGGCAAGGAAGGGCGGCTGCGCCCGTTCAACAAGGCCGGCGCGATGCAGTTCGAGATGACCGCACCGGCCGACCCGACGATCAACCTCGGTGTGCTGTGGGAACCGGCGAGCGAGTTCGCGCTCGGCGCGACCTACCAGTCGGGGTCGAAGACGGTGCTCACCGGTCGCTACTCGTTCGAAGCCGAACCGATGTTCGACAAGTTCGTGCAAGGCATGTACGGCAGCCTGCTCGGGCCCGTCGTCGCGTCGATGTTCGGCTTTCCGACGTCGATCCCGCGCACCCAAAGCGGCAACGCGACGCTGGTGCTGCCGTACCCCGAGCACATCCAGATCGGCATGAAGTTCAAGCCGATACGCCAGGTGCAGCTGAACGTCGACGCCAACTGGACGAACTGGAAACGCTGGGACAAGCTGACGTTTCAATTCGACCAGCCGATCGCCCTGCTCGAGATGGCGCGCATCTTCGGCCAATCCGACCCGAGCAAGCTCGTCATTCCGCGCGGCTACGACAACCCCGTGCACTGGGGCTTCGGCCTGCAGGTCAACGTGACCGAGTCGCTCGCGCTGCGTGCCGGCTACGAGCCGCGCAAGAGCTCGGTGCCGACGTCGAAGATCGACTTGATCGCGCCGCTGCCCGACCTGAAGGTCAAGAGCCTCGGCATCGGCTACGTCGGCCACGACGGCATGCGCATCGATGCGACCGCGAGCTACGCCAGCGGCAAGCTCAAGGTGACGGCCGACACCAGCTGCAACCTGAACTGCACCAACTTCTTCAACGCCGTCTACAACCCCTACGCGGGGCTCGATGTGTCCGGCGGCATTCGCATCCGCTACTTCGGCGTGACGATTTCCCATCCTTTTGATTGATGAGCTCGATGATGATGTTCAAGCGTTTCGTGTTGTTTGTTTTTCTGATCGCCATCGCCGGCACCTGCGCAGCGCAAGACGCAGCGTCGAGCGAGAAGCAAAAGCTCGTTCAGAAGGTGCTCGCGCTGTGGCACCTCGAAGACGCCGCGGTCGTGATGGTGCAGCGCCCGGCCGCCGATGCGATGCAGCAGGCGCGCATCGCGTTGCAAGGCAGAGTCAGCGCGGCGAAGCAGGAAGCGACATTGCGCGACATCGCCGCCGACCTGCAGAAGTACGTCGACGAGGCCACACCGATCGTTCGCGACAACGCGCTGCGGCTGAAGACGCCGGCGGTTGCGCCGCTGCTCGCGCAAAGCTTCAACGACGAAGAGCTGCGCCAACTGATCGCG
>Ga0066710_100007162_pt1 | contig 10597 bp, 4 predicted proteins | sample GraSoiAngelo_159_FD_79666 | JGI IMG/M metagenome (GOLD analysis project Ga0066710, IMG submission 79666) | Grasslands soil microbial communities from the Angelo Coastal Reserve, California, USA - 14_1009_16_40cm | ecosystem: Environmental > Terrestrial > Soil > Grasslands | place: USA...
GCAGTGGCATGCAAGTGGGATGCTAGGATGCTTAAACCAAATCTGGGAATCCTGCTCGCGATCCACGGCGATCTGGGCGCGGCGATTGAGGCCTTCCAGGCTGCGCTGAAATTGAACCCCAAGAGAAAACCGCTCGCGCCTATCTCGAGCAGGCCCAGACACTGGCCAACCAGCGTTAGGCAATACCGATGCGCAAGCTTCTTGCCCGCGCTCCCCAGTTCGCCAACGGGCGGGACGCTGGCCCCGACCTCGAGGCCGCAGTTCGGGGCAACCCATGCGGTCGTTGGCCATGATACTTTTCCAACAAACAATTTCATGATCCTTATAGAAGCCGCCGCCAAAGTCCTTTACAAAAGATGCCTTCAGCGCAAGATTCATCAGGTAGCGGTCCAAGTGAATACTCTGGCGTGGGGTTAAGGGTCCAGTCTGGTTGGTGAGAAGCCACGAAAGGGGTATTTTTTATGACAAGAAGAAATTCCCTGGGGTGGTGGACCCTGTGTCTTCCCATCGTCCTGCTGGTAACGGTAAGGGCGACATCGGCACAAGAGATGATCACGGGGGAAATCAGTGGCGCCGTCCAAGATACTTCCGGGGCCATGATTCCAGGCGCCACGGTGACTCTTACCAATGAGGAAACCGGCGCCGTGCGGATCACTTCGAGCACGGCCAGCGGAGAGTTCGTAATTACCGCGTTGAGGCCTGGAAACTACAGTATCAAGGTGGAAAAAGTTGGCTTCAAGGCTTATGAACGCAAGGCAATCGTCTTGACGGCCAGTCAACGGGTTGCTCTCGGAAACATGCCACTGACGGTGGGCCAAGTCACTCAGACGCTCGAAGTAACTGCCCAAGGGGAAGCGGTCAACGTCGAAAACGCTGACACGGTCGGCACGCTCTCCAGCATTCAGGTTAAAGACCTAGCAGTCAAGGGTCGAGACGTCATGCAATTGTTACGCACGCTTCCCGGTGTGACAACCCTGACAGTAGTTCCCTGGGGCGAAATCTCCGATACCGATCCGGCGGGTACGGGGGCAAACGGGGGGCAGTTCGGCAGCTTCACACCGGCGGTGGGCGGCGCACGCCTCTTTTGGAATACGATCACCGTGGATGGGCAGGTGGGCTCCAACACGGGCTTCCCCGGTCTGTTCGAGGCGGCCACCAGCATGGATGCGGTGGCGGAAGTCAAGGTGGTGTCGAACAACTATACGGCGGATTACGGTCGAAACCCCGGCTCAACGATTGCTCTGGTAACCAAGTCCGGCACCAAGGATTTTCACGGCACAGTGTACGGGTACAAACGGTCCGAGAAACTGAACGCCAACGACTTCTTCAACAACCGTGATGGCTTGCCGAAACCTCATTTAAGGTTCGGGACGTTCGGATTGGCGGTGGGTGGTCCTTTCTGGATCCCGAACGTATTCAACACCCACAAGGATAAGTTCTTTTGGTTCTATTCTCGAGAAGACTGGCAAGTCAAGCAACCGTGGTCAAGAAATCGCGTGACGGTCCCCACAGCGGCGGAGCGCGGCGGTGATTTCTCGCAGACCATCTTCCCCGGTTCCTCCCCGCCCCAGCCCGTAGCCATCATAGACCCGACGACGCATCAGCCGTTCCTCGGCAATGTCATTGGTACCGACCGGATTAACCAGCAGGGTCAGCTCCTGCTCAATCTCATGCCCTTGCCCAACCTGAGTAATCCGAGCCTTCCGTACAATTATGAGTGGCAAGACAACTGCGATATCCCCCGGCACCTCCAGTCGCTCAAACTCGACTATCACCCCTCGAACAAGGATACTTTTACCCTGCGAGGTACCACTTGGTGGGTGGACACGCGAGCCTACGGGTGCCGAGTCCTCGGGTATGCCTCGAACTTCCCTATCTTCAAACACCATTACACCGAGACGACAGACACGATATTGCTTTCCTGGACGCGTATTGTCCGTCCTACAGTGGTCAATGAGTTCAACATCGGGATGGTGGGCGAGAAGGAGAACGGGCACATCGGCAACCTCTTCGGACGCACCGCCGCGCACTACTTTGACCCCATCAATCGGGCGAAGTTGGGCTTTACGCTCGGACAGCTCTTCCCAGCGGCGAATCCCGCCAATGTCATGCCCCAGGAGTTCTTCAATTTCGTGCCGAACAATCCCGGCCTGGAAGCGGAACCTCGTCTTCCCGATAATCAGGGCTACCCGCGGTTCAACCTCGGAGACAACCTCAGTTGGACGCGGGGGCCCCACACCTTCAAGTTCGGAGTCTATTGGGAGCGAAATTGGCCTACCGACGGCGCGCACGCGAACTGTTTTGATGGGTGTTTCGATTTCACTCATGACGTGAACAATCCGCTGGACACGGGCTGGGACTTCGCCAACGCGTTGCTGGGCAACTTCCGAGACTACAGTGAATCAAGCAGCCGGAAGTTCTATCGCATGAGGAATGATGTGGTGGAGTGGTTCGGCCAGGATACCTGGAAGGTGAATGGGAAGTTGACCTTGACATTAGGCGCCAGGTTTTCGTGGTTTACCCCTTGGCATGTCGAGATAGGGTCAGGCGCGGCTTTTGTCCCCAGCCGCTACGATCCCTCTCAGGTGCCGCCACTCTACAGGCCGGTGCAGGATCCCAATGGTCCGCCCAAACAGGAGATTGCTCAAAATCCGGTGACCGGCCAATACGCTCCTGCTGTTTACATCGGGGCATTCACAGGCCCTTTCAATTTCCCCGGTATGGTGCTTAGCTCCGATAAGAGCTACCCAGTTGGTTTCCAGGAGCAACATGCACCTCAAGTCTCCCCGCGCTTCGGCTTTGCTTACGATCCGTTCGGAAATGGCAAGACGGCGATTCGGGGCGGCTTTGCAGTGATGAAGGAGGCGTCTCCTTCTTACTGCCCTTACACTTGGGCCATTGTTACCGCTCCCCCGGTCCAGGTCGAGCCGCAGATCTTCTACGGCAAGATGGACACACTTCTTAGCGCGCAAGGGCTGTTGTTCCCGGTGGCTGCAAGCGGGCTCGAAAGGAACGAGAAGGTCCCCACCGTCTACCGATACAGCCTGGGCATTCAACGCGACATCGGCTTGCACACGGTCGCCGATGTATCCTACGTGGGTAATGTTGGGCGCCACGAGATCCAGACTGAGGACATAAACGAGATCCCTTATGCAGCTCGCTTCCAGCCCCAAAATAGGGATCCCGTGACGGGACTGGCCTTCCCGGATGATTTCTTTCGGCCCATTCCTGGATACGAGTCAATGCCTATCGTGATCAACGCGGGGAGTTCCAATTACAACTCTCTGCAAGTGGCTGTCAATCGGCGGTTTTTGCGTGGGGTGTCGCTTGGAGTTGCTTACACCTGGTCGCACACTCTGAACGTCGGCAACAGCGAGGGGGACCCGCTGCCGAGATATCGGCCGGCGCGGGTATGGACGTACGGACCCGCCAACTTTGACCAGACCCATATGTTCGTCGTCAACTACGTATGGGACCTGCCAAAGCCTAGCCACCTCGTTCAGGGTCCCGCATCGAGGCTGATTGGCAGCGTTTTCGACAACTGGCAAGTTTCTGGAGTGACCACAATGGCCAGCGGACTGCCTCAGCCGATCAACTGTAGCACTGTCCAGGGGATTGATCTCACCGGTGGAGGCGATGGAGTGCGGTGCAATGTGATCGCCCGACCCCAACTTTCGCACGGCGATCGAACCTTCAACCGTTGGTTCAATGCGGCGGCATTTGCCATGCCCAATCTCCCCGTCGGCACTACCGTCGATCCGGGCAATGCTTCAGTCTTCCCCATCCGCGGACCGGGGCAGAATAATTGGGATATCACCCTAGCGAAGAGATTTCCATTGAAGAGCGAGAGCCGGTCGCTGCAATTCCGCACTGAGCTGTACAACGCTTTCAACCACACTCAATTCCAGGCTGTGGACAACAACGCTGTGTTTGATGCCACGACAGGCGCTCAGGTGAATGGCGAATTCGGTCAAGTCATTGCAACGCGCCAGCCACGTGTAATCCAACTCTCAGTCCGACTCGACTTTTGACAGGTTCAAAGGAACTCTATGCCGGGCCGGTACGGCGGCCCGGCAGTCCTTCTTCACCGTTTGCGAGTTAGGGCTAGGAACGCAAAGCGACTCGTCCAGTGCCGTTCCAACTCAATCTGCCTAGGAGTCTGTCGCAAATAGAAATTCGTTCAACGAAAGATCAATAAGCCACAAGCAAAGACCTTTTGTCAGCTGAGTTATCGAGCCTTTGGTTGAGGTTGGTTATCTCCGACAAGCTCTTGCAGCCGGTCTGCCGACCCGTACCAAGTCGTGAGGACTGATGTGACCGCGCGGTGCTGGGCTGGGTGGTACGCGGCGAGTCCACTGCGCATTGAGCTTCTGCTGGATCCGGCCCCTAGGCAACCAGGTTGGACGGCACTAGCGGCTGCGATCGGCCCAGGAGGCTCTTTGACCCTCCGCATCGTCACCTTTGCCATGAGCTCGCGGGCTCGACCTGGCAGGTCGCCGTTGGTATAGTTATTCCAGGTCGGCATGAATGGTTCAGAGTCGCTAAACCTGGATTTCCGAGCTGGAATAAGAGAGGGACCGAAAGCGAGGCTAACGCGGAGAGAGCTGGTGCGGGCATGCCTGACAGCCTCTGCCTTCCGGCTCGTGGTTCTTGACGAGATAGCTCCCCTCGAGGCCTTCCAAGGCGAGAACAGGAGTCCCTTTCCAGGGGGCAAGAGGCTCGCCACGCTTGATTTTGTGAATGAACCCTGGGTGCCACTCGAAGCCCCTCTGGGCTCCGAGCTGGACGGGAGGCTTTTTACCGACCTGTCAGACGTCACTCCGGAAGTATCTGTGACGCCAACCGACAAGTTTTACATCCGTACACGCGCTTCCAGACTCCTCGATGACGAGAAGCCCTGGTCGATTCGATTGGCCGGGCAAGTCCAACAACCGCTGGACCTCAGCTTGCCGCGGTTGGAGAGGATGGCCAGGGCTCTGGGCTTGCACCTGATGGAGTGTGCAGGTAACTCGAGAGAGGCGCGCTTCGGAATGCTCAGCGTCGCGGACTGGTCCGGCGTGCCTCTGCTTGAAATCCTCGACATGGTCAGCACCAAACCTCAAGCGAGGCGTGTCTTGATTTCGGGCTTCGACCGTTATGCGGAGGAATCAAAAAGCTCCATACCGGGTGCGAGTTGGGTCTTCACCTGGGAACAACTCGCATCGGCTAAGGCCTTCCTGGCCACCGGGATGAACGGTCGGCCGCTGCCCAAGGATCACGGCGCTCCGGTTCGCCTGGTGGTACCGGGGTGGTACGGGTGCGCGTGCATCAAATGGGTAAACGAGATCACACTCGCCGACGACGGCGTTGAGGCAACTTCTCAAATGCGAGAGTACGCCTCAAGGACCGATCAAGTCGGTGCGCCGGCACTCGCCCGAGACTATAAACCCGCAACTTTCGAAACATCGGCCATTCCGATTCGGGTCGAGAAGTGGCTGGTCAGAGGGAAGATCAAATACTGGGTTGTCGGCATCCTCTGGGGCGGTTCGCAGCCCGTGCGGGCTCTGGAGATCCGCTGCAATCCACTCGAAGAATATGTTCCTGTGGACAGCCTGAAACAGAATGCTACAGACCCTTGGACATTCTGGACGTACACGTGGGTGCCGAAGAAGCCGGATACCTATTTGATTCGGCTCAGAGTTAAAGATCCATCCGTCCCAACCAAGCGAATGGGTTCCGGCTACTTCGTTCGTTCCGTTGAGATAACGGAAGTATGAATATGACCCGTTCTGGATCCGGGGAGTGAGATACGGATGCCACGCCCTTCAATTGGCGCCTTCCTCGGGCTGTTCATTCTTTGCGTCCCGCCCGGGGCTGTCCGCGCGCAATCGGCAGGAATGAACGCCCACGCGGGGCATGGGGTACCCCGTGTGCCACGCGAAATTCTAGAGCGCCCCGTCCCGCTCCGCGAAGGAATCGGCAACTTCCATGACCCAGTCACCACCACTTCTCAAGAGGCGCAGGCTTATTACAACCAGGGCATCGCCTACTTGATGTCTTATGTCTGGATCGAAGCCGCGCCTTCGTTCCATCAGGCTCTGCGGCACGATCCCAATCTGGCTATGGCTTATGACGGGCTGAGCGACGCCTATCTTGAGCTGGGGGACCCCGAGTCCGCGCATGAGGCTTGTGATAAAGCCAACGCTCTCAGCGCACACATCAGCGAGCGCGAACGCCGCCGCATCGCCGTCAGAACCGCCCAGCTCGCTTACTTGGACGATAACCGCAATTCTCAGAAATACTTCGCCTATGGGAAGGCGATCGAAGACGCGATCGCCGCCGATCCCACGGACCCCGTTCTCTGGTTGCTGCGCGGTTTCGCCGACGAAGGGTCGCCACATGGCCATGGCCAAGGCGGTGGCGTGCTTTCCATCGCGATCTACGAAGCCGCGCTGGCCCGTTCCCCGGAGAACTTCGCTACTCACCATTTTTTGGCCCATACGTTCGAAAACATCGGGCGCTACCACGACGCGCTCCCGCACGCTGAGGCTTACGTCCGCTTGGCGCCCGCCATCCCCCACGCCCACCACATGCTCGGCCACATTCTGCGCGGCCTCGGGCTTCCCCAGGACGCCCTCCAGCAATTCCTGAAGGCCGACGAGCTCGAGGAGGCCTATTACCGCGTAGAACAGATTCCTCCCGCCTGGGATTGGCACCACGCCCATAATCTAGGCCTTCTGGGCCAGTCCTATGAATATCTCGGCGAGATGAAGGCCGCCGAGCCGGTCATCAAGAGGGCCTTCGCGCTTCCGGCTTTCGTCGATTTCGCTGAGTACAATCGTAGAGATTGGCCGGAGTTTCTTCTGAACCGCGGGCGGGCACAGGAAGCGCTCGAAGCCGCTCTAAGCATGGCGCAGGACCAGTTGCCGACGGGCCGCGCCATGGGACACGCGCTCGCCGGCCGGGCGCTGCTGGCGCTCGGCCGCCCAGACGACGCTAATCAGGAACTCGCCCTCGCGGATCGGGAAATCCAGTTGGTCTTGAATCCTGTCCCCGTCCAGCCTTACATTGACGGCCTGCGCGGACAATTGGCCCTGCGGAAACAAAACTTTTCGGAAGCGAATGCGCGGCTTGAGAAGGCCGAAGAAGCAATGAAAGAAATCAGCGGCCCGGATGCACAGACTGAAACCCTGTTCTGGCTTGACTCGCTGGCGCGCGAGGCGCGACAAGCGGGCGACTGGAAATTGGCCGAGTACAGTGCGCGCCAGATGCTCGCGCATGATCCAACGTACGCCGGATCGCACTACGCCCTGGCACTGGCTGCGGAACATCGCGGAGACACCGCCACGGCGCAACGCGAGTTTGCTGAAGCGAGAAGACTCTGGAGTCACGCGGACGCTGACCTCCCTGAGTTGGCCGTTCTGCGCCGCAATTCCGCCCGGCAGCCATGAATCCTTCCCGCCGCGGAGGGCGCCAACGAGCTGGAGTGCCCCTGGAAGCCGTCTCTCCCGTACAGAGCCAAGCCCTGACACGTGCTGCCCTTTTGAGTCCCAGTGTGCATGGCAACCGTATTCGTGGGCTGCTATTCCATTGGCTGGACGACTCCCCGTCTTTAACCTGCCGCAATGTGCAACCTCAGGAATCGGAAATGCGCCGACAGTTGGCGGTATTCGTACGGAGAAACTGCGGAGGAGAGGATACACGAAAGCAGCACTCCGCGACTGCCGCCAAGACGTCAGGGTCACGCAAGTCAACGATCCACCGCCGCCCGTGTTTACGGTCGCGCCGCGGCTAAGCGCAGGCGAGCGGTGCGCTATCGAGGGATCGGAATGCAGTAGTTCCCTCTTCGCGAGGCTCAAGATGAGATTTTAGGCCGAAAGGGGTATCCACCTAGGCCCACCTTGACCAGATAAAGGTTCGGGTGCCCTGGGCGCAGGTCATCGAGCTAGCTCGTCTCACGAGCAATGATATTTTTTCAACATGGAACAGCGAATTTCTTATAGATGAGTGTTCTGGTCAAGCGTAAAAGGTTCTGAGTAAAAGTGTGGCGTGGCAGCGCCAGTCATTCGTGAAAGAGAGGGGGCCCGGGCCCTTTGAGCTATTTTGCGTCGCGCGCGTAATCATGTCCACTCTCATAAGCGAATGCTTGAAGCGAGAAAGCCGTGTGCCGTGACGGATCCTGGAGGCTGCTTTCTCGATGGTTTCAAGCCGCACACTCCGCTCGTGATCAAGAGCACCCGAGGATTTCTCGAAGCGAAGTGTGGCTGACGTGGTCGGATCTACCCAAGCCTGGATTCCTCAAGGATCGGAAGTGCTCGCTGCAGGCGCCAGGACTTGATCGAAGCCCCGGACGAAAGTGTATGGCCGGATTACGATTTACGATGTTTGGAGCATATTTCTGCTCCCGAATTCAACTTGCCGCCAGGCATACGTTCCCAGAAGCGAAATACGTTGCCCTACATTATATGGACGTAAAACTGCGAGCCATCAGATTAAAGATTTCCAATCCGCGAGCCTTTTGCCCTTGGTACCTGGGCCGCCGCTCAAGCTCAGTTGATGCTTACTTGGCGCTGCGGCCAGGCTGGAGCTTGCTGATAGCAGCCATCTTAGTTACGACCCTGGCCAAACCGCTGAGGCTGTGGAGCGCTCCCCGCGACGTGACTTCCTCGCAGTCGGCCTCTTCGGTAGAGGCTTACGATTTCGTTGAGGTGACACTGAACGTGTCAGGCCCGGACGCTAAGAACCCGTTCACGGATGTTTCGGTGGAAGGGCAGTTTGGCAAGGTTGGGGAAAGCGCTCAGATGTCCGTAGATGGTTTCTGTGATTCTCCGGACGGCAGCGTGTTTCGTATCCGCTTCATGCCCTCCAACCCGGGCGATTACACCTATTCTGTCACCTATCGACAAGGGGGCTTTACGAAGAGCTTGTCAGGGACCTTCAAGGTGGTGAATAGGAACCGCCGGGGGCTCGTCCGAGTTGACCCGCAATATCCCTGGCATTTCATCTGGTCAGGAACAGGCGAACACTTCTTCTGGAATGCAACCACTACTTATTTTTTGATGGGCTGGCGCGATGAGAAGGTCATCACGGCAGCCATTGACCGCCTGCACAGGCTGAAGGTAAACCGCCTGCGGGTTCTGCTCGCCGGCCGCTCGATCCGCACATGGGGCGAACCGGTCAACAACGATAACGACTTTAACTACTGCCTTAACCCTTGGCCTTCCCAGCGGCCCGAGGATACCTCGAATCCAGGCTTTGACTGCACTCGCTTCAATCTCCCGTACTGGCAGAAGTACGAACGTATGCTGGCTTATGCGCGTGAAAAAGACATGCTCTTCTCGGTGGTCTTCGACATCGGAGATTCGCCCGTGCATCCTGCCGACGGAAGCGAGGACGAACGGCGCTACTTTCACTACGCGGTTGCCCGGCTATCGGCGTATTCGAACCTGACTTGGGATTTGGGCAACGGTTCGGACTGGTACCGGAAATGGCCGGAATGGGCGGACCAGATGGGAGCGCTGGTCAAGAAGTGGGATCCCTATAAGCATCTGGACTCGGTGCACACCGAGGATGTACAGAATCAGCGTCGCGCCTCGGCCTGGTTCGATATGACGCTGGTTCAGTGGTGGACGCGACCCGTCCACGATTGGATGCTGGCCCAGCGGAGGGAACAAAGCGCATTGGGCCGAATTATCCCGCAAGTGAACGAAGAGTACGGGTACGAAGACCACTATCCAACCTGGAGTCCCAACTACCCGGAGGGGCAATCAGCCGATGCCAACCGGCGTGCAGCATGGGAGATTTACATGGCGGGTTGCTATCAGACCACGGGTGAGACTGCCAAGCGAGGAACGGGAGCGTGGCCCGATACGGGCGGGGGTTGGATAAATGGCCGGGGTGACGATAGTATGGGAATGCTCCCGGGCTACGCTCACATCGTCGATTTCTTTACCAGCTTTGAATGGTGGAAAACTGACCCGCATGACGAGTTGGTGCACATTCTGAGGCATGTTCCCGGCGTTCCAGGAGACTCGGTGCTTCCGAGCGGGGCATACTGTCTGGCGGAGATAGGAAAGACTTACGCTGCGTACGTGCCGTTCCGCGCTACCGTAACTGTGAACCTCGGGCCGGGGTCCTATCAGGCCTCTTGGTTCAATCCGCGCACCGGGAAGTGGCTTCCCATTTCGAAAGCAGAGGGACCCAAATGGACATCGCCTCCCACGCCGGACAGCGGTGATTGGGCGCTGCTGCTGAAGGTGATGTAGTTCATGATGCACGCAAGACTGCAGGACGCTAGATTGAAGATTCCCAGTCCGCGAGCTTTTTGCCCTTGGTACATGGGCCGTCGAGCAAGCTTAGAGGAGTATCGCTCAATGATCAATAATCTAAGCGGATGCATCGCATCAATCCTGATTTTTTTGGCATGTAACACCGCCGCACTTCATGCGGCAGATGCCGCCTATCCAATCAAGATCGGCCCGACCCGCCGATACTTTGTCGACGGGAACAATCGGCCGTTTCTGATTCAGGGTGATTCCGCCTGGTCGCTGATCTCCGGCGCGACCAAAGATGAAGCCGAACAGTATCTTGAAAACCGGCGCCGTAAAGGATTCAACAC
>Ga0066710_100007164_pt1 | contig 10595 bp, 10 predicted proteins | sample GraSoiAngelo_159_FD_79666 | JGI IMG/M metagenome (GOLD analysis project Ga0066710, IMG submission 79666) | Grasslands soil microbial communities from the Angelo Coastal Reserve, California, USA - 14_1009_16_40cm | ecosystem: Environmental > Terrestrial > Soil > Grasslands | place: USA...
CCGTGTCGCTCGAGCATGACCTGGAAGGTGCACAGGTCGCCCTCGTGGCCGTACTCCGCTCCGCGCATGTCGAAGGTATGGCCGTCGAGAGTCGTTGGGTCCGTGCTTGTGTCGACGAAGAAGAACTCCGCTTGTGGATCGATGAATTTTCTGATCAGCCACGGGCAAGAGGTGCGATCGACGTGAATGTTCCGCCGCGTGATCCACCTCACGAGGCACCGTGCTCTTGTGCTGCCGCAGCCTCCAGGAATGCGTTGAGTGCGCGTTCGCAGCGATCGAGCGCGGCGACCAGACCAGTTGGCGGTCCATCGGCAAAGTAGTCGCGCGCCGCGACCTGGTCGGTCCAACGGCGGAGCTTTCCCAGGTCACCCTCCAGTTCCTCGAGCTCCGCGTAGGTGAACTGGCGATGCTCGGTCTCGCGTGCCACGTGCTCGGTCAGCCGGTCGGCCTCGCGGGCGATCTCGTCGTACTCCTCGGCTCGCGCGGCATGGAACTGCTCGACGAGCGCGGTGGCGCGCGTCTCGCTGAGACGGGCTCCAGAGACACGCGTGGCCTCGCCTCCAAACTCCTCGACCTTGGCAGCGATGGCGTCGAGTCGTTCGCGAGTATCCGCCCGCTCGGGCAGGATGCAGACACCGTCGCGCAGATACGGGGCGCCGACCTTCTTCAGCTCACGCCAGATCGCCGCCCGCTTGCGCGAGGGCTCGGCGGCGACGGTGTAGATGAGCAGCAGCCACGGGATGTCCATCAATCGATCAGAAGGCCGAACGATCGTTCGATAGCGCGAAGGATACCGCAGAGGGCCGTCATTTGCCGGCAAAGTTGCATCTGACACTGGTTAGATGCCGTGACTCTACGAACGTTGTGATTGACGCACCCGTCCGCCGTGGCCTGGGGCGGCACTGGTTGACATCGTCGGCTACCCCCCGATGCGGCCGTGTTGCTCTCGTCCCGCGGCGTGCGCACGTTTGCCGACGGCTGCGTCAGCGTGCTGCTGCCGGTCTATCTGCTCCGCCTCGGACTGACTTCGCCGGCATACTGAAATTGTGACGAGCGTTAGATGTAGACTGCTCACGGATGTGGCAAACTCAGGTCGCGTAAAGCAAAAGGAGTCTCACCCATGAAGTGGGTCACTCGTGAACGTCCGAAAGTGGACCGCATCGCCTGTCCGTGGCTGATCAAACGCTTCGTCGACCCGGCTGCCGAGTTTTTGTACGTGGCGAAAGACGAGGTGCTGTCCGTCGCTGAGCGCCAGGGCGCCACTCCCTATGACATTCCCAACGCAGAGCTCGGACACCATGGCGACGAGTGCAGCTTCGACGCGATCGTGCGCAAGTACAACCTGGCGGAAAAGGACCCCGCGCTGGCGAGACTCGCGCTGATCGTCCGCGGTGCAGACGCCCAACAGCCGGACCTGACGCCCGAGTCGCGCGGATTGATCGCCATAGCGCAGGGCTTCAGCGAAGCCTATGCCGACGACTTTGAACAGTTGGCCGCGGAGCTGCCGGTGTACGACGCGCTGTACGCCTGGTGCCGCAGCCAGGTCCCCGCTGCGGCCCGGTGACGCTCAGCCTGCGCGGACGGGTGCCGCTGCCCGAGCACCTCTCCGGCGGGTTTGACCACGCAGACGTGCTCGGCGCGACGGGACGGGTGTTCGTGGCCCACACGGCGAAAGACACCGTGGAGGTCATTGATGGGGAGCGCCTGGCACTCGAGCAGACGCTGGCGGGCTGTCCGGAGGGGAGCGGTGTGCTGTGCACTCAGGACGAGCGCCCGCGCGTGTTCGCGGCGGCCCGAGGCAATGGCACGGTGCTCGTCTTCGACGCTAACACGTGCGATCTATTGCGGGGGATCGAAGTTGGCCCGCGGCCGAATGGCCTCGCCTGGGATCCGTTGCGCGGCCAACTGCTCGTTGCTGACGTCGAGCAACACGATGCCCGGCTGGTGGATCCAGGGACAGGGACGTGCGTGGCGACGGTTGGCCTGTCGGGTCGGCCGCGCTGGTGCGTGTACGACAGTCCGCGAGACCGTTTTCTGGTGAACATTCGCGAGCCCGCGTGCATGATTGCGCTTTCTGCTGACAATCTCCAGCCGCTATGCCGTATCGACGGGCTCCCGAATGGGCCGCATGGGGTCGACCTGGACCTGGATCTGGATAAAACTGGACAGCGCGCATTTGTCGCTTGCGACGCCGCCATGGTCGTGGTTATCGATCTCACCACTGATCGCGAGCTGGGGCGGATACCGATCTCGGGCGAGACGGACGCAATCTGGTGGAATCCCCGCGCAGGCCGGCTGTACGTGGCAATCGGCCACCCGGGGGTCATCGAGGTGATCGACGGTGCCAGTCTGTCGGTGGTGGAGCAGGTCGCGACGCAAGAAGGTGCCCATACCACCGCCTTCGACCGCCAGCGCCAGCGGCTGTACGTGTTTTTGCCACAGTCGTGTCACGCGGCGGTGTACGAAGAGGCTGCCTCGGGCGTTGAGCTCGATCGACGTCTTTCCGACCCCACGAGTCGTTTCCACGCGATGACCGGTGCGCTGAAGGTCTACTCGGGACGCAATCGACCGGACCTCGCGCCGGTGTATCGGTGCGTGGGTCGTGGCCGTCTGACTCACCCGCTTCTGCATACACCTGCGCTCGACGATTCGCGAAATGTCTGTAACGTTTGGCCGCCCGGCGGAGACTATGGTGTCGGTGCCGGCGCGCAAAAAGTCGAACAAGGCTCATCGGTCAGTCGCACCGGGGCGAGGCACAGGCAGTCGCATCTAGCGGTGTCGCGCCGCGGCCCAGAGAAATGCCCTCGACCCGCCCGAAACAGGTTGTCCGCGTGATCATTGGACTAACCAGGAGACATCAAGGTATGAACCGCAGACCCAACCTCTCCACGCGACGCGTTGCAGGCGCCGCCTTTGCACTTGCACTTGGAGTGGGCAGCGTGACGAGTGCGCAGGCAGCTTTCCCGAACCAACTCCCGTTCATGTGCTTCAACACAGCACACACGTTTCACCAGACCTTTGGCCCGAACAGCTTCTTCACCGCCGAGAATGTGCAGGGACCTACCAGCTTTCAGGAAAACCCACCGACCTCGAAACCGACGGTGACGTTCCCGCTGCGCCAGGGCACCGCGGGGAGCCACGGGCACACCGTCTACTACGTGGTCACCGACGCGTCTGACCAAACGCTGGCCCGAAGTCTCGGCGTGAACTTCACGCCGAAGCTGGCCAACGCCGGCGGAACCGCGGCCGTGCAACATTCGTCGTCCACCGATCCCACCGCCATCATGGTGCCGGGTGATGTGGACTTCTCTCCGATACGGGTCCTTGTGCCCAGCGCCACCGGATTCCCGCCCACCTCCGCTGCGCCTGGAGCCGTCGGTAACAATGGCTACAGTCCGCTAGTTCAGTTACTCAGCGGGGTTGTCATCAACGCTCCGCAGGTCGGCGACGGCGCCAACACCAACGGCGCCGACAAGAGTCACTGGGCAGACAAAGTGGAAAGCGTCGATGCCGCGAGCCGCACGGTGCGGTACGCCATCACCAATGGCTGCTACGAGGACCAGAGCGTGCATTACGTATCCTTTGATGCGTCAGCTGCTGGACCCGCCGCTATCGAAGACGTGACGTTCGCGCCGGTTCTCGGCAATGTGCCGTTCCCGGACTGCGGCACCAATGACATCAACGTCAATGGACCCTTCATCAATCCCGGGTGCGGCCGCGAAAGCCTGATTGCCTTCACCAACGGTCAGACGGGAAGGGACAATGTACAGCGCCAGGGCTTGAATGCCGCCATCCTGGACCAGGAATCGCCACTGAACATCCTGGAGGACGTGCCCAATAATGGCGGCCAGTTCAATTACAGCCCGATGTGGGACATCCACCTCGTCCAGTGGAATGACTCGGTACCGTTGGCCAGCCGACTCCGCCAGACGGGCTTCGCCAGGGCGAAGGCACTGGTGGGTACGCAGGCGCAGAGCATCACGCCGGCAGGCACATTGAGCAATACGTTCCAGGCGACCGGTTTCATCGTGAACTGCCCATTGGTGAGCATCTTCGCGAATAACTGACAGACACGAACCGTACCGTGCCGCTCGTGTCGCCAGTGGGCAGACGAGCGGCGCAGTCTATTGTGGTGAGGCTTCCCAGCGGGCGTGCAGGCGCCGGGCGCGCGCACCCAACCTTGTCAGCCGCCGAAACCCCAGCCGCCGCGCTCCTTCTGCAGCGGGGGCGCGCCTCCGGTTTGAAGGCGCTGCCAGATCACCGATACCACGTCGCACGCGCAGAGGTCCCAGGCGAATCCAGGCGCGCCAGGCGGAGGCGCGGCGGCCCCGGTCGACCAGAACTGCGCGTCAGTACTGCTCGCATCGCGTCTGACAGTCCAGATCCCCTCCGCGGCCGCCGGCAGCCAGACACCGGCAGCTCGCTAGATCGTGGCGATGTTCACCACAAGCGACAGCAGCGTGAGCCATGCGCGCAGGCGCGGCCAGTCAGCTCGCTGGAGTGTCGAACGGAATCCGGCCAGCACACTCAAGCTGACGTAGGTGACAACAGGGCATAGAACGTCGTTAGGGCTGACAACCGGGATCGGGTCTTCGTTCAGTGAGGCGGTGTTGCCAGCCTCACGCCACACCAGAATCGACAAGCCCACGACAATCGCGATCAGCGCCACGTCGGCACGTCCTATTGGTGTGTTTTTGACCCAGCGGCCGTAGAGCGCCAATACGACCAGACTGAGCACCACACCAGATAGCGCAGATACCAGAACCTGCGTCAGTGAGAACACGACTGGGCCTCCAATTGTCTGGCTGCGCCGGGATCGCGCGCCGAAGTCGTCATGTCAGACCACCGCCTCGAGTGAGCGGCCACAAGATGAGACCCGCAAGCCCCGCCGCCATGACCACGATCGGTTCGTGCAATTTGAACCTCCAGAGCACTGCAAGACCAAGCAGTCCGACAAGCGCAGTCGCCAGGTCGTAGATGGCCCGCTGACCGAGGATCAGCACTGATGCAGTGATCGCGCCAGTCGCGGCGGCAGTGGCCCCCTGTACGAACCCGCGCAGCTGCGCGTTTTCGCGATGACGTTTGAACCACGGCGAAAGCAGCAGCACAGGCACATACACCGGCAAGAAGATCCCGACCGCCGCAAGTGCCGCACCGGCGAATCCAGCGACCAGGAATCCAATGAATGCCACCGTGATCACCACCGGACCAGGCGTAATCATGGCCACCGCCACGGCGTCGGTGAATTGTTGCTCGTTGAGCCAATGGAAATCCTGGACAACGCCCTGGTACAGGAATGGGATGACTGCCAGTCCGCTGCCAAAGACAAACGCGCCCGCCTTCGCAAAGAAGAGCAGGATGTCTAGCAGCGTTGTGTTGGTCGGATCAGTGGCGGCGGGCACGAGCTGCATGAACGGCAGCACGAAGGCACCCTGAGCCGTTCGTGCGAGCGCCGGCACACGCTGCTTCAGCCAGGCGGGCGGCGCTTTGATCACCAGCGCCAGTAGTCCAGCGAGGACGAAGAAGACCGCTAGCTCCGCCCGCGTGAGAATGGTGACGACAAAGAGCGCGGCGAAGATGCCCCAGGACAGTGGGTCGCGTTTGTTGGTGCTCCGCGCCAGCTTGTACGCGGCGATGGCGATGATGGCGATGACGGCTGCGCCAATTCCATAGAAAAGCGCCTGCATCCACCACAAACCACCGAAGGCGACGTACGCCATGGACAACAAGACGACCATGACGAACGAGGGCAGCACGAATGCGAGCCCGATGAATGTCGCGCCGAGAACGCCGTGCTCGAAGTAACCGAGCGCGATCGCACATTGCGCCGCCAGCGGTCCGGGCATGATCTGAGCAAAGGCGAGTGCCAGTCGATAGGTGTCATCGGCGATCCAGCGTCGCCTCTCCACCAGATCGCGATGCATGAATCCAACCAGTGCGACTGGACCACCGAATCCGATTGCACCCAGTTTGAGGAAGTATGCGGTCAGAGGCGCCAGCCCAACGCGGGCGACCTCAGCAGAGTTAACGCGACCCATCACTGCACCTCACCGCTGCCTTGTGTGGTTAGTCATTCTAACAGGTGTTACGAACTCGGTGGTGTGGGGAGTGGCGACGTGCGAGGCCGGCACAACCTTCGTGCCTCGATCAAAGACTCTTGACACGAGCCACATACATGCGTATAACGACTGTTAGATTCTCTCAAGGGAGTTGCACTGATGGACCAGCACGTCGCGCCCATCGCCTGTAAACCCTGGACCCTCAACGGCCTGGGCGACCAACTCGTCGTCGGCCACTACGAAAACCACTACGGGAACGCCGTACGTTCCCTCAATGCCATTCGCGATCGACTCGCGAGCCTCGACCTGGCCACTGCGCCTGACTACGAGGTTCGCGCACTGAAGCGCGAGGAGCTCGCGGCATCCGGCTCCGTCGCCCTGCATGAGCTGTACTTCGCCAGCCTGGGCGGTGACGGAGCGGTACTCTTTACTGGTACGGGCACGGGTAGCGCGATGCCGCACGTCATGTCAGCGGCACTCGAGCAGCAGTTCGGGAGTCTCAGCGCCTGGCGACGAGAGGTCGTTGCCCTCGCCCAAGCGCTTGGCGGAGGTTCCGGCTGGGCCGTGCTGAGCTACTCGCGTCGAGACGGACAACTCCACAACCAGCTCGCGCTTGACGATTGCCAGATGATGGCGGACGCCGTTCCGTTGCTGGTGCTCGACATGTATGAACACGCCTACCAGCCCGAGTTCGGTGCGAACGCAGTCGCCTATGTCCACGCGTTCATGCGCAACGTCGACTGGTCGGTCGTCGCACAGCGCTTCGTACAAGGTGCCGGCGGACCGACCCAAAGCCAGGTACCCGAAGTTGCTGTTCCGCAATCGCAAAGCAATGCCCAGAATGACGTTATTCCGTCGATCTCGCCCGAAGAACTCGCTCTCGCTCAGGCCAGAGGCAAGCCATTGCAGGTGATTGACGCACGTCCGCGCTTTCACTTCTCGAGGTCCCCGTACATGATGGCGGAGGCCGTCTACCGCGATCCAGAGCGCGTTCACGAGTGGGCTGCCGAGCTCGTGGTCGATACACCGGTTGTCGTGTACTGCTCGTACGGATCCAACGTCGGCTGCGCCGTCACCGCCACGCTGCGTGAGCGCGGATTCGACGCACGCTTCCTCCGAGGCGGTCTGTCGGGGTGGTACGCCGCTGGTGGCGCACGCGCGGTTCGGCAAGATACGCCCGCATGACGTTGCAGGGCTGTGCATGATGGTACCACCGATTCAAGGAAGGCTCACTTCGACATCGTCGAAACACGTCACGGAGTCGGATTTTGTCCACAGGCCGATTCCGCCGTTTTTGTACCGGTCGTCCGTAGTGTCGACGACAGACGTACCGTCTAGAAAGCCGCGAAAGGCATTCCCGCGCACGTCGACGCGCAACTCGTGCCAGGTGCCCGACCCGACCTTTGCGTCACCTGCCTTCAACTGGCTCCGGCTGCCTCGGGCGTAAATGAAGAAGATGACGTTGTTCTCGAGTGCGTTGGCACGCAGGATGTAATAGTTGTCTTTGTCCTGCACGCGGAAAATGAGACCGCCTGCCTGGTCCTGCCTGCCGGAGATGGGCTTGAAGCGAGTGACGAGTGTCAGATCGGTATACGCCTTGGTATCGAGGCTGATGGCCGGGAAGTCGGCGTTACCGGTCTGACAGAGTGCGTTCGGTGGACTGGGTGCGTCGGATTCGGCGCGCACAGCCCATTGTCCGCTGAACGCCTGGGCACCGGATGGAAGAACTCCGACCTGGTCACCATCAAAGGTCCATCTGGTCGACGATGGCGCCGGGGCCGCCACAGGCTTAGCGGACGCAGAAAGCGACGCGTTTGCTATCGGTGCTGAGCCGGCGGTGGTTGCGGACGCTGCTATTGGAGACACAGCGGCCGCCGTGCCCACAGCTGCTTGAGTCGGCGGTCCGCCCGCGCCAGTCGACTGAGTCGGCCCGCGGCACGCGGTATTGACGGCCAACGCGCCGATCGTCATCAGGCGCACCACCCAGTGGATTTCGGTTGTCAATCTTCGTCGCCACCTTCGCTCGCGGTAGACAGAGAGAGCTCGCGCAACACTGGCTGGCCGCCGAAGTTGGAAAGGGGTACATACACGTGGCCTGTGTCCGGGTCGACCGCGACGGCATGCGCGTTAGGTCCGACGTCGCGCTGTGCGAGTGGCCGCAGGCCGGTGTCCGTCTCGGAAAACGCGGTGAGCGGCCCATTTTCGGCGGCCACAAACAACACGCGGCGGGGTGCATCGAACGCCAGCACATCCGGAACGGTGCCCACATCGTGCGATTCCGTTATGGACATTGTCTGAAGGTCCATCACCACCAACTTTGCGTTCGCCTCGCAGGCTACGAATGCCATGCGACGGTCAGGAGAGATCTGCAGGCCATGCGGATGGTCGCAGCCCGGCGTGTCGTAACGTCCGCTCACCTGGTCGGTTTGCGGATCGATTGCAATCACCTGGTTGCGCGTCTGGACCGCGACCAGGATCTGGTGCGACACGGGATCGTACTGAGTGTTCCCAACGTCACCTCCAAGTGGAATGGTCGCGACTACCTGGTTGGAGCTCGTGTCGATGACCGTATCGGTGCCACCCGTCTCATTAGAGACGTAGAGTTTTCCCAGGTCAGGGTCGTACGCCAACCCGTCTGGATACACGCCACCGGGAATCGTCCCGCTGATGGAGAGCGTTTGCGGGTCGATGACCGCGACCTGGTTGCTGGCAGTCGCCGTCGCATACACCCGCCCCAGCTCTGGGACAACCAACACACCATGCACACCGGGCACGTCTGGGATCTCGCCGACGATGGCTCCCGCCTGGATGTCGTACACCGGGATCGTTCCGGCGCCCAGATGGGTGACGTACAGGCGGTGCGACTGAGAGTCGAGACTCTCGTAGTCAAACCGTGAGGTATCCCCAGGCAGAGGAGTGTCACGAACCGTGAAAAAGTCGGCCGCTGACTGCTGACTGAGCGCCGGCGAGGCTGGGACTGCCGCGATGCCCAGCCCGATCAGCGCAGACAGCAGGTTCCTGGGTTGACGATTCATGCCGCGCGCCCACTTACCGCCCGACAGCGGCAACCGGAGCCAGCTGCGCGGCGCTGTTGGTTTGATCGAGACCTGCACGCAGACCCCCCGCCAGCGTGGCTGGGTCGCCGTTGGCCCAGAAGTGCATGTAGAACAACCGCGGTTGTTCGAACAGGTGGTGCTGATGCATCGCGCTGACGTCGATGCCATTGCTGCGCAGGGCACCCGCAACCGCCTCGACTTCCCCACTGGTGAGCGCAAAATCGCCCGTAATGGAGGCCGTGGTCGCCCCGCTGGGCTGGAAGTTGATGGCCGTCGCAACGCCCATTGCCGGCAGCAGCTGATGGCCGTTCTCGAGGATGGTCTCGGCCCGTGCCACGCTGTACTGGACGACGCTGCCGTTGGCTCGTCCGCTGTAGCCGAGGATGCCATCGAGCATCCCCACGTCGAGTTGCGGATCGCTCGGTGGCACCGGAGCCTGCGGCGGGACAGCCGGTGACAGTGGGGTGGCACTGGCAGACAGCGCCTGGTGAAGCGACTGCGCCAGTTGCAGTGCATCGCCGTGTCCTTCGTAGTGCATGTACATCACGTGCGGCGACACCTGATTGAGGTGGTTGTGCAGGCCGGCGACCTCAAAGCCGTTGTCGAACAAAGCCGACATCACGGCGGGAACTTCTTCGTCAAGCAGCACCAGGTCGCCCATGACCATCGCGTTGTCGTCCAGCTGCTTGAAGGCAGCGTATGACCCCAGAGCGAAACCAGCCTGTACGGGCACTCCGTTGACGGTGACCTTCAAGTCCGTCCTTGGCATCCCGATGCGGAAGACGTCGCCTGGCATCATCGTGCCAGGTCTGCCCAAGGCGTCCTGGATTGCCGACCAATCCACATCCGCAACCTGACGCGCTGGTGCCCCAGCGGCGGCGCCGCCACCAGCCACCAGAACAGTCGCGACCGAAACAAGCATCACGCAGACGCTGATCGCTACGCGTCGATGTGCACTTCTCATCCCTTAGGCTCCAATTCCAGTAAAGACGTGGGGCGTTCACGCCACTGCTCTTCAGCGTAAAGGTGAACGGTCTGTGACGAACATGGCCCGACCGCGTCGCAACAGAACCAAAACGAGGCATTATTGGCGACAGTTGCGCCGAAAAGAGCTAGTACATTTCGTTAAAGGGCTACCAGAAGTTCGGCCGACAAGCCCCGTTTCGGCGCAAGTCGCAGTCGGCCGAGCTTCGATCAACAGATTGGCCTGGAGGGGCGGTCAATGCCAGAACACCTTTTCGGCTGCCCCTCTAGGCTGGATCTGTGGGCCGTACCCAGCCACGCGCAAGGCCGTAGTCCGCTGCCTGGCGTCGACTGCGGAGATGCAGCTTGCTCAAAATATTCTTCAGGTGGTTCTTGACCGTGTGCTCGCTGATTACGAGGCGCGCCGCGATCTCTTTATTGGATAGGCGGTCAGACACGAGCTCCAGAACTTCCAGCTCGCGTGCGGTCAGATCCTGGGACGACTCGCCTTTGACGC
>Ga0066710_100007166_pt1 | contig 10595 bp, 10 predicted proteins | sample GraSoiAngelo_159_FD_79666 | JGI IMG/M metagenome (GOLD analysis project Ga0066710, IMG submission 79666) | Grasslands soil microbial communities from the Angelo Coastal Reserve, California, USA - 14_1009_16_40cm | ecosystem: Environmental > Terrestrial > Soil > Grasslands | place: USA...
GTGTGGGTGGCAGGCCGGTCAAGTCGAAGGAGGCACGACGAATGAGCGTGGGTTTGTCAGCTTCGCTTGAAGGCTTCAGCCCCTCTTTCTCCAGGCGCGCCAGAATGAAGTAATCGATTTCATTGCGGGGCCACTTTTTGTTCTTCACCTCGGGCGGAGGAGGGCGCTCCGGCTTGACGTATGCCCAGTGGCTCTGCCATTTGGCGCCTTCCGCGACCCAGCGGCGCAGCAGATCAATCTGAGCGGGGGTCAACGTCTTGCCGCTTTTTGGTGGCGGCATTAGATCATCCTGGTCGCGGGTGATGATGCGGGCAATGAGTTCGCTCTTCTCGGGTTGGCCTGGCACGATGGCAAAGGCGCCGGACTTGACCGGCTTGAATGCGTCTTCTTTCCGGTCGAGCCGGAGTTTGGCTTTACGTTCTTTTTCGTCTGGCCCATGACAGGCGAAGCATTTATCGGATAAGATGGGGCGGATATCCCGGTCGAAATCAACGGCGGCTCCCCTGCCGGCCGCGGCAGCGGCAACCCCTTCCGTCAACCCCAGCAACAACCCGAATTGGGTTATCAACCTGGACCGAATCATCGCAACTTTGATCGGATTGGACTTGAAAACGCGCATACACGCCATCGCTCCGCCTCGAGAGCGACTCGGCCGACATTGAATCAATAAATCACAGATTGGCACATTCTTTCCAGCTATTTGTTGCACCAATACCTGCCTGAGGCGCGTCTGAACAGCGCTAACTACAAAGATGCCGCTCCTGTCGGAGCTGTGGCAGCTTGGTCGCTCCCACGAGAGGTCGCACGCGTGAAAAATGCGGGATAGAGGACCGAATCATGAAGACGATTATTCAAATTGTTTTATCCAACGCTCTTCGATAAAAGACGGCAAGACGCAACTCAGACGGGCGAGGCGCCCAGCTTGCAGAGGATGGTCTGAGGGCTCCGCCTCACTGGGTTGTTCACCTACCGGCCTTTGGAGGGTTACAACTACTTCACGGGAATCCGGCGGGCAGGGTAGTGTCGTCGAGCGGATACTTAGGGGACCGGCTGACTCGAGGTACCAGGGGCAATGACACCCGCGGGATCAATTGGCGCTCTTTTCACGTGGAAAGAACTCGTGGTGTTGGGGTGGCCCTCAACGGCATTTTCGGGGCACTTGCCGTGCGCGGGACAGCCGGGAACGAATCGACTCTGTGGAAATGAGGGAGCTATGCGCTATATCATTATCCGTGATGATGACACGAATGCACTGACGCCGGTCCGATGTCTGGAACTGCTGTATCGGCCATTTCTGGACCACGGCCTGCCGGTCAATCTGGCGGTCATCCCGCATGTCCGTACGGACGTGACGCTGCCCGATGGCCAACCCGAAGGATTTCTGGTGGCCAAATGCGGCAGCGTTCCCTGGGCCGTGACCATTGACGGCAACAGCGAGATCGCTGAATACCTGAGGGCCAATCGCGGCTATCACGTCGCGCAGCACGGTTATCATCATGAATATTTCGAGTTTGACCGATGCGAACGCTCGGAGGTGATTAACCGGCTCGAGCAGGGTACGAGTCTGATGAACGACGCGGGTCTGCCCCGGCCCCGGGCCTTTATCGCGCCGTACGATAAACTATCGCGCGCCAGCCTGGCAGAAGTGGTCCAACGCTTTGCGGTGCTTTCGACCGGGTGTCTCGACCTGCGGCGTTTGCCCCTCGCCTGGTGGCCGCGCTACGCGCTGAAGAAAATGTTGAGGCGCCCGCTCTGGCGCGTTGGACGGACACTTCTGCTGACCCATCCTGGCATCCTGCTCACCTGGAACCGGTCCCACCGAACGATGCTGGATGAAATCAAACGGACGGTTGAAAACCGCGCTCTGACGGTATTGGTGACGCACTGGTGGGAGTACTTCCATAACAATGGACCCAACGCCTCTTTTATCGCCATCCTGCATCAAATGGCGGATTACTTCGCGCGACGACGCGACCTGAAGGTCATTTCTTTCGCTGATTTGCCGACGACCTTCGCGGCGCGGCTCAATTGAACGCGGGTCTTCACGATGGCGGGCCGGAGGGCCCCCGCTCGACTTGAACAGTTGAAAGCAGGCGCCGGATCTCCTGCCGAAGCAGAGTCGAGCTGAACGGCTTGGTCAGGATCAGGTCCGCGCCGGAGAATTCGGCCTCCTGACGCATCAATCCCGGCACGCTAGAGGTGAGGATGATAACCGGTATCCCGCGGGTGGTTTTTTCCTTCTTGAGCCGGCGTAGCGCCGTGAGTCCATCCACCTTCGGCATCATTACATCCATGATCACCAGGTCGGGCGTCTCGCGCAGCGCCGTCTCGATCATTTCCTGGCCGTCCCGCGCCTGCAGAACCCGGTAGCCTTCCGGTTCCAATGTGTGTTGCATGAGCCGGAGCATGTGCAATTGATCGTCCGCCACCAGGATTTTGCTCGGCATAAGGCGGGTGATTTTTCAGCGCGGCGTCGCAGTGATTTCCTCGCGCCGGACAACCTCCACGAGGCGGTACAAGCGGGTCAACTCAAGCATCTGCTGGACCGACGGCGGAGGATTGAGCAAACGAAATGCGCCCGGCCTCCCGCCGACCAACTTCCGCAGGGCCACCAGGGCTCCGAGTCCACAACTGTCCACAAACAGGGTGCTGGAAAGGTCAACTTCAATCTGCCGGATGGAGCTGGAGAGCGCCTCTTTGACTGCATCTTGAAATGAAGTTGCAGTCGCGGCGTCGAGTTCCTTGACCGCGAATATTCGCAAGGTATCTCCCGCGTGCTCGATTCTCATAATGTTGTTCTCTCGCCGCAAGGCAACGGCTCGGGCAAATCAATCGGTTGCTTGACCCGCTGCGAACTCCGCGGTCTGGACCACATGACGGAAAACCGGATCTGCGCCGGTTCGAACTCTTGGAACGCGTTTGGAAAATGTAGTGGGGCAGGCGTCCCGCCTGCCTTTTGGGGGGTCTCGCCCCGTATTTTCGCGGGCGAGGCGCCCGTTCATCGCAGGCCGGAGGCCCGCGCCACCATTTTTCAGACACGCTCTTAGTCTGACGAATTCCGCGGACGATATAAGTGGGTTTAGACCTCAACCGGGGATGGGGAGTTTACCCCAATCAACGCACGGCGGCGGCACAGCCACAAACGGGAAATGGCGGCTACTCGACCAATTGATTCTTGATGGCGTAGTGAGTCAGCTCGGCGTTGCTCATCATGCCCATTTTTTCCAGGATGCGTGTCCGGTATGTGCTCACGGTCTTGACGCTCAGCGACAACTCGTCGGCGACCTGGCTGACGGTTTTGCCTGAGGCAATCATGCGCAGGACGACGAACTCGCGGTCGGACAATCGTTCGTGGGGCGGCTTGGGCGTGTCAATCGCCAGGTAGGAGGCCATTTTTTCAGCGAGCGCGGTGCTGACATAGCGTCCGCCCGCCAGCACTTTCTTGATGGCACCCACCAGTTCCTCCGGCGCGCTTTCCTTGGTCATGTAGCCCGACGCGCCCGATTTGAGCACGCGCACGGCGAATTGATCCTCGGGATGCATGCTCAACACGAGAACCGGAAGTTTGGGCCGGGCCTCCTTGATTTCCTTCAAGGCCTCGAGGCCGCTGCGGCCGGGCATGGTAATATCAAGGATGACAGCATCCCAATTTTCTTTGCGGATGCGGTCGAGGGCCTCGCGGGCGGTTCCCACCTCGCCGAAATCGGCCTTTTTAAAATCATCGGCCAGAATCTGCCGCAGCCCCCGGCGCACCACTGCATGGTCGTCTGCGATCAGGATTCGCATGAGGGCCGGGGGTTCCTGGTTTCTTCCGGGTGCACCAGGGGGATGCGCAATCCGACGGTGGTTCCCTTTCCCCGGCGGCCGACGATGGTGACCTCGCCGTCGAGCATCATTGCGCGTTCGCGCATGCCGAGCAGACCGAGTGATTTGGCGCCGGAAATGTCGCGCGCGGTCATGCCCCGCCCGTTGTCATGGACTTCCAGGAGCAGTTTCCCGCGAGTGGCCTCGAGCCTGATCCGGACGCGGGTGGCGTTGGCGTGCCGGACGATGTTGGTGAGCGTCTCCTGGAAGATACGGAATACAGCGGTGGCGCTATCCGGGCTCAACTGGATGTCCTTCAAGTTGGAAGTGAACTCGCACTTGATGCGGGTGCGCTTTTGAAAATCCTGTATCTGCCATTCGATGGCTGCTTCCAGGCCGAGGTCATCGAGCACCCCGGGCCTCAACTCGGTGGCAATCTTGCGGACCTTGCTGATGATTTCGTCCACCAGCCCCGGCATTTTGCGGGTCTTCAGCCGCAGGGGACGCAACGTGGGCAGCTCGCGGAGGTCGGTGAATTTCTTTTCCAGCCAGGCGATGTCCATTTTCAAACCGGTGAGCGCCTGGCCCAGTTCGTCATGCACCTCTCGGGCGATGCGGGTGCGTTCCTCCTCGCGCACCGACTGCAGATACGCCGCCAGGGCGCGCAACTGCTCGCGCGAGTCCTTGAGCTGCTTTTCGGCTTGCTTCAGGCCGGTGATGTCGCGCGTGACCTGGGCGAAGCCGAGCAGGCGGCTTTGCTCGTCCCGCAAGGCGGCGATAATAACGTTCGCCTGGAAACGGGAACCGTCCTTGCGCACGCGCCAGCCTTCGTCCTCAGCGCGACCCTGCAGACTGGCCTGCTCGAGGTTCTGTTCCGGCTTGGCCCGTCTCACATCCAGCGGCGTGAAAAACCGGGCCAGGTGCGCCCCGATGATTTCGTCGGACCGATAGCCCAGCAGCCGTTCGGCGCCGCTATTCCAAATGGTGACCTTTCCGGCGGGATCGAGCATGAAAATCGCGTAGTCCTGGACCCCCTCCACGAGCAAACGGAAACGCTCCTCACTCTCGTGCAACGCCTGTTCCACCCGCTGGCGTTCGCTGACGTCACGGAAGGTCAACACGATGCCGGTGATGTTGCCGGCGGCGTCGCGGATGGGCGCGGCGCTGTCGTCGATGGGAGTTTCCGTGCCCTTGCGCGAGACGAGCACCGCACGATTGGTGGCCCCGGCGACGACGCCCTCCAGCAAGGCCTGGGGCACCAGGCTTTCGAGCTTCTCGCGCGTTTCGGCGTTCACGGTCTGATACACTTCTGTCAGGGGCCGGCGCGCGGCTTCGGCCGTTCTCCATCCGGTCAATTTTTCAGCCATCGGATTCATGAACGTGACCAGTCCCTGGGTGTCGGTTACCATCACGGCGTCGCCGATGCTCTTGAGGGCGGTTCCAAACCAGCGTTCGATGCGCCGGAGCCGGCGATCCATTCGATGTTTGTAGAGGGCGATTTCGATGGTGGAGTAGAGCCGCTTTTCCTCGATGGGCTTGAGCAAGAAGCCAAGCGGTTCTGTGGCTTTGGCCCGCTCCAGGGTCGCGCCGTCGGCTTCGCCGGTGAGATAGATCACCGGCACGTTGAAGCGCTCCCGCAGCACCCGCGCCGTCTCGATGCCATCCATATCACCTCGCAGACGGATGTCCATGAGCACCAGGTCCGGCTGCAACACGGCCGCCTGTGCCACGGCTGCCTCACCCCCGTCGGCAATCGCCGGCACCTCGTAGCCGAAGTTCTTCAATCGCTCTTGAATGTCCTCGGCAATGAGGTGTTCGTCTTCCACCACCAAAATTCGTGCCTTGTCCATACGCCGCGATTTCGGGCCCCAGTGTAAGGCCGAAAGGGGCGCACTGGCACGCTCATTTTTTCGAGACCTCGTCGGTTCGGTGAATCGGAATGCGCACGCCCACCGTGGTTCCTTTGCCCTGACGGCCAATGATGTTGACTTCGCCGTCGAGCATCGTGGCCCGTTCCCTCATGCCCAGCAGCCCGAGGGATTTGGTGCCCGAAAGTTCCCGTCCCGTTACCCCGCGGCCGTTGTCCTGCACTTCGAGGATCAGCTTATTTTCCTCCTCCCGCAAGTAAATATTTACCTGAGACGCCTGCGCGTGGCGCACGACATTGGTGAGCGTTTCCTGGAAAATGCGGAAGACCGCCGTGGCCCGTACCGGGTTCAGGTCCACATGCTTGAGACTCGAATGGAAATGGCAGGTAATTCCGGTGCGCTTTTCAAACTCCTGAATCTGCCACTCAATCGCCGCCTCCAGGCCCAGATCGTCCAGGACCGGAGGACGCAATTCGGTGGCAATCTTCCGCACCGTGCTGATGATCGAATCCACCCGGCCCGGCAGTTCCTGAAGCTTCTCCTCACATTGCTCAAGTTCCCCGGTGTCGCTGACCGCGGCTATTCTTTTCTCCAGCCAGGCCAGGTCCATCTTCAAACCGGTCAAGGTCTGGCCCAATTCGTCGTGCACTTCCCGCGCAATGCGCGTCCGTTCCTCCTCGCGCACCGACTGCAAATAAGCGGCCAGCGCCCGGAGTTGTTCCCGCGAATCACGCATCTGTTTTTCGGCGCGTTTCCGTTCGCTGATGTCCCGAATGAACCCGGTGAACATCGGCGGGCCATCGACGCTAACCGCCGTGATGCTCACCTCGACCGGAAACTCCTTGCTATCGGCCCGCATCGCGGTGAGTTCAACCCGCTTTCCCAGGATAGCCCCATGACCCGTGGCGATGTAGCGTTCCAGGCCCCGGCGATGTTGTTCGCGGAACGAGTGCGGGATGAGCAATCCGGCCATTTCCTTGCCGACCACATCCTCGCGGCGTCGGCCGAAGGCCTTTTCCGCCGCCGGGTTGAATTCTGTAATCTGCCCGCGGTGATTAAGGGTGACGATGGCGTCGAGCGCAGAATCGAGAATGGCGCTTTTGCGCGCCTCGCTCTCGCGCAGCGAGCGTTCGGCTTCCCGGCGGGCGGTGATGTCTTCCAGGCTTCCCTCGTAAAAAACCGTCTGATCGAGCTCATTGAGGATCACCCGCGCGTTGGCAGCCGCCCAGATGATCTTTCCGTCGCGGCGGTAAAACCGCGCCTCGAAGAACCGCACCATTCCCGACCGTTTGAGCGCGTCGAGCAGCGCGCGCCGCTCCGTCGAGTCGGCAAAAAAGTTCATCACCCGCGTCGCCAGCAGACTTTCCCGATCCGAATAACCAAGCATCTCCATCAAGGCCGGGTTGGCATCGAGGATTTTGCCGTCGCGCGCGACGCGGAAAAGTCCCACTGGAACGTCGTCGAACAGGCTCTGGTAACGCCGTTCGGCCGCGTGCAGGGCCTGGCGTTGGCGGGACCGCTCCAGGACCAGGTGGACGGCCGAGGCCAGACGAGAATAATGGTGCGGCGACTTAAGCACGTAATCATCCAGCCCGGCCTTCATCGCCTGGACCGCGATTTCCTCGCTGCCGGTACCGGTAAACATGATTACCGGGCAATCCCGCCAGCGCCGCTTCACAGCCAGCAGTACTTGGATGCCGTCGGTCCAGCGCAGTTGGTAGTCGGTCACCGCCGCGTCCAGCCCGCCCGCTTCGATCATTTCGGACAGCTCACGCGAGTTGGTCGCCTGTTTGAACTGGGAATTGGGAAATTCTCGTGAGACTTCCCGGCGCACGAGTGCGCGATCATCCGGGTTGTCATCCACGATAAGGATATTGAGGGCCTGGTCCACGTCTATTCAACTCGGATCTGGCAGGCCGGAGCGGCACTCTCGGCACCGGAAACGCCTCCCAAGTCGGGTTTGCGATTCAGGTCAAGCCAGTAAGTGTCGAGCGATTTCACGAGGTTTATCAGCGTCTCGAAGTCACCTGGCTTGACCAGGTAGGAATTGGTGCCGAGCTCATAAGCCCGATTGACGTCGGCGGTGAGGTTCGAAGAAGTCAACACCACCACCACCAATCGTTTCAAGCCAGGCTGCTGGCGCAACCACTCGAGCACTTCGAAACCGTTCTTGCGCGGCATCTTCAGGTCTAACAACATCAACGTCGGCGCCGGATACCGCGCCGTGTCGCTGAAATGACCCTGGTGATTCAGGTAATCTATGGCTTCCTGTCCGTCGCGGGCGACGCGCAGCGGGTTAGCCAGCCGGGCCTTCTGAAAAGCCCGCTCCATCAGGAAGACTTCATTCGGGTCATCTTCCACCAGCAAGATTGTATGATCAAATAACTCCATAGGCCCCTTTCCACGGCGACTGACGCGCGCGAGCCAGTTGGCAACCCAGCCGGGTTGGCCAATTTTGATTTACGGCCCAGGCGAGCGCCTGAGCGCGTCCCGCCCACGGACTGACCGAATTCACGCTCTCGCGCTCGTTTATCGAATACGGGTTCATTTTGACAACCGTGCAACTGGTATCAGGTTACCGTCCCAATCCTGGATTTTGCAGTAGGTATAGACCTGAAATTATCTGGGTGAAAGACCCCCTGTTTCGGACCTGTTCGGGAGCGGGTCCTCCGTCCTGCATTTGGCTTGTTCTCGCGCGAGGACGGCACGATGACGTTAGAGGAGCGATCAAATCGTTTCGAGACATTCCGGAGCAACCTGAAACGAGCTGGGCGGATATGGGGTAAAACCCTACCTTCAAAATCGGGGAAATTCCCTATTCCAACGGGCGGTATTCGCTCTATACTATTTTCACCGAAAATGGTATTCGAAACGTCCAGCACGCAGGAGGTGGCCATGAAGCGAACCAACAAACATAGAGATTCCAGGTCCTCGTCCCATGACTCCAACCGGCCCGAATCCGGCGCCGCGCTCTTGCGCGAACTGGTGGCGCACTTGCGCCAGAACCGCACCCAGTTGCGCGAAGAGTGGGCGCGGCGCATCACCGATGCCGAGCTGCTCACCGCGATGAGCAAGGAAGAAATCTTTTCCGAGGCCACTTCGGTGTATGACAACTATGTCGAGGTCCTGGAGACGGGCAGCGTGGAAGCCTTGCAGGCCTACGCCCGCAGTCTGTCCGAACGGATCATTCCGCGCGGCGTCGAAACCGACGAGGTCGTTGGCATCGTGCTGCTGCTGCGCGACGTGCTGGCTCGGTCCCTGTTCAAAAAGTACCAGGCAGACTTCGACCTGCTCAACCAGGTGCTGGACGCCTACGAGCCGGCGGCCAACCGCATTGCCAACACCGTCGCCGTGAGTTTCGTGCAGGAGCGCGAACGCATCATTCGTCAGCAACAGGAAGCCATTCGCGAACTCTCGACGCCCGTGCTTCAAGTGCGCGAGCGTTTGTTGATTTTGCCCATCATTGGCGTGATCGACGCGCAGCGGGCGCGGCAATTGACCGAACAACTGCTGCGCGGAATCCGGCAGAATCGCGCCAAGGTGGTTGTCATTGACATCACCGGCGTGCCGACCATCGACTCGACCGTGGCCAATCACCTCGTGCAAACGGTCGAGGCGTCGCGGCTCATGGGCGCCAGCGTGATTATTACGGGCCTGTCGTCGGAAATTGCCCAGACGCTCGTCACCATTGGCGTGGACTTGAGCAAGATGAACGCGGTGGGCGATCTGCAGGGCGGCATCGAGGAGGCCGAACGCCTGCTCGGCTACAAAGTCATCATCACCGGCGAACTGACGCCGGCCGAACCACCGGTGTAAACGGCAGCAGCCTGTGCACGTTCCCATTCTCAAACAGGGCGACTATTTGATTGCCACCATTCAGTCGGTGTTGTCCGACGCCGATCTCTTGCAACTGCGGGACGACGTGGCCGATCGCGTCGGTCATTTTCGCTCCCGCGGCGTCATCATCGACGTCACGGTCCTGGACGTGATCGATTCGTTCGCCACGCGCACCCTGCGCGGGGTAGCACACATGTTGAAGCTGCGCGGCGCCGAGACCGTCATTGTCGGCATTCAACCCGATGTCGCCTTCGCCATGGTCCAACTGGGTTTGAGCCTGGAGGGGGTCGGCACGGCCCTGGACCTGGAAGAGGGGTTGGCCTATCTCAACGTCAAGACCAAGCGGGGTCGCACTGTGTCGCGGCCCGTGGCACCGACTTCGTCATTAAAGTTAAAAACGCCTTTCGACGGCCAGACCAGGAGCGGCAATAGCCGTACTAAATGAGCCCCTCCAACGAGGAATTGTCCGTGCCGATCAAGTCGGCGGCTGACATCGTCGTTGCCCGGCAAAAAGGCCGGGCATTGGCGATCCAATTGGGGTTTGCCGGAAGTGACCCGACGGTCATAGCCGCTGCCATCTCCGAGGTGGCGCGCAATATCGTCAACCATGCCCAGCACGGCGAGATCGTTCTTTCAGGAGTCCACGAAAACAGCCGGAACGGTATCCAGGTAATCGCTTCGGATCAAGGACCGGGCATCTCGGATATCGACCGGGCCATGCAATACGGCTATTCCAGCAGCAGAGGCATGGGCGTCGGGTTGCCCGGCGCCAAATGGTTGATGGATGAATTTGACATTGAGTCGCAACTGGGCAAAGGCACCAGGGTGACCATGAGGAAATGGGTGCGTTGAATAATGACGACCGCGTTTCATGTAAGGCCGTGCATCGAATGGGGCGTCGCCACACAGGCGCTTCCGGGCCAAAGCGTCTCTGGGGATGCCTACCTGGTGGAGTCCCTGGCCGATGGCGCGCTGGTCGCGGTCGTTGACGGTCTTGGCCACGGCGACGAAGCGACTTCCGCGGCATTGACCGCGGTGGCAATTCTCAGGGAAAACGCTGGTTTGCCGGTGGTCGCGCTGGTCCAA
>Ga0066710_100007168_pt1 | contig 10593 bp, 9 predicted proteins | sample GraSoiAngelo_159_FD_79666 | JGI IMG/M metagenome (GOLD analysis project Ga0066710, IMG submission 79666) | Grasslands soil microbial communities from the Angelo Coastal Reserve, California, USA - 14_1009_16_40cm | ecosystem: Environmental > Terrestrial > Soil > Grasslands | place: USA...
AGCCGATCGGGGTCATCAAGGGCTGACGGCCCGGCGGGGCCCCACCCCTATACTGGTTGGGCCGTGGCTCTGAGGGTCGGACTCATCGGCTTCGGGTACTGGGGCCCGAATCTCGCCCGCAATTTCGGCGAGATCCGCGGCGTGAGCGTCACCGCCGTGGCCGACCGGCGCGCGGACCGCCGCGAGGCCGTCGCCGCGCGCCACCCCGCGGTGCGTCTCTTCGAGGATCCCGCCGAGCTCATCGCCCGCCCCGACGTCGATGCCGTCGTCGTGGCCACGCCCGTCTCGACCCACTACGAGCTCGGCCTGGCCGCGCTGAAGGCCGGCAAGGACGTGCTGATCGAGAAGCCCCTGGCCGCCACCGGCGCCGAGGCCGAGATGCTGGTGGAGGTGGCCGCGCGCGAGGGGCGCGTGCTGATGGTCGATCACACGTACGTGTATGCCGGCGCCGTCCGCAAGATCGCCGACCTCGTGGACACCGGCGAGCTGGGTGAGATCCGCTACTACGACTCGCTGCGGATCAACCTCGGGCTCTTCCAGAGCGACGTCAGCGTGATGTGGGACCTGGCCATCCACGACATCGCGCTGCTGCAGTACCTGGTGCGCCGCCGGTTCCTCACCGTGCAGGCCACGGGCGGCTGTCACCTGGGCGAGGGGCTCGAGAGCGTGGCCCACCTCACGCTGGGGCTCGACGGCGGCGCCCAGGCGCACGTCAACGTGAGCTGGATCTCGCCGGTGAAGATTCGCCAGACGATCATCGTCGGCGATCGCAAGATGCTGCTCTACGACGACCTGGAGCCCGACGAGAAGATCAAGGTCTACGACCGCGGCGTCGTCTTCGACGAGGATCGGCCGGCGCTGCTGCGCGATTATCGCATCGGCGACATGTGGTCACCGCGCGTGGATCGGCGCGAGGCGCTGGCGGGCGTGTGCGCGCACTTCGTGCAGTGCGTGCAGACGCGGGCCCGGCCGCTGACCGGCGGCCCCGAGGGCGTGGAGAGCGTCCGCGTGCTGGAGGCGGCCCAGTGGTCGCTGCGCCACGCCGGCCAGCTGGTGAAGCTGTGAAGGCCATCGCGCCCGACGTGGTCCTGGGCAAGGACGTCCGCGTGGCCGACTTCGTCAACCTCTACGGCTGCCGCATCGGCGACGAGAGCCGCATCGGCCCCTTCGTCGAGATCCAGAAGCGCGCGGTGGTGGGGCGGCGCTGCAAGATCGGGAGCCACTCGTTCATCTGCGAGGGCGTCACGCTGGAGGACGAGGTCTTCGTCGGCCACGGCGTGATCTTCGTCAACGACCGCTTCCCGCGCGCGACCACCGAGGGCGGCGCGCTGGCCGGCGACGGCGACTGGACGTGCGAGCCCACGCTGGTGAAGCGCCGTGCCTCCATCGGCTCCGGCGCCACGATCCTGTGCGGCGTGACGATCGGCGAGGAGGCCATCGTGGGGGCCGGGTCGGTCGTCACCCACGACGTGGCCGCCCGCACGGTCGTGGCCGGCAACCCGGCGCGCGCCATCCGCACGCTGTGAGCCGCCAGCCGCTCGTCGATCTCGCCGCCCAGTACCGCGAGGTGCGCGACGAGCTGCTGCCCGAGATCGAGCGCCTCATGGCCTCGGGCGCCTTCGTTGGCGGCGAGGCCGTCGCGCGCTTCGAGTCGTCGTTTGCCGCGCTCTGCGGCGCGCCCCACGCGGTCGGCGTGGCCAACGGCACCGATGCCCTCCACCTGGCGCTGCGCGCGCTCGGCGTGGGGCCGGGCGACGAGGTCGTCACGGTGCCCAACACGTTCGTGGCGACCGTGGAGGCGATCGTCCACGCCGGCGCCCGCCCGGTGCTGGTGGACGTCCGTCCCGACACGCTGGTGATGGACGTCGCCGCGCTCGACGGCGCGCGCACGTCGCGCACGCGCGCGGTGATTCCCGTGCATCTCTACGGGCGCCTCGTCGAGATGGAACCGATCGAGCGCTGGTGCGCGACGCGCGCGATCGCGCTGCTGGAGGACGCCGCCCAGGCCCACGGCGCCTGCCGCGCCGGCCGGCGCGCCGGTGCCTTCGGCGACGCCGCCGCGTTCAGCTTCTACCCGGCCAAGAACCTGGGTGCTGCCGGCGAGGCGGGCGCCGTCGTCACGCGGCGCGCGGACGTCGCCGCGCGCGTGGCGCGGCTGCGCGATCACGGCCAGGGCGAGCGCTATCACCACGACCTGGTCGGCTACAACAGCCGGCTCGACGCGCTGCAGGCCGCGGTGCTGTCGGTGAAGCTGCGACGGCTGGAGGCGTGGAACGCGCGCCGGCGCGCGCTGGCCGCCATCTATCACGAGCGGCTCGGCAAGGTGAAGGCGCTCGAGTGTCTGCCGGCGCCGGCCGAGGCCGAGAGCCACGTCTATCATCTCTTCGTCGTGCGCTGCGCCGGGCGCGAGGCGCTGCGAGCCGCGCTGACGGCGCGCGGTATCGACACCGGCCTGCACTATCCCGTGCCGATTCATCGGCAGCGCGCCTGGGCGGACCTGGGCTACGCCGAGGGCGCGTTCCCGGTGGCGGAGACCGCCGCCCGCAGCGTGCTGAGCCTGCCGATCTATCCGCAGATGACCGACGACGCCGTCCATCGCGTGTGCGACGCCATCGAGGCGTGCGCGTGAGCGCGCTGGCCGGGCGCGCGGTCCTCGTCACCGGCGGCGCCGGCTTCATCGGCAGCCACCTGGTCGACGCACTGGTCGCGGCCGGCGCCCGGGTCCGCGTGCTGGACGACTTCTCGTCCGGCCGCCGCGAGAACCTGGCCGCGGCGGGCACGCGCGTCGAGGTCGTCGAGGGCGACGTGTGCGACGAGCGTGCGCTCGACCACGCGCTCGCCGGCGCGGACACCGTCATGCACCTGGCCACGCGGTGCGTGCGGCTCTCGCTGTCGGACCCCGAGGACGTGCATCGCGTCAACAGCCACGGCACGCTGCGCGTGCTGCTGGCCGCGCGGCGCCACGGCGCCCGCCGGGTCGTGTACGTGTCGTCCTCGGAGGTGTACGGCAGCGGCGTGAAGGTGCCGATGACCGAGGACCATCCGCTGGAGCCGACGACGGTCTACGGCGCCACCAAGCTGGCCGGCGAGCTCTACACCCAGGCAATGACGCGCTCGTTCGGGCTGCCGACCATCGTGGTGCGGCCGTTCAACACGTACGGCCCGCGCGCCCACTTCGAGGGCGTGTACGGCGAGGTCATCCCGCGCTTCACCGTGCGCCTGCTCAACGGCCGCCGGCCGGTGATCTTCGGCGACGGGCTGCAGACGCGCGACTTCACCTACGTGGGCGACACGGTGCGCGGCCTCGTGGCGGCGGTCTCGGTGCGCGAGGCGACGGGCCGCGTGTTCAACCTGGCACGCGGCGAGGAGGTCACGGTGCGCCGGCTGGCCGAGCTGCTCGCCAAGGCGATCGATCCCACGCTGTCGCCCGAGTTCACGGAGGCACGGCCGGCCGACGTGCGCCGCCACTGGGCCGATGTCTCCCGCGCGCGCGCCGAGCTCGGGTTCGAGGCGCCCGTGTCCATCGAGGAGGGGCTGGCGCGCTACGTGGCGTGGTTCCGGGAGACCTATCCCGATCCCGCCGCCTGCCTGCGCGACGAGGTCGTGCGCAACTGGTGAGCGCGATGATCCCGGTCAGTCGACCGCACTTCGGCATCGAGGAAGAGCAGGCCGCCGTGGCCGCGCTGCGCAGCGGCTGGGTCACGCAGGGGCCGCGCGTGGCGGAGTTCGAGCGCGCGTTTGCCGCGGCGCTCGGCCAGCTCGAGGCGATCGCGGTGTCCTCGTGCACGACCGGCCTGCACCTCGTCCTGCACGCGCTCGGCATCGGCCGCGGCGACGAGGTGATCGTGCCGTCGCTATCCTTCATCGCGACGGCCAACGCCGTTGCGCACGCGGGCGCCACGCCCGTCTTCGCCGACATCGACCTCGCCACCTACAACCTCGACGCGGCCTCGGCGGCGAAGACGATCTCGCGCCGGACGAAGGCGATCCTGCTCGTCCACCAGGTCGGGCTTCCCGCCGACGTCGCCGCGTTCCGCCGGCTGGCCCGGCGCGCCCGTGTGAGGCTCATCGAGGACGCTGCCTGCGCGATCGGCTCGCAGGTGAACGGCCGGCCGGTCGGTGCGGATGCGGACGTCGCCGTGTTCAGCTTCCACCCGCGAAAGCTGGTGACGACCGGGGAGGGCGGGATGATCGTCACGCGCAGCCGCGCGCTGGCCCGGCGGCTGCGCTCGCTTCGTCATCACGGCGTGTCGATGTCGGACTTCGCCCGGCACGCCTCCGGCAAGGTCGTGATCGAGGCGTATCGCGAGGTCGGCTACAACTACCGGATGACCGATCTGCAAGCCGCGGTCGGCCTCGTCCAGCTCGGGCGCCTGCCGGAATTCATCGCGCGACGGCAGGAGCAAGGCGCGCGCTACGATCGCGCGTTCGCCAAGCATCCGGCGCTGGCCATCCCTGACGTCGCCCCGGACGTGGGCTTCAACTACCAGACGTACCTGCTGCGCCTGCTGCCCGGTGCGCGCGTCAGCCGCGACGCGTTGATGCAGCGATTGCTGGAGCAGGGGATCGCCACCCGGCGGGGCGTCATGGCCGCGCACCGCGAGCCCGCCTACAAGAAGACCCGCCTGCGCGTGCCGCTGCCGGCGACCAACGAGGCGAACCGCACGGCGATCGTGCTTCCCCTCTACCACGCGATGACCGCGGCCGACCAGGACCGCGTGATCGAGGCCGTGCTCTCGGTCGTCTAGGTCGACCGGCGCCGGACGGCCACGAGCCGGTGGCCGAGCTGGGCGGGCGAGGCGCGCCGGATGGGCGCGGTGGTCAGGATCTCGAAGCTCCAGAGGGCCGCGAGCTTGGCGTGCAGCGCGCGCGTGTCGTAGCGATCGGGCACGACGTACATGTAGGGCACGCGCTCGCGCAGCAGCGCGTCGTCGTAGCGGCCGCCGTGGAGCACCCGCGCGATACCGAGCAGCAGCCGATCGCTCGCGCGGCCGCGCATCTTCCGCAACCCTCGCCGCAGCCCCACCAGCAGCCGATTGCCGAGGGCTCCGGTGGGCATCGTGTACACGAGGAGCCCGCCCGGCACGAGATCGCCGGCGATCTTGCCGAAGAGCGCCTCGTCGGACGCGGGAATCGCATAGAGCACGCTCTCGGAGACGATCACCTCGTACGGACCGCCGGAGAAGACCAGGTAGTTGGCGGCCGTGAGCGTGACGCGGTCGGCGGCCGGATGCCGGCGCCGCGTCGACTCCGCCACGGCGATGCTCGCCGCGGAGAGATCGACGCCCGTCACCGTCGCCCGCGGCAGCACGTCCGCCAGCGCCAGCGTGTTGAGGCCGGTGCCGCAGCCGAGATCGAGCACGCGTAAGGCGCGGGCCGGATCGACGTACTGCAGGACGGTCTCGACGACGCGATTGTGGCGGTGGGGCGGAACGGTGAACGTGTGGCCGGCGAGGATCTCCGGGTTGGCGCCGGTCATCCGGGATAGCCCCAGACGCTCACGTCGAGCCCGGTGAGCGTGGCGAAGCGTCGTACCGACGCCGTCATGCGCTCGCGCAGCGTGTGCTCGAGGCCGGCCTCGAGGGGCGGTCCCATCTCCCGCGCGGAATTGATGACGCCGAGGTCGTCGGCGCCGAGCGGCGCCGCCCGGACGCCGATGAAGCGCTGGATGTCGGCGAGCACGGGTTCCGGCCTGGCGACGAGGTCCTCGTACAGCAGGAAGCGCACGCGCGCGCGCCCGAGAGCCGAGAACCAGCGCTCGGCGAAGACGTCGTAGCGGCCGCGCGGCAGGTAGTCGTACGGCCGCGCGTAGTCGCGCTCGGGCGGGAGCGGGCTCGGCCGCCGGCCCTCGAGTCGCAGCGCCTCGTCGAAGCCGAGCGTCTCCAGCCCGTTCTTCTTCGTCCACAAATAATTCGAGTAGGCGCGTCCGACCGGCTCGCGCACGACGAACAGCATCCGCACTTCGGGCAGATGGCGCTGGATCAGCCGGCAGGCCGCCTCGTTCTCGAGATAGTAGCTGGTCTTCTCGCCGAGCCCACGGCGCCCGCCGGCGGGCGCGAACAGCTCGGCGTAGCGGGCGGCGTAGACCGGCCACGTCTGCTCGGCGCCCATGAACACCTTGGGCTCCGGCATGTAGGGCTTCGCCATGTAGACGTCGGGATGGCGGTCGAGGGCGTGGCAGAGGAAGTTGGTGCCGGAGCGCGGCGCGCCGCCGATGATGAACGTGGGGCGAGCGGCGTCAGCCATCGACCGGCCGCACGTCGGCCCACGGGCACCACTCGAGCGGGTTGGCGGCGCTCACGTCGCGCCGCACGCGAATGCGCCGCACCGCGCCCAGGAACATGACGTGCGTGCCCAGGCGAACCTCGTCGACCACCTCGCAGTCGAAGTGCACCGGCAGGTCGGTCAGCACCGGCGCCGGCCCCCCGCGCGCCACGACCAGCCCGGCTTGCGCGACCTTGTCGCCGGCCGCCTGCCACGAGACGTTCCCCGCGTACTTGATGGCCTCCACGATGCGCTCGCCGATGAACGGCACGCCGCAGCCGAACGCGCGGTTCTTGCGGATCAGCTCCAGCGTGAGGCGCGGCGCGTAGCGCTCGTTGATGGCGGCATAGCCCACGCACGGCGCGATGACCAGCGGTTGCCGGCTCAGCACCGTGGTGGAGCCGCACGGCATGAGGTTGGGGCGACCGTCGGCGGCCCACGTCGTGATCATTCCGACCGACGAGGGAAAGAAGCACGGCCAGCGCGCGCGGTCGTTATCCACCTCGACCTGGTCGGCTTTCTCGGACGGCAGGCGCTTCACGGCCATGCCGTCGGCGAGCTCGTCGGCCTCGAACGCAATCGTGCCTGCCGACGGAAACGCGTAGTGCGGCGTGTAGGGCTTCTGGTAGCCGGCGCCGGGGCCCGCGGCCTTCGTGCGCGGCGCCGCTCGCGTGACCGCGGCCGGCGACCACGCGGGCAGGCTCCGCCAGCGGATCTGGCTGCGGCCCTCGGCGATGTCGCGGCGGAGCTGGATCGCCGTGACCTCGAGGAAGTACACGCGATGGCTGCCGACGTCGAGCCACGGCTGCGGATAGATCGGCTGGCCCTCGAAGTCGCGTCCCGGACGAACGAGGCGCCCCTCGTAGACGAGGTAGGCGTCGGTAAAGACGGGCGCGGCGCTCGTCAGCGCGCGGCGCGTGGCCAGCCCGCTCCGGGTGAGGCGCGCCGACGTCTCGCGCTCGGGCGTCGTCTCGATGGCGGCCAGCGCGCGGTCGAGCGCCGGACCCGGCGGCAGCAGCTGCACGGCCGCGCCGCCCCCGGCCTCCAGGACGGTGGTGAAGGCGCGGCGCGCGTAGTGACGGTCGGACAGCGGCTCGACGCAGAAGGACAGCGCCAGCACGTAGGGGAAGCGGTTGACGATCGAGGGCCCGACGACGCGCTCGAGCACCATCGCCGCGCCGTGGGCCGCGGTGACGAGGCACACGGGCGACGGGAACAGCGCGGGCCAGCGACTGTCCGCGGCCACCGCCGCGTCCGACTCCGGCAACCGCCGCTGCCACATGCCGCCGGTGGTCCGCTTCCAGCCGGTGGCCGCGAGATCGTCGCGCGGCCAGAGATAACGATGGGGCTGCAGCGCCGCGCTGAGCGCCGCGGCGCTCACGCCGCCACCTCGCACGTGGCGCGACGCTGCAGCTCGGCCAGCGCGTCCGCCGGGGCCGTCAGCTGGAAGCGCCCGCTCGAGCGCAGCCACGCGAGCAGCTCGCCGTAGGCGTCGATCCGGCGCGCGGTGTCGGTGAACGTGGGATCCGGGTGGGTGAGCAGCACCGCCGGCGCCCCCACGCGCGCGAGCTGCGAGGCCTTGCGCCGGCAGAGATCGAGCGTGGCCGCGCGATCGAGGCCCAGCGCCAGCAGCTCACCGTCGCGCGGCAGCGTCGTGGGCACGACCGTCAGGCTCCGATGACTAACCGGGAACGGACTGCCGAGGCCGTCGCCGGGGTGCGGCCACACGAGCGCCGAGTCGCTCGTCGAGAAGTCCACGCGCACCCGGCGCGCCATGCCCTCGTAGAGGCTCGGGGAGCGCAGAAACGCGGGAGCACGGAAGGCGCCGCTGTCGAGCGGCCCCAGGGCCGCCTGGGCGCGCGCGATGCGCCGCTCGACGTCCGCCGGCTCCAGGTACGCGAGCCGATTGTCGTGCGTGGTGTCGTGCACGCCGAAGGCGTGACCGCGCTCGGCCCACGAGGCGAGCGTCTCGCGCGCCCACGCGTAACGATGCGTGACGACGAAGGTCAGGCTGGACAGGCCGAGCGATTCCTCCACGGCCAGCAGGCGCGGCAGCGTGGCCAGGCCCTCGCCAGTGTCCACGTCGTGCGTGAGCACGAGCGGCACGGGGCGGCCGTCACCCTCCGGCGCGCGCTCCAGCACGTCGAGATAGCGCGCGATCAGCCGCTCGATGCGGCCCTGTCGCGCGGCGAACGCCGAGCGGGCCGCGCGCTTCACCCAGGCGGGGGTCGCGAAGTAGAGCGCAGGAAAGCGGGAGTAGAGCGGGCGACGCTGGTCGGCGCCGTGCAGCCCGGCCAGCGTGGGCATCGGCGCGCTCACGAGCGCGCGCGCTCCAGCTCGAAAGTGGCGTCCTCGACGAACCAGAGCGGCCGGCGCTTGACCTCGTGGAAGGTCCGCCAGATGTACTCGCCGAGGATGCCGAGCGCCAGCGTCTGCACGCCGCCGAAGAAGCACACGGCCGCGAACAGCATCGTCCAGCCGCGCACGCTGCCGTAGAGGGAATAGATCGCGAGCTGGTAGACGATGCCGGTGAACGCCAGCGCGCAGGAGAGCACGCCGATCCACGTGATGACGCGCACGGGCAGGTGCGAGTAGCTGGTGAAGACGTCGATGGCCGTGTGGATCATGCGCCGCACACTCCAGCCGCTCTGGCCGCGGGTACGCTCCTCGCGCACGTACGGCACCTCGGCCGCGGCGTAGCCCTGCATGGCGACCAGGCCGAAGATCGTGCGGAAGTCCTCGTGCATCGTCGTCAGGTTGCGCGCGACGACTCGATCGATCAGGCAGAAGGAGCCGGTGCCCTGCGCGGGATAGGTGGGCAGCGCGTAGCGGCGGACCAGCCAGTGGAACGCGCGCGAGAACGCCTTGCGGTGCCACGCCTCGCGACGGCGCGCGGCCCGCACGCCCCACACCACCTTGAAGCCTTCTTCCCAGCGCCGCACGAGCTCGGCCATCACGGCCGGCGGATCCTGCATGTCGGCGGCGAGTACCACGATGGCGTCGGCGTCCGCGCACTGGATGCCGGCCGAGATGGCGAGGTGCGCGCCGTAGTTGCGGTTGAGCCGGATCGCGCGGACGTTCGGATGGCGGCGGGCCAGGCCGGTCAGCAGGGCCCAGGAGCGGTCGCGGCTGCCGTCGTCCACGAAGACGACGCGCCAGTCGACCTGGGGGGCCTTCTCGCGAAAGACGCGGCTGACTTCGTCATAGAGGGCGGAGAGGTTGCCCTCCTCGTTCAGGACCGGCACCACGACTTCGACGGTCCGACGTTGGCTCGGGTGTGCCACCTCCCTATGGTAGACTGGCCTGCATGTCTTGGACTCTAAAGAAAAAAGCACTCTCTCTGCTCGATGCCGAGCAGGGCACGGTGCACAAGGACTGGGGTGGCAAGATCGCGGTCGCCCTGGTCTACCCCAACAGCTACGCCGTGGGGATGTCCAACCTGGGCTTCCAGACGATCTACCGGCACCTGAACGAGCTGCCCGACGTGGTCTGCGAGCGGGTCTTCTTGCCGGACGCCGCCGACGTCGCCGAGCTGGCCCGGACCCGGTCGGTCCCCTTCTCGCTGGAGTCGCAGCGCCCGCTGACCGACTTCCACATGATCGGCTTCTCGGTCACCTACGAGGGCGACTACATCAACGCCCTGCGCATCCTCGACCTGGCCGGCATCCCGCTGCGCGCCGCCGCACGGCGTCCGCACGACCCGCTGGTTCTCATGGGCGGCGTGTGCGCGTTCTCCAATCCCGAGCCGATCGCGCCCTTCATGGACTTCGTGGTGGTGGGCGAGGGCGAGGAGCTCGTCGGCGAGCTGATCGCCGCCTACCGCGAACGGTATCGCGATCGCTCGAGCTTTCTCGACCTGCTGACCGGTCTCGAGGGCGTGTACGTGCCCGAGCGCTACGACGTCAGCTACGCCGCCGACGGCACGCTGGCCGAGGTGACGGCGCGCGCGGGCGCTCCGGGCATCGTGACCAAGCGCCGCCTCAAGGACGTGAACGCGTTCCGCACGATCGCCGCCGTGAAGACGCCCAACGCCGAGTACGGTCACATGGCGCTGCTGGAAGTCGGCAAGGGCTGTGGGCGCGGCTGCCGCTTCTGCCTGGAGGGCCAGGTGTACCGGCCGGTGAGGCACCGCAGCGTCGCGGCGCTCGGCGACACCATCAAGGAGCTGGCCGCGCAGGGCGAGAAGCGGATCGGGCTCGTCGGTGCCTGCGTGTCGGACTATCCGTGGATCGGGGAGCTGCTGAAAGTGGTCGAGGCCAACGGCATGGAGCTCTCGATCTCGTCGCTGCGCGCCGACAGCCTCACCGACGAGCTGGCCGCCTCGCTGGC
>Ga0066710_100007169_pt1 | contig 10593 bp, 7 predicted proteins | sample GraSoiAngelo_159_FD_79666 | JGI IMG/M metagenome (GOLD analysis project Ga0066710, IMG submission 79666) | Grasslands soil microbial communities from the Angelo Coastal Reserve, California, USA - 14_1009_16_40cm | ecosystem: Environmental > Terrestrial > Soil > Grasslands | place: USA...
GCGAAGAGCCAGTCGAAAAGAGCTGTTCTCGCGCCGCGCATGTGAACATATCCGGTTGGATATGGAGCAAATCGAACGCGAACGCTCACCGGCTAAGTTTGCGCAGGGCTGCGACGGCTTCGCGCACGACTTCGGTGTCGGAGTCGTCCGTAAGGGGACGCAACAGTTCCGCGGAAGATGGATCGCCAATATTACCAATGACGCGAGCCATGCCGCCGCGCACTTTCGGATTGAGGCTCTTCAAATAAGGGTAGAGATTGCTCATCTTGCCTTCGAACTTTCCCAACTCGTAGAGGTAGACCTCAACCTGATACGCCTGCCGGCTGTCGAGGCCGTTCGCAAGATCGTTGATGTAGTTGATTTCGCCGGACGTGGCCAGACCGAACGCGAGGGCGTTGCGGACATTCGGTTTCGTTTCCTGGTTGATGCGAGTCGTCCAGCCATGAGCGTCATATTTCGAACGGGCGAGACCCTCCGCAGCGAGCTCCCGCTCGGAGTCCTCCTTGCTGTCCAAAAGGGATTCGAAAAGTGGCGTGCTAGCGGGATCACGAAGCAGGGCCAGCGACTCCAGCGCTTTGTTCCTGAGCGTGCGGTCGCGTTCGGTCTTGAACATCTGTTCGAGCAGCGGCCGTGCCGGAGCGTGTCCGACGAGCCCGATGGACAAAACAGCTTCTCCGACAAGCGGCTTGTTCGGATCGCGCAGCGTGCGCTCGAGCGCGGGGCCGGCGGCGGCATCGCGAATCTGTCCGAGCGCTCGGACAATGGCGATTCGCACATTGTTGTGCTCCCGGTTCTGAGGATCTTCGAGCGCAGCAACCATCGTCGGAACCTGGTCATTCGCTTTTAGCGATCCCAGAGCGCTGGCCGCCTCCGCCCGAACATCATCGTTGAAGTCTTTCTGCATCGCTGCTGCGAGCGCTTCCTTCGCCGATGAATCCACCTGTACCTCAGGGCCGACGACGGGCGCGTTAGGCGCGAGGAATGCGCTTTTGACCCGATTGAAAATCGTTCGCAACGGACCCGAATCCTCGAGGGGAATGTACAAACGCAGTAGCGAATCGATTACCTGCGAGCGAACATCTTTGTCGAGGTCGCTTTTCAGCGTATCAGCGAGCGGCGGTATTGCCCCGCGATCTCGAATGCGTCCAAATCCCGCAACAATTGTCGCGCGTACATCGCTGCGCGGTTCCTTTTTGAGAAGCTCCGCCAGGCGGGGAATCGCTTCACGATTACCAAGCGTAGCCATCTCCTCGATCGCAGCCTGCCGCTCCTTCGGGCTTGCGCTGTCCAGTGACGGGTTCTGGAGAAACATCAATGCAAGGATCAGATGCGTCATTTGGTTTTTCCTATGATGGGGAGTCCCATGCGCCGAAGTGGCAGTTGCAGGAAGCGAATACTTCCTGGGGAACGGAGGCTTCCTCTATTTGTATAGTGGTGTGATCGATCCGGAACATTTCGCGCGCGATCCGATTCACTCCATTGAGAAGATCGGTGCGATTGGAGCCGTCGTCTGCAACGACGTGACAACTCATGGCAAGCACGCCGGAGGTGAGCGTCCACACATGAAGATCGTGAACGGAACACACGCCGTGCACGCGGCCGAGTTGCTCTCTCAGGCTGACGATGTTGATATGCGCCGGCGTGCTCTCCAGCAGAATATCGACTGCATCGCGAATCAGAACCCATGAACTCGAAAGAATCAGGACGCCGACAACAATACTGATGATTGGGTCGGCGATCTGGTAGCCACCAAACATGATGGCAAGGCTGGCGATGATGGCGCCGACAGAACCAATGGCATCGCTGAGAACGTGGAAGAAGGCTCCCCTGACGTTCAGGTTTCCATGATGCTTTCCAAACAGCAGCCATGCACTGACGAGATTCGCCACGAGACCGACAACCGCCACCAGCAGCATCCAGTTCGCGCGCACCTCAGGCGGATTCAGAAACCGGTGATAAGCCTCATAAAAAATGTAGAGCGAGATCAGAATGAGAAATACACCGTTCAGTAACGCGACGAGAATTTCCACTCTGTAGAATCCGTACGTTTTCCGCGGAGTCGCGCGCCGCGTGGCGAATCGGATCGCAAAGAGACTGAGACCTAACGCAGCAACGTCGGTAAGCATGTGACCGGAATCGGCAAGCAAAGCGAGTGAGTTCGTGTAAAGTGCACCCAGAAATTCCGCGACCAGGAACGTGGCAGTGATGAGTAGAGCGGCTTTCAGGCTGCCCCGGGCATTCCCGCTAATCTCGTGATGATGCTTGTGAGAGTGTCCGGGATGAGACATATCACAGCTATTATAATCGTTGGAATGGGCTGTTATAATAAGCGATTTTCTCGGGCCCATGCGGTGAGGTACTTAAATGAGCAACGCTGCACTGACAGTCCTGGCCGAAGACGAGCAATTGTTCCGGGAATCGTGCCGCTCTTTCGCCGAAGGCCGGATCAAACCGCTCGTTCGGAAAATGGACGAAGAAGCGAAACTCGATCACAGCGTCATCCCCGAACTGTTCGATCTCGGGCTGATGGGCATCCACGTTCCCGAACAATTCGGTGGCGCGGCGGGATCGTTTTTCATGTCGGTGCTCGCGGTTGAAGAGATCTCGCGGGTCGACGCATCGTTCGGCGTTTTCATCGACGTTCAGAACACGCTCGTGAATAACGCTGTCATGCGATGGGCCGGCGACACCCAGAAGCGCAAATACCTGCCGAGGCTGGCGAAGGACACGGTCGGCGCCTATGCGTTATCGGAAGCGGGTTCAGGCAGCGATGCATTTGCCCTCGCGTGCCGCGCGGCGGACCAGGGCGATCATTTCATGCTGAACGGGCGGAAGCTATGGATTACAAACGCGGTTGAAGCAGGCCTGATCATTGTGTTTGCGAATGTGAAACCCGAGGATGGGTACAAAGGTATTACGGCATTTCTTATCGAACGTGATTTTCCGGGCTTCACCGTCGGGCAAAAGGAAGATAAGCTCGGCATTCGCGCTTCAAGCACCTGCGAATTGTTGCTGGAGGACTGCCGGGTTCCGAAAGAGAACGTGCTCGGCGAAATTGGCAAGGGTTACAAGATTGCTATCGAAACGCTAAACGAAGGACGTATCGGAATCGGGGCGCAGATGGTGGGTATTGCGCAAGGCAGCTGGGAATGCGGCGCGGCATACTCAAAGGAACGAAAAGCGTTTGGAAAGGCTCTCGCGGATTTTCAGGCGATTCAATTCCAGCTCGCGGAAACGGCGACACAGATTGAAGCTGCGCGTTTGATGGTATACAACGCTGCTCGATTGAAGGATTCGGGGCAGGATTTCCTCAAAGAGGCTGCGATGGCCAAGTACTTTTCATCGCAGGTCGCGGAACACGTGACATCATTGGTCGTTGAAATTTACGGCGGATACGGTTACACGAAAGACTATCCTGCGGAAAAGTATTTCCGGGATTCGAAGATTGGCAAAATTTACGAAGGCACGTCCAATATGCAGCTGCAGACGATCGCCAAGCACTTATTAAGGTAATGAAGAAAGTCAGAGTTCTCTATCACGACAATTGCTTTGACGGAGTTTCTTCCGCGGCGGTCTTCTCCCGCTTTTATACGGGACGCATCGCACCTGGAGCCGCTGTCGAGTACGAAGGCCTCACGCACAAAGCCGGACAGCTCGTGAGTGACGATGCGTTCGGCGACGGCGACAACGCGATTGTCGATTTTAAATACTGCGCATCGGAAAAGCTGACGTGGTGGTTCGATCACCATGAGAGCGCGTTTCTTTCACCGTCCGACGAAGCCCATTTCCGGCATGACACGAGCGGGCAGAAATTCCATGATCCGAGCTACAAGTCGTGCACGAAATTCATCGCGCATGTGACGCAGAACGTTTTCAACTATCCAATGCCGGACCTCGATGAACTCGTTTATTGGGCCGACATCATCGATGGAGCGCAGTTTGCGGACGCAAAAACGGCGGTCGAACTCAAAGAACCTGCCATGCGGCTCATGCTCGTCATCGAAGCAAGTCACAGCCGCGCACTGATTCACAAGATCATCCGCCTGTTGCAGCAACAGCCGTTGGCAACGGTCATCGAAGAACCGGAAATCCGTTCGATGTTCGACAGACTGTACGCGCATCACACCGAATCGATTGAGATCATGCGCAATGCAGCACGGTGCACGGGCGGCGTCATTGAGTTCGACGTCAGCGCACACGATCTGGATGGATACAACAAGTTCATTCCTTATTACCTCTTCCCGGAAAGCGTTTACAGCGTGGGTGTCAGCCAATCGCCCATGCGCGCGAAAGTCTCCGTTGGAACCAATCCGTGGACCAAACGCGAACGCCGGCATAACCTGGCGAAGTTGTGCGAAGAGTACGGAGGCGGCGGACACGCCGTCGTGGCAGCCATTTCCTTCAAGCCCGATGAACTCGACAAGGCGCGCTCTGCCGCGCGCGAAATCGCCGGCAAACTTCGAAACGATTTGAGGTAGGAATTGAGGCAGAATTCGGTGTCAGGCACCTGTGTCCCCGAAATTAAATCACGTTGTTACGTATTTCGGGGACACAGGTGCCTGACACCGAATTCTGACCCCGATTTTTTTCCCGCCCCTCAATTCCGCTTATGATTCCCGACCAACATTTCGAATTCCTGCACGCGATCTGGACGCGGCGAACGCCGATGACGAAGGTGTTTCTCGTTATCAACATCGTCGTCTTTCTCCTGATGGCGCTCGCAGGCGGCTCGACGAATCAAACGACGCTGATGGCGTTCGGCGTGAAATCGAATGCCGAAATTGGTCAGGGTCAATGGTGGCGGTTCATCACACCGATCTTTATCCATATCGGATTGCTCCATCTTCTGTTCAACTCGTATGCACTGTGGATTGTCGGGCCTCAGGTCGAGAAGTTGTATGGAGGTCCAACCTTCGTTGTGCTGTACGTACTGACTGGCATTGCGGGCGTCGCGGGAAGTTACTTTTATCACCCGTATTCCATCTCGGCCGGTGCGTCGGGCGCCATCTTCGGTCTTTTCGGAGTGCTACTGGTATTCGGATTTCGTTACCGCAATGCGATTCCGCCCGATTTCAAGAGAGCCGTTGGAACCGGAGTGCTGCCCGTGATCGTCATCAACCTGATCATCGGTTTCACCATTCCTGCAATCGACAATTCCGCGCACATCAGCGGTCTGCTGGCCGGCGCGATTCTCGCGCTTCTGGTGCCGTTTCTGAAACCGGGCACGGAGCCAAATGCGCTATTCAAGACCGCACAGGTATTGCTACTGATTCTTGCTGCTGTCAGTTTTTATGAGGTCGGAACTCATTACAATGGCCCGCGGCTGTCGGTACGAAATCTTAGTCTCGGGTTGACACAGTTCGGCGGCGTAAGTTCCAGCACGCAGGAATTCATCGATGCTCTCAATGATTCTCAGAATGCATTCGAAAACACCTCACGCGAACTTGATTCGAACAAGCCGAATCCCGCAGCGGTAAAGCCCGACATGACGAAAGCGATCGACGAGCTGCGCAAGATCCCTTCACTTTCCGCAAAGTCGGACGCGCTTACCAGCCAGCTGCTGGCAGTGATGCAGGACGAGTACGAAGTCCTCCAGGATGTCGAGCGTTCGGGACGAACGACCTTCGCTCATGACGTGCGTCTCAAGAACAATTCGCGGCGTTACGAGGAGTTGATCAAGGCGATTAGTGATTGGGTCGATACCGAGGGACAGAATTATGGAATTCAGATGAGAAAGCCCGGTTGACTCGTGCATAATGAAATCTTCACGTCATGTTTAGTTCTGAAATCCTCCTGAGAATCAGCAAGCAGGTTGGCGCTGCCGTTTCCCGCGTCGAAACAACCCTCAAACTCCTTGAGGAGGGAGCAACTGTTCCATTCATCGCGCGCTACCGCAAGGAAGCCACCGGCAATCTTGACGAAGTGAAGGTGCGCGACATCGACGAGAGCCGCCAGTACTACAAGGATCTCGAAAACAGACGTGCAACGATACTTGCTTCGATCGAGAAACAGGGCAAGCTGACGGACGAACTCAAAGCGAAGATTCTTGCCTGCTACAACAGAAACGAGCTGGAAGATCTGTACCTTCCTTTCAAGCCGAAGAAGAAGACAAAGGCGAGCGTTGCCTTGGAGCGCGGACTGGAACCGCTGGCGAATTACATCTGGGAACAGTCGGGAACAGACGCGATAGATGCTTTCGCGCAGCAGTTCGTAAATCCGGAGAAGGAGATTCCGACTCCGGAAGCGGCCGTCGAGGGTGCTCTGCACGTCGTCGCAGAACGCATCGCGGAAAACCCAGAATTCCGAAAGCAGCTTCGAGACCGGCTGATGACGGAAGGTGTCGTTCGAGCCAAAGTTGCGCAGGGCAAGGAATCCGAAAAGACGAAGTACGAGATGTACTACAACTTTGAGGAGACGGTCCCCAAAATTCCGTCACATCGAATGCTGGCGATCCGTCGCGGCACGCGCGAGAACGTCCTCCATTATTCGATTGATCTCGATTCCGAAAAATCAATCGCCAACTTGCTTCCGCAGGTCATCCGTGATGGCCAGTCCCAGTTTGCCCCTGTACTCGAGCGTGCCGTCCGAGATTCGTACGAACGGCTCCTTCTCCCGTCGATTCAGAACGAGGTTCGATCTGTATTGCGGGAACGCGCGGAAGCTGAGGCCATTCGGGTTTTTGAAGAGAACCTGCGGACGCTGCTGCTCGCTCCGCCGGCTGGACAGATCAGTGTGATCGGGGTTGATCCAGGACAGCGCACGGGGTGTAAGCTCGCCGTCGTTGATTCCACAGGAAAGTTCCTGCAGAACCAGACGATCTATCCGACAGAGCCGAAGAAGGATCTCGAAGGCGCAGAAAAGATCATTCTCGACCTCGTGCAGAAGCACAGCGTGCGGGGTATTGCAATCGGCAATGGAACGGCTTCCCGTGAGACGGAAGCCTTCGTTCGCTCCGTGATTGAAAAGCATCAGCTGGATCTTTTCGTTGCCGTCGTGAACGAATCGGGAGCGTCGATTTATTCCGCCTCGAAGCGCGCGCGGGAAGAATTTCCGAATCTGGACCTGACTGTCCGCGGGGCGATCTCCATTGCGCGACGGCTGCAGGATCCACTGGCGGAACTTGTGAAGCTCGAGCCGAAATCGATCGGGGTTGGCCAGTACCAGCACGACGTGGATCAGCGGAAACTGAAACATAGCCTGGCCGGCGCGGTGGAATCGTGTGTGAACCGCGTTGGTGTTGATCTCAACACCGCATCGGTTGACCTGTTGAAGTACGTATCAGGAATCGGAGATAAGCTCGCCGAAGGTATTGTCGGCTTCCGTGATCAGCATGGCGCTTTCAGGTCGCGGAACCAGCTTCGCGAAATCGACGGCTTCGGCGAAAAGACGTTCGAGCAGGCCGCGGGTTTTCTTCGAATCAAAGACGGCGATAATCCGCTCGACCGCACGGCCGTGCATCCGGAGTCATATCCGGTTGTGGAGCGGCTTGCAAGCGGCCCGGGAATCTCTGTTGCCGAGCTGATCGAAAATCCGGATCGGATTAATTCGATCGACTTCCGTGCATTCGAAGCCGAAGTCGGCAAGTACACCATCGGCGACATTCGCGAAGAGTTGATGAAGCCTGGACGTGATCCGCGCGACAAATTCACCGTTCCGAAGTTCCGCGAAGATGTAAAAGAGATTGCCGATCTCAAAGAAGGCATGGAACTCGAAGGAACTGTGACGAATGTGACCAACTTTGGAGCGTTCGTGGATCTCGGCGTCCACCAGGATGGACTCGCCCACATTTCCGAGCTGTCACACAAATACATTCAGGATGCGCGCCAGGCCGTGAAAGTTGGAGACGTGGTGAAGGTGAAAGTTATAGGTGTGGACCAAAACATGAAGAGGATCAGCCTCTCCATGAAGGCCCTCATACCCAAACCCAAGCCGCGGCCGAAGAAGAAGAGAAAGCCGGCTGTTGAAGCAAGTGCGAGTCAGGCTGCGGTAGCTGCGCCACAGGCCACAGCGCCCGAAACCAGGCCGCAACCGGAACGGCCGCGTCGTCCATTAAAACCGCCGCAACCGCCACAGCCACGTCAGCCACGGCCAGAACAAAAACAGGCTCAACCACTTAAATCACGTCTCGCAAAGCCCCCGGTTGAACCTGCTCCCCCCGTACCGCTGGTACCGATCGACGAGAAGCTCCGGCTGCTTCAGGAGCACTTTGACCGTGCGCGGTAAGACGCACAGCGAAAATGGGGTCTGACCCGTTTTCGTCTCATCCGTGTAATTCGCATCATCCGCGGCTACTACGAAAATGAATTTCCGAGAAGCCATCCTAATTGCGCTTTCCTCGCTGCGGGCGAACCGCCTGCGCTCCCTGCTCACGCTACTAGGCATCGTCATCGGCGTGATGACGGTGATTGCGGTGGTCTCCTTTATCTCCGGCCTCAACGACTACGTTGCCCAGAAAATATTTAATCTCGGGCCGGACGTCTTCCTCATTAATCGGACACCCTTTGTAACGATGTCCGTTGAAGACTTCATTGAGTCGCAGAAGCGAAAGAATCTTTACCTCGAAGACATGGAGGCCGTGCGCCACGCATGCACGGATTGCCGATTGGTTGGCGGCTCGGTCAATGCGAGGGCCCAGGTGAAATACGGCCGGCAGTTCCTGGATTCGTCGATTCAGGGCTACACGGCAGAAGTTCCCGGGATCCTTGGGAACGAACTCGAGAGCGGTAGATTTCTCACGGACTATGACATCGATCATGTCCGCAGCGTCTGCGTTATCGGCGCAGATATCGTCGATAACCTTTTTCCATTTGTCGATCCAATCGGAAAAACCATCACGGTCAACAACCGCGCGTTCGAGGTGATCGGCATCGGAAAAAGGCAAGGTACGGTCGTCGGCCAATCGCGCGACAACTGGGTGACCATCCCGATTACTTTCCACCAGCGGATGTGGGGTTCTCGACGTTCCGTCCAGATTTACGCGAAAGCAACCAATGAAACTCTTCTCGATAGAGCACAGGACGCAGCGAGGCTCACGTTGCGAGCGCGGCGCCATCTTGGTTACAAGGCGAACGACGACTTCTCGATAGGCACGAACCAGAATTTTCTGCAGATCTGGTCGAACATCAGCCGCGCATTTTTCGCCGTGACGATCGGGATTGCCTCGATCTCCCTGTTGGTCGGAGGAATCGTCGTGATGAACATCATGCTGGTTTCGGTCACGGAGCGGACGAGTGAAATTGGCGTTCGCAAAGCTCTCGGCGCGCGGGGCCGGGACATCATGCTGCAGTTCCTCGTGGAGTCGGCAACACTTGCTCTCGTCGGCGGGCTCATTGGAATTCTTCTGGGATCATCAATCGCGATCATTGCAGCATGGCTCACGCCTTTGCCGGCCGCCATCAAATGGTGGGCGATTGGCCTGGGGCTTCTGGTTTCAACGGCTGTCGGGCTGTTTTTTGGAATCTACCCGGCAAAGCGGGCGGCGAATATGGATCCCATCGTGGCGTTGCGTCATGAGTGAGATCCTTCTGCTCGCGCTCGATTCCGTGCGCAGAAACAAGCTGCGGTCGTTTTTGACGGTTCTTGGCGTGGTTATCGGTGTGGCGACAGTGATCGGAATGTCGTCGATCATCAACGGACTGAATGGCAATGTTTCCGCACAGATCGAAGAACTGGGCTCCAATCTCATTTTTATCTCGCGGTTCCCGCCGACGATGAACGGCAGACTGCCTCCGGAAATCATCAACAGAAAGAGATTGACGCTTGAAGACGCTCAGGCGATCGCACAGCTGCCGGTGGTAAAGGCCGTGGCGCCGATCCTTCGATACTTCGCGATCAGCTCCAATTCCAACGCTTTTACGGTCCGTTATCGCGACCGCACGGCAAAGAACACGATTATTGAAGGCGTGACTCCGGAACAGGAGACGGTGATGAACCTGCAAGTTTCGACCGGCAGGTGGATCAATGACTCTGACGACAGGCACAGCGCTCAGGTTGTCGTCCTTGGGCACGATACAGCTGAAACTATTTTTCCAGCGAATGTTGATCCTGTGGGTAAGGAAGTGCAGATCGAGGGCAATGTCTTCCGTGTGATTGGTGTCATGGAAAAGCGCAAGGATGCGCTTCTACCCGGGAACAATCCGAATGACAACACCGCGGCAATGCCGACGAAAACGTTCTGGCGGCTGCATCCCGAACAGCAGGACTTTTTTTTCGTCGTGAAGCCGATCAGCCAGCAAGCCATGCCGCGAGCAGTCTCGCAGATTGAGGAAGTCCTGCGGAACCGTCGCGGTGTTGCGCCGAACAAGGACAGTGACTTCAACATTTTCACGCAGGACTCGTTTACAGATCTCTGGAATCAGTCCTTCCGGGGAATGTTCACGGTCATGCTTGGGATCTCCTCAATCGTGCTGTTGGTATGCAGCGTTGGCGTGATGAACATCATGCTGGTTTCGGTTACCGTGCGGACGCGGGGGGTCGGCATTCGTACGGCGATCGGAGCAGCGCGGCGGAAGATCCTGACACAATTTCTGTTCGAATCGATGAGTTTGACCGGCTTTGGCGGCGGGCCCGGGATCATTGTGTGCGCGGGAGCGA
>Ga0066710_100007170_pt1 | contig 10593 bp, 15 predicted proteins | sample GraSoiAngelo_159_FD_79666 | JGI IMG/M metagenome (GOLD analysis project Ga0066710, IMG submission 79666) | Grasslands soil microbial communities from the Angelo Coastal Reserve, California, USA - 14_1009_16_40cm | ecosystem: Environmental > Terrestrial > Soil > Grasslands | place: USA...
GTTATGGGAGGCGATATCGGACTGCGCAATCCTTAAATAGGTAAATGGAACCTCAACATCCAGAGAGCCATTACGAATAACCTCTCCGTCGATATTGCTTACGTTGGGAACCACGGTACGAAATTAGTCGGATTGACCGACTTAAACCAACCGCTGTCCGTCGGCGGTTTCAGCCCCGGCTGGGGGAACCCGGCGGTCGCAAGCAGCCCAGCCGGCCAGTGTCTTGCGAGCGCTCCCAGGTATGATAACTGCAGCCCAGACACCGCTGCGGAGCAGGCCGCTCGGCCGTTTGCGAGCAAGTTCCCCTACCTGAGTTACATCAATTGGCTGTCGAACAATAACCAGTCCAATTATCACGGACTGCAGGTATCGATGACTCAGCGGAGTTCGCATGGCGTGTCTTTTGTCCTCGGCTACACTTACGCACATGCTCTTGCGATGTCTTCCGACAACTGGACGTTCAGGAATCCCATCAATGCTCAGAACACGAGGGATCTCTACGGATCCAGCGAGTTCGATGTCACGCATCGTTTCACCTATTCGGTGACCTATGCCATTCCCGCCATTAAGGCGCCAGGACAACTACTGCAGGGCTGGTCTCTCAATTCCATTCTGGCGATGCAGAGCGGGCTGCCTTGGGGTGTCAACGACACAACTACGGACTTCAGCGGAACTGGCGCGGGGACTGCCCAAAATAGCGACGGTGAACGATGGAATTTCTTTGGGAACCCCGCGGACTTCAAGACCTCTAAGGCTCTGATCAACACCAACGGCGGCGAGGGTGGAATTCCTTACTTCCCGGGAACGAGCAATGCGGATTGCCTGGCAAAGGCCAGGGCCGCAGGGCCATTGGGTGTGGCATCGCTCACGAACTTGGGTTGTTACGCTGCGGGCAACTCGATTCTTGTTCCGCCGGCGTTCGGAAGCTATGGCACGCTCGGCCGTAATGTGTTCCGAAGCCTGCCTTACTATAACTGGGATCTTTCAGTGACGAAGGCTTGGAAGTTCCAAGACCGCCTCACTGCTCAGTTCCGAGCCGAGTTCTTCAACATTTTGAATCATCCCAATATCTCGAATCCGTTTGGAGGACCGGGTGGCGACAATTCCTTTACCGATCCTTCGGCGACTGCCGGTGCAAGTTTCGGCTTCCGTCCAGAAACACCGGACGTCACAAGTTCAAACCCCGTGCTCGGGTCGGGCGGACCGCGCGCAATCCAGTTGGGCCTGAAGATCATCTTCTAGCGAACGATCTGGTTGCTCGAGAGCTTGGAGTACGGAGACGTTCTACAAAGGCCGCTTCGATGAGCCAACGACGAAACGGAGCGCGCGCCCGATCGGCGAGATTCTCTGGGCCAAGCAGGATTTCATCAGGCGGAAGACCTGATTCACGGTCGTAAATGTCTTGCCGGTTCCGGTCGCCATAGCCACGAGCATCTGCCGTTTCCGCTCGGCAATGGCCTTCTCGACAGCGGCGTTGGCGTCCGCCTGGTAGGGGCGGAGGCGATCATGATTGTTGGGTAGCTCCGCCAACCGGGTGCAGGTAGCCTCAAAATCGCGGTGCAACATTTCTTCCAGTGCAGCCACAGCCTTCCACTTCGGTATCAATTACGTCATGTACGCGATGACGCATTGAGGTGGAATGCACGTCTAACGGTGGGTGGTGTCGGACGTAGACTGCGAGGGGAAGTGAGGAAGCTTTCAGCGATCATTGTGTTTCTCGGATTACTCGCCGGTCCGGCGCTCCCGGATAGCCATCCCAACGATTCGGAATTTGTGTTCGCCAGGGTCCAGTGCGGTCAGAGAGACTATTGGATGTACTGGAACGAGGCGCCTTGGCACCACGACTATCCTTTCTCGGATGAGTTCTTCCTCACGATGCTGCACGAAACGACAGGCATGCACGTCACCCCCGACTCCTACCAGATCGTGCAGCTCTCCAGCCCGGAGATTTTCAAGTATCCCTTCCTCTATCTCTCCGAACCCGGATTCATGAAACTCAACGACCAGGAGACTGCAAACCTTGGCGAGTACATCCGGCGCGGCGGCTTCCTCATGGCCGATGATTTCCGAACGGCGAATTATTTGCGAGGCCCGGAAGAATTGGACATCTTACGTAACTACTTGAAGCGAGCCGTTCCCGAACGTGAACTCGTACGGCTTGATATACACCACCCGATCTTCCATTCGTTCTACGACATCGACACTCTCGCGATGAAACCACCCTACGGCAGCGAGACACCAGGCTTCGTTCCGGAGTTCTGGGGAATGTCCGACGAACACGGAAACTTACAGCTTATTGCGAATTACAATAACGATCTTGGTGAGTTCTGGGAATGGGTCGATAAAGGCCAGATGCCGTTCCATCCCGCTGTACGATCCGTCGAACTGGGAATCAATTACGTGATCTATGCTATGAGCCATTGAGCGAGCCAGTCACCGTTGTCCTCAACTGGACCGCCTCTCAAGAAATAGCACCGAGTCACATTCGGCGGCACTTCACGCGCTGGATTGCGAAGCTTACTTGTCGAGCATATGCGAAATAGCGGCACTGCACGTCAACGATAGGTGCACCTCTGAGATATTCCAAACGCGTTATACTCTTTTGAATGTTCGTCCTCCCAAACCTGCACCCCATGCGGCTTTCGCGCCGTCCGAAACCGTTCGACTCCAACGATTATCTGTTCGAATTCAAGATCGATGGGTATCGTTCGCCGGGCTTTATCGAATCCGGTGAGTGTCGCCTCGTCTCTCGAAACGGAAACGCCTTTCGCGGCTTCAAGGACCTGGCCCACTGGATCGGAGAGTATCTTCGGGTTGAGAACGCCCTTCTGGACGGCGAAATCGCATGCGTCGATGAATACGGTCGTTCCGTTTTCCAAGATCTGCTGTTTCGCTGGCCCTCATTTTCCGCGGTCCGCGGTCGGTTTGCCGGTACTGGAATTTTCCGCAAACCTGCAAACAATGATAGTAGTCATACTGCTCTCGTTCGCCTTCGTTCGGATCGCGTCCAGCCCCACCGACGTTTCCGCCTAAATGCTCCATCGGAGAGTGGCAACTCGATGAGTCAATCATGCAAATTCTGAAAGCAGGCGTGCTCTATTTCGCTCTCGTCTTTGGAGCCGGGTTCATGCTGGACCCATTCGCACATTCTGGGTCGTCCTCCACATTTTTCGGTTCGAGCCACGCAGCCGAAAGTTCGGACAGGCGCGGTTGACACGGCTAGTCGGAAGGCATATGTTTCATCCAAAGTGGTCCCAAAGTCGCGCAGGACGCTGAACGTGGGACGGAGTCTTTCATGCAAGCCACTCGATAGCTGATCATAGACGTTTGAACTGAAGCAGCCCTCAACGTACCGAAGACTGTCTCATCACTGATCGTCTGTTATTTCTGACGGCGGCATGCCTCTACTTTCTGAAGCGTCTTGCGCTGGCAGGCGGTTGGTATGAAGAACGCGCGGTTGGAATCAGGAACCGTCCTGGTGGTCAATAGTGAGGAGGCGATTTGCAACGTCGTTCGGCAGGCTCTGGAAAGAGCAGATTATCGGGTATTAGAGGTGCACGACGCCGAGGAGGCGTTGGAAATCTGCCGTAAGCACATGGAGCAGATCGACTTGTTGTTGGCCGAGGTCACGCTGCCCCGAGTTAGCGGACGATCATTGGTCGAATGGGCAGCAACTTTACGGCCGCGCATGAAAGTAATCTATATGTCGAGGAACGTGGATCTTCTTCTCAGCCAAGGCGTGTTGACGCCCGGCATGGCGTACATCCGAAAGCCTTTCACCGGAACTGAGGTTTTGAGGAAGGTCACGGAAGTCTTACGCCCATATCCGCACAACCGGCAAATGGTATGCCCACGATGTTCATCCCCGAACATACGGCGTTCTCGGCGCACGTGGTTCGATTGGTTGCTCACTCTTATTTTGGTCGTACGTTACCGCTGCCGAGACTGCCGCACCCGTTTCTTGCGATTTAGGGTCAAGCTGAGGGGTGTAGGAAAGCGTATGTGGTGATCAATACACGGGCAGGAAAGAGCTTTGAGTAACTCAACACGCAGTTTGTTTTGAAATTGACAAAAAGGAGATTGGAGTATGTGCGATTATTCGCTTCACGGCATTAAGAATCGCCTTGCTGAAGAGGGTGAAGTCTTGGTGGTCCATCGATTCCACATAGGATCGAAAGGACTAACTTCGCCAGAGTACCTTAACGTCGCTTTCCGGCGAGGCTTTTGAAGTCGCCTGGAATTCGCGCAATGTCCTCGGACACGGCGGGCGAGGCACGCGCATAGACTACCGCTTGGGGTCTCCTGAAACAACCGTATAAGCAGAAGGTGTCTAAAGAGATGTTAAGATGAAACCAAGCCATGCAAGCACAGATCAAGTTGGGCCGCGTTCTTCTTCGTTGGTATTGATTTCAGCCCCGGCTCCGACGAGGCCTTGCGGCAGGCTCACGATCGTGCCGTTTCCACAGGGGCGAAATTGGCTGTTTGCCACGTCATTCCAAATGAACTTCGGAGCAATGTACTATTCCCTCATATCAGCCGAATCGTGGCGGTGAAGATTCCATTGGAACTTGAACGCGTCGCAGAAACTGTATCTGCGCATAGAGTGTTTCTCAGAACTTTCGCTCGAAAGGAGAAGATATGAATCGTTACTCGTTACCGGATTTGCCTTATGACTACAGTGCGCTTGAACCTCACGTCTCCGGCAAGATCATGGAACTCCACCACGGAAAACATCATGCCGCTTACGTAAAAAATGCGAATTTGGTTTTGGAGCAGTTGGACGAGGCCAGAGAGAAGCAGGATTTTGCGCGTCTGGCCGCACTCGAACGCTCGCTGGCCTTTAACCTATCCGGTCACATCCTCCATTCGATCTTCTGGCAGAACATGACTCCAAAGGGCGGCGGCGCGCCGACCGGAGATTTCGCGAGCGCCATTAAGAATGATTTTGGCGGATTCGACCATTTTCGAAGGCAACTCACCGAAGTTGCTTCGACGATCATGGGTTCTGGTTGGGGAGCCCTGGTGTGGGAACCTATCGGAAAGAGGCTGCTGATCACCCAGATCTACGATCACCAGTCCAACCTCGCTCAGGCCGGCGTTCCGCTGATGGTCGTCGATGCGTGGGAGCACGCTTACTATCTGCAGTATGAGAATCGCAAAACCGAATTCTTCGAAGTGGTTTGGCGGCTCTGGAACTGGCAAGACATCGCTGCACGATACGCCTCCGCACTTCAACTCAAAATCGACATTGGCCGAGCCGCCTGAACTTTAGCCGCTGTGAGAGGCCGTGTTTACGGGCGGTGAGATTCAACAATGACTCATCGCTCGGTTCCGGCCTCACGCGCATTACCAAGAAGCCGCTTGAAATCAGGGTGGTTATTGACACGGCTGCGCTTGGAGTCAGACGTGATGCGATGCCTGTTAGACGCAGCGATTTCCTAGCTGGCTTCCACATATCGTGACACGATATGTGTCCAGAGACCAATGCTCATTTCGCGCGTCTAACGGTCACGGCGGATGGAAACGTCCTCCAAATTTGTGTTCGGAGGTATGAACCGTGATCGGAATGAACTTTTCATCGTTTCTCGCCTTGTTCGTGATCAGCGCCGTGTGTGCCTTCGTCTTTAACAGCATGTTGAAGCTTAAATTAATTCATAGAGGTGAAGGCTATCTGTGCGAATTGATCATGGGTTGGATTGGAGCGTGGATCAGCTCGCCTGTCTTGGGCCACTGGAGTTGGATGACGCAGCGGCGTTTCCAAACGAAAGAACGAGAATCGCGTAATCTGAATGATTGTCAAAGGAGAAATCCGCGTTATGCGAGTCATGAAACCGTTACTGATAGTGTTTTGCTGTGGGGTGTTTGTATTAACCGCTCCACTGGCCGCAGAGGCCGATGAATGGAATAAAGAAACCACCATGACATTCAGTCAACCAGTCGAGATTCCCGGCATGGTCTTGGCGGCCGGTACGTACGTATTCAAATTGCTGAACTCGACCTCGAACGACAATGTCGTCCAAGTATTCAACGCCGACGAAAGTCATCTCTACGAGAATGTTCTTACCATTCCAGCTTATCGTCTCGAACCTACCGGCAAGACTGTCGTAAGATTCGATGAAAGAGCTAAAGGCACACCTGATGCGATCAAGACCTGGTTTTATCCCGGCGACAACTATGGACAGGAATTCGTTTACCCAGAAATCAATGCTACGGAGGTTGCCGGCCTGCCGGCTCAGAAACCTAATGTAACGCCCCAGAAGGCTTACGTATCGCCTCAAACAACATTGAAACCGGCTACAACTGAGCATCAGTTAAATCCGCCACCAGCCGCCGCGGAGCAACCTGCCACGACTTCCGCTCCCAAGAATGAACCCGTACAAATCGCCCAGGCCACGACACAGCCTAAGCCAGCGGCGCCTTCGGCGGCAACAGCGGCCCCGGCTCCTCAGAAGGAAACGACGAAGAAGCTTCCTAAAACTGCGAGTCCAGTTCCAGTTCTGATTTTAATTGGCCTTCTGTCGATAGTAGCATCAGCCGGTGCCCATCTGCTTTCGAAGCGTTATGTCTAGAGCTTGACCCAGCACCGGATCGCCGGATGCGACCACGCCAGGAGTCGAATCGAGGTCCCATATGCTGCTCGCAGTTCTGAAACGTGCTTTGCTTATTGTTCTAGCTCCTACCAAAAAAGCAACTTTGACCCTCGTCACTTGTTATCCATTCCATATGATCGGGCCGGCGCCAAAGCGATTCATCGTGCGGGGCCACCTGGTTCGGCAAAAAACTCAATCAAATTTCGTAAGCCGCGCTACCGTGCTACGGATCGGGACACATGGATAAATTTCAAAGGATTTTCGCCGCAATTGATTTCAGTTCCGGCTCCGATGAAGCCTTACGTCAGGCTCACGAACGCGCACTTTCCACCTGGGCGAAACTGGCTGTTTGCCACATCGTTCCAAATGAACTTCGGAGCCAGCTGCTATTCCCTCATATCAGCCGGATCGCGTCGCTGAACGATCCATTTGAACTTGAACGCGTCGCTGAAACGGCATCTGCGCGTGTTATGGAAGTCACGGGCCGCACACAGGCAGAATTCGATCTGATCGTGGATGAGGGCACGCCCTATGCGGCCATCTTAACGCACGCTGAAAAGTGGCTCGCCGACCTCATCGTTGCGGGCAGTCACGGGGCTGCGGCCAGTGCTGCCGGCTTGCGCCTCGGCAGCGTCGCGAACAAGATCACCCAATACGCTCACTGTGCTGTGCTGATCGCGCGGCCGTGCAGAGGCACGGGTGGGATCGTCGCCGGCACCGATTTCTCGGATCCGGCGTTGCCGGCGCTTAGAGCGGCGGCGGTTGAGGCTCGAAGGACCAAAGGGGACCTAACGATCGTTCACAGCCTCGATCTTGTATGGCCAGCGGCCGGGGTTGCTTCGATGGCCTTAGGTGGCAGCCCTTTTAACATTTCAGATGAGCAAGTGCGCACATTGGAGGATCTCGCGAGACAAAGACTGGACGACGCTTTGAAACAGCTACACATCCAGGGGCAGGCGTTTGTTACCAGGGGACCGGCTGAGATTGCGCTCATCGAGACCGCCGCACATTTAAAAGCGGACCTCCTTGTGGTCGGCACCGTGGGGCGCACAGGGTTGCGTCGACTTCTACTCGGAAGCGTCGCCGGCACTGTCGTCACAGAAGCGCCGTGTTCGGTTCTGATGGTCCGCCGGCACCCGGGATAACGCGTTTCGGCCATCGTCACAATCAGTAGTCGCATGCCGATGAATCGGCGTCTGTGTGAGGTATCGATCTTGAATACAGGAACCAAACTAATTGTGGCGTGTTTGCTGATCGTTCTTGCGGAGGGACCGGCCTATCCGGTAGACCGAGAGATCTTGCAACTGCAGGCCGACGTTATTCGCCTGACACAGCAGCTGAAAGAACTTCAGTCCAGCGTCGACCAGAATAACGCCATCCTGAAAGCGCTCGAGAAGATGGCCGATCAGGTCAACAATCTTGCCGACGGCCTACAAAAGATTGATCGGGCTGTAGATGCCGTGACAGCGCAGGGCAACAACACGGCGGCCGAACTCCGCTTGACTCTAACGAACCTCAGTGGCCATGTGAATGAGCTGCAAGACGGACTGTCAGCGATCCAAGCGCAGATCGACGGAGTCTCGCAGCGGGTCACGATCATGAAGACGACGGTTGAGCCGCTACCCGGCCCGGAAGATTTAATGCGCACCGCGGCTGTAGACGCCCTAGCTGGAAATTACGAACTTGCCGTTGGTGGTTATATGGAATTTCTCTCCAAGTATCCGAACAATCCGCGTTCGGCTGATGCTCACTTTGGACTCGCTGAAACGTACTTCAACCAGAAGCAGTACGATCGTGCCGTCGCGGAGTACGATTTGTTTTTGGAGAAGTATCCGGAAAACGGCGAAAACGAAAGTGCACTTTACAAGAAGGGTCTCGCGCAAGCGGCACAAGACCAAGTGCAGCAGGCCGTCGCCACGTTGAGCCAGGTCGTCAAAAAGTATCCGAATACCAGTGAAGCCGCAAACGCGAAATTAAAAATCCGCGAACTGCGCTCGCCGCAACGGCGTCCGCTCACCGGAACGGGATCGACCCAGAAGGCTCGCTAGGGAACGGCCACCAGGATCTGACCAATGTTCAATCCCCAATGCGCAACTCTCAGCCGATTCGCATCATGGCCAACAGCCTCCCTCTGTTCGGATAAGAATTGAGCATTGGGAATTGAACATTGGTCAGATCCCGATCGAGCATTCTGCCGAGTTATTTTTGCGCAAGCCCTTCGCCGCCCAACGCATATCCAAACGCTCTCCGGATAGACAATTGCTACGTCAAATATCGTGTCGCGATACGCGAGAATGGAGTAACTTAACAAAGGGGCAGATGATGTCGCATGAAGAGTCTGTGTCTGGTGAAGACTTTCCGCAAAGGTGGCCGCAAGTCGAAACCCGGCGGGCTTGGTGGAAGCATTTCCGCATCAATCCTCTAATGTTTCAGCAGATCATCGCGGAAACAAACCCGGAGGCCGAGCTACAAACGCTTGTGGACTTTGAGAAGCAATTCCCGCAGTCGAAAGTTTTGCCGGACTGAGTCTGCATGTCTTTGCTCGATTTCGGTCCAAAACCAGTATGCCATACGAAACCGCTTGCGATATGCGAAGACATCGTGGCACGATATCTTCGTTACACATGCCTAAACAGGCCAGACTTACCAAAAGAACTGTTAAAGATTCCGATTACCGCGCGTTAGCCGAATTTCGTTATCACATCCAGGGCTACTTGGATTTCAGTGACCAAGCGGCCAAGGCCGCCAGTCTAGAACCGAAGCAATATCAATTATTACTGGCGATCAAAGGTCTGCCCGAAGATGTCAAACCAACAATAGGTGTCTTGGCCGAACGACTTCACATTCGCCATAACAGTACAGTCGAGCTTGTCAACCGAGCCGAGGCGAACAAATTGGTAGAACGCACCCGGTCTGGTAGCTGTGTTTTCGTTCGCCTGACAAAACAGGGCCAGCGCGTGTTAGCGCGAGCAGTCCAAGAGAGGCTCGAACAACTTCACATTGCAGGGCCAAGTCTTGTTAATGCGCTTCAACAGCTAAATAGCAATCAAACGTCCAAAAGGAAGAAAAAATGAGAAATCAACATTGGTTTCGAATCGGGTGTTGTTTGTTGTTTATCGCGGCCGTAATGCTTACGGGCTGCAAGAAACATGTTGCGGCCGCACCCCCTCCATCCCCGCCGGTCCAACCTGCTCCCAAGCCGCCAGCTCCAACGATTACGCTCAGGGCAGCACAGGCATCAATTGACCGCGGTCAGTCGACTTCGCTTCAATGGGAGGCCAGAAACGCGACTTCAGTACGTATCGAACCGGAACTCGGGAATGTACAGAATCAAGGAACGCGCTCAGTCACTCCGTCATCCTCGGTGACGTACACCGCCACCGCGATAGGCCCTGGAGGATCTGCATCCGATAGCGCTCGTATCACAGTCCGAATTCCCGCCGCCGCTTCGCCGCCGCCCCCGGCACCCCGCGCAGAGGCGCGCGTAAGCGTGGACGAACTTTTTAGACAGAATATGCAGACGATCTATTTCGACTTTGACAAGGCCGAGATTCGTCCGGACCAGGTCGCGCCGATCCAAGCTGACGCTGCGTGGTTAAAAGGTCACCCGGGTCTCAAGTTCACTATCGAGGGAAATTGTGATGAACGAGGCAGCGAGGAATACAACCTTGGACTCGGCGACCGACGCGCTAACGTCGTGAAGGAGTTCCTCATCAACCAGGGCATCGATCCATCAGGCATCAAAACGATTAGCTACGGAGAAGAGCGCCCCGTTTGCCGAGAAACAACGGAAGAGTGCTACCAACGGAATAGGCGCGCTTCATTTTCGCCCGTACCGGCAAGTTGAACGAATTCACTGGCAGTCGAGGTATCGCCCATCCGGAGAGATGGTCGGCTCCTAGAGAAAGAGCCCGGACTCCTGAAAGTGCGTGACCTGTTGTACGGGCCCACCGTCGGCCGGCATGCGGTAAATGTTCAAGTGGTTTGGCTGGAAATAGAGCCA
>Ga0066710_100007171_pt1 | contig 10593 bp, 8 predicted proteins | sample GraSoiAngelo_159_FD_79666 | JGI IMG/M metagenome (GOLD analysis project Ga0066710, IMG submission 79666) | Grasslands soil microbial communities from the Angelo Coastal Reserve, California, USA - 14_1009_16_40cm | ecosystem: Environmental > Terrestrial > Soil > Grasslands | place: USA...
GTGTCCGCACCCGACAACTCTCGCTTCATTCAGATGTTCTTCAGTTGGATACAGGGTGGCGCGAATGCGTTACCCGCCCGCGCCGACTTGATCGTTCCCTTCTTCAAGACGGTGTCGTATCCGCTGGGCGTCTGGGGATTTATCGCGTTGTCGTTCTTCGTCATCGTCGGGACCAGCAACGCGGTCAATCTGACCGATGGCCTCGACGGCCTCGCCATCATGCCGACGGTGATGATCGGCGGTGCGCTCGGAATTTTCGCGTACGTGATGGGCAACGCGATCTTTGCGCGCTATCTCGGCTTCCCGCACATCCCCGGCGCCGGAGAGCTCGCGGTCATCTGCGGCGCGATCGCGGGCGCAGGCCTGGGCTTTCTCTGGTTCAACGCCTATCCCGCCGATGTTTTCATGGGCGACGTCGGCGCGCTGGCACTTGGCGCGGCGCTCGGAACGATTGCCATCGTTGTGCGACAGGAGATCGTGCTGTTCATTATGGGCGGCGTGTTCGTCGTCGAAACGCTGTCGGTAATGATCCAGGTCGCTTCTTTCAAAGCCACTGGGCGGCGCGTGTTTCGGATGGCGCCGCTCCATCACCACTACGAGCTCAAAGGGTGGAAAGAGAACCAAGTTGTCGTCCGCTTCTGGATCATCACGATGCTGCTCGTTCTGTTCGGACTCTCCACGTTGAAACTGCGATGAACGCCGCCGGGCCGACCCAAGGCGTGAATTGCTCCCCCACCGGGGGCAGCGCAGCGGCGACAGCCGCAAGCGTGGGGGGACCACTTTGACAATGATTTATCAAGGACGCAATGCCGTCGTGCTGGGTCTGGGAAAAACCGGGCTCTCGCTCGCGCGCTATCTCGCGCGGCACGGCGCCAAGGTACGCGTTGCGGACACGCGTGTCGCGCCGCCATGCGCTGCGGAGCTCACGCGCGAATTACCCGATATCGCGATCGAATCCGGTCCGTTTTCGGCGTCGACGTTCGATGGCGCGGACTTCATCGCGATCAGCCCCGGCGTTTCGAAAGATCAGCCCGCCATCCGCGAGGCCGTTGATGCGGGGGTCGAGCTGGTTGGCGATGTCGAGCTGTTCGCAAGCGCGTTGCCGCCAGCGCAGAAGTTGCTCGCGATCACCGGCACCAACGGCAAGACGACGGTCACTGCGCTCACCGGAACGCTGATGTGCGCAGCGGGCCTTCGCACTGTCGTGGCGGGCAATATTGGCGAGCCGGTGCTCGATGCTCTCGCCACCCACGAGGCGGGCGAACGCTGGCCCGATGTCTTCGTCCTCGAGTTGTCGAGCTATCAACTCGAGACCACGTCGAGTTTGAAACCCGTTGCGGCCACCGTGCTGAACGTCACGGCGAACCACATGGATCGCTACGCGGGTCTCGCCGACTACGCGGCCGCCAAAGGAAGGATATTTTCGCGCGCAGCGGTGCAGATCCTGAACCGCGACGACGCGATCGTGCGACTGATGCGGTTGCCGGGGCGCACCGTGCAGACTTTCGGCGAGAGCGTTCCGCTGTCGGAAGAGGAATGGGGTCTCGTCGAGCGCGACGGCGCATTGTGGCTCGCGCGGGGCGGCGAGCTCCTGGTGCCCGCGTCTGCGCTGTCGCTCGTCGGCCGCCACAATGCACGCAACGCGTTGGCTGCATTGGCGCTCGCATCGTCAATCGTCAAGTTGCAGCGGCCGGTGTACGAGGCGCTCGCGCGTTTTCGCGGATTGCCGCATCGGATGGAATCGGTCGGCGAAGCGCGCGGCGTGTTGTTCATCGACGATTCAAAGGGAACAACCGTCGCGGCGACGCAGGCTGCGCTCGACGGCATGCGCCGCCCGGTAATTCTGATCGCCGGCGGCGACGGCAAGGGTCAGAGCTTTCTGGCGCTCAAGCCGGCGGTCGACCGCGCGTGCCGATCTGTATTGCTGATCGGCCGGGATGCGGAATTGATTGCAAGAGGCCTTGCCGGGACATCGGCGCGCGTCGAAGCCACGGGAACGTTGGACGCGGCGGTCGATCGCGCGCTCGCGATCGCGCGCGACGGTGATGTGGTTCTGCTTTCGCCAGCGTGCGCAAGCCTCGATCAGTTTCGCGATTACGCCGAGCGCGGCGAGCGCTTCGCCGATCTCGTGCGGAGCGCGGTGACGGTGTCCGCCGATGCGTAAGCGGCTCGCCCTGACGGCAACGCTCCGCCCCACGGTGCAGACCGGGCGTGAGCGGAGCTCGCTATTGATCTACGACAGCACGCTGGCCTGGGCCGGCCTGTTGCTGCTCGCGATCGGACTCGTGATGGTCTATTCGGCGTCGATCGCGATGGCCGAAGCGAGCGCGCATACCGGCTATCGTCCGTGGTACTTCCTCGTCCGGCATGCGCTGTTCGTCGGGGCGGGGCTCGTCGCCGCGCTCGTCGCATTCCAGGTGCCGGTGAAGGCATGGCAACGGATCGCGCCGTGGGCATTTGCGCTCGGTTTGGTCCTGCTTATCGCGGTGCTGATTCCCGGCGTCGGAAAATCGGTCAACGGCGCACGGCGCTGGTTGCCGCTTTTCATCGTGAGCGTGCAGCCGTCCGAATTCGTGAAGCTCGCGGTCGTCTTGTATGCGGCGAGCTACGCCGTGCGCAAGGCGGCGTTGATCCACGCCGAGCAACCGTTGAAGCAAACGCTGCTGCGCGGATTCGCACCGCTGCTCGCCGTCATGGTGATCACCGGCTCGTTGCTCGTGCAAGAGCCCGACTTCGGCGCGTTCGTCGTCATCGTGGCGATCGCGTTCGGCATTTTGTTTCTCGGCGGACTCGATTGGCGCTTGTTTCTGGGTCTGGCGATGCTCTTGCCCGTCGCGCTCACCGCGATCATGATCGCTGCGCCGTATCGCCTGCAGCGCCTGTCGGGCTTTCTCGATCCGTGGGCCGATCCGCTGCACAAGGGCTATCAACTGTCGCATTCGTTGATCGCGTTCGGCCGCGGCGAATGGTTCGGCGTGGGCCTCGGCTCCAGCGTCGAAAAGCTGCTCTACCTTCCCGAAGCGCATACCGATTTTCTGCTCGCCGTCATTGCTGAAGAGCTGGGCTTCGTCGGCGTTGCGTTCGTCATCGCGCTGTTCGTATGGATTCTGTATCGGGCGTACGCCATCGGCCGGCAAGCGGCGCGCCTCGAACGTCCCTTCGCGGCACTCGTCGCATGGGGTATCGGCGTCTGGATCGGCGTGCAGACGTTCATCAACATGGGCGTCAACATGGGCGTGCTGCCGACGAAGGGATTAACGCTGCCGTTCCTCTCGTTCGGCGGCAGCGGGATCGTCGCCAATTGCGTCGCGCTCGCGATCCTTCTGCGCATCGATTACGAGAATCGGCGCCTGCTGCGAGGATTCGCTGCATGAGCGCCACCGTCATGATTACAACAGGCGGTACCGGCGGCCACATTTTTCCGGGACTTGCCGTCGCCGCGAAGCTCATCGCACGCGGCTTGTCCGTGTTCTGGCTCGGCACGCGCGAGGGTCTCGAAGCGACGCTCGTTCCCGAACATGGCGTCGAGTTCGAAGGTTTGTCGTTTCGCGGCGTGCGTGGAAAAGGATTGCGCACGTTGCTGTTCGGCCCGTACGCACTTCTCGCGGCCTGCATCGACAGTCTGTCGATCATGCGGCGGAGACAACCGTCGGTCGTGCTCGGCTTCGGCGGCTTCGCATCGTTTCCGGGTGCGCTGATGGGTGTTGCCACCGGCAGACCGCTGGTGCTGCACGACGCCAACGCCGTCGCCGGGCTTGCGAATCGTGTCCTCGCGTACGGCGCCGATCGAATCCTTCTCGGTTTTCCCAATGCGCTTGCCGGCCGCCACGCCAAGAAATCGACGTGGGTCGGCAATCCGTTGCGCGACTCGATTGCGCAGTTGCCGCCGCCTGCCGAGCGCTTCGCCGGCCGCACGGGGCCGTTGCGGCTGCTCGTCGTCGGCGGAAGTCTCGGCGCACAAGCGTTGAATGAACGGCTCCCCGCCGCGCTGGCGCGGATCGGCGAAGCCGCGCGGCCGCAAGTCGTTCATCAGTCCGGCGCGAAGCACCTCGAGCAGTTACGAGAAGCGTATCGCAGCGCGAACGTAGACGCCGAATGCGTTGCTTTCATCGACGACATGGCGGCGCGTTACGCGTGGGCCGATCTCGTTGTTTGCCGAGGCGGCGCGGTCACCATTGCCGAGCTCGCGGCCGTCGGTCTTGGCGGGATCGTCGTCCCGCTTCCCGGCGCGATCGCCGACGAGCAAACCGCGAACGCGGATTTCCTCGCAGCGGCAGGCGCGGCGCATCGAATCGCACAAGACGCGTTGACGCCGGAGCGTCTCGCGACATTGCTCGAGCGAATGACGCGACAACAGGCGCTCGCGATGGCGAACGCGGCGCGCAATCTCGGGCGCCCGGACGCGGCGGATCGCGTCGCGGACGTTTGCGTCGAGCTGGGTGGTCGTTCGTGAAACATAAGGTCAAGCGTGTGCATTTTGTCGGCATCGGCGGAGCAGGCATGAGCGGAATCGCGGAAGTGCTCGCGACGCAGGGCTATCGCGTCTCGGGCTCCGATCTCGCGCCGAGCTCAGTCACGCGCCGGCTCGCGAGTCTCGGCATCACGATTGCCGTCGGCCATGACGCGCAGCACGTCGCAGGTGTCGATGCCGTCGTCGTTTCGACGGCGGTTGCGCAAGACAATCCGGAAGTGCAAGCGGCACGCGAACGCTCCATTCCCGTCGTGCCGCGCGCGTTGATGCTCGCTGAGCTCATGCGGTTGAAGCAAGGGATCGCCATCGCCGGTACCCATGGAAAAACGACGACGACGAGCTTGATTGCGTCGGTACTTGCGGAAGGCGGACTCGATCCGACGTTCGTGATTGGCGGAAGACTTTTGTCGGCAGGCGCGAGCGCGCGACTCGGCACCGGCGATTTTCTCGTCGCCGAAGCCGATGAGTCTGACGCGTCGTTCCTGTACTTGACGCCGGTCATCGCGGTGGTGACGAATATCGACGCCGATCACATGGAAACGTATGACCATGACTTCGGCAAGCTCACGCGCGCTTTCGTCGACTTCGTCCAGCGCTTGCCCTTTTATGGCGTCGCGGTGCTGTGCGTGGATGATCCGCATGTCCGCGCGATGCTGCCGGAGATCGCCAAGCCGATCGTGACCTACGGTCTCGCCGACGACGCACAGCTTCGCGCCGCGGGCGTCGTCAATGTACGTGGACGCATGCGTTTCACCGCAACATCGGCACGCATGCCGAATCTGGCCGTCGAGCTCGCCGCAGCCGGCCTTCACAACGTGCAAAATGCGCTCGCCGCGATTGCGATCGGACGCGAAGTCGGTGTGGCCGACGCTGCGATCGCGAAGGCACTCGCCGAATTCAAAGGCGTCGACCGCCGCTTTCAGCACTACGGTGATGTGACGCTCGACAGTGGCGGCACGTTCACGCTGATAGACGACTATGGTCATCACCCCGTCGAGATGGCAGCAACGCTCGCGGCGGCACGCGACAGCTTTCCCGGGCGTCGCGTGGTTCTGGCGTTCCAGCCGCATCGTTACACGCGAACGCGTGACTTGTTCGAGGACTTTGTCCGCGTACTGTCGACCGTCGATGCGCTGGTCCTTGCCGATGTCTATCCCGCCGGCGAGGTGCCGCTGGTGGCCGCTGACGGTCGCGCGTTGGCGCGCGCCGTGCGTGTCGCCGGACGGGTCGAGCCGGTGTTCGTCGAGAACATCGACGAGATCGCCGCGGCGATTCGTGCGCTCGTGCGCGATGGCGACGTCGTGCTCACGATGGGCGCCGGATCGATCGGCCAAGTGCCGCGACAACTTACGGCATGATGATGCACGAGCCGATGAGCGCCGCAGGGCCGCCCCGAGGCGCGAATTCCGCCCCCTCTGGGGGCAGCGCAGCTGCGACAGCAGCAAGCGTGGGGGTTCATTCCCACTTCAGCGGCTTGCGCGGTGCGCTTGCGGAACAGAAGTCGCTCGCGAAATACACCAGCTGGCGAACCGGCGGCTGCGGCGACACTGTGTACCTGCCCGCGGACCGTGACGATCTCGCTGGATTCCTGCGTCAGCTGCCTCCCGGCGAGCCGCTGACGGCGCTTGGCCTCGGGAGCAACACGCTCGTCCGCGACGGCGGCGTGCGCGGCACCGTCGTCATCTTGCACGATCCTGGCGCGGCTCTCGCAATTGCCGACGGTTTGGTGTACGTCGACGCGGGCGTCGCATGTCCGAAGCTCGCCCGTTTTGCCGCGCTCCACGCTTGTGCAGAAGCAGAGTTTCTAGCCGGCGTTCCGGGAACCGTTGGCGGCGCGCTTGCAATGAACGCCGGTTGCTACGGCGGAGAAACGTGGCGTTACGTCGCGCGCGTCGAGGTCCTGCAGCGCGATGGCCGGTTTGTCGTGCGGACCCCGTCCGATTACGCGATCGGCTATCGCTCGGTAAGACGGCACGACGGCGCTCCGGCGGACGGCCTTTTCACTGCCGCGTGGTTCCGCTTTCCGCCGGGGAACATCGCCTCGGCGCGCGCGCGGATCAAGGAGCTCCTTGCGCGCCGCATCGCGACGCAGCCGCTCGGCGTTCCGAACGCCGGCAGTGTGTTTCGCAATCCCGACGGCGATCATGCAGCGCGTCTCATCGAATCGTGTGGACTTAAGGGGCACGCGATCGGCGGCGCGTCCGTATCCGAAATGCATGCGAACTTCATCGTCAATCCTGCGGGCCTGGCGAGCGCCGCCGACATCGAGGCGCTGATCGTTCATGTGCGCAGCACGGTGCGCGATAAAACCGGCATCGACCTCGAACCCGAAGTGCGGATCATCGGGGAGCGCGTATGAACGCGGCCGGGTCGTCCCAAGGCGCGAATTACTCCCCCTTTGGGGGCAGAGGGCAGAGCGTAGCGGCGACAGCCGCAAGCGTGGGGGCCCAGTGAGCGCGCTGCGCGAAGCGAAGACCCGAAGGGCCGTCGGCGCGCGAGTGCGCGGAGGCCGACGCTCGGATGTCCACATGCTGGGCCGAGGCAAGGAGGCCGAGTGATGACCGCAAAAGACTTCGGCAAAGTTGCCGTGCTGATGGGCGGTCCGTCATCCGAGCGAGAAATTTCGTTCCTCTCGGGCAACGCCGTGCTCGGGGCGTTGCGCGAAAAGGGCGTCGATGCCCATCCCTTCGACCCCGCCGTGCGCGATCTGTTCGAGCTCAAACGCGACGGCTTTGAGCGCGTGTTCATCGCGCTGCATGGCCGCTTCGGCGAAGACGGCACCGTTCAAGGCGCATTGCAGACGCTCGGCATCGCGTACACCGGAAGCGGTGTCATGGCCTCGGCGCTCGCGATGGACAAGTGGCGCACGAAGCTCGTCTGGCTCGCCTGCGGCATTCCGACGCCGCGCTATCGCATCGTCGATGAGAACACCGACTGGATGCAGATCGTCGCCGAGCTTGGACTGCCGCTGATCGTCAAGCCGGCACGCGAAGGATCGACGATCGGCATCACGAAAATCACGAGCGTCGACCACGGCGAGCTTGCGGGCGCCTATGCATTGGCCGCGCGGCACGACGATCTTGTTTTGGTCGAGGAGTACGTCACCGGCATGGAGCTCACCGCATCCGTTCTCGGCCGGCGCGTGCTGCCGCTGATTCGGATCGAAGCGCCGCAAGGCAATTACGACTATCACAACAAATACTTCTCCGATGAAACGAAGTATTTCTGTCCGTCGGGAATTCCCGCGGCGAAAGAACAGGAGATCGGCACGGTGTCGCTGCGCGCGTTCGATGTCGTCGGCTGCAGCGGTTGGGGACGGCTCGATCTCATCTTGAAGGACGATGGCGCATTCTCTTTTCTCGAGGTGAATACATCGCCGGGCATGACCGGGCACAGCCTCGTCCCCATGGCTGCACGGCAAGCCGGCGTGGCATTTGCCGATCTCTGCGTCGAAATTCTGCGAGGCGCGCATGTGGGATGACGCACGTCAATTGAACGGCGTTTCGCTTGCGCTCTTTGTGGTCGCGGCCGTTTCGCTTGCATGGGCCGCGCTCGGATGGCTCGTGCGCCAACCGGCATTCGCATTCCGGGAGGTAGTCATCACGACACCGCTCACCCGTGCGAGCGGAGCGCATCTCGAATCGGTGGTGCGCGAGGAGCTCGTCGGGACTTTTTTCACGCTGAACCTGGATCGCGCCGGCCGAGCGCTGACGCAGGTGCCATGGGTGCGGAGCGTGGGGTTGCGGCGCCAGTGGCCGCGACGGCTCGAGATCGACGTGGTCGAGCATGAACCGCTCGCGCGCTGGAACGACACGGCGCTCGTCGACGCGCGCGGCGACGTGTTCAGCGCCGATTGGGACGGCGATTTGCCGCAGTTCACCGGACCGGAGGGGCAATCGGCGACTGTGCTTGCGCGCTTTCGCGAATGGTCGGCGATGTTGGCGCCGCTCGGACTATCGGTGCAGACGTTGACGCTCTCTCCGCGAGGCGGCTGGGAAATTGGCGCAATGGATGCACAAGGAACGCTGACGATCGAGCTCGGCCGCGACGATCCCGCCGGTCGGCTCGCGCGCTTCGTCGCTGCGCACGATCGCACGATCGGCGCGCTCGCCCGCGCCGGACGTCATATCGAGCAAGTCGATCTGCGCTATCGCAATGGATTCGCTGCGCGTGTACCGGGCTTTCGCGAAAAGCCGGTGAGGAAATCGTGAGTGGGAAGGACAACAAAAAATGCCTAGAGACGGTGGTGGTCGGATGGTGAAGGAAAAAAACCTGATCGTCGGGCTCGACATCGGTACGTCGAAGATCGCCGCGATCGTCGCCGAGATTGCGCCGGACGGCGCGCTCAACGTGATCGGCATGGGCACCCAACCGTCACGCGGCCTCAAGAAAGGCGTCGTCGTCAACATCGAGGCGACGATGGCGTCGATTCAGCGCGTGATCGAGGAAGCGGAACTGATGGCCGATTGCCGGATCAGCGAGGTCTACACGGGCATCGCCGGCAGCCATATCCGCAGCCTGAATTCGAGCGGAATGGTGGCGATCAAAGAAAAGGAAGTGACGCAGGCCGACGTCGACCGCGTTGTCGAAACGGCGAAGGCGGTCGCAATTCCCAACGACCAGCAAGTCCTCCATATCCTGCCGCAGGAATTCATCATCGATGGACAGGAGGATGTTCACGATCCGCTCGGCATGAGCGGCGTTCGGCTCGAGGTCAAGGTCCACATCGTGACCGGTGCTGTTTCCGCGGTCGAGAATCTGACGAAGTGTGTGCGCCGCTGCGGTCTCGAGGTCCGCGACGTGATGCTGCAACCGCTGGCCTCGGCGAAGGCTGTTCTGAACGACGATGAAAAAGATCTCGGCGTGTGTCTGATGGACATCGGCGGCGGAACGACCGACATCGCGGTATTTGCCGGCGGCGCGATCCGTCACACGGCCGTCATTCCGATCGCCGGCGATCAGGTGACCAACGACATCGCGATGACGCTGCGCACGCCGACGAAGGAAGCCGAGGAGTTGAAGATCCGGCACGGTTGCGCGTTGCGCCAGCTCGCCGATCCCAACGACATCATCGAGGTGCCGGGCGTGGGCGAGCGCGGTCCACGAAAGCTCTCGCGGCCGATGCTCGCGGAAGTGATCGAGCCACGCATTGAAGAGCTCTACACGCTTGTGCTCGCCGAATTGCGGCGCAGCGGTTTCGAGGAATTGTTGTCATCGGGAATCGTGCTGACCGGCGGCTCGGCACTGCTGCAAGGAATGACCGAGCTCGGCGAAGAAGTTTTCCATTTGCCGGTGCGCGTGGGCGTTCCCGTCTACATGGGCGGTCTTGCGGACGTCGTGAAGAGCCCGCGCTACGCCACCGCCGTCGGGTTGCTGCTCGAAGGACGCGAACAGTATCTGCGCTCGCTCGCGGCGCGCGCACAAGTCGCCGGTATCGGCGGTGTCGCCGAACGGATGAAGCAATGGTTTAAAGCCAACTTTTAGGACGGTAAAGCAACGACGTAATCACAGCGAGAGCGGTTCATTTTGCAGTAACCCAGACAGGAGACAGGAGCCATCATGTTCGAGATCATCGATCAATCAATGGAAGACGGAGCCGTCATCAAGGTCATCGGCGTCGGCGGCTGCGGCGGCAATGCAGTGGAGCACATGATCGAAAGAGGTTTGACCGGCGTCGATTTCGTCTGCGCCAACACCGATGCACAGGCATTGAAGCGCTCGACGGCGCGCACGCAACTGCAATTGGGTGCGACGCTGACGCGCGGTCTCGGCGCAGGCGCACGGCCCGAGATTGGTCGCGATGCGGCGATGGAAGACCGCGACCGCATCGCGGAGACGATCGAAGGCGCCGACATGCTGTTCATCACGGCGGGGATGGGCGGCGGCACCGGAACCGGCGCTGCCCCGGTGATCGCCGACATTGCGAAAAGCCTCGGCATTCTCACTGTCGCCGTCGTCACGCGGCCCTTCAAGTTCGAAGGAAAGCGGCAGCGCGTCGCGAGCGCAGGGATCGAAGAGCTGACGAAGAAAGTCGACTCGCTCATCATCATACCGAACGAAAAATTGATGGATGTGTTGGGCGAGGACGTCTCGGTGCTCGATGCGTACGCGGCCGCGAACGA
>Ga0066710_100007172_pt1 | contig 10593 bp, 9 predicted proteins | sample GraSoiAngelo_159_FD_79666 | JGI IMG/M metagenome (GOLD analysis project Ga0066710, IMG submission 79666) | Grasslands soil microbial communities from the Angelo Coastal Reserve, California, USA - 14_1009_16_40cm | ecosystem: Environmental > Terrestrial > Soil > Grasslands | place: USA...
CCCAATGCCAGACGCGACTCCCATCGCCGACCACGGCATCCGCAGACACCTCCGCGGTGGGGTGAATCCGGGGGGTCATTGGGGACCCAAACTCAGCTCCCGGTTCAAGTACGTTTCCGGTGCAATCCGAGATGCGAGACGGACCCGCCCGGTCTGACGATTGGACCTCAGACGGCAAGCCCGACAATGAACCCGATGATGTACGCGGCTATCCCGATGAGGGAGACGACGATGACCGCGTCGCGGGGCTCGAGCCGGAAGCTCGGTAGATCCGCTGTCCGAATCTTATCCGCGTGCATCGGCCGAGAGGTTTCCCGCAGGCCTTAAGAAGATTTCCGGCCGCTTATCGTGTATGATAGGTCCACGGGCACCGTCTGTTCTCACATTCCAGAATGTCGAGAGAACGCCCATATATCGGATTCGGCCCTGGGCGGGAAACAGACGAGCCGTTCCAATGGATTTGCCGATCCTAGTAGCGTCAGCCATAGTTTCGTTTGTCGCGGCCTACCTCTTCCTCCCCTGGTTGATTCGATCGCTGCGGGGGACCACCCTTGTCGGGAAGGATCTCAACAAACTCCACGGCCCCCTCGTTCCGGAAATGGGAGGAATCGGGGTCATACTGGGCTTCTACGTGGGGGTCGGAATCTTGGCGGCCTTGGTCGTGCCCGCCGATTCCTCGGCTCTGTTCTTCGCTGCCCTCAGTGCGTGTCTTGGTGCGGGTGTCGTCGGACTCATGGATGACATGTTCCGTTTGCGGAAACGATCGAAAGCGATCCTCCCGTTCATCCTGGCTCTCCCCCTCGGTGCGGTCGTCTACTCGGCCAAGAACACCGTGCTGCTCGGGTTGGACATCGGGATCCTCATGGCGTTGGTGGTTCCGCTGGGTGTGACGAGCGCGAGCAACGCCGCGAACATGCTCGAAGGGTTCAACGGACTTGGCGCCGGTCTTGGCGTCATCATGACCGCCTCGCTCATCGTGCTCTCGTTTCTCACGGGCGCGCAGGGTGGCTTGTTCCTCTTGTTCCCGCTGCTCGGCGCCCTTTCCGCGTTCCTCTATTTCAATTGGTATCCGGCCCGCGTGTTCCCCGGCGACTCGATGACCCTGTTCACGGGTGCCACGATCGCATGCGCTGCGATTATCTCATCACCGTCTCTGAAAGCGGTTGGCGCGCTCCTCTTCATCCCGATGATCATCGAGTTCGCACTCAAGTTCCGCGGTCACTTCCAAGCGGAGAACTACGGCGAGATAGGGGCCGACGGCCGCTTGGAGTGGAGGGGTCCGGTCGAGTCGTTGGCGCACGTCGTCATGCACTGGAAGCGGCTGCGCGAATGGGAAATCGTCCTTGTCCTCTGGGCGTTCGAGGCAGTCGTTTGCCTGGCGGTCATCCTGACTGTAGCGGGGGTTCTATGAGGGTTTGTCACGTCGTATACTCGTTCTATCCTTTTGACCCTCGCGTCCGCAAGGAAGCGGAGGCGCTCGCGGACGCGGGTTACGAAGTCGACGTGATTGCTGTTCGCGATAAAGGAGAACTGCCGAAAGAACAGGTTCGGAACGTTCGGGTCTTTCGTGTGCCGATGTCCGTGTCCCGCGGGGGACCACTCCAGTACATCTTCCAATACGCACTCTTCTTCGCGCTGTCTTTCATCCTCCTAATGAAACTCCATGTCACCCGCAGGTACCGGCTCATCCACGTGCATTCTCTGCCCGATTTCCAGGTGTTCAGCACCCTGCCGGAACACGTTGTCGGTGCAAGGGTCGTGCTCGATCTTCATGAGGCATTCCCGGAAATCCTCGCGGCACGCTTGAACAAGGCGACGGGCAGTCCGCTTGTCCGCGCCGCCCGGCTCCTAGAATGGGCGAGCTGCAAGTACGCGATGAAAGTCGTCGTTCCTACTCAGCTCCGGAGAGACCTCCTCGTACGGCGCGGCGTCCCTTCGTTCAAGACCGTGGTCGTGATGAACAGTTTGGACCTCCGTGCGTCACCAGTGTCAAAGGAAGCGCTTCGCGCTCAGCTAAGTCTCACTGGACGAGTCGTCTTGGTCCAGGCAGGCGGAATCAACTCCGAGAGAGATCTTGAAACTCTCGTCCGGGCTGCGGGCCTCTTGTCATCGTCACGTCCGATGACGCTTTTGCTGTTTGGAAAGGGGAGCGAGGCGTACAAGGACCGGCTGCGGCAGATTGCTGCGGAGACTCCGTCTCTGGACTTCCGGCTGGGAGGATGGATCCCGCCGAACGAAGCGTACATACGCGTGGCTTTGAGCGACGTCGGAGTTGTGACGTACGTGCGAAACCCTCTAACGGAGATCGCGGCTCCTCACAAAGTCTTCGAGTTCGCCGCGGCAGAACGGCCGCTCGTTATGGCCGACCTTCCAGGATTGCGTGGCGTTTGGGAGGGTGCCGCGCTCTTCTACCGTCCATCCGACCCGGGCGACCTCGCTCGCAGGATCACCGATGTACTCGAACAGCCGGCCCTCGCCGTCCGCCTGAGGTCGAACGCGTCAAGGGTCTTGGATTCATGCCGGTGGGAGCTTTCCAGAGACACCCTAGTCTCGATGTATCGCGAGCTGCTTGCATGAGCGTGGCTATCATCGCCGGAATTCACCCGACCATTCCTCGCGCAAGTGGAATCCGGTCCTACGCCGTTGGACTCGCCCGAGGCCTTTCCCGCGTCGGAGAGAAGGTTATCCTCGTTGGGGTCGGACCGGAGGCGAGCCTCGACTTCGCTTCGTTCCAGAGTGTGAATCCCAATTACCCCGTCTCGACCTTTACGTTTGTCCGGTCTCTCGCGAGGTGGATTCGACACCATCCCTTCGAGAGGGGGACGGTGCTGCACGGCCAACGCCCCGACGACCTCCTTCCTCTCATGAGGTTGAGAGGTCGGCGACGGATTGTCTGCACCGTGCACGGTGACCCCAGACGCGGAATCCTCGAGAGGCACGCCTGTCTTGTTCGAGGCCTGTATCGCGCTGCCGAACGGAAGACCCTCTCGCGCGCGGACCATGTGATTTGTGTGTCGCAGACTGGGCTGGAAGTGTACCTCAAACGTTTTCCCCAGTTTCGTCGGAAAATCTCCGTGATCCCCGTTGGAATCGATTTGTCGCTTTTCAAACCACTAGATCGGACGGCGGCTAGGCGACAGTTGGGCCTCGATGACCGACCCACGATCGTGTTCGCAGGTCGACTTGAGTCCGAGAAACGCGTCCACGCAGTGACTGAGGCGCTCCGGACACTGCCGGATCCGCCCCAGCTTGTCGTGGCGGGCGAAGGTCGATTGCGCAATCGCCTTCAGGGGGAGTCCGATCCTACCGCGGTCCGGTTCCTCGGGGCTGTGGCCCACGAGAACATGCCATTGGTACTCGCTGCCGCAGACGCGCTTGTGCTCGCTTCAGCGTTCGAAGGGCTACCGACCGTGGCGCTCGAAGCCTTGGCCTGCGGCAGGCCTATCATTGCGACCCGAGTTGGCGATCTCCCGCTAATTATCGAGGAAGGGCGAACGGGGTTGTTCTTCGACGGCGCCGTCCTTGGTCTCCGCGATGCGGTGGCCAGGCTGGCGAGCCTGGGTAATTCCCAACAATCGTGCGAGCGAGCAGCAAAACGATTTGGATGGGATTCCGTAGTCCCTCGAGTCAGGGAGACGTACTATGCGGTTGGGTAAGCGAACGGTCGTTTGCGTCCTGCTGGTTCTTGGGTGCGCGAATCTCTTGATTCGACTCCCATCAACGAGCCATGAAATGGGAGTGGACAGCTTTGTCTGGCACGGGATGGCCACGTCTGTGCAGAGAGACGGATATGCGCTATGGATTCTCTCTCCGCTTTCGTACTTGGGCCTCTATCCGTTGAGTCAACCGAGCAGCAGTCCGTTTCTGACCGTCGCCGTCTCCGACCTATTCGGAACCCAAGTCGAGGGCGCGGTCCTGGCCCTTGACCTGATGTTCGCGATTCTCGGAGTGCTGACCGCCTTCGTCCTGGGATGGGAAATGAGACGAAACGCAGCGTTCGCGCTTGCCTTCACGGCGCTTACTTCGCTGACTCCGGAAATGGTCACCTCCCTCGCATGGCAGATGCCGACCCGGATTGTGTTCACGATCCTGCTACCGTTGTTTCTCTGGGGCCTGATCCGAATCTGGCGGCGTGTGGGCCGGCGAGAGGTCGCACTCTTGGCCCTGACGGTGTTCCTGATGATGTCGTTCCACCGATTGACCGTCCTCGTCTTCCTCGTCGCGATCGCATACGTTCGGGCAGGAATCCTCCTGGTGATCCACCGTACCCTTCGCCTCAAACAACCAGGCCTCTTCTTGCGTCCCGCGTTCACGCGACGCTCCCCCTACCTCGCTTTGGTCGTCCTGGGGGCGATCAGCGCTGCAACCCTATTCATGACGAACGTCCTCGAGGAATACTCAGTGGGGGAAATCGCTTCTGGAAACTCCCTCGAAGTACAGCTGCTGAACTTGGGCGTGAGCCTTGCGCGGAGTTCCGGTCTCTTGCTTCCGCTGTCTGTCGTCGGTGTCGTCTCGATCGCATTTCAGCGGAACAAGACTATCACCGAACCATTCCTTCTCATGGCCTTCCTCGTGTTCATTCCGTTGCTGTTCCTACGACAATATACGGGGTACTACACGGTCCCTTTCACGGCGCTTTTCACGACAATCGGGCTTTTCGCCATCCTCCGGAGATTTCGATCCCGACGCCTGCGCGCCCTAGCCGCCGCCTCCTGCATTGCCGTATTTCTCGTTTCCTCCTTGGCGATTGTGAACTACGACCTCGCCACTACGACCTCAATGTCCCCCGGGACGTACAATCTTAGCCTGTATGTCAAGGAGCATCCGTCTGGGACCGTAGTTACTAATGAAGGGCTGATCGGGAGCCGCCTGCACGCGATTTCCGGGATGCCCTATCTTCCCGTTGGAGGCGCGACCACTCCATTCCAGAGCGCCGACCTTTTGCTGTTCGGCTTCATCGACCGAGACGCGGCGTTGCGGACGATCGTTCTCATACCACTGACATCGCTCACGGTCGACTCCGACTCCTCGTATGTGCTTCCGGGCGTCCAGGCCGAAGCGGATTGGGTCGCCATCCTGAAATCTCCCGTCAGCGCCCCATCTCCCCAGTACCATTCGTACAACGTGACGTACGCACTCGAATCGAAGGAGTTCCCAAACGAGTTTACCGCATACGGGAATCGGTACCCCTCGGCACTTTACGTCTCTGCGAGCACTGAGCGCTACGAGGTGTTCGAGGACTCAGGTTCGATCCTCTTCTACCTTGGAGGGTGAAGGGTACCGTAATTCGGGCGAAGGTGACCTGCCTTGAGAATCCTGCTCCTCACTCCGAATCTTCCTGACAGCGGTGGCGGGGTCAGCTCGTACGTCCGCTATCATGCCGAGGGGTTGAGGTCCGAGGGTTACGACGTCGAAGTCCTATCCGTCAATTCGCGGGGGCGTCGCGGTCGGTCAGCGGTGGTCCAGTTTGCATATCAGGCCGCGTCACGCATCCGGGAATTTAAGCCCGACGTCCTACACGCGCATGGGGTGTGGCAGGCCGCGACACCTTTCTTTCTGAGACGCTCGGTTCGCACCGTTTTCACCTTCCACACGGAACCGGACCTGCGCCGATTCCAGAACCGCGTTGTGCTGCGGCTCTTGATCCGCCGTGCTGAGGTGTCGACCACGCTGAGCAGGTATGCAAGGTCACGCATCGAAGATGCAATTGAGGGTGGGTCGGTTCAAGTCGTCCCCCCGTCTCTTCCCGTGAACCGTGCGAAGATAACGAAAGCGGAAGCCCGAGATCGACTCGCCCTGCCGGCCTCCGCGTTCGTACTCGCCGTGGTCACCCCGATGGTCTACCCGGAAAAGGTTCGAGGATTGCCCATTCTCTTCGACAGCCTACCAACACATTCGCCAGAAACTCACGTAGCTGTTGCGGGGGGTGGGCCATTGATGCGCCAAGTAGAGACTTCGGTCCGAGAGCGCGGACTCAACGAGCGCGTACATCTCCTCGGCGAACTCGCGGACCCATCCGTTCTGTACGATGCCGCGGATGCGTATGTGCAGGCTTCCCTGAAAGACAACCTTCCTATCTCGTTGCTCGAGGCGATGAGCCGGGGGCTACCGGTCGTGGCCTTCCGCGTCGGCGGCATTCCGGAGTCGATTCGCGATGGGGAGACGGGGCTCTTATGCGAGCCCGACTCGTTGTCTCTCCGGCAACAACTCGACCGCCTGCAGTCCGACGAGGCGTTCGCTCTTCGTCTAGGTGCTCGCGCGGGCGAGGAAGTGCGTGACCGGTACTCGTGGTCCAAAATTGGGCCTCTCTGGAGTCGTATTTATCGGGGATGACGCGGCTGGAGTTTTGCATCTCAATCGATGTCGAGCGGGACTTCCGCAAAGACGCGAGCCTCACAGTGCGAGGGTTAGTGGAAGGTCTCCCGTCGTTTCTCGACATGCTGATCTCTCGTTCCATTCCGTTCGACCTGATAGTGTCGTCGGAGATTCTCGACGCCATCCCGAAGGAAATCCTCCACGTGCGCCCTGACCTCGTCGCGCTGGGCTGCCACGGTCGCACTCATGAGCCCGGATATCCCGCACGCCTCTCGGCGGCCCGTCAAGAGGTGGAACTGAGGCGAGCGACGGAGACTGTTGAGCGTAAATGGGGGCGTCGGCCGTTGATTTTCCGGGCACCCAATTTCTGCGCGAACGCAGGTACGCTCGAGGCATTGATTCGCTTGGGCTATGAAAAGGATTCGTCAGTCCTACCGGGCCGTTGGCTTCGTCGTTGGGGTTTTCTGACGACGGTCGATCACCGAGGGGCCCCCGAGAGCCCGTACAGACCCGATCCAAGTCGCATCGCCCGCCCGGGCCAATCATCGATCCTAGAGGTCCCGGTTTCGCCGAACCCGCTCCTCCCCGGGACTCCTCTGGGTCTCGGCTATCTTCACGCGAGAGGTCTTGAGGCTACTCTTTCTGCCGCTCGGGCGCCAGAGCGGCAGAATTGGGTTTTCCTCGCCCATCCGTGGGAAATGGTCCGATGGGACGCGGGAGATAGTGTCGCATCTTGGGTTCGAGCGGTTGCATCTCCCGATCCAAGGCATCTCGAGTCTCTCATCTCGGCTTTGTCGAACTCGCGCTTCGTGAACATGCACTCGATCAGCGAAGAAGCGCCGCCTCTGGCCTCGCACCGGTAGATGCGGGCGTCTGGTCGGGCACTCGCAAGAGCCGTCGGTACAGTGACTCATACGCTCGCGCGAGTTGACCAATAGAATAGTCTTGCGCCACGATTCGACGGGCTTCTCTCCCCATCGTGGACGCCTCCTCGGGGTGCGCTGCCATCCAGATGATCGCGTCGGAAAGGGCAAGCACATCTCGGGCGGGTACGAGGAGACCCGTCCCACCCGCAATGACCACCTCGGGAACCCCGCCTACGGGCGTTGCAATCGCCGGAAGTCCGTTCGCCATCGCCTCCAGGAGCGCGAGGGGCATTCCTTCATAGAAAGAAGGGAGGACGAAGACATCCCCAGAGTTCGTACGCCGTAGCCAGCTAGGATCCACACCGGCGTCCTCGACGCGGCCCTCAAGCCGAAGGCGTCGTTTCGCCGCATCGTATTCGCTTGGGTCATCGACCGGACCGAATGTGATGAGAGAGATGGGGTTCGTTCGATCGACCCTTGCGAGTGCCTCGAGAAGGACGAAGATCCCCTTCGTCGCGGTTACGCGCCCTGCGAAAACGAGGCGTGGGGTCGAATAGCGATTCGGCTTGGGCGCGGGCTCGGTCGGAATCGGAACGCCATTACGGATGACTTGATCATCGGACAGTCCACAATCCGCAGCAACCAAGTTGGTAACTGCGATTGCCTCTTGGGCCAGGGCAACAACCGTACGGAGGAGTGCGGATTGCAGGAGTCGTCGGAGGCGCGACCTCGCTCTGAGCCGGAAATGGAGGGTGAGCACCGTTGGTAGCCCACGTATCCGCGCTGCGATGAGGGCCGCCAGGCTTTGAAGATGGGCTTGATGCGTGTGGACGATATCCACGGGCTGGTCCCGAATCACGATCGAAAAAGTTCGCAATGCCAGAATGACGTTCCGAGCTCGGGACGATTTGATTTGCACGGGAATTCCACGAAGGATTCCTTCGTGGAACCGGGACGAATTTCCCGGCGCCAACAAGAACGTTTCAAAGCCGTGTGTGTGCAGCGCCTCCGCCAACAGTTCAATCAACCTGGTAATCCCTGATGTTCGCTCACGAGGATACGGACTCACATGGAGAATCCGCATGGGGGCCGACCCACGAGCCATTCACCCACGACCTCGCTGTGGATTGCATTTGGCAAACAGTGCCACCAGACGCTCGGCGACGAGATCCCACGACAGATTCGTTTCGGCGAAGGTTCTGGCCCGAGCCCCCATGGCGATTCGAACCGCGGGAGAGGCGAGCAGCCGAAGGATTGCAGCGGCCATAGCCTCGGGATTGTCGGGGGGCACGGTTTCGCCGACCGATGCGTCGTTGACAGACGGCTCCACGCCTCCCAGGTTGGTCGCGACCACTGGGACCCCGCACGCCAGATACTCGCGAAGTTTCAGAGGCGAAGCGACGGCTCGGATCCCCCCACTCTTCGAAGCGATTCCGACATCAGCGGCCGCGATCCAATACGGAACTTCCTCTCGCCGTACGGAGCCGACAAAGCGGACGACGTCCTCGAGGTGTCGTAACAACGCGGTTCGCTCAAGCTCGGCCCGTTGCAATCCGTCGCCGACGATGATCAGTCGAACGCCTGGCCGTTCTCGGCGAACAAGATCCGCTGCCACGAGGACCGTTTCGAGGCCTTGCCATGGCACAAGAGTCCCGACGAAGACGAGGTAGGCCGCCGACGGGTCAAGGCCAAGGCGAGCCCGGGCCGAACCTCGAGAGATTGGATGGAAGAGCACAAGATCGACCCCGTTCGGCAGGACCGTGATTTTCGCCGGTGAAACCCCAAATCTGATCGTGAGTTCTTCGCCCAGTTTCTCGGTGACCGTCACGACTCCCGCAGCACGCTGTAGGAGTCGGGCACGGATGAATCGACGAACTGGACCGCTCTTCACGGAACGTCCCCGGGGCGTATGGAGGATAGCACGCTCGTCCTCCACGAGCCCATTCACTTCAACCACGTACGGCCTTCGGACCAGCCATCCAATGACAGCACCGAGCTTGGGAGTCACCCTGCGCTCATAGATCACATGCGGGCGATCATTCCGTATGGCGCTCGCGATTGACAGGGCGCTTCGCAACGTGTTGCGCGAGCTCATTGTCCGCACCCGGACGTTCGGGGGCGCCACCCAACTGCTGGCTTTCGCGACGAAGAGAGTCACAAAGCAGCCAGACCTAGCGAGGGCGCGGACCAGATCCTCTACGTGTGATACCTCTCCGGTGGGTCTCGAAAGGTCTACATCTGGGGCGAGGAACACGATTCGCATTCGTTCCCCGACCCTCTCCGGGAACTCCAAAAGGGTAGTCAGGCAATTCTCAGCTTTGAGAAAAGAGACAGCGCATTGAAAGAAACTAGTTTTCCGTACAGTGAGCGACTTTAGCATGGGAATCCTCTTGACTCCACGACCTCGCGCCGGCGATCCGAACCACCCTGTGAGACAGGTGAGGGGAACACCGGAGTCCGAACGACCGAGCGGAACCGCTCCGCGACTTCTGGGTCCGGATACTTTGCGCCTTTGCGTCCGAGTTCCACCGGGAACGCGGGTCGAAGCCCAAGGTTGGTCGCAAGGGCAGTGGGGCGGCATCGAGCACTGGTATGCGCGGGTCCTACCCGGGGCAATGGCGCCGCCGTTCGCTGCGGAGCTCGGGACGGAGGAGCTCGAAGTGACTTTGGCGGTGGACTCGCACGCCCGCCGAAAAACGACTCCATGGCATTGGTTCTTCCGCGACTACTGCGGCGTGATCCCGCACGTCCTCGGGCCCGAATCTCCCCCCTCGTCACGCAACGGAAACGTGCTACTCACCGACTCGTCTCATGCAGACGCGGTCGCCTCTCTGGTCGTGGTCCAAACCGAAGGAGACACACGCGCACACACGTTTCATGTTCGTGACAAACACCCGGTCACTTACCCTCTTGCCCCAGGAAGCACTATCCCGTTCTCGGGGGTGGTACGTGCGCTCGACAACGACGACCTGCGACCACTCCTAGTCGACGCGGACGGAGCGACAGTAATGGGCTGCGCCAGCGGTCCACGCCCGCGCGTGGTTCTCGGCTTCGATCCGATCACTGCATTGTGGGAAGATGCCCGACGCGACATATCGGCATCGGCCGCGGGGATCAATGCCAACTGGGTGTATGTCCTGTTGCGTTCCTTCATCTGGAGCTCTCCCTTGTCGCTTTGGAAAGGACTGTGGCCGAATGACGTCCCTCCCTTGATCTACTCAGTCGATGTGGAGGCGGCCGTAACCTACTTCGACCGGGACAAGCGGGTATGTGTCTGGGCTGCCGGTCGGCCACGGGCTCGACACAGACAGGACACGAAACTCGAAGAAAGCCTGCGAACGTCGGTTCGGCGACTCCGCACGCACGCTATCATCGGAACGTTCCACCTCGATTTGAATTCGGTGACGGACGA
>Ga0066710_100007173_pt1 | contig 10593 bp, 7 predicted proteins | sample GraSoiAngelo_159_FD_79666 | JGI IMG/M metagenome (GOLD analysis project Ga0066710, IMG submission 79666) | Grasslands soil microbial communities from the Angelo Coastal Reserve, California, USA - 14_1009_16_40cm | ecosystem: Environmental > Terrestrial > Soil > Grasslands | place: USA...
CATTGACGCGCCGCCCGTACATGGACACAGCGGGCGACATCCTGACGCGATCTCCATGGCCGAACTGACGCACGATCAATGACATCGCGGCAGAGAACGCGTCAGAATGAACCGGAACTTCGGTCTAGGAGGCGCGGTTGAGATTCCTCAGCATGTTATCGACCCTTCGAACGCCGGCGAACGACCGTGCCACCTGTTCGGCGCGAAGCTTCTGGGCGTCCGAGACAACCGTGCCGTCCAGCGCAACGAGCTCGCCGGTGACGCGGACCTTGACCCTCGCCCCTTCCATCTCGGGGATCTCCTGCAGCGCTTCAGCAAGCGCGCTTTGCCTCTCTAGCTCCTCAACGCGGTGCGCCAGGTACTCACGACCCGGGTCGGGCCGAATCTCCGGATCAACATTCAGAAGGTTCCGCACCTCTCGCACGCCGGAGGTATCCACGGCGACCTGTCCCGCAAGCTCTTTGCTCTGAGTCGACGGCACCTTGCCCGTCAGCGTCGTCACGCCGTCGTAGGTGTCGACGTTGATATCAAGCGCGGAGACGTTCTTCGACAGCGCCAGCGCGGCTTTGACCTTCGCGGTTGCGGCCGCGTCCGCCGACGTGTTCCTGACCCCGTCCGTCGTTTCTCGGACGGCAGCGGCTACTCCCGAGACCTGCCCAACCGTCGGCGACCATCCCTGTCGGAAGATCAGATATCCGAGCCCTGCGGTCAGTGCGATCATGAGCACGCCCAGCGTCACGCGACGGCTGACTCGATGTCGATGCCCAAGAGCCATCGTTCTGTCTCCTTCTCCGACTCAGCGGTTCTGTGCGACCTGCCGTGAGTCCGGGCGCCTGTGATGCACAAGTTGCGCCCACGCCCAAGCCCAAGCTGCCGTTGAGCTAGGCGCGTAAATCCTACAAATTCTTGACCATCATCTTGACCGTCGTCTTTCGCTCATCGCCTGAAGTGATTGGGCATGAAGAGCTTGCATGTTTGGCAGGCCCTTTGTGTACCAGGTCCCCGCATGAGCTCGGCGTAGATATTATGCGGGGGAATCTCGCCCGACTGAACCGTAGGGAGAGGACATCAATAGCGCTGGCACACTTCCGGGTTTGCCACACGCTGAAGGAGAAAGACACACCATGCGTGGCATTGTCAGATTCCAGACGATTGCCCTGGGCCTTGCGATCACTGTCACGGGCTGCGCGTCGCCGCCCAGCGCGGACGTGGACGCGGCCAACGCCGCCCTCGCCAAGGCGGCTACCGACGACGCGGGTCAGTATGCCGCAGCGTCGTTACAGGCTGCCCAGGAAGCCAAGACAGCCCTCGACGAAGAGCTGAAAGCTCAAGAAGGCAAGTGGTTGAAGTCGTACGACAAGACCAAGACACTCGCAGTCGCTGCGAAGACCGCAGGTGACAAGGCGGCGGCCGATGCTGTCGCGGGCAAGGAGAAGGCCGATGCTCTCGCGGCCAAAGAGAAAGCCGCTGCCGCCGCGGCCAGGGCGAAGGCCCGCGTGGCGCCCGTCCGCATCGGCGGTCAGATCAAGGCACCAACCAAGATCAAGGACGTCAAGCCGGTCTACCCCGCCATTGCGCAGTCGGCGCGGGTCACTGGGGTCGTCACGATCGACGCGACGATTGGACAAGACGGAAAGGTCATGGACGCGAAAGTCGTGCGCTCGATCCCGCTGCTTGATCAGGCGGCGCTTGACGCCGTGCGGCAGTGGGAGTACACGCCTAGTCTCCTGAACGGCGTGCCGGTGCCGGTTCTCGTGACCGTCACGATCAACTTCACGCTGTAGCAGGCACGTGCCGACGTGGGAGGACGGTCTCCAGGTAACATCACGCGTTCTGGAGGTCGCCGGTCGACGGCTGGCGTCAGAGCTTTAACGATGACTTGTCATCGACCGGCGCTCCGATCAAGCTCGTCGAAGGTCTTCGGATCTCGGTCCTCACAGAGGATGTCACCCTTCGCGGCACCGGGTCAGCGGGTGAATGTGACAATCAGGTTGAAGCCGCTGTCGTGAACGGACTGGAAGGGCGCCTGCTCCGCGGCTCCCGACTGAATCAGATTGGTCTGCAGGCGGAGCCACCGCTTCAGCTCGTATTCCACGACGAGATTCGCCGTGCTGACATCCCCGACGCTGTACTCCACCCGGACGAACAGGTTCTGACCCACCTGCTGGCCAATGGTCAACTGCGCGGCGGCGTTCGTTTCGGACGAGGCGCCGATCTGGAATTCGCTGACCCTCAGCAGGCTGCCGAGGGAAGTCGAAAGACCGCTCGCGATCGAGCCGACTGCCAGCTGCTCCGCCCGCTGCGCGAGCGAGGTCCGCTGCCCTTCGCCGAGCTCGTTGACAGGCTGGTTGAAGACGATGAGCGAGAAGATGTCGGCGCGCTCGAGGGGCGGCACGCTCGTCAGCTCGATCCGCGGCCGCCGCAGCGTGCCCAGGATGTTCACGTTTGCCTGCACACCCTGAACCACCCGCTGCGTCTGAACGTCGAGCGTCGGGTTCAACCGATTGATGGGATCACCGTTGAAACGGATGGCTCCGTCCCGCAGCACTCTGAACTGGCGACCCTGGAACTGATAGGTACCGCGGACGGCATTCACGGTCCCGACCAGACGAGCGGTTTGCCCCGGCTCCTTCGTTGCCCGCAGATCGCCGCCGAGTGTCACGTTGATTGCGCCCAGCCCGATCGGCGACGAGGGAAGCTGGAGGTCTTTGCTCTTGACGACGAGGTCGTCGGGGACGCTCAGATGCACGTCGATCCGCAGGCCCGTCGGCCCAGCGGAATCGCGCTCCCGAGAACTTCCTGCCCGAACGCCGTCAGGTCTTGCCGAGAGATATTCGGTGGGCGTCGTCGCATACGCAGACTCTCCAAAGACCGCCAGGAGCGGGTCGAGGTTGACTGTCCCCGTCGAGACCGCGAGATCGCCCTCGAGCCGGAGGGCTCGTAGCTCGCCGGCGAGGTTCAAGTCGCTGTTCACCCGCACGTTACCCATGTCGTTGTCGAGAATCCTGAAGTCCCGTGCGGTCACCTGCAGGCTGACGTCGGCCGAGGGCGACGGTCGGATCGGCACGGCGCCGGTCAACGAGAGGAACGAGTCGTGGTTGTCGAGGACGTCGAACTGGACAATGTGCGCCCGATCGTTTTGAAGTTCGATCCGGCCGTTGAGGGCCTTGTACACACCACCGGTCGGTTTGATCTTGAACGCACCGTCTTTCACCACAATCGTTCCGGTCGGCCGCGGATTGTCCACCGATCCCGAGATCCGGACAGTGGCCTGCGCCGTGCCCTTGACGTTCGTCAGAACGGTGGTCAATCCCTGCACGATTCCGAGATCGATCGGTGTGCTCTCCAGCCGGAGATCGATGCCGTCGTCGTCGGAAGCGGATGTCGCCGACGAGGTGGTCGGCCGATCGCCGTCTCCCCGTCGGAAGGCTGCGAGTGGAACGCGGCCGTTGACCCGCACCCGGGCACTCGCGTTCTGCTGCAGGATCGAGTCGAGCCTCAGGGTTCGTCCGTCGGACTCGGCTGATCCCTTCAACGAGTCGTAACGGAAGGCGCGGAATCCGCCATGGCTCACCTCGAAGTCGGCCTTGGCGCGCATGGCATCAGTCGGTCCTGTAATCGTGCCGGAGGCGTTGAGGGAGCCCGCCAACTGCGGGGGCCTCAAGAACACCGCATCCACACCATGAAGATCGACATCTTTCAGCGTCAGGGTCAGCCCCTCGCTCGGACTGCCAAAGACGCCGTCGGCAACCACCTGCTGGCCGCCGTTCGTCATTCGCAAGTCCTTGACCCGTGTGACGCCGTTCGCGTACCGAATGGTGGCGCCGCCCTCCGCGCCCAGATGCCACTGCAGGTCCTGCGCGGTCAGATCGAGCCGTGTAAGTCGAACTTCCTCCTCATCGGGCCGAAACAGAGCGGTTCCCGACACGTTCATCGAGCCTTGGGCCTGCTTGGCGGTAAGGTCCACATCGAGCCGAGAGCGATCGTAGGCGGTCGTGAGAGCGACCTCGTTGATGTGCTGACCCCCGATGCTGACGAACGTACCGTTGGAGGTCGCGGTGACCGCGGCGTCTCGAATGGAAAGGTTCGGCACCTCGGCCTGATAGGTGGTCGAAAGGGTCAGGGCCCCGGCACCTTTGTATTCGATGTCGTTGCCGAGCAGCGTGCCCTCCACGATTGCCTTGGTGCGGTTCCCGGTGACCTTCGCCTCCGTTTTACCGATGCCGGTGATCGATTGGCCGACGAGCGCGCTAATTCCCGAGAGGTCGGTCGATTCCGCCTGAAGGCCCAGGTCAGACATGCCCTCGGCTGCCAGGCTCACCATCCCTCGTCCGTGCACGGTCAGGCCGTGACCAACGAGTTCCAACGCCTGGACGTCCAGAGCCTGCTGTTCGAGTCTGGCCTCGAGATTGGCGCTGTCGATCTGGAGGTCGCCAAAGCGCGACGGTTCGAGCGTCACCTTCCCCCCACCATTGAGGCTGTCCAGATCGAAGCCGCCTGAGAGATGGGCGAGGGTACCTTCAACATCGAGTGAGCCCGCAAGTGCGCCGTCGACTGGCAGATCGGGGCGCGCGATTCGCGGATCCAGATCCGCGAACGTGCCCGACGCTTTCATGCGAACCGCATCCCCGCCCAGGGTGGCGTCGAACGCCAGACGGGGCACTTTCGCGCCGAAAAGCACGGAGTCTTTCGCATCGCCGCTGACGGTCAGCTCGGTCGAATCCCAGGAGCTGCCTCGGCCGGTCGCTTGAACGTGCGTGTTGAGGTTCGTCTGATAACGGTCGTTGTCGAGGGCGACGGCCCCGAATGCCTTCCCCGCGCGCCGAAGGTCGAGGTCGAAAATGGAAGCATCGGCCTGATACTCCACCAGCGGCGACTTGTCGGCTTGGGCCTTCACCGACACCGACGCGCTGCCGCCCGACGCGATCCGCGCGCCGACGATGGTCGAGGCGGTGAATCCGAGACCGCCTTCGACGCTGCTCGTGCCGATGCCACGGACGTGATAGGACCCGTTGAGATTGGAGTCCACCATCGGGAGCGCCGCTGGCGGCGGAAGCGTGGATAGGTTGAGACTGCGGACGTCGCCCTGCAAGGCGTAGGAAAAGCGTTCCCGGTCTGCCGGAAGAGTCAGCGTGCCCCAGAACGTCGCCGCGGCTCCATAGGCGCTCGTCGTTCCCTGAACATCAACGACGCGCCCGCGAACGGCCGCTGTCCCCAGCATCCGCTCGACACCGTACCGGCCCACGCGCGATCGAACTGCGTCCAGCTCCACCTTGCCCCGCAGGGACTGCAGGTCCGATAGCGAGGTGGCCTTCAGGTCTGGCTTGACGCGGGCCGTCAGGTCGCTCGCGCTCTCGGGGGACCTCAGGATCGGAGCGAGGTCGAGGTGCTCGAGGGCCAGTTCGCCGCGGAAGAAGTGATCCGGGGCTGCGAGATCGGCCAGAAGGTGGCCGCGCACGTTGCCGGCCGCCGATCGGACCTGCATGTCCGCGGCTAGACGATCGAGAGGTCCAGCCAGCTGAACTTCGAACGCTGGCTGCAATTCGATGCCGGAAAGCGACGGTACGATCCGTCCGACTTCTGGAAGCGACAGCGTGTCGGCGTGAATGCGCAGGTCGAGCGAAGGGTTCGTTAGATACTGTCGCACTGCGCCGTCCAGGGCGACAGACGAGGCGCGCGTTCGCAGAGCGAACCGGCTGAAGTGCAGGTCGTCGTCTTTCACGGCGACGCCGGTTGAGAGGTGCAGGACCTCCAACACAGGATCTTCGGCCCGAAGCGACAACCGTTCGATTTCGACGGAGTAGCGTACGGGGTCGTAGTGAAAGACGAGGCGCGCATCTAGAGCCTGAATTCGCGTCGGGATTGCCAGGCCGCCTGGGGTCCACTGCGTCTCGAACTCCATCCGCCCGCCAGAAACAGTGAGCTCGTCGATGGTCACCGGCCTCCCAGGTCCCCGCCGATTGACCTCTTCCCGCTCCTTCTTGATCAGTCGGCCAATCGACCAGGCATCGCCGTCCCGCTTCATGTAGACCACAGGCTGCTGAATGCGAATCGACCGAATCGTCACACCTTTCCCCACAAGCTCGAGCGCCTTGTAACGGAGGGCCATGTTGTTGATCGACAGGACGGGCTCGCCGTTGATGGTGAGCCCGACGTCCTCGAGCTCGACTTCGGAAAACAGGTTGCCGCGAATGCGGCCGATCGAAAGCTCGCCGCTTAGATACTGATGGGCCTCTTGCACGATGTAGCCGCGCAGCCAGGTCTTGAACCACGCGGTTTGGGTTGCGAGGCTGCCGACGACAGCCGCGACCAGCAGCAGCGCGAACACCACCACGAAGGCCTGGTCAATTCGCTTGGCCAAACGCATGTCAGAAGGCCTGCCCCACGCTGAAGTGCATCCGCCACCGCCGCTGCTGCGGCAATCCGTTCACGAGAAGTCCCGGCTCTGGATTGAGCTGATAACCGAAGTCGAACCGGACCGGCCCGACTGGCGTCTGATAGCGAAGCCCGGTTCCTACCGAGTACCGGAGGTCGCCCAGATTGATTGCAAAAGAATCTGCCCAGACGTTCCCGCCATCGAGGAAGAGGACGCCGCCGAGCTTGCCGTACAACAGGGTCCTTAGCTCGGAGGTGAATGCGGCGAGACTTCTGCCGCCAACTGGCAAGCCATTGATGAGCGGCCCGACCTCGTAGATGCCCCAGCCGCGATTGCTCGTCGAGCCTCCCAGGAAGAGGCGTTTGCCAAACGGAACATTGAGGGGATTGCCATTCGATGGCTCGAGATTTCCGACCTGAGCGCGATTGGCCCAGACCAGGCGGCTACTGAACGGCTGGTAGTGACGACCCTCGACGGAAAACGACCAGTAATTGAAGGTACCGGGCAGGAATCCGCCAGCCCGCTCTCCGCGTAGCGTCAGTTGGTAGCCGCGGCTGGCGTTCAGGGGGTTGTTGGCCGTCGAGAACTGCAGATCGGCGCCGATGGCGTTCAGCGTGCCGTTCTGCTGACCGGTAACGGGATCGAGACCCAGCGCGATGAGCCCGTTGCGGAGCCGCGGGTTGGTGAGCACCTCGGGCGTCACCTCGCTGATGTCCCGCTCGCTGGTCATCGAGATCGACCAGTAGGTACGAGGTCCGGAACGGTGAGTCAGCGTGGCCTTCGCGCCACGGACCTCGGACCGGAATGCGGGAGTAAACGTGTACCATTGTTGGCCCAGCAGGCCGAGCGTGTGATGCGACGCGGGAAAATAGGGCTGGGTGAAGTTCAGCCGAACGCCTCGATCGAGGGACGACCACCGGGCGTGCGCCTCGGCGGTCCGACCGCCACCCAGGAAGTTGAGCCGGAGGTACTTCACGTCGGCTCGCCCCTTCTCTTCGGTGCCGTAGCCCGCCCCGAGCGTCACACGTTGGGGTTTGCCTTCGGCCACCGTGATTCCGGTGGGCACCTGGATTGGTTCGTTAGAAGCTGCACCCCCGGCCGGTCCCTGCTCGCCTGCTCCGTCGCCAACTGGAGTCCCAGGTCCTTCGCTTCCAGCGGCGTCGCCGAACAGCTCCCGTGGCGACCCGGCGTCGGCCCTTTCCTCGCGCTTCACGGCCGACGGGACGGGCGAAACGGTGACGAACTGAAAGAGCCGCGTCGCGTAAAGGCGGCGCTGCGTCTCGCGGACCAGCCGCCGATTGTAAAGATCGCCCTCCTTGTATGCGAGCCCGCGGCGGATCACGCTGTCGCTGACCCGCTGGTTGCCCACGACCTCAACCGGTCCGAAGTACGACCGCTGGCCGGGTACGGCTTCGAACGTCAAGGTGGCCGACCTGCCGTCCTTGCCGACGTCCTCCTTGACGGTAATCGATGAGTACGGGTACCCGTGGTCGCGAAGCGCATTGAGGGCGGCCTCGTGCGCGGACACGACGACCTGCCGATCCCTCGGCTGACCGACCTCGAGCCGGATCCTCTTCTGCAGCAGCTCGAAGGCGTCCGGCGGAATCACTTCGAAGCCGACGAAATTCACCGCCGCCACGCGTACCGGCTCGCCCTCCGCGATGTTCAGGGTGATATCGACCGCGTTTTGTTTGTCGTTCAACCGCACGTCGAAGCCGATCACGCGCGCCGCCGGATAGCCGCGATCGACATAGAACGTTTCGATGCGCTTCAGGTCCGCATCGAATCGCGACCGGTCGAAGTAGGCCTTCGGCCCCCACGGCAGCGTTGAGTTGACATGCGTGGCGAGCGCCGACTTGAGCGCCGACTCGTCGATGCCCTTAACGCCAGTAAACTTCAATGAGTGTACCTGGACGACGCCTTCGTCATGACAGGCGGGGGACACGACGGTCGCCAGGGCCAGCGCGAGACAGGGGAGACAGCGGCCCATGCGCCGCGGATATCCAATTCACGTGCCAGCCGAGCTCGAAGCAACCGGCTCAGGCGGACCGCTGATGGGGCGTTACCGCTGGCGCAACCCGTGGCTGTGCTACGAAGTCACGGAGCGATTCACGCGTGTGTCGGACATGGAGTTGTTCTATCAATTCACCGTGGACGACCCCGAGCATGCCCAGACATGGACGGGCGAGTTCTCGATGACCCGGCACAACGGCCCGATCTACGAGTACGCGTGCCACGAGGGGAACTACAGCCTGGCGAACATCCTGCGCAACGGTCAAGCAGAGGCGGCCAGGAGAGCTGCGACACCAGCAACCTCCCAAGTGAACGGAGGGTGAGTGTCGTCACCGTAGGGGCTGAAGGTGACCACGAGCATGGTGTTTCCGGTCGCCGCGATCCGATGGCGCGTCACGTCCCTGCCTTCCTCGACGCCGGATTGCGTGGCGGGCATTGTCAAGTGGGGCCGCACCACGAAAGTGCCCGTCCAGGCGGGCTTCACGTACTGGCTCGCGGAGAACAGCCCGATGACGACCGAAGGTCCGCAGATCGGGGCGATGCTCGTCGCCCTTCAGGCCGATCCGCTCAACTCCCATCGAACCTGCGCGGCCGATGCGCCGCTCAAGGGCTGCAAGTCGTTCGTCGAGGCTGGCTCGCCAGAGGACGCTATACTGCCGTCTTTTGCTCTCGATAACCTCAAGGAGGGTTGGCATGGCTGAGTTCTCATCGCACGCTCCGGGGACCTTCTCTTGGGTCGAGCTCTCAACCACCGATCAGAAAGGCGGCGTCTCGTTCTACCGGGGGCTGTTTGGCTGGGAGGTCAACGAGCAGCCCATGGGACCAGGCGAGACGTACTCGATGTTTCAGATGCGTGGGCGGGACGTCGCCGCCGCCTCCGGGATGCGTCCCGACGAGCGGCAGAAGGGGGTCCCATCGCATTGGAATCTCTACGTCACGGTGACAGACGCTGATCAAGCCGCAACGAAGGCCGAGGCCCTCGGTGGACGGATCCTGGCGCCGCCCTTCGATGTCATGGATGTCGGCCGGATGGCGGTCCTGCAGGATCCGACAGGGGCCGTGTTCTGCATCTGGCAGCCCAAGAGACACATTGGCGCAACGGTTCTCAACGAGCCCGGCGCTCTCTGTTGGAGCGAGCTGACGACGCGGGACACGAACGCCGCGGAAGCGTTTTATGCCAAGCTCTTTGGCTGGTCGCCAAAGCACAGCGCGCCAGGAGCGAATATGGAGTACACGGAGTTCAGCAACCAGGGTCAGCCGTCCATCGGCATGATGGCGATGCCGGCCAACATGCCGGCCGGGACACCCTCCTACTGGATGCCGTACTTTCAAGTGGCCGACTGCGATGCCAGCACCGCCCAAGCAAAACAGCTCGGTGGGAGTGTCATGGTTCCGCCGCGTGATATTCCCAAGACAGGTCGGTTCGCGATTCTGACGGACCCACAGCGAGCCATGTTCGCGGTGTTCCAGTATGCAGCCGCGTAACGACCAGGGAGACTCGGGCTGGAGTCCCGAATCCCCCCTGTGCCCAGGCCGCCTCAATGGTGTGGAATAGGCCATTGATGCAACTCGAGATGCGACTGGCAACAGGATCGCGACTTTCCGCAGGAATTCGCGTCGCTCGGATGGAGCCCGGTTGGCATCGCTCTTGGCTATCGGGTGTGATCGTGGTTGTGAACCAGGAGGTGAGCACCATGACACGGTACGCACGCTACATGGCGTTCACGCGGTTGCTCGGATGAGTTGTCGTCCCGGCGGCCCAGGCGAGCACCCACGTTTCGGTGCAGATCGGCGGTCCCAGGCCATTGGATCACGTCTCGCCACGCGCGCCCGCGCTGGTCACGCCCTGCGACCCCCTCGGGGAATACCCGGAAGACCTTCACACCTTCGCCAAATTTGCATGAGACTGCACGGGTCGGGGCCAGGCGTGGGGCTCTGCCACCGGCCCGAATTCGCCGATATCTAGGATGGCGGCGCGCCGAGCCCACCGCGATCGCGGAGCCAACACGTGTTTATCGTCGTCTACAGCGCAACCGTCTTCGTGGCCGCGTTCCTGCTGTTCTGGATCCAACCGCTCGCGGCGAAGCTCCTGCTTCCCGCGCTCGGCGGCAGCCCGGCCGTTTGGAACACCAGCGTCGCGTTCTTCCAGACAGTGCTTCTCGGCGGCTATGGCTATGCGCACCTCACGGCGCGCTGGCTCTCGC
>Ga0066710_100007174_pt1 | contig 10593 bp, 10 predicted proteins | sample GraSoiAngelo_159_FD_79666 | JGI IMG/M metagenome (GOLD analysis project Ga0066710, IMG submission 79666) | Grasslands soil microbial communities from the Angelo Coastal Reserve, California, USA - 14_1009_16_40cm | ecosystem: Environmental > Terrestrial > Soil > Grasslands | place: USA...
CCCTGCAACTTTTGCTGGGTGAGCGGGCGGACAAATCCCTGATTCGCACGGGAGCCGATCTTTGCACGGTCGAAGCAGTTTTTACCGGCACAGACGTGCGTAAGCTCAATCCGCAACTTGCCGAAGCGGGCATAGAACTATGCGAAAACGATTTGATCCTGAAACGGACGCTCTCCTCGAGCGGAACGAATCGGCAGTTCATCAACGGGTCGCCGACGACACTGTCGGTGTTGAAAAATCTTGGCGATGAACTCGTGGATCTTCATGGTCCTCACGATCACCAGTCGTTGCTCTCGCCGGAGACGCAATTGAGATTGCTCGATTCCTTCGCGCGCGCCGAACAACAGCTCGAGGAATATCGAACGCATTATCGGCACTTGCAGACATTGTTCGCGGAACATGCCGCGCTCGACACCGCGGAGACCGCGCGCGAGCAGGAGATGGATTTGCTTCGGCACCAAACCATCGAGATCAAATCGGCGAATCTCGTCGCGAGCGAAGAAGAAGAAATCGAGAAACGCTACAAGCTCGCCAGCAACAGCAAACGGCTGATTGAGCTTGCCAGCGGGATCGCGAACAGACTTTCCGAGGCAGACGATTCCGTTCTCGCCCAGCTCGCGGAAACGCAACGGCTGCTTCGAGAATTGGAAAAGATCGACAGCTCGACCGCACAATTCTCGTCGGCGCACGCCGCTGCCGTGGTCGAGCTTTCCGAAATCGCGCGCACTCTGTCGGCTTACGCCGAGAAACTCGATCTCGATCCGGAACAACTCGCCGCACTTGAACAACGCGTTTCGCTGTTCGAAACGTTGAAGCGCAAATACGGCGGTTCAATTGCCGACGTGATCGTGTTCGGTGAACGCGCCGCCGAGCGGATGCGGAAGATTGAAGGGCGGGACGCAGAGTTGGAGCGACTCACCAAAGACATCGAGAATGTTCGCGCGCAAATGAACCGCGCCGGCGAAGCGCTGCGCAAATCGCGCCTAAAAGTTGCGCCGAAACTTTCCGAGAATATTCGGCGAAATTTGCGCGACCTTGGGTTTCGTCAGTCAGAATTCGAAGCAAACCTCAGCGCGCTCGACGAGCCTCGCCCGAACGGATTTGATTCGGTAGAATTACTGTTCTCGCCAAATCCGGGCGAACCGTTGAAACCGCTTCGCGCGATCGCATCGAGCGGCGAAATTTCACGGCTGATGCTCGCGATCAAATCCGCGCTGGCTGAGCATGACGCGATTCCGTTGCTCGTGTTCGATGAGATCGACACGAACGTCGGCGGCGAGATCGCTCACGCCGTTGGTGCCAAGATGCAAACGTTAGGGCGTGATCATCAGGTGATCTGCATCACGCATTTGCCGCAAGTCGCCGCCACCGCTTCGTCGCATTTTGTTGTGACAAAGGACGTGTCGCGTGGCCGCACGTTTTCCAATCTGCACGCAGTCACGGGCAAATCCCGCCAGGAAGAAATCGCGCGAATGCTTGGCGGCAAAAGCGATTCGGCGCTTAAGCTCGCAGCGAGCTTACTGAAAGAGAGGCCCTAATCCACCGCGCTTACGCTGTAGCCGCGTCCCTGTGGGACGCGTGCGTGTCGCCCGCAGGGCGACGGCTACAAATTCCATCTCATGCTCTTCGTGTCCTTCGTGGTGGAAAAATTATTTCATCACCGGACCGAGGGGTAGAATGACTTTGCCGTAGATTTCGTTGAGCACCTGCGCAAGGCCGGCGTAAATCGCGGAGAAGCCGCAGAAAATTCCTTCGTAGCCGGTAAACTGTTTGAAACCAGGACCTGCGCTAATGAAATCCCCAATGGCGAGGAGAAAGAAAAGAATCGTTAGCGAACCAAAAACGACCTGCCCGGCAACGTGCAATCGCAGCGTGCCAATAAACATCACGGCGGTGAACAAACCCCACATGAAAAAATAAGCTACCATGGCAGTGGCGTTGGAAGCGGTGGCCCATCCTAACTTCGGCAGAACAATCAGCGCGACGAGCGAGAACCAGAACAAGCCGTACGAAAGAAAGGCAGTGGTGGCGAAAGTGTTGCCTTTCCGCCATTCCATAATCCCAGCCACAATTTGAGCCGCGCCGCCGTAGCAGATTCCCATCGCCAGAATCATGCTGTTAAGTTCGTAGAACCCGGCGTTGTGAAGGTTAAGCAATACGGTGGTCATGCCGAAGCCCAGCAGCCCAAGGGGCGCCGGATTCGCTGTCGTATCCTTGAGGTGAGTAGTGGATTCGTTCATGGCGACGCCAGTGTGCCTAAAGAAAGAGCGACAATGCAAGAAGGAATGGCTTAACCATCCTAAATCGTTGACTCCCTTGAAGTGTCAGAACCCTTGTATTTGTCGCCTCTCCCGGTTCAGGGCGAGGTGCCGGTGTTCCACACCCTACTCACTGGCACTTGGCCCGGTCACGTTCGTACGATTTCGCTTGTCGCCGCACCTCCGCTGAAATTATGGTCAAAGTTTCGTATATGATTCGGCGCGATTATCTCGTCGTTGGTGCGGGTATCGGCGGAGCGAGCGCATGCGAAGGGATTCGCAAATACGACAAGCGCGGCTCCGTCACGCTGGTCGGCGCGGAAGCGTTCCCGCCTTACAAGCGTTGGATCCTTTCCAAGAGTTTTTTACGAGAAAAGGAAGCCAATCTAAAAAAACTCCAGGAGTTCGATGAGCGCTGGTTTGAAGCGCACAAAATCGAGACACGCTTCGGCACGGTAGTCACGCAATTCAATATCGACCGCCGCCTGGCTGTGCTGGCCAATGGCGAAAGCATCGAATTTACGAAGGCATGTCTGGCGATGGGTAGCCGCCCGGTACGCCCGCCAGCGGCAGGGACAAGTCTGGGCAACGTGATCTACCTGCGAACAATCCGTGATGCTCTCGCATTACGCGAAATGGCGAGCTTGGAGAAAACGATCATGGTCGTTGGAGGTGGTTTGCTGGCATCCGAGGCGGCAGCAAGCCTGCGCATGATGAAAATGAAAGTCGGACTGATGCATCGCGACGCTTACTTGTTGAATCGTTACGTCGATCCTAACACCGGCGTATGGTTGACTGATTATTTTGCGAAGCACGGCGTGGTGCTCTCGATGGGAGAAGCCCTCAACGGATTCGAAGGCAAAACTGTCTTGCGCAACATTCAAACCAAGAGCGGTAACCGTTTCCCGGTCGGCCTTGCCGTTGTTGCATGCGGCGCAGAACCGAATCTCGATCTTGTGCGCAACACTCCGTTAGCGGGGCCGCACGGGTCGCCTGTCACAGAATATCTCGAGACCGAAGAAAAAGGAATTTACGCCATTGGCGATCTTGCCTTCTACCCGGACAGGATCATGGGCGGCATGCGGCGTCAGACCCACTGGGAAAACGCCCGCGAGCAAGGTCTGGTAGCAGGGGCTAATATGACGGGCAAGAAGCGCATCCGTTACGAGCAGGTCCCCTATTTTTGGACGGAGATGTTCGATTTGCGGATGGATTTCGTGGGCGATTTCACCCTGCCGCCTACGCGCGTGAACCTTGATGGATCATATCCGAAGAAAAAATTCAGCGCCCGATACTACCAAGGGGATAAGCTCCGCGCGATTCTTCTTTGCCAGCAAACGCAACGCGAAGTCGATGCCGCAAAGAACCAATTGCGGCAGGCGCAGGGAAAATAAGAACGTCGTGCACTCAGTAAGACAGATCCGCCGGGATTTGGAACGCTGGATTGCGCACGCGCACGAGCTTCCAATCCCACGGCTTTCCTGAGGCGTGATGCCACTCCAATTGGAACGGACTGGGCAGTTTGTTCACCCGCTCCTCCAGCACTTCCATCACCCCTTCGTCGCTGCTATAGACGTTGATTTTGCCAATCCAGATCGCACGCGGCGATTCGACGTGTACAACGGGATCGGGCGCAGTAATCCTGGACCCGCGTACCCATCGAAAGCCTTCCCGCATACGCTCGAGAAGCCGGGTCCGATCATCGTCCCACTGGTCCCAGTAATCGTTGCCAATGAAATCGGCAACAGTCTCCCAATTTCTGCCATCGATCGCGTGAAAGAAATGTTCTGTGTGGAGGCGGACCTGATGCTCGGGTCGCCAAAGCCAGAGCAGATATAGACCGATGCACAGTGCCACGGCCAACACGCCGATGATTGCTCCACGAAGCGTAATCGTCACAAGTGCCGTAGCAATACAACATCAAGGGCGAATTCCTTCGGGGGTCGCCTTACTTCATGCTTTACCATCGCTGTTGCTCTAGCGGCCGATAATCGAAATTGATCCGGCGCCGGCAAGATTGGCAATCGCATCCGCTTGCAAAAACAAGGTTTTGCCTGCTTCAATGGCAATTACCCGAAGTCCTGCTTCCGTCGCTACGCGAATTGTTTCAACGCCGATTATGGGCACGTCGAAGCGCATGTCCTGATTTGGCTTGGCGACCTTGACCATGACTGCACCCTCACGTGCAAGTGCGCCCCCTCGGCTGATGGCCTCGTTTGTTCCTTCCAACGCTTCTACGGCTACAATTGTTCCATTCTTCACAATCACAGTTTGGCCGATGTCGAGTCGCGCAATTTCCTTGGCAATATTCCAACCGAGCTCGACGTCGTACTCTTCACGAGATGATAATTTCGGTCCCGCAATTAGTCCCAGTTTGGCAATCGATTGTTCGAGAAATGTTGTGGCTGGCAGGAGATCGACTTCGATCTTCGCCAGTTCATCTGCGAGCGCCGCGAAAATGGATTCAGCGTTGCGTTGTTTAAGTTTTCCCAGCAACATCACCGCCTTCAAATCCGGCCGCAGATCGTAAAGGTTTTTAGGCGCGATTTGTCCGGCCATGATCGCGTGATGAATATCCTGCTCGCGAAGAAATTTCAGGAGCCGCCCGAGTTGTCCAACACGCATCCACTCGACCACATCGATATGTTGCCCGAGCACCGGATCGGTCTCGCCGGTGAATGCGGCAGCGACGATCTTTTTAACGCCGGCTTTCCGCGCTGCATCGGCCACCAGTAGAGGATAGACGCCGTTGCCGGCAATGATCCCCAGGGCGTGTAGCGGTGCTTGTGCCAAGCACCGAATTTGAAATAGACAGGCGCCTGACACAAGCGCCTCTACAAATTCTTACCCGTGATGGCGGCGGCGTTTGACGTTCAACTGGGCAAGTGCTTTTTGCAGCGAGGCTTGAATGGCGGCTACTTCCTCGGCCGTGTGATCTTCTTTCATCGCCGCTTTGGCTCGCTCGACGGCCGCTTCGGCGGCAGCAATGTCAATTTTCTCTGATTCAAGCGCCATGTCGGTTAGCACCGAAACCGCGTCTCCTTTGATTTCCACAAAGCCTTCGCCGATGGCCAACGTCGTCTCGCGGCCGCTTTTTATCACGCGCAGTTCGCCAGGCTTCAATGTGGTCAGAAGCGGGACGTGCTTCGGATAAACGCCAAGCTCGCCCTCCGAGCCGGGCAGCGTCACCATCTCGACGTCCTCGGAATAAATTTTTTCCTCAGGCGTTACGATCTCGAGCTTGAGCGTGGCCATGGATAAAAGTTACAAGGTTACAACAGTTACAAAGGACGCGTGCTGGAAAGGATTTCAACAACGTAACTCTTGTGACGTTTTAACCTTCCTTAATCGTATCGATGCCGCCCTTCATATAGAAATTCTGCTCGGGCACATCGTCATGTTTGCCTTCCAGAATTTCTTTGAAACCGCGGACGGTCTCTGCAACGGGCACGTATTGCCCTTTGAAACCGGTAAAAACCTCTGCCACGTGAAATGGCTGGCTTAGGAACCTCTGAATCTTACGTGCGCGATGAACAGTAAGCTTGTCCTCCGGGCTTAATTCATCCATTCCGAGAATTGCAATGATGTCCTGCAAATCTTTGTAACGTTGCAAAACGCGCTGCACGCCGCGCGCAACGTTATAATGCTCCTCGCCGACAATTTCTGGCGCTAACGCCTTCGATGTCGACGCCAGCGGATCAACCGCTGGGTAGATTCCAAGCTCGGCGATGGCACGCTCAAGCACGATCGTGGAATCCAAGTGCGCGAATGTGTTCGCCGGAGCTGGGTCGGTCAGGTCGTCTGCCGGAACATAGACGGCCTGGAACGAGGTGATTGACCCTTTGTTTGTCGATGTAATTCGTTCTTGCAAATCACCCATCTCAGCGGCGAGCGTCGGCTGATAACCAACAGCGCTCGGCGTTCGGCCTAACAAGGCTGACACCTCTGACCCGGCCTGCGAGAATCGAAAGATGTTGTCGATGAAAAGAAGAACGTCCTGATTGCGTTCATCGCGAAAATATTCGGTCATTGCGAGCGCCGAAAGAGCGACGCGTAGACGCGCGCCTGGCGGTTCGTTCATCTGACCGAACACCATCCCGACCTTCGACTTCGACAAATCCTTTTGATCGATCACGCCTGCTTCACTCATTTCTTTGTAAAGGTCGTTACCTTCACGGGAACGCTCGCCTACACCTGCAAACATCGAGACACCACCATGTTTGATGGCGATGTTGTTGATTAGCTCCTGGATGATAACCGTCTTGCCAACGCCCGCGCCGCCGAATGCGCCCACCTTGCCGCCTCTCGAAAACGGGCACACGAGATCAATTACTTTGATGCCTGTTTCAAGGATCTGCGCTTTTGTGTCTTGGTCCGTAAGCGAAGGTGCAGGTCGATGAATGGGGTAGCGCTTGGTGTAGTTAACCGGGCCGCGGTTATCAATCGGATCGCCCGTCACATTGAAGAGGCGTCCTAGTACTGCTTCGCCTACCGGCACGGTGATCGTACTGCCAGTATCTGTTACGCTCATGCCACGCTTCAGTCCTTCGGTCGAAGACATCGCGATGGAGCGCACCCAGTTTTCGCCGAGGTGCTGCTGGACCTCGAGCGTGAGCTTCGTTGACTGCCCGTGAACTTCGTATTCAATTTCCAGCGCGTTATAGATTTTCGGCAGCCCTTTTCCGTCCGGAAATTCGACGTCCACCACGGGACCAATCACTTGAACTATGTTTCCTTTATTCATAAAACTTGTTTTACCCACCGAGCGCCATTTGCGCCGTGGCAATCTCGAGTAACTCGGTAGTGATACCGGCCTGGCGCATTTTATTATACTCGAGCGTCAGATCCTTAATGAATTGGTTCGCGTTGTCCGTGGCGTTCTTCATCGCGACCATGCGAGTGCTGTGCTCAGACGCACGTGCATCGAGGATCATCTGAAAAACCTCGAAAGAAATATAATAGGGAAGCACCGAGTCGAGCACAACCTCCGCAGTGGGCTCAAATACATACCCAATCATCGGATCGACTCCTTTAGTTTCACCTTGAGCGCCTTCCCCCTTGGGTAAATCGAAGCTGCTGATCGGTAACAATGTCTGTACGACGGTGCGCTGATTAATTGTGTTGATGAAATGCGTGTACAGCACCGAGACCTTATCGACTTCGCGCCTCAGAAATTTTTCCATGCAGAATTTCGAGATTGGCTTCGCCTCAACGAAGCTGGGCGAATCTTTCAATTCAAAATCTGCCAACAGTTCGCGCTTTGTGCGCGCGATAAATTGTCTGGCCTTCTTTCCCGTTACCATAAAACTCGTCTTGGCCGGATCAAAGTTCGTAGCTTCCCGAAAGAGATTCGTGTTCAACGCTCCGCAGAGTCCCTTGTCCGTGCTGATAATTAACACCAACTCCTTCTGGAGCGGACGGATGGCGAGGAGCGGGTGAAATCTTGGATCTGTGCGGTTTTGCAAGGAAACAAGAACCTTATTCATCGTTGCTGCGTAAGGGCGTCCGGCGAGGGCATGCTGCTGCGCTTTACGCATCTTGGACGCAGCCACCATTTGCATCGCTTTGGTGATTTGCGCGGTGTTGCGGATCGATTTGATCCGGCGCCGTATATCCTGCGTGTTCGCCATCTGAAGGTCTAATTAGATAGATTATCGCCAAGCAGTCTTGAATTCGTCGAGGGCCGCTTTCAATTGCGCCTCGAGGTCCTTATCGAGCTCTTTTTTATCGCGAATCGTTTGGAGCAAACTGGCTTTGCGTGTTTGCAGGTAATCCTGAAGTTTCAATTGGTATTCTTTGACCCGTTCGACAGGAACAGCGTCAATGTAGCCGTTTTGCATCGCCCACATCACAGCCACTTGTTCTTCCACCGAAATTGGGTTGTACTGTTTCTGCTTAAAAAGCTCGACAATACGTTGACCGCGATCGAGTCGCGCTCTTGTGGCCGCATCGAGGTCCGAACCAAATTGCGCAAACGCAGCGAGCTCGCGAAACTGCGCCAAATCGAGCTTCACTTTGCCCGCAACCTGCTTGATCGCCTTGATCTGCGCCGCGGAGCCAACGCGGCTGACGGACAAACCGACCGAAATTGCAGGTCGAACGCCTTGATAAAACAAATCAGTCTCCAGATAAATCTGACCGTCCGTGATTGAGATGACATTCGTCGGAATGTAAGCGGACACGTCCCCGGCTTGGGTCTCGATGATTGGCAGGGCGGTCAATGAGCCGCCGCCGAATTCGTCGCTCATCCGCGCAGCGCGTTCGAGCAACCGTGAATGTAGATAAAACACATCACCCGGGTACGCTTCGCGCCCTGAAGGCCGTTTCAGGACCAGCGAGACCTGACGATAAGCCACCGCGTGCTTTGATAAATCATCGTAAATGATCAGGGCGTCCATCCCGTTATCCATGAACCACTCGCCCATCGAGGCGCCGGCAAAGGGTGCGAGATATTGGTTGGTTGCAGTGTCCGATGCTGGCGCGGAGATGATTGTTGTGTAAGGCATGGCGCCCTCTTTCTCGAGAGTATCGAGCACTCGCGCCACGTTGGAATTTTTCTGGCCAACTGCGACGTAAATGCAATAGAGCGGCCGATAATTTTTGTCGCCCGCATCCTCAGCCGCCTTATTCAACCGCGCCTGACTGATGATGCTGTCGATGGCAATCGTCGTTTTACCCGTTGCACGATCGCCGATGATCAGCTCGCGCTGACCGCGTCCGATTGGAATCATCGTGTCAATGGGCATGATGCCGGTTTGGACCGGCTGGTTCACGCTGCGGCGCTTGATCACGCCCGGCGCAATCTTTTCCAGAGGATAAAATGTGTCGCTCTTGATAGGACCTTTTCCGTCTAACGGCTGACCGAGCGTGTTGACCACCCGTCCGAGGAGCGCCTTACCTACGGGAACAGAAAGGAGCCGGCCAGTTGTTTTAGCTTCGTCGCCTTCTTCAACGAGGGTATTGTCGCCTAACAAGATCGCGCCGACTTCAGTTTCTTCGAGATTGAGTGCGAGACCGTAAACGCCGTTAGGAAATTCGATCATCTCGTTAAGCATCACGTCGCTCAGACCCTCGATGCGCGCGACACCGTCGCCGGTTTCGCGCACAACGCCCACATTGCTCTTGGTCGTGGATGTTTTTAGCTCGTCAATTTTTGATTCGATCTCTTCGAGTATGGTGCTCATGGTTTTAAATTTTATAGTTCGTGTTGAAGGCGTTCGAGGCGGTTGCGAACGCTCCCGTCCCAGACATCATTTCCGACGCGGATCCGCATTCCGCCAAGAAGTTGGGGATCAACGTGAAATTCGGTAGCGAGGTCGTCGCCGTATTTACTCTTCAGATTGGAAACGATCTCCGAACGTATTGCGGGATCCACTTCGCTTGCGGTTTCGATCGTGGCGTGGCGCTTCTCTACCTCGAGGCGAAGCAAACGTTTGTAGTTTTTTAGCACGTTAATGTAATTGCGCGGCTTTTCTGCTATAACCGAATCGACCAGGGACGCGATTCTGCCAGGGTCAAGCTGACCATCAGTGAAACTTGCCTGAAGCATTTTGCGCGAGAGTTGACGAATTTCTTTGTTAAGCTTCATCAGGCTACTTCTCGAGCTGCTTCCTCCTGCAAGCGCCGCTGATCGTCCTGCGTTAATACTTTCCCCGTGACCTTCGCCGTTGTGTCGACTACGAGCCGCCCCAGTTCGCGCTTCAACGATTCCATCGTGCGGTCGTGTTCGATCGCTGCGGCCTCACGCGCTTTGGCGATGATCTGCTCGGCTGCCGTAATAGCTTCCTGCTGTTTCCGCTCGGACAAATGGGCGGCGCTTTCACGCGCTTCATCGATCATTTTCTGCGCGTCCGCATTGGCCTTCGCGACAATTTCCTGGTAACGCTTCTCCGCTTCAGCGAGCTCCTTCTTGATTTTCTCGGCATTAATCTGGCCTTCCTCGACCTTGCGCCGGCGCTCCTCGAGCACTGCCAGGATTGGTTTGTAAGCGAAGCGTTGCAAAAGGTATGCAACAATGCAGAAGCTAATGACCTGCGACAGAAACAACTTCCAATTCCAGCCGAAGGTCTCAGCTGTTTCGCGCAAGATGTCAGTGACGCCTCCGCTGCTGGCGGCAATAATCAGGTTCATAAACTAAGTCTCGGGCGCAACATAATTGCTCCCCGCTTCAAATTAGTGAACGAGATAAAGGGCGTAGAAAACGATCGCCTCGGTCAACGCGATGGCGAGAATTCCGTGCACGAGCACTTGCGTGAACGCACCTGGATTGCGACCGACCGCGCTTGTCATTCCCAGGCCGGTCAAGCCGATTCCGATTCCGACGCCCATCGCGGCA
>Ga0066710_100007175_pt1 | contig 10592 bp, 13 predicted proteins | sample GraSoiAngelo_159_FD_79666 | JGI IMG/M metagenome (GOLD analysis project Ga0066710, IMG submission 79666) | Grasslands soil microbial communities from the Angelo Coastal Reserve, California, USA - 14_1009_16_40cm | ecosystem: Environmental > Terrestrial > Soil > Grasslands | place: USA...
CGATCCCGGTGCACCGCGCCCTCGCCGACGCCGAGGCCACCGCCGAGGTGCTCAACGGTCTCATCGAGCTCGGCGGCCGGTTGGGGATCACCTCGCTCGGCGACCTCCGCGAGGCGTGCACCGCACGAGGGCGACCGAACTTCGGGAAGATCCGCCTGGCCGACCTGCTTCCCCGGTCCCCCGGCGTGTACCTCTTCGAGGATCGGAGCGGGAGGGTGCTGTACGTGGGCAAGGCCGTCGACCTCCGCGCCCGCGTGCGGTCCTACTTCTACGGCGATGAGCGCAAGAAGGTGCAGGATCTCCTCGGCGCCGTGCAGCACGTCCGCGGCATCCCGACGCCGAACGGGGAAGCCGAGGCACTCGTGCTGGAGGCCCGGCTCATCGCCCGCCACGAACCGCCCTTCAACGCCCACGGCAAGCGATGGCGGCGCTACGCGTACGTCAAGATCGACCCGGCGGAGGCCTGGCCCAGACTCAAGGTGGTCCGGACAGCATCCGCCGACGACGGATGTAGCTACCTCGGCCCGTTCTCCTCCTCCGCAGGGGCGCGGCAGGCGAAGGATGCGATCGAAGACGTCTTCCGCATCCGCCGATGTACGAGGTCGATGGGGGTGCGGACCCGCTTCGCCCCCTGTGCCCTCGCCGACATGGGGCGGTGCCTCGCACCGTGCGACGGAAGGACCGGCTCGGAAGGCTACGGCGAGCTCGTGGGCACACTCGTGTCGGCCCTGGGCGAACCCGCCGATCTCCTGGCGAAGCTCGAGGCGCGGATGGACGGCTTGGCCGCGCACGAGCGGTTCGAGGAAGCCGCGCTCGCCCGTGATCGCCTCCGGTCGGTCGCGGGGTCGCTCCGGCGACTCCGGATCGACCGGTGGCTCACGGCCGGGCGGCTGATCCTCCGAGGAGCCGCGGGCGAGCGGCTCGAGCTGATCGGGGGGGCGCTCGCGCGGGGCGGCGAGCCGGCGCCGGAGCCGATCGGATCGCCCGTCCCGCGCGAGCGCGCCGACGAGCTCGCGGCGATCCGTTCGTGGATCAGCCGTCATCCGACCCGGGTCGAGCTGTGCGAGGTTCCTCCGTCGGAGCCCGTCGACGGAGGGGCGGCGTTGGCGCGTATCCTGAGCGCGCTGCGCGAGAGCGGCCGCACACCGGGCGGCCGTCCGAAAGGCGGCCGGTAAACTCCGTCCATGGAGACGGCGGTCATCATCGAGGGAGCCCGCACCCCGATCGGCAGGTTCCTCGGCTCGTTCGCCGATACCCCGGCGGTCGAGCTCGGAGCGCTGGCGGCGCAGGAGGCGATGCGGCGCGCCGACGTCGATCCCGGGCAGATCGACCAGACGATCCTCGGACACGCCCGCCAGGCCGGGAACGGCCCCAACACCGGACGACAGGTCAGCGTTCGCGCCGGGGTGCCGACCGAGGTCGCTGCGTACAACGTCAACATCGCGTGCGGCTCGGGGATGAAGGCAGTGCAGCTGGCCGCACAACAGATCGCGCTCGGCGACGCCGACATCGTGCTCGCGGGCGGGATGGAGAACATGAGCCGGGTGCCGTACCTCCTCCCGGACCTGCGACGCGGCCTGCGGCTGGGCGACTCGAAGATCGTGGATGCGATGTATCGCGATGGGCTCCTCGACCCGCTCTGCGGGCTGGTCATGGGTGAGACCGCGGAGAACCTCGTCGAGCGGTACGACATCACGCGCGAAGAGCAGGACGAGTTCGCCCTGGGATCGCAGCACAAGGCCGCCGCAGGAACGGCGCGCCGGACGAAGGAGATGTTCCCGGTCGAGACCGTGCTGGGCGGCCGGCCGGTGACGGTGGCGGACGACGAGCACCCGCGGCCCGACACCACGCTGGAGGGCCTGGCGAAGCTGAAGCCGGTGTTCCGCGAGGGCGGGTCGGTCACGGCCGGGAACTCGAGCGGGATCACCGACGGCGCGGCGGCGATGGTCGTGATGTCCGCGACACGGGCCAAGGCCGAGGGGCGGGAGCCGCTCGCGCGGATCGTCGCCTGGAGCTGGGCCGGCGTTCCACCGGAGCTGATGGGTATCGGCCCCGTGCCCGCCACCGCGAAGGTCCTGGACAAGACCGGGCTCACGATCGCCGACTTCGATCTGATCGAGATGAACGAGGCGTTCGCGGCACAGGTCATCGCGTGCGAGCGCGAGCTCAAGTTCGATCGAGACCGTCTCAACCCGAACGGCGGAGGGATCAGCCTGGGTCACCCGATCGGTATGAGCGGCGCGCGGATCATCCTCGCACTCGCGTACGAACTCCGGGCGACCGGCAAGTCCCTCGGGCTCGCGACCCTCTGTATCAGCGGCGGGCAGGGGCTCGCCGTCGTCCTCGAACGCTCGTGAGGAGGTCCGTGCCGTGAGCGTCCATGCGGTCGTCCTGATCCAGTGTGACGTCGACGAGATCGGGGACGCGGCGGAGGCGATCGCCGACGTCGACGGCGTATCCGAGGTGTACTCCGTTGCGGGCGAGTTCGACCTCGTCGCCATCGTCCGCGTGCCCGCGCACGACGACCTGGCGAAGGTGATCCCCGGTGGGATCGCCCGCGTCGAAGGTGTGCAGCGGACCGAGTCCTTGATCGCGTTCCAGGTCTACTCCAAACACGACCTGGAGCGGATGTTCTCGATCGGCTTCGACGAAGGCTGAACGGCCCGCCGTTGCGGCTACTCGGCCGGGCGCCACGCGATCGCGACCGGCAAGGACGTCCGTGCCCACTCCGTGAGGTTCTCGCCGCCGCCGTACTTCTCGAGCAGCAGTCGTCGGGCGAGCGCGTCCTCGTCCGAGCCGGGATCGACCACCCTTGCGTGCGTCAAGCGCTTCACGTCACCGATCTCGAGCACGACCTGCGGCGACACGAGCACGTTCCGGACCCAGTCGGCGTGATCGCGGCCGCCGGAGAGCAGGTAGACGACCTCGTCATGGAGCGCGAACCAGATCTCGATCCGATGCGACCGACCCGTGACACGTCCCGTCGTCGTGAGGAAGCAGAACGGCTGCGATCCGAGGGCGGGGTCTTCGGTCACGAACCGAAGAACGCCCACGCGACCAGCACGCCGATCACGATCACCGCGGCGATCAGGAAGACCAGATCACCACGCTTGACCTTCCCCGGCTGCATCGCGTTGAAGCCCATCCCACCTCCTGATCAGCCTTGCCGGACCAGGTTCTGCTCGAGCGAAGCGATGCTCCGGTTGAGCGCTCCGAGCACCGAGTCACGATCCAGGGTGAACGCCGGATGGATATCGGCGATCTCCTCCAGCGCTCGTTCCAACCTCGTCCCGAACATCTGCGCCGCCTTGAGCGCGTCGACCAACACCATCGCGTAATCGGCGGTGAACGGTTCGCCATCCCAGGGACACCGTCCACCATCGTCGATGACCTGATCCGCGAGGAACTCCCGGCCGCAGCGTTTGCAGGTTCCCTTGATCCTCACACCCGTTCCTCCTGGGGCAGCAGGCCCCTGCGCTCGAGCAGTTCCCACAAGCGATCAGCGACCTCGAACGGGTCCGGAGGCTTCACGAACCAAGCGTCGGCTCCCGACCACCGGGCGAGCCACGCATCCTGCGGACGCTCGAGCAGGATCATGATCACGCCGGTGAACGGATCCCCGTCATCGCGCAACGTCTTGGCCAGTGCGAAGGCGCCCGCGCGAGAAGCGATCTCGTCGGCGACGATCACCTGCGGGCGATCCCGGAGGGCGGCCTTGATCCCCAGGTCACCGTTGGCCGCGGCGCGGAAACGCAGCTCGTCTCCCAGTCGTCGTTCGATGCTGCGCACGGTGAGGGCGGTCAGTTCCCGTGACCGAGGGTCGGGCGAGACCAGCAGCACATCCACGGTTGGGGAGGCTACCACGGGCCCTCCAGGCGCTTTGCCGCGCACCGGACCCTCGGCTACGGTTCGGACGAGCACACATGGCCGCGGAGGGCACGTGGAGGACACCGGCAAGGCAGCGGTTGCCGAGTTCGTCGGCACGTTCGCGCTCATCTTCTTCGGGGCGGGGACGATCATCGCAACCGGCAACACGGATCAGCTGGCGATCGCGCTCGCCCATGGCTTGACGATCGCCGTCATGGTGTCACTGATGGTGCACATCTCGGGTGGGGTGTTCAACCCGGCGATCCAAGCCGCCCTGTGGGTGACCGGCAAGATGCCGACCGTGCGGAGCGCCGTGTACATCGTGGCGCAGCTGGCAGGTGCCATCGCTGCCGCCTCCCTCCTGAAGTACTTCACTCCATCGGCCGCGTTCGACTCGGTGAACGGTGGCACGCCGAGCGTGATGTCGGGCTACGCGATCGGGAAGGCGGTGCTGGTCGAGTCGGTCGCGACCTTCTTCCTGGTGTGGGCCGTCTTCGCCACCGTCGTCGATGAACGAGGCCCGTTCGCGAAGACAGCGGGGTTCACGATCGGTCTCGTGATCACGATCGACGTCCTCGCCGTCGGGCCACTCACGGGTGCGGCCATGAACCCTGCGCGCTGGTTCGGACCGGCCCTGGTGACGGGCACATGGACCGATTGGTGGGTGTGGGTGGCCGGGCCGATCGCCGGCGGCATCATCGCGGGGATCGGATACTGGTACCTCTACCTCCAGGGGCGGGAGCCCGCCACCCCGTAGGACCGCGAGGCACGAAGGCTACGCTCTGTCCGTGACGATGGGAGCGGTCTATCTCGACGCGGCATCGGCGATGCCTCTTCGCCCCGAGGCTCGGGCTGCGGTGGTCGACGCGTTGGAGGCCTTCGGGGACCCCCTGACGATCCACGAACCGGCCCGCGCAGCCCGAGCGATCATCGATGACGCGCGCGTAACCATCGGTCGGCTGATCGGAGCACAGGCCGATGAGATGGTCTTCACGTCGGGCGGCACCGAGTCGGTCGCGCTCGCGATCGGGGGCGCCGTCCGAGCCCACCGAGAGCTCGGGAACCGGATCGTCGTGAGCGCCGTCGAGCACCCCGCGGTGCGTGGGATCTGCAACGTGCTCGGGTCCGATGGGTTCGAGGTGGCGCTGATCCCCACGGACGGGACGGGTCGGGCGGACCTCGACCGCTTCGCGGTCGAGGTCCGCCGACCCGGCACGCTCCTGGCGAGCCTTCAGCACGCCAACCACGAGCTCGGCACGCTGCAACAGGTGGCCGAGGCAGGTCGGCTCGCACGGGAGGCCGGCGTCGTCTTCCACACCGACGCGTGCCAGACGGTCGGCCGCCTGCCGGTGGACGTGGCGTCGCTGGGGGTGGACCTGCTTTCGCTCTCCGCGCACAAGTTCGGCGGCCCGCCGGGTGTCGGCGCGCTCTACGTGCGACGCGGTGTCGGGATCTCCGCATACCCCTGCGGCGACGATCGGGAGCGGAGGCGGCGCTCCGGGATGGAGAACACGCCGGGCATCGTCGGCATGGCTGCCGCGTTGGAGGCAGCCGCGGCCACCATGGCCGACGAGGCGGCCCGCCAATGGCCGCTCACCGCGACGATCCGCGAACGGATCGGCTCGGAGGTCCCGGGGGCGACGGTGTTCGGTCACCCGACGCACCGAGCGCCCCATCTGGTTGCGTTCGTGGTCGATGGGCTGGACCCGGCCACGTTGGCGATGGCCCTGGACGATGCGGGGTTCCGTGTGGGGGCCGGCTCACCCAGCAGCGGTCGCCCGGAGGACCCGTCGCCCGTGCTCGAACAGATCGGCGTCCCCGGCGCGGGAGGGTTCCGCGTGAGCCTCGGCCCGGCGACGACGGACCAGGACGTCCACCGATTCCTGGGGACGCTCCCCGACCTCGTGCGCCGGCTCCAACGGGTCGAGCGGATCTCCACCGACGCCCTTGCGCGGTTCCACCCGCCCGAGGATAACCCGACGAGCCCGGGCCGATGAGCGGCGGCCGTAGCGGCTCGCTGCTTCCGACGCCGGTCTGGCTGGTGCTCGGCGCCGCGCTCGGCGCCGCGATCGGATCGGGCGGAGGCGACAGCTCGGCCGGATTGGCCCTCGGACTCGTCATCGGAGCCTGTGGTGGCGTCGGCCTCGCCTACTGGCTCGGCCGACACCGCTGAGCCGTTCCGCTCACCCGACGGTCCAGGTGTCTCCGCCGTGCAGGAGCGCCTTCAGATCACCGGGCCCTAGCCGTTCCACCGCGCGCTCGAGCTGTGATCGCACCGCCTCCCCGTAGGTGGGTCGGTCCTCCTCGTGGAACACGCCGATGCACGTGGGTTCGGTCGGACCATGCGAGAGGTGCGCCAGCGCGAAGGCGAGGGAGGGACGGCCGTGGATGTCATGGGTGACGATGGAGCTGGGGTCCGACTCCGCAACCGCGGCGATCTCGAGTCGGCCGTTCTCGCCGACCCGGACGCAGCGCGTTCCCTCATCGAACACGATCGACTCCCCGTCGACCAGACGGATCTGGTTGTGCACGCCTTGCTGCTTGTCCCGGATCAGGTCGAACGCGCCGTCGTTGAACACGTTGCAGTTCTGGTAGATCTCGACGAAGGCTGACCCCGGGTGCTCCGTCGCCTGTCGCAACACGTCGGTCAGATGCTTCCGATCGTTGTCGACCGTTCGAGCGACGAACGTCGCCTCGGCTCCCAGCGCCAACGCGACCGGGTTGAAGGGGTGGTCGACGGAGCCGAACGGTGTCGACTTCGTCACCTTGCCCACTTCGGAGGTCGGCGAGTACTGGCCCTTCGTGAGCCCGTAGATCTGGTTGTTGAACATCAGGATCTTGATGTTCACGTTCCGCCGCAGCGCGTGGATCAGATGATTCCCACCGATCGACAGCGCGTCGCCGTCCCCGGTAACGACCCAGACGTGCAGGTCGGGGTTGGCCGTCGCGACACCCGTCGCGATCGCAGGCGCCCGACCGTGGATCCCGTGGAAACCGTAGGTGTCCATGTAGTACGTGAACCGACCGCTGCAGCCGATCCCGGAGATGAACACGGTGTTGTGGGGCTCGATCCCCAGCTCCGGCATGAATCCCTGCACCGCCGCGAGGATCGCGTAATCGCCGCACCCGGGACACCATCGCGGTTCCTGGTCGGATGTGAAGTCCTTCTTCGTCAGCGTGTCGATCCCGCCGACGTCACCGTTCTCCTCAGCCATGCAACATCCTCACGATCGCATCCTCCAGCTCATCGGCCCAGATCGGCAGCCCCTGGACCTTCGAGAAGGTCTTCGCATCGGCGAGGAACCGGGCCCGGATCAACATCGTGAGCTGTCCCGAGTTGAGCTCCGGGATCAGGACCTGCCGGTACCTCGTCACGATCTCACCCGTGTTCGCCGGCATCGGGTTCAGCCACCGCAGGTGCGCCGTGGCGACCCGCTCCCCGGATCCGCGGACGCGCTGGACCGCGGCGCGGACCGTGCCGGCCGTGGAACCCCAGCCGAGCACCAACAGCTCCGCATCGCCCGTCGGGTCGTCGACCTCGAGGGGCGGGATGTCCGCGGCGATCCCTTCGACCTTCTCCCGTCGGATGTGCGTCATCCGCTCATGGTTGTCGGCCTCGTAGCTGATGTCGCCCGTCCGGTCCTCGCGCTCGAGGCCACCGATCCGATGTTCGAGCCCGGGCGTCCCCGGGATCGCCCACGGTCGCGCGAGCCGCTCGTCCCGCGCGTACGGGAGGAACTCCGAGCCGTTCGCCCTCGCGAACATCGGGTCGATGGTCGGCAGCGCATCGACGTCGGGGAGCAGCCAGGGTTCGGACGAGTTCTGCAGGAAGCTGTCCGAGAGCAGGATGATAGGGGTCCGGTAGCGAATCGCAACGCGTGCGGCCTCCATGGCCACGGAGAAGCAATCCGCCGGCGATGACGGGGCCACGATCGGGATCGGCGACTCGCCGTGGCGACCGAACATCGCGTGCAACAGGTCTCCTTGCTCGTTCTTGGTCGGCATCCCGGTGGAAGGACCGGCTCGCATCACGTCGACCACGATCATGGGCAGCTCCGTGATCACGGCGAGACCGACGGTCTCGGCCTTCAGGTCGATGCCCGGCCCGCTCGTCCCCGTCACGCCCAGGTGACCGGTGAACGCCGCGCCGAGGGCCATGTTGGCCGCGGCGATCTCGTCCTCAGCCTGGATCGTCACCACGCCGAAGTTCTTGTGCTTCGACAGCTCATGGAGGAGGTCGGATGCGGGGGTGATCGGATAGCTCGCGTAGAACAGGGGCACGCCGCTGCGGACCGACGCCGCGATCAGTCCCCACGCGAGCGCCTGGGACCCCGCGACGTTCCGGTAGGTCCCCTCGATGACCGGCGCGGCCGGCACGTGGATCTGGTGCGCGAAGAGCTCGGTCGTCTCGCCGAAGTTGAAGCCGGCGTTGAACGATGCGACGTTCGCCTCGTAGATCTCGGGCTTGCCGCCGAACTTCTTCTCCAACCACCTGAGCGTGACGTCGACCGGGCGCCCGTACATCCACGAGACGAGCCCGAGGGCGAACATGTTCTTCGATCGCTCGGCCTCCTTCTTGCCCACACCGAGGCTCTCGACCGCACGAACCGTGATCGACGTCATCGGGACCGGGTAGATCTGGTACCCGTCCAGGGTCCCGTCCGTGGTTGGGTCGGACGCGTACCCCGCCTTCTCGAGGTTGCGCTGGGTGAACGAATCCTCGTTGATGATGATGGTCCCACCCCGCGCCACCTTGTCCAGGTCGGCTCTGAGCGCCGCGGGGTTCATGGCCACCAGGACGTCCGCGTGGTCGCCCGGGGTGGTGATGTCGGTGCTGGCGAACTGGATCTGGAAGGCGGATACCCCATGCACCGTGCCGGCCGGAGCCCGGATCTCGGCCGGGAAGTCCGGCAGCGTCGCAAGATCGTTCCCGAGGATCGCAGTCGCATTGGTGAACCGGTCACCGGTCAATTGCATGCCGTCTCCGGAATCACCTGCGAATCGGATGACGACGTGGTCACGCTCTTCGACGGTCTTGCTCATCGAACCGGTTGGCTGCGGGGCCATACGCTCCTTCTCGTTGCGGACGGCGTTGCGCTTGAGTATCTAGCGTAGCGCGCCACGTGGGCAGCGACCGGCAGGGACGCGTTGTGTTTGTATGTGGCATGCACACACAGCGGTTGGGGGCCAAGGGTCCCGAGCTCTCGGTGATCGGCTTCGGGGCGTGGGAGGCCGGCGGCATCGACTGGGGTCCCAACCGGTCGGAATCCGACGTGATCGATGCGATCCGTGCCGGGTTCGAGGCGGGGATGAACTGGGTCGACACCGCTGAGGTGTACGGCGATGGCGTGTCCGAGCTCTTGGTCGGCAAGGCACTCGCCGGGCGAGGGGACGGGGTTCTCCTGGCCACCAAGGTGGCCCCGGCGCCGGAGGGAACGGGGTTCCGGCCAGAGCAGGTCCGGGCGGCCTGCGACGCTTCCCTCGGTCGTCTCGGGATCGACGCGATCGACCTCTACCAGCTGCACTGGCCGGATGGGACCGGTGTCCCGGTCGAAGACACCTGGGGGGCGATGGGCGGACTGGTCGATGCCGGCAAGGTCCGCTGGGTCGGGGTCTCGAACTTCGATCGGACCCTCATCGGGCGGTGCCGCGCGATCCGGGACGTCGACTCGCTGCAGCAGGAGTTCTCGCTGGTTCATCTGGACGATCGGGAGCTGATCGGTTGGTGCGGCGAGGTGGGGATCGGCGTCCTCAGCTACTCACCGCTCGGCGCCGGGCTCCTGACCGGAGCCCTGCACCGCGAGGATGCGGAGCGGATCGACGATTGGCGGGCCTCGGACGGACTCACGTCCGCCGCCCACCTCGACCGAGCGTTCGCCCTGGTCGACGGGATGCGACCCGTGGCCGAACGGCTCGGCGTGAACGTGCCGCAGCTGGCCCTGGCATGGAACCGGCATCAGCCGGGCGTGACGAGCGCCATCGCGGGAAGCCGAGACGCCGAACACACCCGATCGAACGCCGCGGCGGGAGATCTGGAGCTCGACGCCGCCACGCTCGCCGAGCTCGAGGCGCTCATCGAGCGGGGCGGAACCGACCGGTCCTAGCCGGAACGACGCTCCACCTGGCGGATCCGCCGGACGATCCCATCGAGGATCTTGGTCGCGAGCTGGGGTTCGCCCTCGAGCAGCTTCCGGAGCGTCCGTCGGAACAGCCGCACGACCCGGACGGGCGTCACGGCCGTGATCGACGCCGTGCGCGGCCCGCCGTCGATCGTCGACAGCTCACCGAAGAAGTCGCCGGGCAGGACCTCGCCGACCCGCCGACCGTTCCGGGTGACCTTGGCTCTGCCCTCCATGACCACGAAGAGGGTCTCCCCGAGCGAACCCTCCCGCACGATCTGCTCGCCGGGCGTGAACGCCAGCTCGTCGGCCTCGTGCGCCAGCCACCGGAGATGCTTCTTGGGAAGGTCCGCGAACAGCGGGACGCCGGCGAGGGCGACGGCGGTCTCCCGCTTCGTGCGAGACGCGCGCACCTCGGGCTGGCGGGCCCTCGATGGCCCTTTGGTATCGCGCATCACCATGTCCGGGAGGCTTTGGGGCACCGGCGGAGCCTAGCGGGTCTCCGGTCCGGGGTGCCAGCGACGGTCTTCGCAGGTCGCTGCCGTTAGTCTTTGTTCACCGATGGACGCGCGCGCGCGGCTCGAGACGGCACTGGCGGAAAGGATC
>Ga0066710_100007178_pt1 | contig 10590 bp, 8 predicted proteins | sample GraSoiAngelo_159_FD_79666 | JGI IMG/M metagenome (GOLD analysis project Ga0066710, IMG submission 79666) | Grasslands soil microbial communities from the Angelo Coastal Reserve, California, USA - 14_1009_16_40cm | ecosystem: Environmental > Terrestrial > Soil > Grasslands | place: USA...
GATCGGCCCCTAAGGCGGCTTGGTACGCGCGCACCACGTCTTCCGTGCGGTTCAGTTTGTCCAAAGCTTTGCCCAAGTCCACCAGGGCTCGACTGTCTGCCGGCTCCTCCTAGGCCAAGGCGTCCAAGATCGGCAGCGCTTTTTCAGGCTTCTGGTCCATGACGTAGGCGTCGGCTAGGTAGTAGTTCGCTTGTGCGAAATGAGGGTCGAGCCTCAGAGTTTCTTGCAGTTCAGACTCGGCCTCCTGGAAACGGCGGACTTTCCAATACATAAAGCCCAGGGAAAAGCGCACGGTCGCATCGGTGGGCATTTCCAGCCGCGCGCTCTCGAATTCCTTGATAGCCTTGCTGTACTCGCCGAGGCCGTCATAGGCCTGCCCTCTCAGAATGCGAACCCAGGGCGACTCGGGGTCAAGCGTTTCCAGGCGCTTGAAGGTTCCCAGTGCCTTGTCGAAGGCTTTCGTCTCGAGATAGCTGCGCTCCAGAAGATAGAGCGTCCCGAGGTCCCGCGGCGCGAGTTCGGCGGCTTTCTCGAGATGAGGAATCGCCTCCGCATAATCATTTCGACCCACCAGGGCAACGCCCAACAGTTCTCGTGCCTGAAAGTCCGAGGGTTCGGCTTCCGCCGCCTTCTCAAGGGGCACTGCCGCCCGCGCGTAGTCCTGCATCTTGATATAGGCGATGCCCAGGTTGAGATTGGTGCCGAACTCGTAAGGATTCAAGGCGAGCGCCTGGCCATAATACTTAACGGCCTCCTCGAACTTGTCCTGCCGAACGTAGACGGCACCGAGGCGATTGAGTGCGGCGATCGATCGAGGATCGACTTTCAGGATCTCACGGTAGGCTGCCGCTGCGTCCTCCCATCTTCCGACCTTCTCGAATTGTTCGGCGCGCGCCGCCAGCGCTTGAACAGCATCCTGAGCGCGCCCCGGCACACTGGAGAGGGCAGCAGACAGGGCCACGAAGACTGCTCCTGTCAACGAGAGGCTTGCTCTGGGTCGTCGGGGCGGATCATATTTCACGCGACCAGTTATCACTTTCGAGCACTTATTCTGAGTTCCCAAACTTAGCGCGGCCCTGGGCCGCAACCAATTTGGAGGTTCTCTGCGGCCTCCGTGCCTCCAAAGCTTCAACACTGAGGTCACGGCGATGCTCCGTGCGCTCCGCGTTGAGGGTTGATAGTCACAGAGTACACGGAGCCCCTACCTGGAAATGACATGTTGATCCGCACTTAAGGGGAAAGAATCTTAGCACGCTGCGAAGGATCTCACGTTTAGAAGTATAGTGACAGTCATTACCCTCTGGTGGCGCGCGTCAACGCCGGGGAGAATCCTCAATCATTCGGTTCAGCACATTGGCGGTGATCCGCTGCACCCAGGGGTGCGCTCCAAAAGTACCGGCCATGTCCGCGACGCGTGCCGGAATATGACCGGGAGGGGAGGACAACCCTTCGGGCCACCAGATCGTACCCGCGTTAAAGACCCAGTTGCCTTTCGCGCACCGATAAACCACCGCCGCATGGCGCTGATCAGAGGAGTACTCGTTCGAGCGCGGGTACAACTCGCTCGAGGCTACGACCTCCAAGCGTGAGAAATCCGCAGGCGTCCCGTGGTACTCCCAGCCGATGATCGCCGGTATCTTGTCGCCGGCCTTGGCTCCCAAGCCTTCATAAATCCAGTGGGCGGGTTTCGTTACCACCCAGTCTCCATAACCCGGCCCATAGGCTTTGACGCCCATCAACTTCTGTTCGTCTCCCTGGAAATTCCGTTTTCGAGCAAAAGCCCTGCACGGAAGGCCTGTGGTCGAGCCGTCGTAAAAGATGATTTCGCGGAACGCCGTGTTGCCCGAAAGGAATGCCAAGCTCAGCCCTTCGTCGCGCGCCTTCACAGCCTCATCCAGCATCTTTCGCGAGTAGTATTCATCATGCCCGACTGACAGGAACACCTTGGCTGTTTCCAGGATTTCGGGGTTCAGGTGGAGATCCACGTTCGAACAATAGACCACGTCGTAGCCCTGCTGCTCCAGCCAGAAAGCCAGGGGAAATTCCCAGAGCAGAAATGATCCTGAACCAATGGTCGCCGGCGCATCGACCACCTGGCAATACTTGGCGTAGGGCCGATCAAAGCTCACCCGCACCCGCGGGCCCTGATACCAAGGCTGCGGCGTCCCATCATCGTACAGGCTGTCATTTCCCGGCCACTTGTTGTACGCCTGCCAAGTCGTGTCGCTGGCTTGAAAAAGCAGGTCGGCTCTGCGAGGCTCCTTGACGATGAAAATCACATAGCTCTCGGCCCCGTAGGGCTCATCGCGCACGAACTTGCCCGCGTACACGCCGCTGGGCCAGTCCTTGGGAATCGTCAACGTGGTGCACTTTTCCCACGCGCACTCCCGAAGACGCTCTACCGTCATCATCGGTACGGGCTGCTCGCCGCCCTGAAAAGGTCCGAGTCTGGTAATGTGGCGGCCACCCAGACCCCCGTAGTAGCCCAGGCGGTACAAATCGATGACGAAGCGCCCGGCGGGCTTCATGCTGACCTTGATATCGATCGATTCCCCGGGCAGAACGCTGGTTTTTGAGCAGTAGCCCTCAATGGACGAGGAACGAAGCTGGCGATTCCCCGGATAGGAGGCCAGAGTGATTGGATCGTCGAACCGCGTGTATTGGAGCTGCCACTCGAGCGTTCCAGGTTTGCTGTTTTCTTCGACGATCCGGTTGTCCTTCCTCTCTGCTCCCGCCACACGGGGAAGTGTCCCTTTCGCTGCCGACTCTGTCGCGAGGCCAACCGTAGCCAAGCCTGCCGTCGCTTTTACGAAGCTTCTGCGACCGATTGGTTTGCTGCGCTTCATGGCGCGCCTATCCTCCCTTTCTCGGGGCATAAACCGATGTGCGCATTCTCCGAATACGCCAGCGGGAGCAAGCTGTCAAGCGACCGAGTGTTGGATCAATTTGAGTCTTTGTAGCGCGGTCGAAGCCTGCCCTGTAAGGGACCGCCGCTACAGGAAATGTCATCACTGCATTTTGCGATCATCCGTAGTCAGTGCGGAGAGCTTTTCTGGTGGGCTTCGAGCGCGGCCTGATTGGCCGCTTTCGCCTCTTGAGCAAACCCCTCGTAGACCGCATCGTCGATATTCACGAAGCCATAATTGGAGTTCTCGCCGTCGAAGCGGCCTTCTTTCGGCTCATCGGACCACTCGAACCAGTGATAACCGACGGCCGCCGGCAGGCTTTCGAGCCAGGCCACGTAATCGGCGTAGGCTTTGGCGCGCGCCCGCTGGTCGGGGACTTTGGGCCCCGCGCCTCGCGTATTGGGCAGGCCGGAATCCTCGGCGCGAAAGGCAAACTCGGTGATCAACACCGGCTTGCCCGTGACCTGGTAGATGTGCTCGACGAGCGGACGCGGATCGAAGCTGTAGATATTCACTGAGACAACGTCGGCGGCTCGGGCGGCCCGCAGCACCGGATCGGGCACCCGCCCGGCGAAGCGAGCGCCCAGATACAGGTGAGCCGGGTCGGCACTCAAGATGGCGTCAGCCGCAACGCGGAAATAGCGCTCCGCCACCATGCCCAGAAACTCGTCAGCATCCGCCTGGTGCGCGTTACTCTGGGAGAGGATTTGAAGGCTGTCGAAGTCCGGCGCGCTCACCTGCCACGCCTCCTTGAGTCTGCCTATATCGTCGCTGTAGCGATGACGCAAGAAGTTGACGGCCCGCCGTCTCCCCGGCGCGCCAGCAGGTAGCTTCAGATAGAGGTCGAGCAGAGTTTCCTTGCCGCGCCAGTCCGGTCCCCAACGCAATTCGTTGTCGCTGAAGTAGCCGATCAACAAGTGGTCGTGCGCGCGCGGCGCACACTCAGTCTCAGCGATTTCGCGGGCCGCTTTTTCAAAGCGCGGGTCATAGACATCGACGGGCAGGCCGTGCAGCCAGTCGGCCCCCGCCTTATCGGCGATATGGAGGATGACGGTGTAGGGCATGTCCCTGCGCCACAACTCCCTATCTGACCAGGCCCCGAGCGTGTTGAAACCCCAACTCCGCAGCCTCCGGAGCGTTTCTGATTCCCAGGCGTTGCGATCGGCGTATTTCTTCTTCACGGCTTCCAGGTAAGGGGCGGCGCCGGTGCCGCGGATGCGATCGCCTTCGTAGCGCACGGTGTCCATTCCGATCGAGAGCGCCGGCGACCCTTGAGGATCGATGAACCACCACACGCCGCCGCGATTTTCGACCCGGAAGTAGCCCGGCTGTGCAGTCATCTCAGACACTGCCGATATCATGGCCAGCAGCCACAGCAGGAATCGATACTTGACGCTCAATTGCCTCCCTTGATCACAAGCACATGAGAGCATCAGGGAATTGCCACCGCAAGGGCGGAACTTCAGTCCCGTCGCAGTCAACCATGGCCGGGGGGTCTCGGGGCGTCGTCACTTGCAACTCGTTCCTGCCTTTAAGACGCCCGCGCTCCCGACGAGAAGCTGGCGAGGGCAGCCGCTTCGTCGTCGTAGAGTTCGAAGACGGTGTCCAGAAGGACCATCTTCAGGACCTGACGGACCTGCTTTGAAAGAGCGAAGAACTTGCACTTGCCGCCCACTCTCTTGGCCGACGTGTACGCGTACATCATGGCGCCGATGCCGGAGCTGTCGGTCATGGGGACGGCGGCCATGTTGACGGCCAGGTTCTTTGAGCCCGCCGCCAGCAGATCGCGAACCTTCTCGCGGAAGCCCTGTTCGGCATCGCCGATCTTCAGAGCCCCGTTCATATCGAGGATGGTGGCGGTGTCGCTGCTACGCACGCTGATCGTCATATCGCCCTCGTGGTTCAGAACCTCCTCGTATACCGAGCCAGCCGACTTGTTCTGCCGGGAATTGGACGGACTATGTAGCTACCGCATTCCGGGAGACAAATCAAGGAAAACCCTGGTCAGAATGACAAGCGCAGGGCTCGGAATGACGCGGCCCGAGAAGGTTATTCACCAACCTACGAGCTAATCTAACCTAAACCTGGCGCACGATTCTCTGGATCGAGGAGGCGCGGCCGGTTTCAACGTCCGCTTCGATCAGGACGGCGGAAAGTCGCACGTCGCCTTTGGCGACTTCGAAGCGGGCGGGCAACTGGTTCCGGAATTTCTGGATGATCGACTCCTTGTCGAGGCCGATAACCGAATCGTAGGGTCCCGTCATGCCGAGATCGGTGATGTAGGCGGTCCCACCAGGCAGCACGGTTTCATCGGCCGTGGGAACGTGCGTGTGCGTCCCCAGCACCGCGGTCACGCGGCCGTCCAGGTACCAACCCATGGCGATCTTTTCGGAGGTGGCCTCGGCGTGCATGTCCAGGATTCGGACCTTTACGTCGGCAGGAATCTCGGCCAGCAAAGCGTCGACCGTTCGAAAGGGGCAGTCGATGCTCGGCATAAACACTCGACCCTGCAGGTTCATGACCGCGTAGCCAATGCCCGCGCGGGTCCTGCCCAGATACAATCCGTGGCCGGGAGCCTGACCCGGCCCGCTCGGGTAATTCGCCGGTCGCAGCAGCCGGCCGTCGGCGTGGTCGGCGAGATAGGGAAGAATCTCCTTCTTGTCCCAGATGTGATTGCCAGACGTCAGCACGGCAATCCCCGCGCCGAGCAACTCCTCCACCAGCGGCGGCGTGATACCGAAGCCGGCAGCGGCGTTCTCGCCGTTAGCCAGGATGAGGCTCGGGGAATACTCCTCGACCAGCCGCGGCAGTGCTTCCTTGACCGCCCGCCGGCCTGGCTGCCCAAAAATGTCGCCGATGAAGAGAATCCTGCTGTTCACAAACCTTTCCCGCTTCAGGGTTGATCAGTCCGGAGAGTCCGGCAGGGCTTCAACCCCGCCCGAAAACGCGGTCCAACTTTTCCAAGGGGTTGTAGTGAGTGGGCCGGTGCCGGCGGGCTGAAGCCCCGCCTTTCCGACGCGCCAGCGTGACTCTCACCACAGGGGCTGCCAGGCGGGAAACGAGAACACAACTCACGTTTCGTCGGCCATAGCGGGATACGTCATGCGGCCGCTTGTGGTGGCAAAAAAACTGTGGACTGGCAGAGGCGATACGCAGAACGCATATTTCTGCTGTCGGGTTGCTCCCGACGACGAGCCCGACGTTCCGACCTCCCACGCAAATTACGGAGTGACCCGCTCAGCCGTGTGACACTGGTGATTCGAACCTCTTCACGAGGTGGGTGCCCTCCGCTTTCCTTCAGGCCTCAAGCTCTGCAACGCAGACTCTGGCACACCGGAAGAGCGAGCTAGGCTCCCGTTTTGACGGCATTGGTTCAAATAACCGTCGTGCCCGCACCAACCTCGCAGGCCTACTCCGTAAACTCAACCCGTCGAAGGCCACCGAACTGACTTTCGACGTTAAAACCCTTGCTGTTCACACCCCTTGCTCGAACAGTTGGTCGAGGATGGCGCTGCATTCGTCCACCTTCTGCCCGATCTGTTCGTGCTGCGCCTTCAACTGGTGGTAGGCGTCTGCAATATTCAGGGCAGCCAAAACCGCCACGCGCAATGAATCCACCGTCTGCCGGCCGGCCGCAATGGCCCGCATCTTGGCGTCCACATACTCACCCAGCTTACGCATGTAGTCGGGATCGAGTTGCCCCCGCATTTGGTATTCCTGGTCGTAAATCATTACCTGGATGGGGCCTTCGCTCCGTGCCACGTGATCCCTTCTGTCCCCGTGTGTCTGTTGGGTGCGCCAACACCGTGAAGTCTATTATCCCCCCGAATCCGGCTTTGTCAATGATTCGATCTGCTCGAGAAGGGTTTCAATGCGGCTCCGCACCTCCTCGCGCTCTCGCCGCAGGGCCTGCGCCTCCCTTTCCAGCGACACGTTGCTTCTCGCGCCCTGCTTCGAATTTGCTTTCAACCTCTCGAGTTCCCGCTGCAGGTTGCGCTTGTCCGCCTGGGCCTGCTTAAAGGCTTCGACCGCCTTGCGCAGCTTTCGTTCGAACTCCTCGAATTTGTCATTCGTCTCGCTCACTAGTGGGTGGTAGTCTCCTCGTCGATCCCGCGAGCCGCCTTGTAGGGGCGGGGCTTGCCCCGCCCAGAACGGCACAGCCAGCGGCGCCTCCTCGGTCGCTTGGCGCTGCCGCAGCAAGTGGGGCCAGCTTGCCTTGCCCGGAGGGGGGGCGCAGCAAGCAGCGCCTCCTCGGTCGCTTGGCGCTGCGGCAGCCAGTGGGCCAGCTTGCCTTGCCCAGAGGGGGGGCGCAGCAAGCAGCGCCCCTACAGCATACCGCCCTAGTCCTTTACGAACGCAAGCGGACGTTCAAAGGCTCGAGAGCACGCAGCAGCCCCTGGCTCAGCCGCTCGACTTCATCGCTCGTCAACGTGTGGCTCAAGCTGTAAAAAACCACGCGCAGGAGCAAGCTAAAGTGTCCGGGGGGCAGTGAGCCTCCGCGAAACAAATCCACCGGTCGGATGCTCCGAATCGCAGTCCCCACCGAATCGCGCACGGCCTGCTCCACCTCACTGTAGCGAACTTGATCGGGCAAGATCAGCGAGAAGTCGCGCTCCACGACCGGGAATCGGGGGTATGCGCGGAAGCTTCGCTTGCGGAGGGGCCGCCGGAGCAAGCGCTCCAGGTCTACTTCCGCCAGCCACACGGCCTGGCGCAGCTTGTAGTCGGACGCCATCTCGCGGTTGAGTTGCCCGAAGATCACCAGCGGCCCATCGGCGTCGCCGAACCGACCGCCGAGCCCGGCCTCGTAGTAGTGGCAACCGGCGGGCTCGAATTGCAGGTCGCCCACATCAAAGCTCTCGAGCAGAATCTCGAGGTCGCCCTTCAGATCGAAGAAGTCGAGCAGCCGCTCGCTGTCGTGCACGGACGCCGGACGGCGCCGGCCGCTGGCCCCGAGCGTCAGGACTCGCTGCTCCGTCGGCAAGCCTTCCGGCGTCTTGGGGACGGCTGCGTACGTTTTCCCGATCTCAAACAGCCGCAAATCAGTCAGGTCCCGGTCGAGGTTCCAGCCAATCGCGCGCAGCATGCTTGGAATCGGCGTGGAACGAAGCGCGGAGGCTTCCTGGCTGAGCGGATTCAACAGGGTGACGGGCGGGCGCTGGGTGAAGCGCGCATTCTCGCCGGGATCGACCATCGACGACGTGATGATTTCCCGGTATCCCAGGCTCACCAGAATGCCGGTGAGCGTCAGCTCCTTATCTCGCTGCGTGTCGCGCTCAAAGCGAGGCGGGGCAGGGCCCACGCGCATCGGCAGCCGATCGTAGCCGAAATGTCGTGCCAGTTCTTCGATCAGGTCCACTTCGCGCGCAACGTCCAGGCGGAACGACGGCGGTACCACCCACCACTCGTCTTGAGCGGCGTTCGGTGTCTGTGGTCGGCGCGCACTGGCCAGGGCGCCGCCGTCGTCTCGGTCGGAAACCGGGGCTTCGATTTCGAAGCCAAGCCACCCCAGAATCCGCTCGATCTCCTCGCGAGGAATGTCTGTGCCCAGGATGCGGCGGATTTCACACCGTCGAAGCAAGACGGCTCGGCGCTGCCGCGGTCGTGGGTAAACGTCAACCACACCTCGCAGAATCTCGCCCCCGGCCAGCTCGGCAATCAGGGCGGCGGCGCGGTCGAGCGCCACCGGAGCCGCTTCAATGTCGGCCCCGCGCTCAAAACGGTGCGAGGCTTCGGTGTGCAGGCCGTGAGCTTTCGAGGTGCGGCGAATCGAGAGCGGATCAAACCAGGCGCCTTCGAGCAGCACGGAGCGAGTAGCGGAGGAAATTTCGGACTCTTCTCCTCCCATCACGCCCGCCAGCGCCACCGGCAGCCGGCCATCGGCGATGACGAGGTTTTCGGCGTTGAGCGCGCGCTCGACTCCGTCGAGTGTCCTCAAGCGTTCGCCGGGGCGCGCCCGGCGCACGATGATCTTCTGGTCGCGCAAACGCGCGAGATCGAAGGCGTGCAGGGGGTGGCCGAGTTCCATCAAAACGTAGTTCGTGGCATCGGCCACGTTGTTGATGGACCGCACGCCCACGGCCTCCAGCCGGCTCCGCAGCCATGCCGGCGAAGGCTTGACCTGGACGTTTCGCGCCACGCGCCCGCAATAACGCGCGCACAAGTCCGGGTCCGCGATCTCGATCGAGATTTCGCTGGCCGCCGGAGCGCCGGATTCCTTTACGGCGATTTCGGGACGCTTCAGCAGCTCGCGGTACAGGGTCGAAAGCTCGCGCGCCACGCCGTAATGACTGAGGCAGTCTGGGCGGTTGGTGGTGATCTCGAGGTCGAAAATCCAATCGTCGCCCGCCGCGGACACGGATTCGACGCCCAGCCCCAGACCCTTGAGGTCGTTCTTGAGTTTGTCCGGCTCGGCGGCAATCTTGACGAATTCTCGAAGCCAGTTGAGGGAAATTCTCATAGCCGCACGGGTCAGAAGTCAGGAGTCCGAAGCCAAGGGCCATTCACAAAACGAAAAAACGAAGACAACATTCTCGTTTCGAGCCCAATAGCGGGCTCCGCCGGCCCAAGGGTTGGCCCTAGAACGGCGTAACAAAGACGCGAACAAAGTTCACTTTTCGGCCCGTTATAACGGAATAACGGACTAAGGGCAAGGACTAGGGTCCGGTCCAAAGCGGGGCGGCGATCTTCTGACTCCTGACTTCTGACTTCTGACTTCCGTCTCTAGAACTGCTCCAAAAACCTCACATCGCCCTGGAAGAATAACTGAATATCCGGGATGTCATACTTGATCATCGCGAAGCGATCGGTCCCTATACCGAAGGCCCAGCCGGAATAACGGTCGGGATCAATGCCGCCGTGGCGCAGCACTTCAGGGTGGACCATCCCGCAGCCGCCGAGCTCAATCCAGCCGCTCTGCTTGCAGACGCGGCAGCCCGCGCCGTCGCAGACGAAGCAACTGACGGCCACCTCGCCGCTCGGTTCCGTAAATGGGAAAAAGCTCGGATGGAAACTGGTGCGGACCTTGTCGCCGAAGAACTGTTTGGCGAAAAAGTCCAGCGTGCCCTTGAGATCGGCAAACGTAATGTCCGCGTCGATCGCCAGGCCCTCGACCTGGTGGAACATGGGCGAGTGCGTGGAATCCGGATTGTCGCGCCGGTAGCACTTGCCGGGCGCGATGACGTAGAGCGGCGCGCCGTACTTCTCCATGGCGCGCATTTGCACGGGCGAAGTGTGCGTGCGCAGGACCGTCTGGGCGTCAACGTAAAGCGTGTCCCAGTCGTCGCGCGCCGGGTGGCTCTCGGGAATATTCAGCGCGTCGAAGTTGTAGTACGCCGACTCGATCTCGGGTCCTGTCTCAATCGTGAAGCCGAGCCGGAGAAAGATATCCTCGATCTCGCGCTGCACCCGCATCACAGGGTGAATGGAACCAAGCGGCCGCCGGTAGCCGGGCAGCGTCACGTCGGGCAGCACCTTTTGACCGACGGAGCCAGGCTTCGGAAGGTCCACCGGGTCTCCAATGTCGCTGACCCGTCGGCGAAGCTCATTGAATTCCTTGCCGACAACTGGTTTCAGATCTTTGGGCGCTCTCTTCAACCAGTTTTCATCGATGCGAGCAATGAGACCGTTTTTGCGAGCTAGCCACCGATCGCGAAGGGCTCTGAACACCTTGTCGCGTTCTGGC
>Ga0066710_100007179_pt1 | contig 10590 bp, 10 predicted proteins | sample GraSoiAngelo_159_FD_79666 | JGI IMG/M metagenome (GOLD analysis project Ga0066710, IMG submission 79666) | Grasslands soil microbial communities from the Angelo Coastal Reserve, California, USA - 14_1009_16_40cm | ecosystem: Environmental > Terrestrial > Soil > Grasslands | place: USA...
ACCCACCGGGCCTTGTGGGCCCGCCGGACCAGCGGGGCCGGCAGGACCGGCCACAGAGGGAAGATCGCCGACACCGGAGTAGAAGCCGATGGCGACCGAGAGCGAGTCGTACTGCAGGCGCCCGTTCGAGCGCACCACGATCACGTCATAGCTGCCGGGCGCCAGATCCTTCGGCAGGGACACGACCAGCTCCTGAGGAGACCAGCGCAGGAGGTCGAGCTGCAGGCCGGCGAGCCACACGGTGACGTTGCCGTCACCGAACTCACCGCGCAGCGTCATGTACCCCTCGTCCAGCTCCGCATAGGCGCTCTGGAGCACGATCTGATTCGCGTGCTCCTTCTTGTTGTCGTCGCCGCGGCGGTTACCGTTGTCCTTCGCCGCCGCAGGCGAAGGCAGCATGAGCGGCTGAGCGGCAACTACCAGTGCGAGTCCCAGTGAGAAGATCGTGCGCCGTACCATTGCACTCTCCAGGTGCAGGACGGCCCTGAGCGTCCATCCGGGGCGACACTGCCCCCGGCAGGACTGTGAGCCGCACCCCCTCCCTGTGCATAGAGCTGACCAATCCGTAAGCCACTGAAATCACGGGCTCCGTCGGGGCTACCCCGGCGGGCCCACGGACGATAATTAGGCGTCAGGTGACATGGTGTCATCCAAAAGTGACCACCCCACCGTCAGCCGGCTGACAGGCGGCCTGAGGCGGCGCTATAGGTCGTTGCCGGAGTAGGACTGGTTGAAGGATTTGTTGCAGAGCGGGAAGTCCGGAACGATGTTGTCGAGCAACGCGTAGGACAGCGCCCGCCAGTTGAGGAACGACGGGTCGAGAACCTTCACACGCTCGAGGGCCCCGTCGGCGCCGGCCATGATCCAGTGGGCGATCGCGCCGCGCCAGCCTTCGACCAGCGAAAACGCCGGCGCGAACGCCGGCAGCCGCGGCACCGTGACCGCCAGCGGCCCTTCCGGCAGGGTCTCCAGCGCGTGCCGAATCAGGCGCACCGACTCGCGCGCTTCTTCCACGCGCACCAGCGTGCGGGCGCGGACGTCGCCGCCCTCGTGGACCACCACTCTTGGGGTCAGCTCACCGTAGGCGGCGAACGGATGATCGCGCCGCGTGTCGGCGTCGATCCCCGAGGCGCGCGCCACCACGCCCAGCACACCGTGGTCGCGCGCGGTCCGCGTCGTGAGCCGGCCGGTGCCGTCGAGACGGTCGGCCACCAGCGTGTTGTCGAGGCTGATCGCGACCATCTCGTCGAAGTCGCGCAGGGCGCTCTCCACTTCGGCCGCCAGATCGACGCCGGCGGGGACATCCGCGCCGACGCCCCCCGGCACGAGCCCGCCGCGGAGCAGGCGGTTGCCGGTGACGCGCTTGTTGAGCCGCAGCAGCCGCTCGCGGACGCGGAAGCAGTGGGCGTGGGCGACGGCAAAGCCGGTGTCGTTCAGGATCATGCCGACGTCGCCCACGTGGTTGTACAGCCGCTCGAGCTCCAGCAGGATCACGCGCAGCCAGCGCGCGCGTGGCGGGGCCGTGACGCCGGCTCCGGCCTCGACCGCCTGGCAGTAGGCGAGCGCATGGCCCACCGTGGTGTCGCCGGAGATCCGCTCGGCGAGCGCGACGCCGTCGGCGGCGGCGCGCCCCTCGAAGAGTTTCTCCGTTCCCTTGTGCGTGAAGTACAGCCGCGACTTCATGTCGATGATGGTCTCGCCCACCACGCTGAAGCGGAAATGCCCCGGCTCGATGACGCCCGCGTGCACGGGGCCCACGGGAATCTCGTACACGCCCTCGCCCCCGACCTGCTGGAAAGGAAACGGCTGGCCGTCGTCGTGGAACTCACGCGCCGGCGCGTCCTTGCGCAGGGGGAACCAGTCCTCCGGCCAGAACGCGTGGCGCACCAGCGGGCGCGGGTCGGGATGGCCGAGCGCGCGGAGGCCGAAGAGGTCGGCGATCTCGCGCTCGAACCGCGACGCCGGATAGTGCAGCGTGGCGAGCGACGGGAACCTGGGATCGGCGGGGTCGACGGCGACGGTGGCGTGCACGAACCAGTCCTCGCGCGGGCGCGCAAACACGTAGTGCACCTCGAAGGCGCCGCGGTCCGCGCGACGATCGGCGGCCACCATCAGCCGCAGCTCGGCGCGCAGCTCTCGGAGCAGGAGCCGGGCCAGCGGCGCCACGTCGACTCCCGGCAACCGGCAGTGCAGCTCGCGCTGGCGGACGACACGGAGGTCGCGCGCGGCGGGCAGCCGTGCGGCGATGGCGGCGCTGATCGCGGCGGGCAGGCTCACGGGGTCACGATCCCCACGATCCGCGTGAGGAGGTCGTGGACCGCCGGCGGCACGGCGAGGCCCAGCACGACCAGCGCGGCCAGGCACGCGCCCAGCGGCACCAGCGCCCAGCCGCCGCGCTCGCCCACGCTCACGGCGCTGGGTGGCGGCCCGTACAGCATGCGGTTGAGGTGGGCAAGAACGCCGACGAACCCGACGGCCAGGAGCGCGAGCACGAGGGCGATGGTCACGGAACGGTCGCCGGCGAACCCCGCCCGCACCAGCGCGAACTCCGACACGAACATCCCGAACGGTGGCAGCCCGATCACGGCCAGCATGCCCGCCGCGAAGAGCCCGCCGGTCCACGGCATCACGCGCAGGAGGCCGGTCACCCCGTCGATCTCGGCCGTGCGATACCGGAGCAGCACGCGGCCGGCCAGCAGGAACATCATCGACTTGGCCACGCTGTGGTTGAGCAGGTGCAGCATCGAGGCGAAGACCCCGAGCGGCCCCAGCCCGAGCCCCACGCAGATCAGCCCGGTGTGCTCGATGCTCGAGTACGCGAGCAGGCGCTTGTAGTTGCGCTGGGCGACCAGGCTGAGGGCGCCGATCGCCAGCGACAGGACGCCCAGCAGGCCGATGACGTTCTCGGCGAAGCCATGGCCGACGGCGGCCCGCACCACCGTTTGCCAGCGTACGATCGCGTAAAGGGCGACGGCGAGGAGGACGCCGGACAGCATCGCGCTCAGCGCCGCCGGCGCCTCGGAGTGCGCGTCGGGCAGCCATGTGTGCATGGGCGCCACGCCGGCCTTGGTGCCATAGCCGATCAGGATGAAGACGAACCCCAGCTCGAGCACGCGCGGGTTCAGGGCGGGCGCGACGTCGCGCAGCACGACCCAGCTCAGCGCGGCGGTGTCCCGGCCGACGAGCGTGGAAAAGTCGAAGTAGGCCAGCACGGTGCCCGCGAACGCCAGCGCGATGCCGACCGAACCGATCAGGATGTATTTCCACGACGCCTCGACCGAGGCTTTGCTGGCGTGCAGCGGGATGAGCAGCGCGGAGGTGATCGTGGTCGCCTCGATCGCCACCCACATGAACCCGACGTTGTCGGTGGTCACGGCGAACAGCATCGTGACCGTGAAGAGATTGGCGAAGATGCGGAAGCGCCGGGCCTGACCGCCATTCCAGCCGTCGCCCAGGCCGGGACCGAGCCACGCGGCCAGCGCCCCCACCACGCTCACGCAGAAGGCCAGGAGCGTCGACAGCGCATCGGCGCGCAGCACGTCGTCAGGACCGGCCACCGGCACGCGTCCCGCCAGCACCTCCCGCCACAGCGCCACCGCGGCGCCGACCGGGACGAGCGAGAGCGCCGCGTTGATGCCGCCGACGGCGGCGCGGTAGGGCCGCACCACCAGCGCCAGCAGCGCACTGGCCAGCCCGGGCAGGAGCAGCAAGGCAAAGATCATCAGTGCCGCAGCCGGTCGAGCTGGTCCACGTCGATCGTCTCGAACGTCTCCTGGATGCGGTAGACGAAGATCTGCATGACGAGGAAGCCCATGAGCGCGTCGAGGAAGACACCGAGCTCGACGAGGAGCGGGACGCCGTAGGCGCCGAGCAGCGCCAGCAGCGCGATGCCGTTCTCCAGCATGAGGAACCCGACGACCTGGGTGAGCGCCTTCTTGCGGCTGACCACCACGAACAGGCTGACCAGCACGAGGCCCATGGCCAGCGGCATCGCCGCCCGCGTGGGCAGCTCGCTGGCCGCCACCACCGGGCGCATCACGGCATGGCCGAAGAGGACGAGGAGGCCGGCCACCACCAGCGACGTCGCGGTGTTCACGTAAGGCGCCAGCTCACGCTGGGTGGCGAAGCGGCGCTCCATCCGGCCGAGCAGCCGTGGGATGGCGATCCCCTTGACGAGCACGAGCAGCGCGGCGACCACGTACAGCTCGCCGTGATGACCGAACCAGCCGACCGTCGCGGCCGTCGCCGCCAGTACGATCGACTGCCAGGTGAAGGCGCTCACGTACGCCGGCACCCCGCGGCGCCACAGCAGCACGAGGCCGAGGATCAACGCGGCGCTCGATTCGAGGACGACGAGCCGGGCGAAGAGCGTGTCCATCCTATCGGGCCAGGAACGACGAGGTCACCGCGAGCAGCGCCAGCACGAACGACACGCTGAGCAGCTCGGGCACCCGGAACAGGCGCAGCTTGGCCACGCGCGTCTCCAGCAGCGCCACGACGATCGCGATGACGGCCAGCTTCACCACCAGGCTGGCGAGCGCGAGGGCCAGCGCGCCGGGCTCGGCCGCGACGGCCACGCCCCACGGCACGAAGAGGTTGCCGAGGAGCGCGAAGAACAGGAGCAGCTTGAGCGCGGCGGCCCACTCGATGAGCGCGAGATAGCGGCCGGAGTACTCGAGCACCATCGCCTCGTGGATCATCGTGAGCTCGAGGTGCGTGCCCGGATTGTCGACCGGCAGCCGTCCCGACTCGGCCAGCATGACGATGAAGAGCGCGGCGAAGGCGAGGAGATGGCCGGGGCTCAGCGCCGCCGCCGGGTCGCCCAGCGTGCGGGCGACGATCTGGCCCAGGTTGGTCGAGCCGGCGCTGAGCGCGAGCGCGAAGATGGCCAGCGCCACCGTCGGCTCGGCCAGCGCGGCGACGGTCATCTCGCGGCTCGAGCCCATCCCGCCGAACGCCGAGCCGGGATCGAGCCCGGCCAGCGCGAGGAACACGGTCGCGAGCAGGAGCAGGTACACCACCACCAGCAGATCGCCGACACCGTCGAGCGGCCGCTCCACCGCCAGGGCGGGGACGAGACACGCGGCGGCGGCCGTGCTGGCGAAGACGACGTACGGCGCCAGCCGGAACAGCCACGAGGCGTTCCGCGAGACGACGACTTCCTTGCCGAAGAGCTTGCGCAGCTCGTAATACGGCTGCCAGGGCGGCGCGCCACGCCGGCTCTGCAGGCGCGCCTTCAGCCAGCGCACGACGCCGACCAGTCCCGGCGCCAGTCCCAGCACCAGCGCCGCCTGCGCGACCTCGATCGCCCACGATTCCACGTCAGCCGCTCCAGGCCAGCGAGATGGCGAGCAGCGCGAGCAGCGCCACCACGAGGTACGCAAGGTACGCGTGGGCGGAGCCCGACTGGATCACGCGCGCGCGCGCGGCCCACGCGGCGATGCGGCCGACGAGCGGAGCGTAGAGGTAGCGCTCGAACCACGGCACGATCTCGCTGCGATAGGCGATCGACTGCACGAAGTAGCGCGACTCGGGATGGACCTCGATCGCCAGGTCCTCCGTCGGCCGGTACAGCTCCGCGAACACGCGGCGGAGCGGCTCGGCGTAGGCGGTCGACGTGTACTCCATGCGCGGCGTCTGGCCGAGACGGCCGCACCCCCACGTCTCGCCCACGCGCAGGCCGCGCGCGGCGAGCAGCCTGACCGCGAGCCACGCGCCGCCCATGGCCAGCAGCAGCCCGATCGCCACCAGCGACGGCGACATCGAGGCGGCGCCGCCGGGCGGCAGCAGAAGCGGTCCCGCCGTCAGCGGCGGCGCCAGGCGCGGCAGCCCGGCGTGGCCGGCGACGATCCCGCCCAGCACCGGCAGGATCAGGGCGGCGCCCAGGCCGAGCAGCGCGCACAGCACGGCGAGAATCACCATCGCGAGCCGCATCGTCAGCGGCGCCTCGTGGGCCGCGCCCGCCTCCGCCGAGCGCGGCAGCGCCAGGAACGTGATGCCGAACGCCTTGACGAAGGCCGCCGCCGCCAGCCCGGCGGTGAGCGCCAGCGCGCCGACGGCGAGCGTCATCACCGGCGCCACCAGCGGCGCCGTGCTTCCGATGGCCGGCAGCAGCGACTGGAAGAGCAGCCACTCGCTGACGAAGCCGTTGAACGGCGGCAGGCCGCCGATCGACAGCGCGCCGACGAGGAAGCAGGCCGCAGTCCATGGCAGCGTGCGGATCAGTCCGCCCAGGCGGTTCATGTCGCGGCTGCCGGTGGCGTGCGCGACCGAGCCGGCGCCGAGGAACAGCAGGCCTTTGAACACGCCGTGATTGACCGCGTGGTAGAGCGCGGCCGCCAGCGCCAGCACGGCGGCGGCGGGCTCGCGCAGGCTGGCGAAGAGCAGGCCCGCGCCCACGCCGATGAACACGAGGCCGACGTTCTCGACGGTGGAGTACGCGAGCAGCCGCTTGAGGTCGTCTTCCATCAGCGCGTAGAGCACGCCGATCAGCGCGGAGGCGGCGCCGAGGCCGATCAGCAGCGCCCCCCACCACGCGGGGCCGACACCGAGCAGGTCGAGCGCGAGCCGCAGGATCCCGTAGACGCCGAGCTTGACCATCACGCCCGACATCAGCGCGGAGACGTGACTCGGCGCCGCCGGGTGCGCGCGCGGCAGCCACACGTGCAGGGGCACCAGTCCCGCCTTGCCGCCGAAGCCGAGCACGGCCAGCACGAAGACCAGCCCACGCAGCGCCGGCGACGCCGTCGCCGCGGCGCCGCGCAGCTCGGCGAAGCTCGCGCCGCCGTCCGGCGGTATCAGGAGCACGAACGCCGTGAGGATCAGCGCCAGGCCCACGTGCGTCATCGCGAGGTACCAGCTCCCCGCGGCCACCGTGTCGGCGCGCTCGTGCTCGGTCATCACCAGGAAGTACGAGGTGAGCGACATCGCCTCCCACGTCAGCAGGAACGTCAGCGCGTTGTCGGCGAGGACGACGAGGCTCATCGTGAGCAGGAAGAGGTTGAGCATCGCGCCGAGCCACCGCAGCGAGTAACGCCCCTGGTACGCCGCGGTGTACCCCACGCCGTAGAGCGCGGCCGGCGCCGCCACCACGCCGACGAGGATCAGAAAGAAGGCCCCGAGACCGTCCAGGCGCAGCGCCAGCCCGCCCCCGACGGAGAGCAGCGCCGGCACCGTCGCCACGAGCGGCCGGCCGCCCACGAGCACGACGGTCGCGAGGACGGTGCCGGCGACGGCGCCGCCGATGGCCCCGGCGGCCGCCACGATGCGGGTGAGCCGCGGGCCCAGCGGTGCCAGCGCGCCGGCGGCCCCGGCCAGGTAGGCGGCGACCATCAGCAGGCAGAGGAGCGGCGCGGTCTCGGCGGTCATCGCGTGGAGCTACCGCTCGGCCTGGCGGTCGAGCGCGGTGAGGATGCCGCGCAGGATGTCGGCGGGCTCGGGCGGACAGCCGTCGACGAAGACGTCGACGGGCACCACGCGATCCACGCTGCCGACCACGGCGTAGCTGCCGCGGAAGACACCGCACGTGCGGGCACAGTCGCCCACGGCCACCACCAGCTTGGGCGCCGGCGTGGCCTCCCACGTCTTGCGCAGCGGCACCTCCATGTTGCGCGTGACCGGGCCCGTCACCAGCAGGAGGTCCGCGTGGCGCGGCGAGGCCACGAAGTGGATGCCGAAGCGCTCGCTGTCGTAGACGGGCCCGCCGAGGCCCGCGATCTCCAGCTCGCAGCCGTTGCAGGAGCCGGCGTCGACCTCGCGGATCGCCAGCGCCCGGCCCAGCAGCCGGCGCGTGCGCCCTTCCAGCTCGCGCGCCACGGTGATGGCCGCCGCGTCGCCGGCCAGCGGCTCGGTGGCGAGACCGGTCCGGAAGATCTTGGAGAAGAGCACGCTAGCGCCGGCGCTCGCGCGCCAGCTCGCGCAGCATGCTGCGGGTGCCCACGAGCTGGTTGTTGAAGATGCGGCGGGCGGCGCTCAGGAGGGCGCGGATCTCCGGATCGGCCACCGCGTAGCGGACGGTGGTGCCTTCCTTCGTCGCGCGCACGATGTGCTTGGCCCGCAGGACGGCGAGCTGCTGGGAGACGATCGGCTGCTCGGCGCCGAGCGCGCGCTGGATCTCCAGCACGCTGCGGTCGTCGACCACCAGCAGCTCGAGGATGCGGATGCGGAGAGGATGGGCCAGCGCCTTGAAGAACTCCGCCTTGAAGGCTTGCAGCCGCCCGTCGTCGTCGCTCCGAGCCACCGCGGGCTACAATATATAAATATTCATATCCATGTCAACAGCGCCGGGCCCCTGACGCGGCGGCGCTCACAGACGCGGGGCGACGTCGGCGGCCAGGCGCTCGAGCTGCTCCAGCTCGTCGAAGACGGGATTGAGCATGAGGAAGCCGGCGCCCGCCGCGACGACGTCGCGCAGGCCCTCGACGCAGGCGTCCGCGTCGCCCCACACGCACACGTCCTCGGCCAGCGCGGGCCTGCCATAGAAGGCGCCGAACCACTCGGCGAGCCGCTTGCCGGCGCGCGCCCGGTCGCGATCGAGGGCGATGTAGACGCGCTTGCCCACCGGGAAGGACGCGGGCGCCGTCCCGGCCTCGGCGAGGATCGCGCGCAGCGTGCGCATCTCCTCGGCGAAGGTCGCGGTCGAGGCCGCCCCGGCGCCGATGAAGCCGTCGCCCAGCTCGACCGCGCGGCGCAGCGCCTGCGGATGGTGGCCACCGAACCACAGCGGCGGGTGCGGCTTCTGCACGGGCTTGGGCTCCATCGAGGCGTTCTCGAGGCGGAAGAACTCACCGGCCATGCTGACGCGGGGCTCGGTCCACAGTCGCTTCATCAGCCGCAGGCCCTCGGCGAAGCGGGCGGCGCGCCGCTCGGCCGCAAGGCCGTAGGCCGGATAGACTTTCGGATTGCCGCCGAGCCCGACGCCCACGATCAGGCGGCCGTGGCTGAGCTGGTCGATGGTGGCAAGCGCTTTCGCCAGGTGCACGGGGCTGCGCAAGGCCGTGAGGAGGACGGCCGAGCCGAGGCGCAGACGCTCGGTGACCGCCGCCGCCCACGCGAGCGTCTCGACGGGCTCCAGGCTCGCGGCCGAGCCGAGGATCTGCTCCACCACCCACGCGCTCTCGTAGCCCAAGGCCTCGGCGCGCTGCAGGAATTCCCGCATGCCGCGCGTGTCGACCGGGCCCCCGACGAAGGTCTGGGGAATCGCCACGCCGAGCGTCACACGACTGTTCACGGGAGCCTCCTGTCCTGACCGCACTGGGTAGCGTGGACTATACGCCGGTGGCACCAGCGTTGCTGTCCTCGGGTGATATGGTTCTCGCCTCCCTGGCGTCCGCCGCGCTGATATTGGCCCAGGCGGCCTCGCCATCGAGCGTGTGGCCGCCGCCGCCGGTGACCGTGCCGAGCCTGGGCAGCCGCGGCGCACCCCCGCCGCCCGTCACGACGCCGAGCATCGGCAACACCGCGCCCGCGCAGCCGCCGAGCATACCGAGCCTCGGCAGCGCCGGGGCGCCCGCACAGCCGCCGTCGGTGCCCAGCATCGGCAGTCGCGACGCCCCGCGCTCTCCCGAGGCGGCGCCGAGCTACGGCACGGCGACGGAGCGCTACCAGCCGCCGACGGTCGGCTCGCAGTAGCGCCGATGGCGATCATCACGGGCCCCTGGCTGGTCGTCTCCCTGCTTGCGCTGCTGCCGACGGCGGCCGCGAACGAGCGCGCCACCCCCGACGCGCACGTCGCCCCGCCCTCGGCAGCGGCGCAGCCCGCGCTCCCCTGCCCGCCACGACAGCGGTGATATAGTTCTCCCCGCCGGCCCGCGGCCATCGCGGACCGGCCGTCCGATCACGATCACGACCCCGGGGAGAACATCCATGAGCGCAGTCAAGGACCTCATCGGTCAGGCGGTGGACCGCCTGGGCGACGAGCTCGAAGCCCTCTCGCGCCAGATCCACGACAATCCCGAGCTGGCCTACCAGGAAGTGAAGGCCGCCGGCTGGCTGAGTGATTTCCTCGCCCAGCAGGGCTTCAAGGTCGAGCGCGGCGTGGCCGGGGTGGAGACCGCGTTCCGCGGCACCATCGAGACCGGCCAGGGCCCGACGATCGCCATCCTGTGCGAGTACGACGCGCTGCCGCAGATCGGCCACGCGTGCGGGCACAACGTGATCGCCACGGCGGGGGCGGGCGCCGGCGCCGCGCTGGCCGCCGTGCGCGAGCGGCTGCCGAAAGGGCGCATCCAGGTCATCGGCACACCGGCCGAGGAGGGCGGCGGCGGCAAGGTGAAGCTGATCCAGGGCGGCGTCTTCCGGGACGTCGACGCGGCCATGATGATCCACGGCTTCGATCGCTGGATCCTCCACCAGGACCTGCTCGGCATCGTGCGCGTGGGCTTCGAGTTCAGCGGGAAGGCCGCCCATGCCTCCGCCGATCCGTGGGAGGGCGTGAACGCGCTCGACGCCGTCATCCAGACCTTCAACAACGTCAGCATGCTGCGCCAGCAGATGCGGCCGGATGCGCGCATCCACGGCATCGTGACCCACGGCGGCGCGGCGCCGAACATCATCCCGGAGATGGCGGCCTGCACGTTCTATGTGCGGGCG
>Ga0066710_100007180_pt1 | contig 10590 bp, 12 predicted proteins | sample GraSoiAngelo_159_FD_79666 | JGI IMG/M metagenome (GOLD analysis project Ga0066710, IMG submission 79666) | Grasslands soil microbial communities from the Angelo Coastal Reserve, California, USA - 14_1009_16_40cm | ecosystem: Environmental > Terrestrial > Soil > Grasslands | place: USA...
CGTGCCCCGGCGAAGCCGTGGCACTTCTCGACCCCCGCGTCACTCGCGAAATCGCGGCTTGCACGATAAGCTCCGGGGATGGCGATCCCGGTCAACAAGGCCATCGTCGGCAAGGAATACCCTCCGTACACGGTGACCGTCGAGCGGGGCCGCATCAAGGACTTCGCCCGCGCGATCGGTGACCTGAATCCTTTCTATCTGGACGACGAGGTGGGACGCTGTTCCGCGTGGGGCGACATCATCGCGCCACCCACCTTTGCCACCACGTTTCGCGACGAATCGCGCTCCGCGGCGATGCTCGCGGACCTCGGCGTCGACATCTCGCGCGTCCTCCACGGCGAGCAGGAATTCGAGTTCCACGGGCAGCTCCAGCCCGGGCAGACGTACCTCTGCCGGACGAAGGTGCTCGACATCTACGAGAAGGCCGGACGCAGCGGCCCGATGGCGTTCATCGTGCGCGAAACCGCCGTCACCGATCGGGACAACGAGATCGTGGCCACGATGCGCCACATCACCGTGGTGCGGCTGTGAAGTACGCTCGGGTGTACTTCGACGACGTGACGGTCGGCGACGAGCTGCCGCCGCTCGTGAAGGGACCGATCAAACAGATCCAGCTCACGCGCTACGCGGGCGCCTCCGGCGACTTCAACCCGATTCATCAGGACGACGAGTTCGCGAACGCGGCGGGCATGGGCGGCGTGTTCGCGCACGGCATGCTGTCGATGGGCTTCGTGGCGCAAGCCGTGACGGACTGGTCCGGCGCCGGCACCGTGCGCAAGATCAGCGTGCGGTTCGCGGCGCTCGTCCGGTTGAAGGACGTGGTCACGTGCAAGGGCCGCGTGCTCGGGAAGTCGTCGCGGAACGGCGAGGGCGCGTGCGAGCTCGAGATCTGGGCCGAGAACCAGCGCGGCGAACACGTCGTCATCGGCAAAGCGACCGTCGTGCTGCCGCCGCGCACCTAGAATCGCCGGGGGCTCCCTAGCCGCGCGGCATCACGCCGCGCTCGGCGACCCACTCGCGCAACGCCTCGCGCGTCGAGGGAAACGCGAGCTTCTCCCACGGAATCTCCGCCGGCGTCACCCACTCGAGCGCGTCGTTCTCGGCGCACGTCGTGAGCGTGCCCGCGGTGACGCGCGCGCGATAGACCACGATGATCGGCGCGCCAGGGTAGGTGAACACGTTCAGGAGCCCGGTCAGCTCGACCTGGAGACCCGTCTCCTCGAACGTTTCGCGGATCGCGGCGTCGGTCGCTGTCTCGCCGAAATCCACGAACCCGCCGGGAAACGTCCACAGCCCGCGCCCGGGATCGATCGCGCGCCGCGTGAGCAAGACGTCGCCCTGTCGCTCGGGAATGGTCGCGGCGACGACCTTGGGGTTCAGATAGAAGATGAATCCGCACGCCGAGCAGACGGCCTGCTCGCGGTGATCGGGCGGCACGGGGCGACGCGCGAGCGGCCCGGCGCACAGGGGACAGAACCGGATCGTGTGCGGCGCGAGCAAGCGGAACGCGTGATCGTCGGCCACGGTTGACAGTCTAAACCCGGTGTATCAGGCTCACGAGGCAAGGAGCCCGTCCGAGTAGACGGTGGTCGAGGAGCGCCACGGCTTTGCCGGGGCGCTCCCGAGCGTTGGGGGGTGTGGGGGCCATGTCAGGCGCGTCCTCGCGCCTCTCGGGGCCCGCCCACCTGGCTCGACAAGGAGGCTGTCGATGCATCGTGTCCGTCTCATTGTGCTCGCGCTCTCGCGCTCGTCGCGGCTCTTCTCGCCGCCTTCCTCCCGCCGCCGGGCGTCGGGCAATCGCAGACGCTCCACCCGCGGATCCTGCTCGGAAAGTGGAGCGGGCGCTGGACCGAACGAACGCCGCTCAACGACGGACGGAGTGGGGAATACGACCTGACGATCACGAAAATCGAGGGTGATCGCATCGAGGGACTCGTGGAATCGACCAACGCCGGAGAAACCACCACCCCGTTTCGCGGCACGCTGAACGGCAGCCGTTTCGTGTTCGGTAGGGACTCGGTGACCGAGCTGAACGTCGACGGCACCAGGATCGAGGGGATGCGTCACCCGACCCGGGGGAAGGGCTTCCCGTGGAAGATCCAGCTCAAGAAGGAGCCGTACTAGGCCGCCGTGTCCCGGTGCTGGGCGGGCGTCGACGTCGGCGGGAGACGAAAGGGCTTCCACCTGGCCCTCGTTCATGAGGTCGACGGCCGTCTCCGCCTCGTGGAGCGGCCGCGACGATGCCCGGGGCCCTTCGACGTCGTCGACACGCTCTCTCGCCATCGCCCCGACCTCGTCGGCGTCGATTGTCCGCGCCAGCTCGCCGATGCGCCGAGCCGCTTCGAGGGCGAGCGTCGCCTCGCGCGCGAGGTGTGCCGGCTGCGCTACACGCCGACACGCTCCGCGCTCGATCGTCAGCGCGAGACGTCAGCGCCGACGTACTACGAGTGGATCGAGCACGGTCTCGAGCTCTACGCCGCCCTCGCTGCGGCCGGACTCGCGGCGATCGAAGCGTTCCCCACGGCGTCCTGGACACGCTGGGCCGGCGCGCGGAACGGACAGTCCCGCGCCCTGTGGTCGGCGCGCGCGCTGCGCCTTCTGCGTGTCCTCGGCGTGGCTCGCGATCTCGACCAGGACGAACGCGACGCGGTCGGAGCCGCGGTCACGGCGTGGGCGCACGATGCCGGTCTGACGGAAACGTTCGGCGACATCGTCGTCCCTGTCGGTGCGTGGCGCGCGTTCGGGTCGGTCGCTCGCCGGCGCCGCGACGTCACACGGCAAGAGGCGCGCGCATCGCGCGACGCGCGACTCGAACGGCGATCAGGATCACCACCGTCGGCAGGACGACGAACCGCGCCTCGCTCGCCAGCACCGAGACCCCGCGCCGGCTCAGGATCCCGAGGCCGAGCGGCGAGACTTCGATCGGCGTCCACGCGAAGAAGTAGCGCTCGGCGCTGAACGGCGCGCCGAAGGCGATGCCGAATCCGCCGTTGGTGAACGCATCCAGGACGCCGTGCGACGCCGTGATCACGGCGAACCACGCGGCGAGCTTCCACCACGCGACTCCGAGCGGTCGCGACGTCGCGAGACCGGCCGCGAGACCGATCACGCATGCGGCGAACACGGAGTGCGTGATCCCCCGGTGGTTCCAGATGGAGTCCGCGAACGCTCCCAGCGCAAATCCAACGACGTCGACGTCCGGAAGCATCGCGAGACCGGCCCCGACGGCGAGGACGAGTCCGCGTCTCGGGGTCCGGACGGCGCTCGCGAGGGCAGCGCCGACGACGGCGTGCGTCATGATGGTCGGCATCGTCGCAGCGCCGACGCTCTACTCGGGCGGCGGAAGAGCGTCCCCGACGATGTAGGGCTGCACGCGGCGCGGCGCATGACGGAGCTTGAGCCGCGCGACGACGGGCAGATGATCGGACGCCACGCGCGACAGTCGCGTCCGGTGCACGTGGAACTCCTGGCCCTCCAGCTCGACGTCCCAGTAGATGCGGTCGAGAGCGAACAGCGGAAACACGGCGGGGTGGGTGCGGCGCATGCGCCGCATCGGCGAGGAAAATTCACGACGGAGCTGCCGCGTGATCGGCCCGCGATGCCACTCGTTGAAGTCGCCCATCAGGACGCGCGGCCCGGCGATGCTCCGGTCGGTGATGAACGTGGCCAGTCGTCCCAGCTGATCGCGGCGCTCGCGGAGCAGGAGCCCGAAATGGGCGTTGAAGACGTGGAGAGCGCTCCCGTTCACCGCCAGATCCACCCGCAGGCAGCCCCGCGGCTCGCGGGCGCGCCACGAGAGATCGCACCGGTCGGAGCCGACGATCGGCAGACGCGTCAGCACGGCGTTGCCGTACGACCCGTTCCCGAAGCTCCGCGTCTCGCCCATCATCACGGCCATCCCGAGCTTCGCCGCGAGCGCCATCGCCTGGTCGCCATGGACGCCTTCGGGCTGACGGATGACTTCTTGAAGCCCGATCACGTCCGGCGCGATCTCGGCGATGACGGCGGCCAGCCGGTCGAGATCACGCCGACCGTCCAGCCCCACCCCGCGATGGATGTTGTAGCTCGCAATGACGAGCGACGTCATGCGTGGTAGCGGATGAAGTGATCGTAAAGCTGGACCGGATGCACGAGCGGCTCCGGCAGACGGACGTTCGGCGGGTGCAGGACGAACGTCTGGAGCTCCTCCGCCGACGGCCCGGCGTGCGCGCCGCGCTCGGGGATGAACGACACGTCGCCTTCGGGCGCGCCGTGCCCGTAGATCACCAGGTCTCCGGCGCTCGGCATCGCCATCAGATCCCGGATGCCGTCGGTGACGATCGCGAGGTCGGCGCGGCCGGCGAACGGCCCGTCACCGAGCTCGTGCAGCGCGTAGCGTTTCCCGCGCCACGAGCACACGGGTCCCTGCGCCGAGCGGGCGAGCACGAATCCGATGCCCCGGCTTCGCGAGATGTCCTCGGCCAGGCCCGGATGCCTTTCGTCGATCCGCTCGATCGCGAGGGCCGCCGGCTCGTCGAGGAAGTAGACGAACGCGTTCGGCCCCGCGGAAATGACGCGCACGCCGTCGCGCTCGTGCGTCTCGCGCGGCTCGGTCAGGCGCGACAGGAAATCGCGCTCGAGGTAGTTCAGGAACCGCTGGACGAGCCCGTGCCGGCGCTGGGCCCGGAGCGCGCGCAGCTCCTGCATCAGTCGATGGCCGCGCGCTCCTTCGAGCGCCGACCGCGCACGGCCGCCATCGAAGAACTCGTCGAAGAGCAGGCGCTCGATCGGTCGTCCACCGGTGAGCGTGGGATACGGCACCGTCGAGGTCTGCCCGTGATCGCTCAGGACGTAGAGGTCGTAGCCGTGCTCGGGGACCCGGCGGATCACACGCCAGAGCTGGTGGATCGACCGGTCGATCCGTCGAAGCGCGCGGCGGGCCCGCCGGTGACGCGGGCCGTAGGCATGCGCCATCACGTCGTAGTCGAGATAGTTGACGTAGATCGCCGGCACCCCGAGGTAGAGGTCGCGCGACACGGCGAGTGTGAACAGCTCGCGCACCCACACCGACAGCCCGAGCTTGATCATCAGCATCTTGAAGCGACGCGCCGGATCGTTGACCGGATCGGCGACGAGGCGCGCCGCGGCGCGCGTCAGCTCGAAGGCGCTCAGCGCGACGCATTTCAGCGTGACCCACGACAGGATCACCACCGCGGCCAGCGCGCGGGCGAGGCCTGCACCGGTCGGGCGCGTGATCGTCGCGAAGTTGTAGAGGTTGTTCTGCGCCCCACCGGTGAAGACGCAGCCATAGGCGCTGCCGCCGAGCAAGATCCCCGGGCGGCCCCCGGTCTGCGCTGCTTCGACGAAGCTGGCGTCGCCGGCGCGCGGAAAGTAGACGTCTCGCCGGTGTCCTTTGTCGTGGTAGTGGAAGCCGGGAATGTCCGGACGCACGCCGTACATCGCGGACAGCTGGAACGCGGGCGTCGACGTCGGCAGCCCGACGGTCATCGGAAGGAGGCCGAAGCCACGACGCTCGACGAGCCGCGCGAGGAACGGCATGCGTCCTTCGCGCAGTCCCCGCTCCAGCACCGAGCGCGGCAACCCGTCGATCTGCACGATCAGGAGCCGGCGGCCGCCGCGCGCGGGTCGGGCGCCGAGCCGAACCCATCTGACGAAGCGATCCATGAGGCGCTGGAGGAACAGCGCGAGGTCGTCCAGAGACACGGTTCATTTTACCCTTGGGGTACCATCTCGCCCATGCGCGATCCCCTCATCGACGCGGTTCGAGCGTTCGTCGACGAAGAGGTGAATCCGGTCGCGCTCTCGCTCGAGCACGCGGACGAGTACCCGCACCGGCTGGTCGCGCGCATGCGCGAGCTCGGACTCTTCGGCTGCCTCGTCCCCCGGGCGTATGGCGGCCTCGGCCTGTCCGTCCGCGTGTACGCGGGAATCATCGAAGAGCTGTGCCGCGGGTGGATGTCGCTCGCGGGCGTCATCAACAGCCACACGATGATGACGCTGATCGTGCTGGATCACGGCACGGAGGAGCAGCGCCGCCGCTTTCTGCCGCGATTCGCGAGCGGTGACCAACGCGGCGGCCTGTGTCTCACGGAGCCGCACGCCGGCTCGGACGTCCAGGCCATCCGCACCGTCGCACTCCGCCGGGACGACGCCTACGTGGTGACCGGCACGAAGATGTTCGTGACCAACGGCCGTGAGGGCCACGCGTTCGCGCTCCTGGCGCTGACGGACCCAGCGATGTCACCGCGCCACCGCGGCATGTCCTGCTTCATCGTCGAGAAAGGCCATCCCGGGCTGCGCGTCGCCAAGAGCCTCGCGAAGCTCGGCTACAAGGGCGTCGACACGGCGGAGCTCGTGTTCGACGACGTCCTCGTGCCGGCGGCGAACCTCGTGGGCGGCCGCGAAGGCCGAGGCTTCGCGCACGTGATGAGCGGACTCGAGGCCGGCCGCATCAACATCGCCGCCCGCTGCGTCGGCGTGGCGCAGGCCGCGTACGAGGCGAGCCTCCGGCACTGTCGAGCCCACGGACCGGACCCCGCGCTCGCCGACATCGCGGCCCGCGTCACCGCCGCGCGCGTGCTCACCTCCTGGGCCGCCGACATGAAAGATCGCGGCGACCGCTGCGACCTCGAAGCGGGGATGGCGAAGCTCTACGCGTCGGAGTCGGCGCAGCACGTCGCCGGCGCAGCGCTCCGCATTCACGGCGCGGCCGGTCAGCTCGAGAGCTCGGCGCTCGAACGGCACTATCGCGACACGCCGCTGATGATCATCGGCGAGGGCACGAACGAGATCCAGCGCACGTTGATCGCGCGACAGCTGCTGGAGCGATACGGCGAGCGTCCGGGCGCTCACCTCTTGCGCGACGAGGGGCGGGACGAGCGCCGCGCCATGGTGCTCGCCGTGCGGCAGTTCGTCGACAAGGAGATCGCGCCCGTGGTGGCCGACCACGAGAGTGCGGCGCGCTATCCGGACGAGCTGGTCGCTCGCCTCGCGGAGCTCGGCATCTTCGGAGCGCTCATCCCCGCCGTGTATGGCGGTCTCGCGCTCGATGCCGGCACCGCGGTGATGATCGTGGAGGAGGTCGCGCGCGGCTCGGCGACGCTGGCGTCGATCGTCGTCGCCCACCTCACCGCGAGCTCGGCGATCGCCCGATTCGCCACGCCGGCCGAGCGCGAGCGCCTTTTGCCGCCGATGTCACGCGCCGAAATGCTCGGCGCCGTCGTGACGCGCGGAGCGATCACGGCCGGACGAACCGCCAGCGGCTTTACGCTCTCGGGCGCGGCGCCGACAGTCGAGCTCGCGGCACACGCGGCGATCTTCGTCGTCCCCACGATCGCGGACGATCGTGTCGTGTGCTTCCTCGTGCCCCGCGACGCCGAAGGTGTTCGCGTCGACGCGCCACTCGGCACGATCGGCACGCGCGGCCTCGAACGCTGCGACGTCGTCTTCCGCGGCGCCCGCGTCGCGCCGGAATCGTTGCTCGGTGGAGACGCGGCCGCCGCCCTCACCTTCATGCGCCTGGGAACCGCCGCCACCGCGGTTGGAGTTGCGCAAGCCGCCTTCGAGGCGGCGCTGCGTTACTCGCGAGAGCGCGTCGCCTTCGGCAAGCCGATCTGCCAGCACCAGGCGATCCAGCTGAAGCTGGCCGACATGGCGACCTGGACGACAGCGGCGCGGCTGCTCACCTCTCAGGCGGCCGACGCCGCGGGCGACGATGCGATCACGGCGGGGATGGCCAGGATCGAAGCGTCCGAGACGGCGGCGATGGTGACGCTCGAAGCGATGCGCATCCACGGCGGGTATGGCTACGTCAGCGAGTTTCCCGTGGAGCGCTACTACCGTGACGCGATCGGGCTCGTGCTGAAGCCGCTCGACAACGCCCGCGAGCGCGCCGATGTCGCGCGCATGCTCGCGAGTCCCGCCCGCTGAGGCTCGGCGACGATGCCCTACGGACGGTTCTTCGAAGAGTTCACGGTCGGCGAGATCATCAAGCACTGGCCCGGCCGCACGATCACCGAGGCCGACTGCACCTGGTTCGCGCTGCTCACGATGAACCAGCATCCGCTCCACAGCGACGCGCACTACGCCGAGCACTTCACGCAGCATCGGCAACGGGTCGTGATGGGCCCTCTCGTGTTCTCGATCGGCATCGGGATGACCGTCGCCGACGTGTCGGGCCGCGCGATCGCCAATCTCGAGATCGAGAAGATCGTCCACGAGCAGCCAACGTTCATCGGCGACACGCTCTACGCGGAGTCGACGGTGCTGGCGTTGCGGGAATCGAAACAGGGCGACCGCGGCACGGTCAGCGTCGAGACCCGAGTCTCGAATCAGCGCGGCGAGCGGGTGATGACGTTCCGGCGCACGGCCCTGGTGCCGAAGAAGAACCACGCGACGCTTGGAGATGGGGGGCCTCGAAGGGCCCCCCATGCCCCCCGCGCTCGGAAGCGCCCCGGCTGAGCCCGGGCGCTCCTCGGGAGCGCGCCCCGTTGAGTCGCCGATACTGGCCGCGCCGGCGCTACTCGAGGATGCGCCCGGTCGGCCGTCGATACCGGCTGAGCCCGTCCTAACTGCGGCTGAAGACCGGGTTCTCCGTCGTGTCGACCAGCGACTCCTCACCCTCGGTCGGCAGCCTCTCGGCGTAGTTCTGCGCCGCGTCGATGTCGTCCCAGTACTCGCGCGGCAGCTCGTACAGCACCTCGATGCCATGGCCGTCGGGGTCCGAGATGTACACGCTGTGCGTCATCCCGTGGTTGATGCGGAGATGGAACGGCACGCCCTTCGCGCGCAGGAATGCGAGCTGCTTCAGCCACGACTCTCGATCCGGCCAGGTGATCGCGATGTGGTTCAGTCCGGTGCCGCGCGCGGCCAGGCTCCACTGCCCGTCGCCGCCGTCGCTGGCCGGCGCTTGCATGAGGGCGAGGTCGTGATGGTTGACGTCACCTTTCTCGTCGACGCCGCTGTAGAACCTCATCTTCATGGGCGGGCGCCCGGGCTTCGGCTTCAGCTCGGCCACCTGCCGGAAGCCCATAATCTCGGTCCAGAACTTGTGCGATCGTTCCAGGTCGCTGACGTTCAGGACCACGTGGTTGATCCCCCGCGGTGTGAGAGCGGCGGCGGGCGGCGACGGAATCTTCTCCTCTTGACTGGCCATGGAGCTCCTCCTCGTGTGGGTCATTGTCCTGCGAGCAGCTTTCCGAGCGCGTCGGCAAGACGCGCGTAATGAGGCAGCGAGTTGTAGAGCTGCGCCGAGACGCGGCACAGCCTCTTCGGCGGCGCCGGCCAGCTGTGAATCGGGACCTCGATTCCCCAGCCTTCGTAGAGCGCGCGCTGGATCGGATCAGGCTGGCGCCAGGCGATGTCCGTCGTCGGCCCATCCGGCAGCGGCACGCTCGCGAGCGAACCGACCATGTCGTCCGGGCACGGCGCGGCGATGCCGAGCGTCTCGCACAGGCGCCGGCGAGCCTCGAGCGTGAGCTCGCGATTGCGCCGCATCAGCGCCGGCCAGCCGCCCGGGACGACCGAAGCCAGGTAGTCGATCGCCTTCGGCACGGCCAGGAACGCGGTGGGATCGTGCGTGCCGGTCCAGTCGAATTCCAGCCAGAAGCGGATGCGGCCGGGCCGTACGGCATTGGCGCCGTGGCTGATCGTCAGCGGATGGATCTCCTCGCGACGATCACGGCGGACGAAGAGGAACCCCGAGCCCTTCGGCGCGCAGAGCCACTTGTGGCAGTTGCCGGTGTAGTACGCCGCCCCGAGCGCCCGGAGGTCGAGCGGAAGCATGCCGGGCGCGTGCGCACCGTCGACGACGGTGTCGATGCCCCGCGCGGCGAGCTCGCGGACGAGGCGCTCGATCGGGAACACGAGCCCGGTCGGGCTCGTGACGTGGTCCAGCAACGCGAGCCTCGTCCTCGGCGTGACGTGTCGGAGCACGGCGTCGACGACCTCATCGGCCGAGTGCAGCGGAAACGGGACCGGCGCCACGACGACGCGCGCGCCCGCACGCTCGGCGACGAAGTGGAGCGCATTGCGGCACGCGTTGTAGGAGTGGTTCGTCGTCAAGAGCTCGTCGCCCGCGGAGAGCCGCAGCGAGCGCACCACGGCGTTGACGCCGCTGGTCGCGTTCGACACGAACGCGACGTCCTCCGCGTCCGCGCCGACGAAGTGCGCCAGCTTCTCCCGTGCCGGATCGAGTCGCTCCTCGAGCTCGCGGGAGAGGAATCGGACCGGCTCCGCCTCCATCTCGGCCCGAAGCCGCGCCTGCTCGGCGAGCACCTCGGTCGGACAGGCGCCGAACGAGCCGTGGTTCAGGAAGGTGACATCGGGATCGAGCCGCCACAGGTCTTCCCATCGCGTCATGCGCCGATCATACCGGATCGCGCACGAGGATTGGTCAGGGGATCGTCCGTTCGTTAGAATTTGTCTCCGATGGTCATGGCCGAGAGGGTGCTGCCGGATCAGGACGTCGACGACGTCACCCGCGATGCGCTGGCGCCGCCGTGGCTGACGATTCTCCACAATTGCGATTGCCACACGTTCGAGCAGGTCGTGCGGCAGCTCCAGAAAGCGATCGCCTGCACCGAGGAAAAG
>Ga0066710_100007181_pt1 | contig 10590 bp, 13 predicted proteins | sample GraSoiAngelo_159_FD_79666 | JGI IMG/M metagenome (GOLD analysis project Ga0066710, IMG submission 79666) | Grasslands soil microbial communities from the Angelo Coastal Reserve, California, USA - 14_1009_16_40cm | ecosystem: Environmental > Terrestrial > Soil > Grasslands | place: USA...
CTCGTCCTGTTCACCCTCGACGAGTCCACCTACAGCCGGGAGCTCGCCCCGCTCGCCGGGCATTATCCGGCGGTGCGGCTCGGGCCGCCGTGGTGGTTCTACGATTCGATGGAGGGGATGCGGCGGTTCCGCGAGTGGACGACCGAGACGGCGGGCATTTACAAGACGGCCGGGTTCAACGACGACACGCGCGCCTTCTGCTCGATCCCGGCGCGGCACGACCTGGCGCGGCGCATGGACGCCAATTATCTCGCGGGGCTCGTGGCGCGCCACGTGATCGACGAGAGCGACGCCCGCCGCATGGCGCGCGCGCTCGCGTACGATCTCGCGAAGGCCACCTATAAGCTCTGAGGCTCTCATGTCCGCATCGTTCCCCACCACCCTCGTGCTCCTCCTGGTCCTCGGTCTCGGCGCCGTACACGGGCCGCTCGACAACGGACTCGCGCGCACCCCCCCGATGGGATGGAACAGCTGGAACCACTTCCACTGCGACGTGAGCGCCCAGCTGATCAAGGAGACCGCCGACGCGCTGGTCGCGAGCGGGATGCGCGACGCGGGCTACCAGTACGTCGTGATCGATGACTGCTGGCAGGTGGCGCGCGACCGCGCCGGCCGTCTCGTGGCCGACTCCGCCCGATTCCCGGGCGGAATGAAGCCGCTCGCCGACTACGTGCACGCGAAGGGACTCAAGTTCGGGATCTATACCGACGCCGGTCGCCGCACCTGTCAGGGCCGTCCGGGCACCTACGGGTCCGAGGAGATCGACGCCCGCACCTTCGCGGAATGGGGCGTGGATTACGTGAAAGAGGACTGGTGTAACTCGGAGGGACTCGACGCGCCCACGCAGTACGCCAAGTTCCGGGACGCGCTCGCCAAGGCGGGCCGGCCCATCGTCTTCAGCATCTGCGAGTGGGGCTCGAATCGCCCGTGGGAGTGGGGCCCCCGGACCGGCAACTTGTGGCGCACCACCGGCGACATCGGCGACCGCTGGGCCAGCATGATCGCCATCCTCGATCTAACGAGCCAATACGCGTTGGCGGCAGGCCCCGGCGCCTGGAACGACCCCGACATGCTGGAGGTGGGCAACGGCGGGATGACCGACGACGAGTACCGCGCGCACTTCAGCCTGTGGGCGGTGATGGCTGCGCCGCTGATGGCTGGAAACGACGTCCGCGCGATGCCGCCCGCCACCCGCGAGATCCTCGTCAACAACGAGGTTATCGCCGTGGATCAGGACGCGCTGGGAGCCCCGGGGATGCTGGTGCAGGAGCCCGCGCTCGACCTCCAGGTGTGGTCGAAGCCGCTCGCCGACGGCTCGCGCGCGGTCGTCCTCCTCAACCGCTCGGGCTTGCAGACGGTCATCGCGGCGTCCTGGAGGGCGATCGGCCTGACCGGCCCCGCGCGCGTGCGCGACCTCTGGGCCCACCGCGATCTCGGTCCGTTCACGGGCCGGTTCAGCGCCACCGTCCCGGCGCACGGCGTCGTGATGCTGAGCATCACCCCGGTCCGCGGAGGATAAAACGGGCGCGGGGGCCCTCGGTCACACCGACGGCGCAACATCCCGTCGAGCTACTGAGCGACACCGCCCCCGTTGAGGAGCGTCCCGACGCCGAGTTGGAGCCCCCAGGTGCCGGTGTAGAAGTCGAAGGGACTCGTGCTCGCCGTGTGGAACATGACGTCGAGATCGAGACCGAGGCGCACCCACACGCGGCTGCTGGTGTGGTGGCGGAGTCCGAGGAAGAGCGACAGGCCGCCGTCGCTCAAGTCACGCGAGCCGCCGTACGAGTTGTGCACGTACCCGCCGCCCAGCAGGGCGTCGAGGCGACCGCCCGCCGGGAGCGCCCCGACAACGCGGAAGTGAATCGGCGTGTGCTTCACCGAGCCTGCCCCAGCCGCGATCGGGTCGGCGGAGGTGCGCGAGACATCGAGCTCCACCGACAGCCCGGGTTGGATGTACGCCGCCGCCCGCCCCCCGAAACCGAAGGTGTTGTCCAGGGCCAGGCTGTTGTCAAAATCGGTGTAGCGTCCGAAGACGCCCACGTCCACCGCACCGATGCGCTGCGCCACCGCGGGAGTGGCGAGACCCAGGACCGCGGCTGCCACCAACCGCATCGCTCGACTCGACATGACCGTCCCTCCGTTAGGGTGCTAAAGTGTAACGCTCAACGTGCGTGCCAGCTACTTCGCGTGACGAGCCTGAGACTGGGGCGGGAGGACTCGAACCTCCAACTTCCCGGTTAACAGCCGGGCGGTCTGCCAGTTGACCTACACCCCACCGAGACCCCGGCCTTAACTTATCCTCCATGAAGAACTTCGTCACGGCTAAGGTAACTCTCGTCCCGGCGGGTCGCGACGACCTGCCGGAGATCCTCGCCCTGCTCGAACAGAGCAAGCTCCCCACGGACGGGCTCGCAGACCACCTGGACACCGCGCTTGTGGGGCGCGCCGGGGACAGGCTTGTCGCGTGCGCCGCGGTCGAGATCCATGGCACGGCGGGATTGCTGCGCTCCGTTGCCGTGGATCCGGCGCGACGGGGCGAGGGACTCGGCTACCGGCTGACCGAAGCGGCCCTCGACCTGGCCCGTGCGCGTGGCGTGACGAGCGTCTACCTGCTGACGACCACCGCGGGGGACTTCTTCCCCCGCTTCGGGTTCAAGCCCATCGACCGGAAGGAGATGGACCCGGCCCTGGAGCGCTCGGCGGAGCTGCGCGGCGCCTGTCCGGCGAGCGCGCTCGCGATGCGGGCCGAGCTGCGGCGGTGAAGCAGCTCGTCATCCCGCGCTACGGTCCCCCGGAGGTGTTGGAGGTGTGGGAGGCGCCCGACCCGCCGGTTGAGCCCGGCACCGTGCGGATCCGCGTGCACGCCGCCGGCATCAACTTTTCCGATCTCCTCGCCCGCCAGGGCCTCTACCCCGACGCGCCGAAGCCCCCTTGCACGATCGGTTACGAAGTGGCGGGCGTCGTGGATGCCGTGGGCGACGGCGTCACGACGCCGCGCCGTGGGGAGCCCGTCGTCGCCACGACACGGTTCGGGGGCCAGAGCGAGCTCGTGGTGGTCCCCGCGTCTTCAGTGTTCCCGCTACCGGCCGGCTGGAGCGCCGAGCAGGGAGCGGCCTTTCCCATCGTGTATCTCACGGCACACCACCTGCTCGTCCGCGTGGGGGCCGCTCAACGGGGCGAAACCGTCCTGGTGCATGCTGCGGCGGGCGGGGTGGGGCTCGCGGTGGCGGAGCTGGGCCGCATTCTGGGCCTCCGGGTGCTCGGCCTCGCCTCCGCCGGCAAGCACGACATCCTGCGCGAATATGGCGTCGAGCCCCTCGACGGCCGCGACCCCCGCTGGTTCGAGGCGGTCCGTGCCGCCGTTCCACGCGGTGTGGACGTCGTGCTCGACGCCGTGGGCGGCGACTCGTGGCGACAGGGGTACCGCCTGCTCGCGCCCGCCGGTCGGCTGGTGTGCTACGGGGCGTCGGTGCTATCCGAGGGATCGGGGCGCAATTTGCTCAAGACGCTGTGGCGAGTGCTCCGCTTTCCGCGGTTCGCTCCCCTCGCCCTCATGAACGACAACCGCAGCGTGGCCGGGGTCAACCTGGGACACCTCTGGAATGACCGCGCGGTGCTCGAGCCGCAGGTTGCAGCGTTACTCGGTTACGCGCGGGCGGGGAACCTCACGCCGCGGGTGGACCGCGCCTTCCCGCTCGCGGAGGCGGCGGCGGCGCACCGCTACATCCACGAGCGCCGCAATGTAGGGAAAGTGGTGCTGGTAATGTAGCTCAGTACTTCAGCCCCGTCCGCTCCGCAAACGCCCTGATCGCGTCCTGCTGCTCCGTCGTCAGGTGCTCGGGGATCTCGACGTGCACCTCCACGTATTGATCCCCCCGCCGCCCGTTCTTCTCGATGCCCTGCCCCGGAATCCGGAACTTCTGGCCGTGCTGGGTGCCCGAGGGCACCTTGAGCACGACGCGCTTGCCGTCGAGCGTCTTCACCTTGATGCGGGAGCCGAGCATCGCCTGCGCGAGGTTGATCGGGACCACGCAAATCACGTCCAGCCCGTCGCGCCGGAAGAAGCGGTCGGGCTCGATCCGGATCTCCACTACGACGTCGCCCTGCCCCTTCGGACCCTGCCCCTTGAGGCGCACCTTGGTCCCCTCGTCGGTGCCCGGGGGAATCGTGACATTGATCCGCTTCTCGACGCGCACCTCTCCGCTCCCCTGGCAGGTACCGCAGCGCTGCGACGGCACGGTGCCCTTCCCGCGGCACACGGGACAGGGACGGTTCACGGCGAATCCGCCTTGCCCGAATGAGATCGTGCCGCGTCCCTTGCATTCGGGACACGTCGAGATCGTCGCTCCCGGCGCCGCGCCCTTCCCACCGCAGGTCGGGCAGACCTCGGACATCGTCAGGGTGATGGGGACTTTCCCGCCCAGCGCCGCCGTGCGGAACGGGATCGATACCGTCGTTTCGATCTCCTCGATGTCCGGCTCGCGCGTCGCGCCTCCCCGGCGCCCGAAAATCGAGGAAAAGAGGTCGCCCAGCCCCCCGAACGAGCCCAGGTCGGAGAGGTCGAAGTCCGCGCCACCCGGGGCCTCACCCGGCGTGGGACCGCGCCATCCACCGGGCCCCCCCCCCGTTCCCGCGAACGCCCCGTAGCGCCGCAGCTGGTCGTACTTCCGGCGCTTCTCGGGATCGCTGAGCACGTCGTGCGCCTCGTTGATCTCCTTGAAGCGCTCCGCCGCCTGCGGCTTGTTGGGATTACGGTCGGGATGGTGCTGCTTCGCCAGCCGGCGGAATGCCTTCTTGATTTCGTCGGTCGTCGCGGTCTCGGCGACGCCCAACATCTGGTAGTAATCGCGCTGCTGAGCCATCAGCCGTCAGCCATCCGCGGGGCGCTCGCCCCGCCATTGCAGCACCACGACGCGCGCCGGACGCAGGAGCGTCTCGCGGAAGCGGTATCCCGCCTGCAGCACCCGTCCCACCATGTGGTCCTGCTCCGCGCTCGCGGCCGGCTCGGCGGTCACCGCCTCGTGGACGTTCGGGTCGAACGGGACCCCCGCCTGGTCCAGCCGCGTCACTCCGAGCGCCTCGAGCTCCTTCCACAACTTACGCTCCACCAGATCCACACCGTCATGGATCGTCTTGGCGTCGGTCTGGTCGGGATCCACATGCGCGAACCGGGCCAGGTCGTCGAGCCCGTCCACGAGGCGCTGCACTACCTCCGCCTGCGCCCGCGCCCAGCTTTCGGCGCGCTCCTTGGTCGTGCGTTTGCGGAAATTGTCGTACTCGGCGGCAAGCCGGAGGTATTTGTCCTGGAGTGCCGCCACCTCGCCCTCGAGGCGCGCGATCGCCTGATCGGGCGGCTCGACCGGGAGGGCAGCCTCGGCGCCCGGGGCAGCCTCCTCCCCGACGGCGCCCACCGGCTCGATGGGCTTGGGTTCGACGTGACGGTGCTTCTTGTCGGTCATGGTCTCCACTGCGTTAGCAACCGGCGTGCCGTCTGAAGCCCGCCGTTTTGGCGGTCCGCAGCGCCGGGAGATCACTCGGAACTAACGGTTTGGCAACAAGATAGACGAGCGCAGGTGGCCTGTCGAGTTGTTATCCGTGGCCTAAAGGCCCGGGCGCTTCAGCGCACGGATCACTCGTACGACGCTCCCGCCGGATGGGTTCCAGGGCGCTAGAGTCCCCGCTTCCCCAGGAACTCCACCACATCCCCCACCACCCGCTCTCTCTGGGGATCGTTCAGCACCTCATGGAGCATCTCCGGATACCACCGTATTTCCGCTCCCTTGAGACCATCTGCGAAGGCGCGCGCGAGGTGCGCGTCCACGACCCGGTCCTCTCCGGCCAGAAGAAACAGCACTGGGCAATCGATCCGCTCGCCGTCGGCGACCACGGCGCGCTGCGCCCATTGAATCTCCGCCCAGGCGCCGGTGGTCATCCGGTCGTGGCACGCCGGGTCGGCCGCCCAGGCCGCGTTGACGGCCGGGTCACGGGAGAGGTGATCGGCGTCGAGACCCGCGCTGACGGGTAGCGTGGGCCACAGGTCGGCCAGCAGGCGCGCGACCACACGCTTCCACGCCGGTGCCCGCGTGGGAAGGCCGAGCCACGGGCTCGACGCGACCGCCGCGGCCGGCGGATCGCCAGGCTGCGTCTCGAGGTAACGCAGCACGACCAGCGCGCCGAACGAGTGCCCGAGCAACACCTGTGGCGCGGCGGTGCGGGCGCGCACCGCGCGGCGGAACGCCTGGAGGTCGCCGAGCAGCTGGCTGAAGCGCGACAGGTGGCCCCGGCGGCCGCCCGAGCGGCCGTGGCCGCGCTGGTCGAGGAGGTAGGTCGCGAAGCGGGCGTCGCGCAGCCCCTGGGCCGTGGGTATCCAGCGCCCCGCGTGGTCCGACCAACCGTGCAGGAAGAGGACCGCCGCTCGCGGACCTGGGGCTGGAGGCTCGTACGCGTCGAAGACGAGCGGAGTGCCGTCGGGAGCGTTGAAGCGGTTCACGGACCCTCGTGGAGCAAGCGGCGCAGCAGGTCGAGCGCCGCCTGTGCCGAAGGCGCCCGGATCTCGCCGCGGTCGCCCGGGAAGACGCGCCTCAGCGTGCGGGTTTCGGCTCCGAGGCGCGCCGCGAGCCAGACGGTGCCGACCGGCTTGTCCGCCGTCCCGCCCGACGGCCCCGCGATCCCGGTGACCGCCAGCGCGGCCCGCGCATCGAACCGCCGCTGGGCGCCCTCGGCCATCGCGCGGACGGTCTCCTCGGAGACGGCGCCGTGCGCCTCGATGGTCGCAGGCGGCACGTGGAGCAGCTCGCTCTTCACCACGTCGTCGTACGCCACGACAGCACCGACGAAGACGTCGGACGCCCCAGGGACAGCGGTCACCCGCCCCGCCAGCAGCCCGCCGGTGCACGACTCCCCCACGGCCAGCTTGGCGTCGCGGGCGCGCAGGGCGTCGAGCACCACCGCCGCGAGGTCGGTGCCGTCCTCGCCGTAGCAGTGCTCACCCGCGCGCTCGCGCAGCCCGGTGACCGCGGCGGCGAGCAGACGCTCCGCTTCGTCTTTACGCAGTCCCCACGCAGTTACCCGCAGGTCCACGCCTTCAGTAGAAGGCAGGTAGGCCAGCGTGAGCGGGGCTAGGTCTTCCTCGATCGGCCCGATCCGCTCCGCCAGCGCCGACTCGGCGACGCCGGTGGTGCGGAGGGTCCGCGACAAGACGACGCGCGTGGGGTCGCCCGCCCGCCGGATCAGACGAGGCAGCACTTCTTCGACCAGCAGCCCGCGCATCTCGGAAGGCACCCCCGGCAGCAGCACGGCGGTGCGGCCGCCCGAGTCCTCGAGCCACAAGCCCGGGGCCGTGCCCCGGGGGTTCGGCAGGACGGTGGCGCCCTGGGGCACTTCCGCCTGGCCGCGGTTCACGGCGGGCATCGGCCGGCCGAGGTGTCGGAACCGCGCCTCGAGGGCGCGCAGCACCGCTTGGTCCAGCTGCAGCGGCATGCCGAACAGCGCCGCGACCTCACGCTTGGTCATGTCGTCCCGCGTCGGCCCGAGGCCTCCGGTCGCGACGACGAAGCCGGTGCGCTCCAGCGCGTCGGCCACCGCGGCCCGGATCGCATCGGGGCGGTCGGGCACGGCCACATGGCGGACCACCTCTGCGCCGGCGGCGGCGAGCGCCCGGCCCAGCTCCGCGGCGTTCGTATCGGGAGTCAGGCCCAACACCAGCTCGGTCCCGATCGTCACGACCTCGACCTTCACTTGCCGACTTTGAAGAGGGCCCGGTAGCGGTACAGGTAGACGCCGAGGGAGTAGACCGTCAGGACGATCGCGCCGGCCAGGGTCACCGACACGAAGATGCCGTGGAACTGATTCCAGAAGTTGCGGAACGCGCCCGCGAAGCGGCGCTCGGCCAGGGCGTCCTTCCAGGCGAACCAGGCGATCGTGGCGCCGATGAAAATGTTCTGCACCAGTGCCTTGGCCTTCCCCGCCCCGACCGCGGGGATCACGACGCCGCGCCGCTTCGCGAAGAACCGGAACGCCGTGATCAGCACCTCGCGCCCCACCAGCAGCAGGGCCACCCAGACGGGAAGGCTCCCCCACCACGGGATGCGGTAGTCCACGAGGATGGTCGGGTGCCGGGTGATCCAGAAGATCGGGATCAGGGTCGCGAACAGCAGCAGCTTGTCGGCGATGGGGTCGAGCAGTTGACCCAGCTCGCTGACGGTGTTGTAGCGGCGCGCGAGCCAACCGTCCACGGCGTCCGAGAACGCCGCCGCCAGGAAAATTACGAACGCGATGAGCTTGGGCCAGAAGCCCTCGATGAACGGCAGGAGCGCGATGACCGGCGTGAGGCAGATGCGGGCCAGCGTGATGATGTTCGGCAGGGTCCAACGCATCGGACCGGGGCCTTTCAGCTCAGGGTCTTCAGGACCAGCTTGCTGACGGCCTTCAGCGTGTCGAAGACGCCGTCCCCCCGGACCGCCACGGCCTCGTGGTAGGCCGCGCGACCGACCCACTCGCCCCCCGCTTTCTCAATCAGGTTCTCTCCCGGGTGCGCCGGGTCGGGGGTCACCTTCTGCTGCGCCCCGTCTTCGATCGGCCACCCGGGATTGAGCGCGGCCTGCAGGTCCTTGATAGGCGCGGCGTTCGGGAGGTCCCGCTTGTTGTACTGGATCACGAACGGGATCTTGGTGAGATCGTAGCCGTACTCGGCCATGTTGTCGTACAGGTTCTGCATCGACTCGACGTTCGCCTCCATCCGCTCGATCTGGCTGTCGGCCACGAACACGATGCCGTCCACGCCCTTCAGGATGAGTTTGCGGCTGGCGTTGTAGTACACCTGGCCGGGCACGGTGTAGAGATGGAACCGCGTCTTGAAGCCGCGGATCGTCCCCAGGTCCACGGGGAGGAAGTCGAAGAAGAGCGTGCGCTCGGTCTCGGTCGCGAGCGAGATCATCTTGCCGCGCGTGTTGGGCGAGACCTTCCCGTAAATGTGCTCCAGGTTGGTCGTCTTGCCGCCGAGGCCCGGCCCGTAGTAGACCAGTTTGCAGTTGATCTCGCGGGACGCGTAGTTGATCATCGACATGGGCGCGTCCCTTTACCCGAAGAGTTTGTCAATTTCGTCTTCCGCCCCCTCGAGCAGGCCTTTCTTTTGCGTCGGCCCGGCACCGACCCGATTGAACATCTCCTCGAACACCTTGTTGAGATTCTCCACCACCCCTTTGGCCTTGATCTTCACGAGACCCAGGGTGGCGCGCCGGTCGAACAGGACGACGAGAATGACGCGCTTGGCGACGTCGGCGAGATACATGGACTCGCGCTCGCCCTGGTGGACGAGCGACGCGAACTCCGGCTCGCCGATCATCTTGGCGAGCTGGTCATTGGCGCTGAAATCCGCGGCGGTGAGCGAGGCGAAGGCGGTGGGGTCGAACTGCGGCATCTCCCCGACGGTGGCAACCAGCTGGCCGTTGCGGTCCACCAGCAGCGCGCAACGGGCGTTGCAGTCCCGGAGGTACGCCTGCAGGTGGGCCTGGATCTGCTTGAAGTCGTTTTCGCTAAACGACCAGCTTGCCGCCCCCGCCATGCGCCTCCTAGGTCACTCGGTCTCGGACATGTCGCGTCGCGCCGCCAGCGCCTGGGCGATGGTCACCGCGTCGGCGTACTCGAGATCGCCCCCCACCGGCAGGCCGCGCGCAATCCGCGTGACACGGACGCCGCTCGGCTTCAGCACCTGCTGCAGATACGTCGCGGTGGCCTCCCCCTCCATCGAGGGATTGGTCGCCACGATCACCTCTCGCACCTCCGAGCCGTTAGCCACCCGCGCCAGCAAGCGGTCAACATGCAACTCATCCGGACCCACGCCATCCAGAGGCGAGATCCGGCCACCCAGCACGTGGTATCGGCCGCGGTAGCGGCCGGCGCGCTCGATCGCGCCCACGTCCGCCGACTCCTCGACCACGCAGAGCAAGGCGGCATCCCGGCGCGGATCGCGACAGATGGGGCATGGGTCCTCTTCGGAGAGGTTGCCGCACACCCCGCACGCGGCCACCTGGCCGCGGACTCGCCGGAGCGCCTCCGCCAACCGCTCCGCCGCCTCGGCGGGCTGCTTCAGCAGGTAAAACGTGAGCCGCTGCGCCGTTTTCCGCCCGATGCCGGGGAGCTTGGCAAGCTCCGCCACGAGCTCCTCGATGGCCGACACGGCGTGCCCTACAGCGGCGGCAACTGAAACGGGAACGGCAGGCCCGACGCCAGCTTCCGCACCTCCGCCTGATACAGCTCGGACGCACGCTTCTGCGCTTCCGCCACGGCGGCGAGCACGAGATCTTCCAGCATCTCGAGGTCGCCCTGGCTGATCGCCTGGGGGTCGATCTTGATGGCGCGAATCTGGCCGCGCCCGTCGGCGGTGGCCTGTACCAGTCCCCCACCGGCCGACACCGTGACCGTCTGCTGCGCCAGCTGTGATTGAATCTCGGACAGCCGCCCCTGCATCTGTTGACTCAGCTGGAGCAGGCCGGATAAATCCGCCATACGTCGAAAGTTACCCCTCGTCGGAATGGGTGGCAAGCTACTCGAGCAGCTCCAAATCTAACGCGTCGACGGCGGCGTTCAGAC
>Ga0066710_100007182_pt1 | contig 10590 bp, 9 predicted proteins | sample GraSoiAngelo_159_FD_79666 | JGI IMG/M metagenome (GOLD analysis project Ga0066710, IMG submission 79666) | Grasslands soil microbial communities from the Angelo Coastal Reserve, California, USA - 14_1009_16_40cm | ecosystem: Environmental > Terrestrial > Soil > Grasslands | place: USA...
CCGGTGCTCGCCGGTCAGCATGTAGAGCGAGGCGAGCAGGTGCCGGGGTGCCGTCGCCAGCGGGGCGGCATACACCAGCGTGCGCACCCAGCGCACGCACTCGTCCAGGTCACCCTCACGATGCGCGGCGATGACCTGCTTGAGGAGCCGTTGTTCCGTCTGCATCGGACGCCCACGCCTCGGGAGAGGATGACCCAGGACCCGGATGGAGGATTCCTGAGGCTAGATCGGCGTCCGGCGGGTCGGGCTTGAGGGCTGTCGCGGGCGCCGAGGTGGGCGCTGCCCGAGGACCGCGGGATCCCCGACCGACAAGGTAGCGGAGGTGGGTTCACTTCAGCCGATCGGCCCCCGATTGCGATCAACCTCCGCGAACCCGGCCTGCCGCTCCTTGCCTGTCGTGGTCGAGACCTTTCGATCTCGTCCGCGCTCTATCGCAATCGTCGGACCACGCGCGGGCGCGAGGCCGATCCTCGGCTAACCCATTGGCGCGCGCGCGCGCTCCCGCGTCGGCCGCGATCCGCGCGGGCGTGCCCCGCAGCCTCCGCTGTCGACGGCGTTCCCCTCGTGACGTCGCTCCGTCGGGCGACGGCCATGCGCGGAGCGCGGTTGCGTGAGGGGCAACGCCGTTGGCGCCGCGCCCGCGCCGTGACCACCACCGGTACGGATCGAATGGCGGTCCCGTCGGCGATGGCGGCCCTCAGACTTGACGGAAAAAGAGGCCCTTGACGAAGTGCACGTGTGTGCACTACACTGCGGTTGTGCAGGTCGGGCGCCCACCGTCAGGGAGGATCGGAGGCCATGCTGAATGATCGAGCAAGCACGATTCTCGGGTTCATCCAGAGGTTCACGCGAGAGCACGGATTCCCACCGACGATCCGCGAGATCGGCAGCGAGTTCGGGATCGCCTCCACCAACGGCGTCCGCTACCACCTCAACATCCTCGTGAAGGGCGGCCACCTCAAGCGCAGCGGGCGCATCTCGCGCGGCATCGGCCCCACGACGCCGTTCAGCGCACCCGGCATCCCCATCCTCGGACGCGTCGCGGCCGGGCAGCCCATCCTGGCCGAGACGAATCACGAAGGCCGCATCGAGACCACCGAACTCTTCGGCGATCCCAGGGGGATGTTCGCCCTCAAGGTCCGCGGCGAGAGCATGACCGGCGCCGGCATCCTGCCGGGCGACTACGTCGTGGTCCGCCATCAGGAGCGCGCGAACCCGGGCGAGATGATCGTGGCGCTGATCGGCGACGAGGCGACGGTCAAGTACTACCGGCCGCGCGAAGACTCGGTCGAGTTGGTGGCCGCGAACCCGGCCTTCGAGCCGATCGTGGCCGCCGAGGAATCCGACTTCCGCATCCTGGGCATCGTCAAGGGAGTGATCCGAACCATCGGCCGTTAGCGCGCATCGCAATAGACAGCGGCGTGGGTGCGTCCCGGGAGATCCGTCTCCCGTTTTTCAGGAGTGGTTGGTGCACATACGTTCAGCCATCCCCGCAGGAGGTTCGATCGTGGATCGCACGTTTGCCCCCAGGGTGAGTGCCGCGCTGCTCGGACGATGGGAACCGGTGTATCGCAGTCGGCTCCACTACCTGGTGACCTGGAACACGCGCGGGCGCAAGCCCGTGCTCAAGGACCGGCACCTCCAGGTACTCGGCGAGATGATCACCGACCTCTGCGAGGAGCGTGGCATCGCGCTGCTCGAGGTCGCCGCGGCCCACGACCACGTCCATGTGCTCTTCGGCCTCGGGCCGGCGCAGAACGTGGCCAGCTCGGTGCGCGAGCTCAAGGGCAAGACCGGGCTCACCCTGATGTCCCGGTTCCCCGAGCTGCGCGTCTGGCTGGGAGGGAACCTCATGTGGGACGAGCGCTACTCGGCCGAGACCGTGAGTCCGGCACGGCTCCCGAAGGTCCAGTCGCGACTGCGCACGCTCCACGTGCCACCGCTCCCGCTGGCGCAGGCCAGCTAGACCCGCGACGGGCGGGACGCCGACGGGGCTACACCCCGCACGACATCCGGCGTCCCGCCTCGCTTCGTGGTTCGACATGAGATGCCCGAGTAGCAAGGCGCGAGGGAAGCGACGCGCGAGGCGTATGCGTAGGATCCTCCGCAGCGAGGAGCGACCGAGCAACGCAGTGATCGGGCTTCTCAGGCCGAGTCTAGCCGCGCTCGACGCTCGCCTCGGCGGCGGACGGCGCCTCGACACTCGCCAGCACCGCGGCCGTGAGCACCATGGCGGCACCCGCCCACTGCAGCCCGCGCAGGCCCTCGCCGAGGATCAGCGCGGCCGAGAGCACCGCGACCACGGGCTCCAGCGTGGCGACGATGCCGGCCTGGACGGGAGGCAGGCGACGCAGGCCGGCGTAGAAGCACACGAACGGCACCAGCGTCGAGAACAGCCCGAGGGCCAGGAACATCGCCCATGCCTGCGCGCCGTAGCCGGCCGCCAGGATGCGGGCGGGCGGCGTCACCACCGCCCAGAACGCGGCCGCGATCGCGAACGTATAGAAGAGCACCGTCTCCGGCGCATGGCGCGCGAGCCCGCGCTTGGAATACAGGATGTAGAACGTGAACGACACCGCCGCCCCCGCGCCGGCCAGCCAGCCGCGGATCGGGATGGCGCCCGCGTGCTGACCGGCCGCGCCCACGAGCAGCGCCGTGCCGGCGAGCGCGCTGACGACCGCGACGATCACCCGCGGCCGCACCCGGGCACCGCGCAGCGCCTCGAAGCCGACGATCAGCGCCGGCGCCACGTACTGGATCAGGATAGCGAGGCCGACGCCGAGCGTGGCGATCGCGTAGTAGTAGGTGCCCTGCACGGCCGCCACGCCGAAGAGACCGAGGACGACGAAGTAGCCCCAGTCGGCGCGCGGGATGCGCAGGGCCGCCGGCTTCCGCCACACCAGCCACGGGCCGAGCAGCGCCACCGCGATCATCAGCCGCAGCTCGACGACGGTGAACGCCGGGACGTGCAGGTCGCGGAAGACGAAGCGCGCCAGCGTCGCCGACGTGCCCCAGAACAGGGCCGCCGCGAACACCAGGGCGCGGCCACGCGCCAGCGAGCGGTCAGAGGAGACGGCGGCGGCGGAGCCGGAACGTACGCTCAACTAAGTCCTTGCGGATGACCAGGGTCACCACGGTGCCCGGCGGGCCCTCGAGGCGGCGCGACAGTGTCGTCAAGTCGAGCGTGTGGGCGCCGGCGCCGCCGACCGCGACCAACTCGACGCCGGGCGCGATGCCGGCGCGGGCCGCGGGCGAATCGGCCGAGACCGCCACCACCATCGCCGCGCCCTGCTGGCGTTCGAGTTGGAGCCCGACCTGGCAGTACTCGAACGGCCGGTCGTCGCGATAGCCGGGGATCGGATCGAGCCACAGCACCTGCTCGGGATAGTCCACCGCGACGCGGTAGTGCTTGAGGAACGAGTAGCCGATGAGGCCGTGGATGGTGCGGCGGGTGACCCGCGAGAGCACCCGCCCGAGTTCCCCGCTGACGATGCCGAACTCGACGCCGCCGAGTCGCAGCGAGTCGCCGACCGCCTCGAGCTTGGCCGCCGGCACGCGCGCGATGCGGGCTTCGGCGGGACCGATCAGCGTCGGCGCCGAGATCCCCCGCAGGACCGGCCACGCGCCGGCGTGGGCAACCACCTCGCTCAGCACGTCGTCAAAGAGCACGCACTTGGTGGCGCCGGTGTCGATCAGCAGGTCGAGGCGCCGGCTGAAGCGCGGCGGGCGCGGGTCCGAGAGGGTCCCGTGCACCAGGATCTTCCCGTCGCCCACGAGCGCGAAGCGCACGGGGACGGCGCGCGGCGTCAGCGCGAGGCCCAGGCGGCCGCGCGATCGCCCCACGGCCGCCTGGTCCGCCGCGGTGTCGGGGAGGTCGCTCTCCTCCAAGACCTCCGCGGTGCCGGCCCGGCCATGCGTGGCGAGACGCTCCACGTCACCGGACGGGGCTCCCGGGAGGAACGCCGCCACCTGCTCGCGGTAGTCGATCCATACGACGCGATCGTTGAGCGGCTTCTGGCCCAGGAGTCCGAGGACCGGCCGGTCGCTGACCCGGCGCACAATCTCGGCATCCACGGTCAGGACGGGCTGCAGCTGATCCATGGCCCAGTCGCCGAGCGAGAGACGGGGCAGGGGGCTCGCGGTCAGGCCCACCTCGCCCTGCGACGCGGCGCTGTCCGCGATGCCGAGGACGTGCGCGAGCCCGAGGTCGAGTGCCAGGTATCCGGCGCCAGTATCCAGCGCGAGCGGCCCGGTGGTATCGCGACCCGCCGGTCCGTGAAGTGTAACTTCAAGCAATATAATGCCTTCTAGATTTTCGAATCGTGAGACGACGGTGCCGGGCGGCCAATGGAGCGAGTCGGCTGAGGTGAAGGCCACCGGCGGTGGTGCAGCGGCCAGCGCTTCGCCGCCGCACGAGACGGTGATGATTCCGGCCAGGAGGAGGAACGGGGTCAGCGCCCGCATTCAGTCACGCGCGTATTCCCGGGGTCGCGACCGGTCGGTGTCGATCTCGACCGAGTCCACGCCGTGCTCCAGCATGGTGCAGCGTCCGGTGAAGAAGGCGCCGGGCTCGATGACCACGCTCATCGCCGCGACATCGCCTTCCACGCGGGCGCCGGCCTTCATCTCCAGCGTGCCGAGGGCGCGGATGTTGCCGTGGACGCGGCCTTCCACGACAGCCTCCTTCACCTCGACGTCCGAGCGCATGACCCCGTGGACGCCGATCTCGAGCCGTTCGCAGCTCAGGATGTCGCCCTCGAACTCTCCATCGATGTGCAGCGTGCCCGTGACCATCAGCGTCCCACGAAAGTTCGCGCCGACGCCGAGGATGGTGGTGGCGGGTGGGGTCGCTTCCGGAGCGGTGGGTCGTGAGCGGGAGAACTTCATCATCGTGCCCCCTTCCCTGGCGGCCGGCCGCGTCGGTGGGACCGACGCGCGGGCGTCAGCGGGCGGACGCATGGTCCGCGAGTGGACCGGGGCGCACCCGTTGCCACGGGTGATCCGCCCCGGCTACAACGAAGGCTCTCTCTACATGACACCCCACACCTCGAGGAGTCGTTCGAGATCCGTCTGGCCGTAATACTCGAACTCGATCTTGCCACCCTTCCGGCTCGGCGCGATGGTGACCCGCGTCGAGAAGCGCTGCTGGAGCTTGGTCTCCCACTCGGCGAGCCCGTTGGCGACCACGGGTCGCGGGCGAGCGTGGGAGCGGCGGAGCTTCCGATTGACAAAGGCCTCGGTCCGGCGAACCGAGAATCCCTTCGACTGCACGTACCGGGCGGCGGCGAGCTGATCGCCGGAACTCTCGAGCCCGAGCAGCGCTCGGGCGTGGCCAGCAGACAGAGTTCCACGTGAAACCATGTCTTGCACCTCGGGGGGCAAGCTGAGGAGTCGGAGTGCGTTGGTGATCGAGCTCCGCTGCTTCCCGACCCGCTCCGAGAGTTGGTCGTGCGTGAGCCCGACCGCTCCGACCAGCGCCTTGTAGGCCTTGGCTTCGTCGATCGGGTTCAGGTCCTCGCGCTGGACGTTCTCGATCAGCGCCAGCTCCATCATCTCCCGATCGTCCACGTTGCGGATGATGGCGGGGATGTTCTCGAGCCCGGCGATCTGGGCCGCGCGCAGACGGCGTTCGCCAGCCACGAGCTGGTACCCATCGGCCTGCTGCCGGACCAGGATCGGCTGCAGCACCCCCGTCGCCTTGATGGACGCCGCGAGCTCGCCCAGCGTCTCGTCATCGAAGCGCGTGCGGGGCTGGAACGGGTTGTTGCCGATGTCGGCGATCGGCAACTGGCGCGCACCGGCACCGCCACGCTCGCTCGCTTCGGCGGCCGGGACCGCGGGGATCAGGGCCTCGAGCCCTCTTCCAAGCACTTTCCTATGCATGATCCAATACCTCCCTGGCCAGTTCACGATAGCTCTCGGCGCCTGAGCTGTGGGGGTCGTACAGCACGATCGGTTTTCCGAACGACGGGGCCTCGCTCAGCCTTACGTTCCGCGGGATGACCGCCTTGTAGACCCGCTCCGCGAAGAACTTTCTCGCCTCATCCGCGACCTGCTGCGAGAGGTTGAGCCGCGCGTCGAACATGGTGAGCAGGACACCCTCGATGCGCAGCCCGGGGTTGAGGTGGTCCTGCACCAGCCGGATCGCGGCGATGAGCTGCGTGAGCCCCTCCAGCGCCAGATACTCGCACTGGAGCGGGATGAGGACCGAGTTCGCGGCGGTCAGCGCGTTGACCGTCAGCAGGCCGAGCGAGGGTGGCCCATCGATGAGGACGAAGTCGTAGGTTTCGGCGAGCGGCGCCAGGCACTGCTTGAGCCGGGTCTCTCGGGCCATCATGCCCACCAGCTCCACCTCGGCACCCGAGAGGCGCTGGCCGGCGGGGATGAGGTCCATGTTGGCGAGGGCGGTCGGAACGACGGCTTCATTTGGGGGCGCCTGTCCGATCAGCGCCTCATAGATGGTGGTCCGCTGGTCGTTGCCATTGACTCCCAGGCCGCTGGTCGCGTTCCCCTGGGGGTCGATATCAACGAGAAGCACCCGCCGGCTCTCCTGCGCCAGACAGGCGCCGAGATTGATGGCCGTCGTCGTCTTGCCTACGCCGCCCTTCTGGCTGGCGATCGCGATGATGCGTCCCATTCCCTTGCACGCGGGGGCGGACATCCTGCCCACCATTCTGGAGGTGTGTGAGGAGATGCTACGACGCGCTCAAGCTAGCAACCCGGATGGCGCCGAACAAGTGCGAAGTTCCACGTGGAACTGTACCGCGCGATAACCGGCAATCAGTTCATCGCCTTTTCATTACGACGACAACATTCGGGCCGGATCCGACCGGCGCGGTGTTGACGAGCTCCCAATCGGACCGCCATCCGGATTTCTCCGCCAACTCGGCCTCGAACCCGCTTCCCTTCCAGAGGAACGCCTGGCCCCCCGTGGCGATGACCTTCGCGGCGAGGGTCAGCGTCGGGGTGAGCTTGAGCGTCGCACGGGAGACGAATCCGTCGAACGCTCCCTGCCGGGAGGGTTCGAGGACGACGTTCTCGAGCCGGTCATTCACGACCTCTATGCTTTCCAACGACAACTCCTGCAATGCTTTCCTTATAAACAGTGTCTTCGTGCGCCGCGACTCGACGAGGGTCCAAGCGCCGGCGACGCCCGCGATGATGAGAGGGATCGCCGGGAGCCCGGCACCCGAGCCGAAGTCGATCCATCGCCGACAGGCCGACTGCTTGAGCAGCGACGCCGGGCCGACGGATTCGATCAGATGCCGCTCGACGATCCGCGCTTCGTCGTTGTGCGATATCAGATTGGAGTGCGATCGATTCCATTCGATGAGCAGGCGCGCATAGCGGCGCAGCGTCTCGATGGCCGGCTCGACCTCGACCCCTGGGCCTTCGAGCGCCGGGCGAAGCGACGCCCACGATTGGCTATCCAGCAGTCTGTCGAGTGCCGCGGGCGAGGTGTTCCGCGACCGGAACGACGGGTCCTGCGGCGTGCGATCTCGCCGCGGAAATGGCCTGCGTCCGCCACCATCGCGCCGGGCGGGCGGGCCATCCCCGCGATCCACCCGCGGCGCTACGGACGCCCGCTCGCGCGTCGGCCCGCTCCGGCGCGGGGCGCGTTCGTAGGCGTCCGCCCCGCGGGCCGAACGCCCGGGCTCCGAGGTCGCGGCCCTCTGACTGGCGGGCCCCGATCTCACGGACGAAGGACGCGTGGGCCATGACCCGGCGGATGCGGGGCGGTCGCTGCCCGCCCGCGCCGACGCGGGACGCGCGGGCCTGGGCCCGGCGGATGCGGGGCGATCGGACCCCGATCTCGCGGGCGAGGGCCGCTTGGGCCACTTGGGGGATGCGGGCCGAGCCGGCCCGGACCGCGGCGGCCCGAACCGCGAGGGCGCGGGTCTCGCGGCGTCCGGCGCACGCCTGCGGGCGCCATCTCGTCCGGAGGCCCGCGCGCCGCGCGCCTCACCGGTCGCGCCGCGTCGCGATGCGCGAGGATCGCGCGGTCGTGGAGTCATCGGCGCAATCTACCACGCGCCCGCGGCGGAGACCGCCCGAGGCTTTAGCGGCGCTCGCTGGCTTCCCCGGATGCTACCGCCTCGCCCCGCGTGGCCGAGCCCGCCGCGGCTCGCCGCGCGTGGACCATGAGCACGGCGATGTCGGCGGGCGAGACGCCGGCGATGCGCGACGCCTGGCCCACCGAATCGGGCCGCCAGCGGGCGAGCTTCTCCTGCGCCTCGCGCGAGAGCCCGACCAACTCGCGGCCCCAGAGCGAGGCGGGCAGGACTGCCAGGTCGAGTGCGGCCGCCTGGAGGGCGGTGCGCTGCTGGCGCTCGATGTAGCCGCGATAACGGGCGCGCACCTCGAGACAGGCCGCCCACGCCTCGGGAAGCGCGCAGTCGACGCCGGCGGCGCGCAGCGCCGCGACGGAGCCCTCGGGGCGGGCGAGCAGGTCGAGGGCCCGCACCGCGGCCGCGCGCGACGGCGCGGTGGCCGGTGCCGCGGCCGCACCGAGCCTCGTGCCCGGGGCCGGAGCGGCCGCCGCGACGTCCCCATCGTCTGCGACCCCCGCCCCCGGGGCGGTCGCCGCGACCTCCGCACCCTCAGCGGTCGCAGCCCCCCGCGCGATCTCCCGCGCGACGTCCGCATCCTCCGCGGTCGCAGCCCCGCGCGCGAGGTCCGCATCCTCCGCGGTGGCCGCCCGCGGCGCGATCTCCCCGATCGCCGCATCTGGCGCGCCCGCCGCGCACGCCGCCCCCGCCGGCAGGGTCACCATGACGCGGGCGAGGCGCCGCTCCTCGGCATCGAGGGCCGCCACCTTGGCGCGCACCCGCTCCACCTGCTCGTCCGAGAGGAGTCCGAGGTCGTGCCCGAGGCCGCTCAACCGTTCGTCGGCGTTGTCCGCGCGCAGCAGCAGCCGATGCTCGGCGGCCGAGGTGAACATGCGGTAGGGCTCGCGGTGCTCGCGCGTCACCAGGTCGTCCACCAGCACGCCGAGGTAGGCCTGGTCGCGCCGCAGCACGAACGGGGGCTCGCCCCGCACCTGGCGCGCGGCGTTGATCCCCGCGAGCAGGCCCTGACCGGCGGCCTCCTCGTACCCCGAGGTGCCGCAGATCTGCCCGGCCAGGAAGAGCCCCGGGGCTACCTTCACCTCGAGCGTCGCCGCGAGTTGGTGGGGCAACACGAAGTCGTACTCGACCGCGTAGCCGGGACGCAGCATCTCGGCCCGCTCGAGGCCGCGCACGGTGCGCACGAACTCGAGCTGCACCTCCTCGGGGAGGCTGGTCGAGACGCCGTTGACGTAGATCTCCGGCACCTCGCGGCCCTCGGGCTCGAGGAAGATGTGATGCGCCGCGCGGTCGGGGAACTTGACCACCTTGTCCTCGAGCGACGGGCAATAGCGCGGGCCGACGCCCCGGATGGCGCCCGAATAGAGCGGCGAGTGGTGCAGGTTGCGGCGGATGACCTCGTGGGTCCGCGCGTTGGTGTGCGTGAGATGGCAGGCCACCTGCTCGACCACCAGGCGATCGGTCCAGTGCGAGAACGGCATCGGGGGATCGTCGCCCGACTGGGGCTCGAGCGGCGACCAGTCGATCGAATCGCGATCAAGCCGCGGCGGCGTGCCGGTCTTGAGTCGGCCGCGCTCCAGGCCGAGCTCGGCGAGGCACTCGCTCAGGGCGCGCGCCGCGTGCTCACCGATGCGCCCGCCGTCCACCTGCCGCGCCCCGATGTGGATCAACCCGTTGAGGAACGTGCCCGGCGTGATGACCGCGGCACGACAGCGCAGGCGCCGGCCGTCGGCCAGCTCGATCGCGTGCACGCGGCCGCCCGCGAGCCGCACCCGATGGACGACCCCGGCGATGCGCTCGAGCCCCGGGGTCGCGGCGAGCAGGGCCGCCATCTCCACCGAATAGCGCGCCTTGTCGCACTGGGCCCGCGGCGACCAGACCGCCGGGCCGCGGCCGCGGTTGAGCATCCGGAACTGGATGCCGGCGCGGTCGGTGACGAGGCCCATCACGCCGCCGAGCGCGTCGATCTCGCGCACCATGTGGCCCTTGGCGATGCCGCCGACCGCCGGGTTGCACGACATCTTGGCGCTGTCCTCGAGCCGGACCGTGACGAGCGCCGTGGCGAGCCCGAGCCGCGCGCACGCCACGGCGGCTTCGCAGCCGGCGTGCCCCGCGCCCACCACCACCACGTCGAAGTCGCCCTCGCGCGGCGGCGCCACGGCCGGGTCGCGCGGCGGCGCTACGACCGGGTCGCGCCCCATCACTTGCCCACGCAGAACTTGCTGAAGATGCGGTCGAGCAGGTCGGCGCCGACGGTCCGGCCGGTGACCTCGCCCAGCGCGGCCAGGGCTTCGCGCAGCTCCAGCGCGACGATCTCGCCCGGGCTCCGCTCGGCGGCCGCCTGGGCCGCGCGCCCGAGGGCTAAGCGCGCGCGCTCCAGCGCTTCGGCATGCCGCAGGTTCCCGATCGCCGCACCGAGGTCGCCGCTGGCGGTGGCGCCCAACAGATCCGCCAGCGCCTCGCGCAGCGCCGCGAGCCCGGCGCCCGTGGCGGCCGAGACCGCGACCGCGCGGCGCGGGAGGCC
>Ga0066710_100007183_pt1 | contig 10589 bp, 9 predicted proteins | sample GraSoiAngelo_159_FD_79666 | JGI IMG/M metagenome (GOLD analysis project Ga0066710, IMG submission 79666) | Grasslands soil microbial communities from the Angelo Coastal Reserve, California, USA - 14_1009_16_40cm | ecosystem: Environmental > Terrestrial > Soil > Grasslands | place: USA...
TCTCGCTCGGTTCCTTTGGGCAGCAACTCCTATCCTCGCACTAGCAATCTTGGTGCTCGGATGGGTTCTTCTTCGCACCGCTTAGTTCAATCCAAGCCGCTCGATCGCAGTGTTGCCCTTCGAGGACGATTCGAAAGATGTGTCAATCCAGTACATCAGCGAAGGAATCACGGAAGGTGTGATCAATAATGGAGACCCCAGATTTTCGGCCTTGTTGAAGCGTATGGGATTGCCCGATTAGCAATGCAGGGAAAGAACCATTTTTCGGGTTTGCCAACCTTGTTCATTTCAAGTAATCTGGCGGGCATCCTTCGAGGCTCGGGCGCCTGTTTGCGGGCGAAGTCTACGCAATTGTAGAAATGGAATGCCCACTCCAATTTATCCGAGCAAGCCAATTATTCGCCTTACGCTGCAGGGGTGGGGTTGCGTCAGCTTCGATAGGCCTTCCTTTCGGCAATTCTCTAAGCAGCGCACGTAGGTGGCGGATTTTCTGAAATATCAGAATCGATATCGGGAGGAGTGTATGCCAACGTTCGTACGCAGATGGATCCGGGTTGGTTTGGTATTGACGTTGATCGGGCACGCTTTGGGCCAGGGCGGCGCGACGGGGGCGATCACAGGAACAGTGGAGGATCCCAGTGGCGCAGTCCTCGCTGGAGCTGACGTCCGCATTCTCAACCAGGACACTGGAGCGCTGAGCCGCACTCTGAAGACGGACGCGAATGGCTCGTTCACGGCGACTCTGTTGCCGGTCGGTTCGTATACGGTGAGTGTCACCAGTTCCGGATTCCGGGAAGGCAAATTTCCGGATATCGCCGTGCGCGTCACTGAAACCACGCGCATGACGGTTAACTTGCGTCCTTCGTCGGTGCAGGAAAAGGTCGAAGTGCAGGCGCAAGTGCAGAACGTCGACACCACTGCCGCGACCACCGGCCAGGCCATCGAAGCTCGCAATGTCCGCAACCTGCCGCTGGCTACGCAGAATTTTCAGCAACTGCTTACCCTTTCCACCGGCGCGCAGAGCGAACTGAATGCCTCTGCCCAGCTCGGCCGCGGCGATGTTCGCATTCAGGTCAATGGTCAGCGCGAGGACAACAATAATTATTTGATTGAATGGATCAGTGCGACCGACTACAACGTTGCCGAACTGACTAACACGCCGCTCCCCAGCCCCGATGTCGTGCAGGAATTCAAGGTTCAGACCAGTCTCTACGACGCCACGCAGGGACGGAATGGCGGGGGAAATATCAATGCTATTTTGAAGAGTGGCACGAAGGACTTTCACGGGAGTCTGTTTGAATTTTTCCGCAATACCAGCCTGGACGCAAATGAGTATTTCAACAAGCGGAGTCAGCTGGCGGCGGGCCTTCCGAATCAGCGTCCTGACATCAAGCAAAACATTTACGGCGGAAGCCTGGGCGGTCCGCTGGGCCGGGAGGCCAAGCTCGGCTTTTTCTTCCTTAACTATCAGGGAACGCGCCAGCGCAGCGGCCTTTCGACGGGCACGATCATCAGCACCACTCTTCCCATACTTCCGACTGTTGGTCGGGGCACGCCGGCGTACGCCCAGACCCTGGTCAACACATTCTTTCCCGGCGACCCCAATGTGACGGCGGCAAACATCGATCCGGTTGCGCTCAAGCTGCTGAACTTTCAGAGCAACCAATTCAACGATCCCAGCGGCTTTTTATTTCCCGGATTGTCTGGCGCCACATGCCCAACCTGCGCGGGAACATTCGTGCTCAGTAAACCCGGGAAGTATACAGATGATCAGTTCACGGCAAACTACGACCGCGATTTCCGCGCAGGGAACGACAAACTCTCTGGCCGCTTTTTCTTTTCCAACTTCCGTTCGATCACTCCGTTTGGCGCGGGCGGACTGACCGCGACCCTGGGTGGAAGCATCAGCCCGACAGACCTTAACTTTCCGCTGGATCAGCCGGTGCGAGACCGTTTTTTCAGTCTTGCCGAAACTCATTTGTTCAGCGCGCGACTGGTAAACGAGTTCCGTTTTGGCTTCGTTCACATCAACAATGTCTCTATTAATCAGCCCATAGTGACGGTCGACGATTTGGGTATCAACCGTCCCAATAGCAATCTTTATAAAACCATTTACAAGTTCACCTTCTCCACCTTCCAGCTGGGACCGACTCCGGGCGCGGACCAGAGCCAACTGCAGAACAACTATACTTTTTTGGATACGGCCAGCTATGTTGCGGGAAAGCATGTCGTACGTTTCGGTGGAGAATACGACCGCATAAACCTGGACAAGAACTTTCCACAGACTTTCAATGGGCAGTTGTTCTTCTTTCCTCTTTCAGGGAACGCTGGAAATCCGGCTGATCCCTGTGTTCCCATCGGGGGCTGTTCAGATTTTCAGAACTTCCTGCTTGGCCAGCCGGGATTTTCCTTCGGCGGCAGTGGTGTTTCCAATCACCAATACCGGGTCAACGACTTCGGACTGTTTGTGCAGGATGACTACAAAGCAACTCCGAACTTAACCGTCAATGCTGGATTGCGTTGGGAATTGTTTGGCGCCGCCAAGGACAATTTGTGCCACATCGGCAATACGATTTCGGCGCTGGCCAACCAAGGCATTACGCCGTTCGTCTATCCCAAGTGCGTGGGCAAGCTGGGGGTTCCTGGCTTCACCGGAACGCTCAGCGATAGCACCATGGCGAATGGTTACGCCTCGAATTGGGGACCGCGAATCGGATTTGCCTATGACCTGTTCGGCCATCACACCACATCTATTCGCGGCGGATACGGGATCTTCTACGTCCGGGAAGATGTTGGAACTGTGGACCAGCTCTCGTTCACCACGCCGATACTTCCGATTACCACGCCCACCGGTACTCCCGGAGATATGGCGGACGTCTTCGCGGTTGGCCCCGGTCGATTGCCCCAGGGTGGTGTGATCGATCCCGCATTCATCCCTGTGTATTCGCAATTCCTGGGATTCGTGGACTGCACTACCGGCTTGCCTACCACGGATACTTCTCAATGTTCCGTGTTCGACAATGGGCAGCCCAACCCGTTTGGCGTTTTCGGCGGCAACAGCATCAATCTGTTTGGGCTGGAAGTGCCGCGCCACTTCGTATCCCCCAGTACACAGCAGTGGAACCTGAGCATCCAACGGCAATTGCCGTTCAACTGGGTGCTTGAGGTCGGCTACGTTGGTACGAAGGGCACGCACCTGAGGGAAACGCGTGACGGGATTCAGCCGTTTGACGCCAGGACTCATCCCGTCACCGTCACTGCCAAAGATGGGACGCAGTACACCATCAACCAGAACACTTTCTTCAATGCCAACGCGCGCTCGCGGGCTCTCGGTCTCGCGACGCAAAACTATCAGATCTTCGCCAGCGATGCTTGGTCCAATTACCACTCGCTGCAAATGACGGCGTCGCATCGCTTCTCCAAATCCCTGTATTTCCAAGCCGCCTATACCTGGTCGAAGGCATTGGACGCAACTTCCACTGGAAACACCGCGTTCAACAGCGCCATCAATGACCAGACTAACTTGCGTGATTCATATGGTCCTGCGGACTTTGATCGCACTCAGCGGCTGGTGATGAGTTACAACTGGGACCTCCCTTTCTTGTCGGCAACGGAAGGCTGGGTGGGGGCGTTGTTGAGTCGCTGGACGTTGAGCGGGATCACGACCTTTCAGTCTGGAACCCCGATTACCATCATTGACGCCGCCGGCGGAACCGGTTTCAACCTGAGCAGTCCCGGCACCAGCACCGCTACGTTGAATCCCGGATTTACCATGTCTTCCGCTCTGGCGAGCGGCGACATACATCAACGAATCAACGGTTACTTCGATCCCGCGGCATTTAGCGGCGCTCCCACAGTTGGGCCGAATGGAGAAACAGGCTTCGGCAACCTTCGGAGGAATACTTTCCGCGGGCCATCTCAGCAGAACTGGGATGTATCTCTTGGCAAGAATTTTCGCTTTACGGAGAAACTCAATTTCAAGTTCGCAGCTGATTTCTTTAACATTTTGAACCATCCCATTTTTGCCAGTCCAAACAATGTCTTTAACGGGTTGGGCTTTGGGACGATCACCAGCACCAAGGGCACGCCGCGCCTGATTCAGCTTTCGGGAAGGTTTTCGTTCTGATAGATCAACCTAAAAGTCGGATTCCCATGCTCGAGCGGGATCAGATCTCGCCCGAACTAGCGGCTTTGTATGACGTCTTGCTGGCACAGCGAGGCGTTGTGCCGAATATGTTTAAGACCGTAGCCAACCATCCAAATTTGGCTTTGACCTTCGCCGCGTTTCTTAAGTCGCTTCTTAGTGACGGTGCACTGCCGGGCTGGTACAAAGAGCTGATCGCGGCGCGGATGTCGGTTTTGTTGGGCTCCGCGTACGCTGTGGCGGCACATTCGATTTCTGCCAGGCAGAAGGGTGCCAGCGAGCAGCAGATCGCGGCAATGAAGTCCGATTTTGAGAGAGGTCCGTTCACCGAAACTGAAAAAGTGGGGTTGCGCTGCGCGGATCGGCTCCATCACTCGGCCAACCAGATCGATGAGGACTTTTACGCCAAACTGCAGAGTGTGTACAACGACCAGCAAATCATCGAGCTCATTGCCACGGCATCGGCTTTCCAGTTTTTTCCACGTTTCGTAGACGCGCTTCGCATCCCGCTTACTCCACTACCAGAAAAAATCTCCGCTGGGCAGGTCTGAATGCGCCCACTGGCTTCACGAATGTCGGTGATGAGCGGCGAAGGAGCGCTCTCCGTCTTCGCACGAGCCAAAGAATTGGAGAAGCAAGGTCGTTCCATCATTCACCTTGAACTCGGCGAACCGGATTTCCACCCGGCGGCGAGCGTGAATGAAGCTTTGAATCGCGCCGTGCGCGAAGGCAAGGATCGTTACTGTCCTGTGATTGGTGTGCCGGCTCTGCAGCAGGCGCTCGCCGAGTATCTGCGAAAAACCCGCAATCTGAATGTCTCACCGGACAACGTAGTTATCGCGCCCGGCTGCAAAATCGCGCTCTTCATGGCCATGATGGCGCTGCTCGATCCCGGGGATGAAGTGTTGTATCCCGACCCAGGTTTTCCCGTGTATGCGTCCATTGCGCGGGGATTAGGCGCGGTTCCGGTGGCGTTTGAGCTTTCTGAGCACAATCATTTTCAGCCCGATCCCGACGAGATTGTGGCGAAAATCACTCCGCGCACCAAAATACTGATTACGAATTCGCCGGGGAATCCGACAGGAACTGTTTACACCGACGAAGTGCAGCGACGGCTGGCAGGGTTGGCAGTCGACCACGATCTGCTGGTGCTTTCAGATGAGATCTATGCCCGCATCATCTACGGCGGAAAATACATCTCGATGATGAGCTACCCGGGGATGGAAGAGCGCACCCTGATCGTTGACGGCTTCTCCAAGAGTTTTGCCATGACGGGGTGGCGTTTGGGATATGCCATCGCTCCGCCACGGATTGTTCCGGCGCTCGCCATGCTCGCGGTCAACACTTACACCTGTGTCACTGAGTTCACCCAATATGCGGCCATTGAAGCTCTGAAAGACCGCGAAGGTGCGACGGCGCGTATGGTGGCCGAGTTTTCGCGTCGTCGCGAACAGTTTGTACATGATCTGAACCGTGTGCCGGGATTTCGTACCCTTCCGCCAGAAGGCGCTTTCTATACGTGGGTAAAGATTGATGACACTGGTTGGAGTGCCGAAGATCTTTGCCACGTGATGCTGGAAGAAGGCGGCGTCGCAGCCATTCCTGGCACGGCATTTGGCCCCCACGGGAAGGGTTTCATCCGCTTTTCTTTTGCATCTTCGACGGCCAGATTACAGGAAGCGGTTCAGCGGATTTTGCAGGTTTCCTCGCAATGGCAACGAATGCCCGCGAGCAGATAACTAAGAACCGCGAACTAAGAGCGTAGAACTGATTGTTATTCTTCCAGATCTTTCCAGGAGTCCAAGACATGAGGCAACTTTGCAGATGGCTGTGCGTCGTGATTGCGTCAGGCACTGCAATCGCATCCTTCGGACAGGCTCGTCCCTTGCCGGGCGCAGACGTACAACAGATTTATGAGCGTATTCTGCCGCAGATTGAAAAGATTCCAATCTTCGATCATCACGCCCATCCCGGATTCTTTGACGATCCTGATGTGGACGCCATGGCTGCGCCGCCGGGAAGTGCGGCGCTCCGCGAACGCGATTCGAATCCCGAACTCGTGGCTGCCGCAAAAGCATTGTTCGGATATCCCTATGATGATCTCTCGCCGGAGCATGCCAACTGGCTGATTCAAAAAAAGGCAGAGCTCAAGAGCGCCCAGGGCAAAGCTTACTTCTCCAACATTCTCGATAAGCTGAACATCGAACGCGGCGTGGCCAATCGCCATGATGGCCGACTACCTCGATCCCAAACGTTTCCCCTGGGTGTTTTTCGCCGACGCTTTCATGTGGCCTTTCGACAACCAGCAGCAGCGTGCACGCAATCCTGACCAGGAGGTGTACATCCCACTGCAAGAAAAAATGTTGCGGCGCTGGATGCAGCAGGAAGGCGTCGGCAAATTGCCGCCAGACTTTGGAGGCTATCTGGCGTTTGTGAGTCGTACACTCGAAGACAACAAGAAAAAGGGTGGGATCGCTATGAAGTTTGAAGTGGCATACTTCCGCCCGATGAGGTTTAGCGATCCTACTCGGGAGCAGGCCGAGGCGATTTACAAACGGTACGTCCAGGGAGGTGTGCCTGGTTCCGATGACTATCGTATCTTTCAGGATTACATTTTCCGCTTTCTGATTCAGGAAGGCGCCAGATTGCATCTTCCGGTGCATATCCATACCGCGGTGGGGATTGGCGATTACTTCAACCTCTCCGAAGGCAACGTCATGAACCTGGAGAATATTCTTCGTGACCCGCGTTATTCGAAGACGACTTTCGTGTTGATCCATGGCGGCTATCCCTACGAGCGCGAGGCGATTTGGCTGGCGGCGGTGAAAAATGTTTACATGGATTCGTCACTGATGGAAATTTATATGTATCCATCAGAATTCAAGCACTCGCTGAAGCAATGGCTGGAAACGTTCCCTGACAAAATCACCTTCGGCACGGATTCATTTCCTTACAACGAAACCTTGGGAGCCGAGGAAAGTTATTGGTTGGGCGTGCAATCCGCGCGCACCGCCTTAGCCGCGGCTTTAGCAGAAATGATCTCGATGGGAGAGGTGAACGAGACGCAGGCGCTGAAAATGGCGCATGGCTATCTGCATGACAACGCCGCCGGACTTTACTAAAGAACGATGCGTAGTCAATTCCGCATCCCGGCTTCTACCTTCTGACTTGGGTCGCTCTGCCGCTGCACGCGGCTGTGATGAACGCCGTAGCTGAAATAAATCACCATCCCAACGACGAGCCAGACTCCCAACCGGATCCAAGTGATCCCGGTCAGGCTCAACATCATCGCCAACGAAGTTATGATTCCGAGGATTGGCACCAACGGCACCAGCGGTGTTCGGAACGGCCGCTCCAAGTCGGGCCTGCGCCGGCGGATGATCCATACACCCCCGCAAACGATGACGAATGCGAGCAGAGTGCCTATGCTCACCATTTCCGCGAGTACATTGATAGGCAGGGACGCGGCTAGCACGGCAACGAAAAGCCCGACCGTCAACGTAGAAATCCAGGGCGTTCGGAAGCGTGGATGGACGGCCCGGAACAGGCCGGGCAACAAACCATCCCGCGACATAGAGAAAAATACTCGAGACTGTCCCAGCAACATGACCACAATTGTGCTGGTCAGGCCCATCAGGGCGCCAAGCTTCACCAATAAACTGCCCCAACGAACGCCGATGGAGTCGATGCCAATGGCCAGCGGATCCGGTACGTTCAGGTATCGATAATTCACCAGAGCGGTCAGCACTCCCGCGACCAGGATATAGAGGACGGTGCAGATGGCCAGAGAACCTAGAATTCCGATGGGCATATCCTTTCCAGGATTCTTGGCTTCCTGCGCCGCGGTGGAGACGGCATCAAAGCCGATGTAAGCGAAGAAAATAATTCCCGCTGCCCGGAAAATTCCCGACATACCGAATTGTCCGAAACCATTGTTCGGTGGAATGAAGGGGTGCCAATTGGCCGCCATCAATCCCGGATGTTCGAGCAGGTAACGGCTGCCGATGCCGACGAAAATTATCAGGACGGCTACTTTGATGGCCACAATCGCAGTATTGAAATTCGCCGACTCCTTGATTCCGATCACCAGCACCAGAGTGCAAAACACGATCGCCAAAAAGCCCAGCAAGTTAAATGCGCCATAGGTGTGGAGCAGAGTTGCAGGATCGATTCCGAGCACTTTGAGCTTGGGAATGATCCTGGCCGCGTTCTCCCAGTGATTGTTGTAGAAAATGAACTCGTCCCAGCGCGTGCCTGCAATCGACGCCGGCAATTTGATTCCGAAATCGCCGAGCAAACTAATGAAGTATCCGCTCCAGCCGGAAGCCACCGAGGCGGCGCCGAAAGCGTACTCCAGCACCAGGTCCCAGCCGATGATCCAGGCGAATATCTCTCCTAGCGTGGCATAGCCATAGGTGTAGGCCGAGCCGGCAACCGGAATCATTGAAGAGAATTCGGCGTAACAAAGACCGGCAAAGACACAGCCGATTGCGGCGAAGATGAAAGACAGAATCACGGCCGGCCCGGCATGCTGCGCCGTGGCGGTTCCAGTGATAACAAAAATTCCGGTGCCGATGATAGCGCCAATCCCAAGAGCAACCAGGTTGCTGGGACCCAGTGCACGCTTCAGACAATGTTCGCCAGTTTCTCGCGCTTCGTTAAAGATTGTGCTGATCGGTTTGGTCGCCAGCAGATTGGCCATTCGGCATTCCTTGATCTTCGGTGAGGAATTTCAATTATGAATAATCCGGGAAGGTTGCAGCCATACTCACTATTTAACCGCCGGCGATGGCGCCGATCACGATAAAAGGCTCTTTGCCGGATGCTACCGCGTCGGGGAGAGGGGCGTCCGCCGGCTCGTGGGACAAGTCTTCCTCACAGGCGAAGAACCGCAAGAAGGCGCGGCGCTGTTGCGTGACCTGGTCGCGGATGGTTCCACGCAGCATGGGATAGCGCGCCTCAAGCGCGTCGAGCACGGAACGCTGTGTGATCTGGCCTTCCACCTCGAGTGTGACCTCACTGCCGACGTGCGCCAGGGTCCGAAGATGTTGCGGGATGATTACGCGGATCATATTAGAAGCCATCGAATTAGAACTCCCAGACACTACGCGGCGAGCTCACGGCCAATCTCCCAGTGATGACCGAAAGGATCGACTACGCGACCCAATCTCCAGCCATGCTCCTCTCCTACCGGGTAGACCTCTTTCGCGCCAGCTTTTCGCGCCCGAAGAAAAACAGCATCCGGATCGTCCACCGTCAAGATGATTCGAACCGTGGCGCCACCGAGAGACTCAGGACTGAAGTTGCCATGGTCGGGCGATTCGTCGCTGAGCCAAAACTCCGCGCCGTCCACGGAAAGCCTTGCTACCACGCTTCCGTCAGGCCCTTCTAGGCGAAATGCCTCAAGCGCTCCGAACGCGGACTTGTAGAAGTCAACGGCTCGCGCGCTATTTCGAACCGACAGCCAGGGTGCGATCGATGTCATGGGACCTTCCTGTTCGAAAAGTATTCTACAGGGATGCCCCACGTCTCGCGATTTTCGAGACCTGGGTGCCGGCAGCTTAGCTTCGCGCGAATGTTCTTGGGCTTTGAGGATCCGCCCTCAGGGGCTAAAGCCTCTCCTTATATTAGACCGGACGGCATGGCTGAAGCCGTGCCCTTCCCAAACATCAAGCACCAGGTTGCGCAAACGATCATGTCAGCGTTTGCACCTCGACCGAGAGCACCGCTGGCAGATCTCGCACAATCGGATTCCAGCTATCTCCCGCATCGGCCGACGCGTACACCTGCCCGCCGCTGGTGCCGAAATAGATGCCGCACTTGTCTAGCGTGTCCACAGCCATGGCATCGCGCAGCACGTTCACGTAGCAATCTTTTTGCGGCAGGCCTTTGGTGAGCGCCTCCCATTCGTTTCCGCCGGCGCGGCTGCGGTAGACGCGTAGCTTTCCCTCGGGCACAAAGTGCTCACCGTCACTCTTGATAGGGACTACGTAAATTGTCTCCGGCTCGTGGGCGTGAACGTCAATCGCGAAGCCGAAGTCGGTGGGCAGATTGCCGCTGACTTCTTTCCAGTTGTCGCCGGCGTCGTCCGAGCGCAACACGTCCCAATGTTTTTGCATAAAGAGTATGCCGGGACGCTTGGGATTCATGGCGATATGGTGCACGCAGTGGCCGACCTCCGCATCTTGATCCGGGATATATTGCGAGCGCAGTCCGCGGTTGATCGGGCGCCAGGTCTCGCCGCCGTCGTCGGTCCGGAAGGCTCCCGCTGCCGAGATTGCGATGAATATGCGACCGGGATCGCTCGGATCCAGAATGATCGTGTGCAGACACATCCCTCCGGCGCCCGGCTGCCACAACGGGCCGGTGCCGTGTCCACGCAGTCCGGGCAACTCCTGCCAGGTCTGGCCTCCGTCGCTGGAGCGAAACAACGCGGCATCTTCAA
>Ga0066710_100007184_pt1 | contig 10589 bp, 7 predicted proteins | sample GraSoiAngelo_159_FD_79666 | JGI IMG/M metagenome (GOLD analysis project Ga0066710, IMG submission 79666) | Grasslands soil microbial communities from the Angelo Coastal Reserve, California, USA - 14_1009_16_40cm | ecosystem: Environmental > Terrestrial > Soil > Grasslands | place: USA...
AGCCGCCAGGCCCTTGCCGAGCGAGGAGACGACACCGCCGGTCACGAAGATGTATTTCGGACCCATCACCCCTCCAGTCGTCGTTGGAGCCACTGTCGCACGTATCGGGTTTCCGCCTCTCGATCGGTGAGCTTCCGGTCGAGCCGCGCGTCGAGCAACTCGCCCAGCACGTTCGTGATCTCCGGACCGCGCGGCACGCCGAGTGCGAGCAGATCGTCGCCTCGGAGCGCCGGGCTGACCGCCCGCGCCTCGGCCACGAACCAGTCGAGAACGCCGCGCACGTCGGCATTGCCGGTGAGCCAGAGCCAGGCGAGCTCGAGCCCGCTCCGCTCGCGCAGCTGCCGCGCTCGCGCGCTCGACGGTCTCTCAGGACCAAGACTCTCCAGCGCGCGGCACGCTCCGTCGAGCGCTTTGCCGACCCGCGCGAGCGGCTGCCCCGACCATCCGAGCCGCCGCAGCGCAGCGTCCCGCACGTCGGACGGCTGATCGCCGAGCAGGCCCACGAGCACCAGCTCGACCGGACGGAGGTCGATGCGCGCGGCGTCCGCCCAGGCGAGAGCGTTCGAGAGCTGTCCGAGCCTGACCTCCGTCGCTCGCGTGAAGCGATAGCGCGAATCGAACAGGCGGTAGGCGCCCGTCGCGCCCAGGCGCGATAGCGCCGCTGTCGCGGGCGCGCCTTCGGCGACGATATGTGTGAGCTCCGCGGCGAGCCGCGCGCCCGACAGCGCCGGATACGGCCCGAGTCCGAGCGCGCGCGTCTGGGTGCGCGCGCTCCATCGATCGAGCCCGAACCCGAGCCGTGCCGCGTAGCGGGCCGCCCGGAACATCCGCGTCGGATCCTCGACGAACGACAGTGGATGGAGGACGCGCAGGCGTCGCCGCTCGAGGTCACCGCGCCCGCCGAAGGGATCCAGCAGCTCGAAGGCGCCGGAGGTGAGCTCGATCGCCATCGCGTTCACCGTGAAATCCCGGCGCCGCAGGTCCTGGCGGATCCCCGCCGGCATCACGCGGGGCAACGCGCCGCGCACGTCGTAGCGCTCGGAGCGCGCGGTGATGACGTCGACGACGCCGAGCTCCGGCAGGTCGACCGCCGCGGTGAGAAATCGTTCATGGACGACCACGGCGCCACCGAGGTCGTTCGCGAGCGCGCGCGCGAGCGCCGGCGCATCGCCTTCGACGACGATGTCGACGTCGGTGCGATCGGCGACGCGGTTCAGGAGGAGATCGCGAACGGCGCCGCCGACGAGGAAGGCCCGCGCGCCCTGGCGGGCCGCCAGGCGCGTCGCGGCGGCGAGCAGTCGTCCGACCGGCCCGGTGATGCGGCCGGCGACGCGATGCGCGAGCGAGGGCCCCGCCAGTGGCTGCGCGGCCGCCGACACCGCGCCGAGCACGGTGTCGCGCTCGCGCACCAGCACGATCGGCGCTCCCCGGGCGATATGACGCCGGACCACGATCTCCGACGCGTCCGCCAGGACGACCGGCACCGGACGAGCGAGGTCCGCCGCCGACCATTCGCCGAGGTCGAGCTCGACGGCGCGCGCCAGGTCTTCGCGGAGCACGACGCCGTCGCCGACGGCCACGAGCGCCAGGGCGTCGCGCTTACGCAGGAGGCCGAGCGCGGCCGCGGCGGTCGCACGGTCCGGCAGCGCGAGCACCCGGGTGTCGACGAGCGCTCGCGCGCCGGGTTCGACTTGCGGATAGCGGCCGAGCGAGTGCGCCATCACGCGTGCGCCCTCGGATGGAACCGTTCGTACATTCGCTTGAGCGCCGCCGACGGCAGGTGCGTGTAGATCTGCGTCGTCCCGATGTCGGCGTGCCCGAGCATGACCTGCACGGCTCGAAGGTCCGCGCCGCCCTCGAGGAGATGGCTCGCGAACGAGTGGCGCAGGACGTGGGGCGAAATGCGGCGCGCGATACCCGCCCGCGCCGCGGCGCGGCGGACGATCGTCCAGAGCGCTTGCCGCGACAGCCGCTGCCCCCGGCTGTTCAAGAAGACGTGGTGAGATTCGCGGCGCCGGCGCCGCGTCAGCGCGGGCCGCACGTCGCGCAGGTACTCGCGCGTTCGGGCCAGAGCTTCCGCGCCGACGGGGACCAGCCGCTGCTTCAGGCCCTTCCCCGTGCAGACGACATACCCCCCCGTGAGATTCACGTCTCCCAGGGTGAGGTCCAGGCACTCGGACGCGCGCATGCCGGTCGCGTAGAGCAGCTCCAGCAGCGCGCGATCGCGGACGCCGAGCGGTCGCCCCGTGTCCGGAGCTTCGACCAGCGCCGCCGCCGCCGCGAGGGAGAGCGTGCGTGGCAACGGCCGCGATCTTCGCGGGCGCTCCAGAAGCTCTGTCGGATCACCGGCGACGGCGCCCTCGCGTCTCAGATGGCCGTAGAAGCCGCGGAGCGCCGAGAGGCGCCGGAGCACGCTCGCCGATGCGAGGCCCCGGCGACGCAGACGTCCGACGTAGGTCAGGACGTCGTCGGCGTCGATCGTGTCGACGCGTTTCCCCGTGTCGTTGACGAAGCGGAGGAAGTCGTGAAGATCACGGCGGTACGCGGCGAGAGTATTTCGGGACACCCCGCGCTCGGCTTCAAGGGTCCCGAGATACTCGGCCACCGGGTCCATCATTCCGAGCGGCGGCGGCTCCCGGACGTCGGTGGTCGGGAAAGGAAGTGCACGACGGATGATACCACGACGCTCGGTTCGTGGGAACAATCGAGCGCGGAGCGGAGAGCTTCGAAGCCCCGTGGTCGCCGTGTCGATCATTTCACGAACGCTCAGCGCCGCGGAAGCATCCGGCGGAACGCCTGACGCTCCGGCGCCCCGAGCAGCACGCTCGCGCCCCAGTACGCCCCCGCCGCGGCGGCGATCGCGACGGCGATCCACAGCGCTTCGCGTGCGGCGCCGGCGCGATGAGGCCACGCCGCCAGCATGAGCGCGCACACGACGATCACCGGCACGGTGGCGCCGAGCGTCCGCGCGACACTCGCGGAGAGCGCGCGGCCGCCGATCGGTCCGAACCGTCGCCGCGCCATCACGACGAGCAGCGCGAGATTGAGCCAGGCGGCGACCGATGACGCGAGCGCGAGCCCCGCGTGCGCGAGCGGCGTCATGAAGAGGAGCGCCGCGACGACGTTCGCGCCGACGGAGAGGACGCCGATCCATACCGCGGTCGCCGGCGCGCCGATCGCGTAGAAGGCCTGGGCGGCGATGCGCGCGCCCGCGAACCCGGCGAGCCCGACCGCGTACCAGCCGAGCGCGACGGCGGTGGCCAGCGTGTCGTCCGGTCCGAACCGGCCGCGCTCGAACAGCACTCGGGTGATCGGCTCGCGCAGCAGCACGAGTCCGGCCGTCGCCGGAACGGCGATGTAGCACGACAGCCGGAGCGCGAAGTTCAGCGTGCCGGCGACGGCGCGGAGATCGCCGGCCGCGGCATGTCGCGACATGGCGGGGAGCGACGCGGAGGCGAGCGCGATGCCGAAGACGCCGAGCGGGAACTCCATCACGCGATCGGCGTAGTAGAGGAACGAGATCGAGCCCGGGCGCAGGAGCGACGCGAGCAGCGTATTCACGAACACCGTCACCTGAACGGCCGCCAGACCGAACGCCGACGGCAGGAGCAACCGGACGATGCGGGAGAGCGCGGGATGACGCGCCGGTGATGGCGCGACGAGCAAGCCCGCGCGCTCGAGGCTCGGCACCTGCACGAGGAGCTGTCCCACGCCACCCGCGAGCACGCCGAACGCGAGCGACAGGATCGGCGGCTCGACCGCGTGCGCGAGGGTGAGCACCCCGGCGATCATCCCGACGTTCAGGACGGCGGGGCCGAGCGCCGACGCGAAGAAGCGTCCCTCGGCGTTGAGAACCCCCATCGCCAGCGCGGCGAGCCCGACCAGGATCAAGTATGGGAACATCACGCGCGTCAGCAGCACGGCGAGCGCGTGGCGTTCGGGATCGGCCGAGAAGCCGGGCGCGATCACGCGGAGAAGCCACGGCGCGATGACGATGCCGACGACGGTGACCGTCGTCAGCGCGATCAGCGTCGCCGCGAACACCGCGCGCAGCATGCGGGTGATCTCGGCCCGCGGCCGGTTCACCAGGTAGTCGGTGAAGACCGGCACGACGGCGGTGGAGAGCGCGCCCTCGGCCAGGAGCCGGCGCAGCATGTTGGGGATGCGGAATGCGACGAAGAACGCGTCGGTCGTGGGCCCGGCGCCGAAGACCAGCGCGACCAGCATGTCGCGGACGAATCCGAGGACGCGAGAGAGCAGCGTGGCGACTCCGATCGATCCGAGCGCCTTCAGGACCTGCCCTTCCGTGGCGCTCGCCTTCGCCTCCGTGCCCACCGGTCCGTCGTATGTCATCGCATGCCATCGCTTCGAGGAAATTGCAAAGACGCCCTCGATCCGGCATGATGCACTGCGCTGCAGGCACGCCAACGGTCACGTGCACCGAGACGTGCACGACAACGTGCACCGCGAAGGAGGTTCGAGTGGCCAACACGAAATCGGCGCTCAAGCGAATGCGTCAGAACGAAAAACGGCGCCAGAGGAACCGCGCCGTGCGATCCCGCGTGCGCACGGCGGTGAAGTCCGCGCGCACGGCGCTGGAGGCGACCGGCTCGGACACGGCGCCCGTGGTCATCCAGGCGATCCGCGAGCTCGATCGCGCGGTGACGAAAGGGGTCATCCACCGGAACACCGCCGCCCGCAAGAAGTCCGCGCTCGCCCGCCGTCTCGCTGCGCAGCATCGCTGAAGTTATCGGGACCCCCTCGGGGGACGCGTGTTCACGCCCTGGTCGCCGAGGTCGCGCAAGAGGCTCGACGCCGCGCGCACGATCTCCACTCCCGTCGACGGTCCGTACACGCTGGCGCACGCCGGGTAGCTCGCTCCCCCGTACGCGTCGGGCTCGAGGAAATAGCCGAGGTAGTCGTTCGAGAGTCCGGCGACGAACGGCGGGCTCGCCGGGCTCGCTGGCGACCGCACGCGCTCGTCGCGCCCGACGTCCTTGATCCGTCGTCCCAGTGCCGACGCGAGCTCGCCCGGGATCGTCACCCAGGCCGCCGGACCGATCGAGCCCGCCGTCAGGACGGCGTCCGTGGGGAACGCTCGGCCCAGCGGAAGCGCGAGCCACGGCGGCATCACGCGTCCCACACACCGACGCATCGACAGGGCGGCGGGTCCGAGCGTGATCCTGGCACTCTTGACACGAAGCGCGCCGTCGCTCGACGGCTCGATTCGTGACCACGCCCCTCGCGCGGTCGTCGCCAGCTCACGTCCGACGGCGAGCGCTGCCGCCTGCCCGTGCCCGCGTGGGCTGACGTCGCCCTCGGCGCCGTTGACGAACAGCGCCGGCACGCCGAGCTCGCGCTCCAGCGCCCACGACGCCACCCCCATGACGTCACCCGACAACGCGAGATTGCGCGGCCCGAGCATCGTCCCGTGGATCGCGTAATTCCAGACGAGCGCGATCGGCGTTCCCGTCGACGACACGACCTTGACGACGATCATCTCGGGATCGGGCGCGGGCGCCAGGCGCCCGACGGTCACGGGCGGCGCGTCCACCGCGCCCACGCCGAGACGCGCGGGCGCCAATCGGTCCGCGGCGCGCTCGACGGTCGCGACGATCCCGTCGACGAGCGCCCGCCGGACCTCGAGATCCTGACGGTCGACGGCCAGGAACCCCAACAGCGCGGAGTCGACGAATGCGCCGGGCCCCGAGTGCGTGTGCGAGGCCGAGATCACCACGGCCGGCGTCGCGCGGCCCGTCCCGAGGCGCGCCGTGACGGCGTCGGTGAATTCGCGATCCACCGCGATCAGATCGACGGTGATCCAGACCAGGCGCACTCCTCCGCTCTCCAGCACGAGCGCTCGCGCGGCGAGCGGATCGAGACGCCCCTGATGCGGCTTGAACCAGAACGCGTGCGGGTACCGGTCGAAGAGGTCGGGGATCGCGAGGCGGCGCGCGAGAGTTCCGTAGCCCGCGAGCGGCGTTCCCTCGGGAAGGCTGAGCGTCGCTGACGCGGCGCCCGCGCGAAGACACCCGACGCACGGTTCAGCCTTCCCTTCCGCCGCCCGCGCGGGACGGGCCGCGCCGGCGCCAGCGAGCAGGACGACGAGGACGACGACGGCGACTCTCATCGCCGGTTCCCGCCGGCGACGAACCTCAATCCAGAAGATCGACCACGAGCGCCGCGAGCTCGGCGCGCGGTTCGCCGCCGGACTTGAGTCGCCACTCGACCTCCCAACACCGCTCGAGCCGACGCCGGAGCGTCGCGGTGGAGCTCGCGCCGAGCGCGGCCAGTCGCGCCGCGACGACGCCAGGCGGCCGCCGTACGCTGCGCGCGATCGCGTCCGGTGACTGACCGCGCCGGCCGAGCTCGCAGATCGCCCACCCGGTCCTGGTCTCCGTCGCCAGCACGGCGAGCACGCGCATCGGCTCTTCGGTCTCGAGCAGCCGGTCCAGCGTCCTGAGCGCCTGGCCGGCGTCGCGGCGCTCGATCGCGCGCGCGAGATCGAACACTCCACTCACGCGATGGTCCCCGACGACGGCGCTCACTTCCTTCCGCCCGACCGTGTGGTTGGCGGGACCGCCCGCCAGCGCGGCCTTGCGCACTTCGCCGAGCAACGCCGCCGTGTCTTCGCCGACCCACTCGATCAGGAGGCGCGCGGCCTCGTCGCTCACGTCGAGACCGTCGGCCTGCGCCCGCTGCTTGAGCCACGTTTCGAGGTCACGCCCGCGGCGCTCGGCCGCCACGATGACGGCGGCGCGCGGGACCGCGCGGGGCAGCCAGTGGCTGCGGCCGTCGCGGCCGCCGTCCAGCGGCTCGCCGGCGAGGAGCAGGAGGCACGTGGCCGGATTCGGATCGGCGGCATAGGCCGCGAGCAGCGGCTCCGCGCGCGGCGACAGCTCCTCCGCACGGCGCACGACGACGAGCCGGCTCTTCGTCATGAGCGGGAGCGTCCGCGCCGAGGACAGGATCGCTTCGGGCGACGTCTCGCGGGCGTCGAGCACTTCGCGACCGAAGGTCGCCTGACCGGCATCAGGACCGAGTGCGCGCGTCGCGACCGCGAGCGCGTCGTCCAGGAGCTGGGCATCGGTGCCGTGAATCAGCACCAGTGGCGGCAGCTGGCCGCGCTCGGCGTCCCGGACGAACTGGGAGTAGTCCACGCCGTCAGAACCGGTTCACGGCCAGGCTCACGACGGTGCGGGCGATGTCATCGGCGGCCGCGCGGATAGCGACGCCCCGCTGCTGCGCGATCGTGTCGGCCACCGATCCCTGGACCTGGAAGTCGGCGTGCTCCTGGTAGCCCGACTGCTGGAAGAGCAACGTCTTGTCGCGGACGTCGCGGAATCTCACGTTGAGCGTCAGGATCAGGCGCAGCACCTGCTGTGTCGCTTGCGGGTTGAACGCGATCGACACGAGCTGGTAGCTGACGACTTCCCCTTCGAGGATCGCGTCCGCGTCGGCGGGATCGACCACCCGCAGACGACCGTTGGTGGAGAACGCTTCCGCGATGGCGCGGGTGACGAGGCCTTCCACCGCCGGCTCGGTGGTCAGGTTCTTGAACATCGGGACGCCGACCGTGCGGATGTGCGCGGGGAGCGTCCCGCGCAGGCTGTAGCCGCAGCCGCCGAGAACCAGGAGCGTGAAGACGACCGCCGTCGCCCGCGCGGCGACCCCGACGAGCCGGCGGTCAGCCGCGCGTGACAATATTGACGAGCCGCCGCGGGACGACGACGACCTTCGCGACACGCCGGGTCCCGATCCACGACGTCACCTTTTCGTCGGCCAGCGCCAGTCGTTCGACGTCCTCATCCGGCGAGTCCACATCCACCGTGAGGCGGCTCCGCACCTTGCCGTCCACCTGAACGACGACGGTCACGCTGTCGCGCTGGAGCGCGGCCGGCTCGGCTTCGGGCCACGGCTCGCGGAAGAGGCTCCCGCCGTGGCCGAGCGTCGACCACAGCTCTTCCGCGATGTGGGGACAGAACGGTCCCAGCAGGAGCAGCGTCGTCTCGATCGCCTCGCGGAGCACCGGCGCGCGCTCGCTCGCGGCCACGCGGTCGAGCGACGCCGCCTCGAACGCGTACATCGCGTTGACCAGCTCCATGATCGCGGCGATCGCCGTGTTGAAGTGGAAGTCGCGCTCGATGTCGTCGGTGACGCGACGCACGGTCTCGTGCACGACGCGCCGGAACGCGCGGCCGTCGTCCGTCGCCGGCACGATTGACCGCGGGGCGTCGCGAACTTCCTCGCGATGGGCGTGGACGAACCGCCACACGCGGTTCAGGAACCTCGCGCCGCCCTCGACGCCCTGCTCGTTCCAGTCGAGGTCCTTCTCGGGCGGCGCGGCGAAGAGCGAGAAGAGCCGCGCCGTGTCGGCGCCGAGCGAGCGGATGAGCTCGTCGGGATCGACGACGTTGCCCTTCGACTTCGACATCTTGGCGCCGTCCTTGATGACCATCCCCTGGGACAGGAGCGCCGTGAACGGCTCGTCCACCTTCACCATGCCGAGATCGCGCAGGACCTTCGTGTAGAAGCGCGCGTAGAGCAGGTGCAGCACCGCGTGCTCCACGCCCCCGATGTACTGGTCGACGGGCATCCAGTACTCCGCCGCGCTCCGCTCGAACATGCCGGCGTCGTAGTGCGGCGAGCAGTAGCGGAGGAAGTACCAGGACGACTCCACGAACGTATCCATCGTGTCGGTCTCGCGGCGCGCGCGTCCGCCGCAGCGCGGACAGCGCGCGCTGACGAAGGCGGGATGGCCGGTGAGCGGCGATCCCCCCTTGCCGCTGATCTGCACGTCCTCGGGCAGGACGACGGGCAGGTGCTCTTCGCGCTCGGGAACCATCCCGCACCGTTCGCAGTAGAGCACCGGGATGGGAGCGCCCCAGTACCGTTGCCGGCTGATCCCCCAGTCGCGCAGGCGGTAATTCACCTTCGCCGTCCCGAGACCGCGCCCGACGAGCCAGTCGATCGCCTTGCGCTTCGCCGCTTGGATCGTGAGGCCGTCGAGGAACCCGGAATTGATCTTGAGCCCCTCGTCCGTGTAGGCCTCGCCGACCCATCCGGGCGGACGTTTCACCGTCTCGATGATCGGGAGCTCGTGCGCCTTCGCGAAGTCCCAGTCGCGCTGGTCTTCGCCGGGGACCGCCATGATCGCGCCAGTGCCGTACGTCATCAGCACGTACTCGGCGAGGAAGAGCGGGATCTCGCCCCCGGTGAACGGGTTCACGACGCGCGCCGAGAGCCTGAGCCCGCGCTTGGGACGATCGGCCGCGAGCCGGTCGATCTCGGATTCGCGGAGGACCTCCGCGCGGAACCGCGCGACCGCGTCGCGCTCGGCCGGATCGCCGACGAGCTGATCCACGACGGGATGCTCGGGCGCGAGCACCGCGTACGTCATGCCGAAGACGGTGTCCGGCCTCGTCGTGAAGACCCGGATGCCGAGCCCGGGGCGACCGGCGACGGGAAGGTCGAACTCGGCGCCCTCGCTGCGCCCGATCCAGTTCTTCTGCATCGTGATGACGCGCTCCGGCCAGCCCGTGAGCCGGTCGCACCACTCGAGCAGCTCGTCCGCGTACGCCGTGATCTTGAAGAACCAGCCGTCGACGTCGCGCTGGGCGACCTCGCGGTCGCAGCGCCAGCAGCGCCCGGCTTCCACCTGCTCGTTCGCCAGCACCGTCTGGCAGCCCGGGCACCAGTTCACGGTCGAGCGCTTGCGGTACGCCAGCCCGCGCTCGAGCATCCGGATGAAGATGAGCTGCTCCCACTTGTAATAGGCCGGGTCGCACGTCGCGACCTCGCGGTCCCAGTCGTAGGAGAGCCCCATCTTCCGGAGCTGACGGCGCATGTACGCGATGTTCTCGTGCGTCCAGATCGCCGGGTGCACGCCGTGCTCGATCGCCGCGTTCTCGGCCGGCAGGCCGAACGCGTCCCATCCCATCGGGTGCAGCACGTTGAAGCCGCGCATCCTCTTGTAGCGCGCCAGCACGTCGCCGATCGCATACACGCGCACGTGGCCCATGTGGATGCGGCCGGACGGATACGGAAACATCTCGAGGCAGTAGAACTTCGGGCGGCGGGCGTCCTCCACCGCGCGAAACTGACCGGACTCCTCCCAGATCCGCTGCCATTTCGGCTCGATGTCGCGAAACGGATAGCGATCGGTCGACATGACAGAGCGAGAGTAGCACATCAGAAACGGCGCCCGAATTCAGGCGGTTGAGCCGATCGAGCTGATCAATCGGAAGAGCGGAATGGTCTCGCGTGCGGTCATGTCCGCGAGGGGATCGGCGTGCCCGCACCCCGATCCCCTCGCGGCGGACAGCTCAGCTCTGGGACGGAAGACGCTGCACGATGACGTTCGATTCCGCGGACGGCGATTCTTTCGCTGCCTCGGCCTCCGCGCCCGGCGACCGATGGAAATACTCGTAGATCCGTTGAGCGAGCTTTGGCGTGACCTTGGGAACGCCGGCCAGCTCGGCGACCGACGCCTCGCGAACTTTCCGTGCCGAGCCGAGCGTCTTGAGCAGGCTGGTGCGGATCGTGGGACCCACGCCGGGGATCGTGTCCAGTACCGACTGCATGGTGTG
>Ga0066710_100007185_pt1 | contig 10588 bp, 7 predicted proteins | sample GraSoiAngelo_159_FD_79666 | JGI IMG/M metagenome (GOLD analysis project Ga0066710, IMG submission 79666) | Grasslands soil microbial communities from the Angelo Coastal Reserve, California, USA - 14_1009_16_40cm | ecosystem: Environmental > Terrestrial > Soil > Grasslands | place: USA...
AGTCGGTCTTGAGCGTCACCGGCTCGGCGCCCTCGAGGAGCAGCATGATCGCGTCGAGCGCCTCGTCCATCCGCGGGCGCTGGTTGACCGGCTCGATCCCCATCATGTAGGCGTCGGACACGAGCGCGCCGGGCCCGCAGCCGAGCATGGCGCGGCCGCGCGTCATGTGATCGAGCTGGACGAAGCGCTGGGCGACCAGGAAGGGATGGTGGTAGGGCAGGCTCGTTACGCCCGAGCCGAGCATGATGTGGCGCGTGCGCTCGGCAGCGGCGGCGATGAAGATCTCGGGCGAGGCGATCAGCTCCCAGCCGGCCGAGTGGTGCTCGCCGATCCAGACTTCGTCGTAGCCGAGATAGTCGAGCCACTCGATCAGCTCCATGTCGCGGCTCAACGCGAGCGTCGGGTTCTCGCCGATCCGGTGGAACGGCGCCAGGAAGATTCCGAACTTCATCCCTCTGTGGGCCATGGGGTCTCGTCCCTAGTTGATCAGCCCGTAGAACTTGCCGGCGTTCTCGCAGGTGATCTTGGAGACGACGTCCGGGGGCAGGTGGCCGAATTGCTCGGCGATGTACTTCGATGACTGCGGCCAGACACCGTCGGGATGCGGATAGTCGGAGCCCCACATCAGCGTCTCGACGCCGAGGTCGTCGATCAGCTTGGTGCCGATGGGATCGAACTGGAACGTCGCCTTGCACTGGCGGCGCCAGTACTCGCTCGGCCGCATCTTCAAGCCGAGGTCGCGGAAGCGATCTTCCCATTCGAAGTCCATCCGGTCGAGCGCGTAGGGAATCCACCCGATGCCGCTCTCGCCGAACGAGATCCGGATGTTCGGATAGCGCTCGAGCACGCCGGCGCCGATGACGGCAGCCAGGATGTTGACGAGGTTCATCTGGAATCCGGCCACGCTGGTGAAGAACGCCGCTCGCCGCGTCAGTCCGGTCTGCTTATCGCGCACGCTCTGCGGCAGCGACGGAAACGTGTGGAAGTGGAGCGGGAGATTGACCTCGTTCACCGCCCGCCACAGCGGCTCCCACATCGGATGCCACATGGGCTCCATCTCCCACGAGCACGACAGCTCGAGCCCGCGCAGCCCGCGCTTGGCGACGCGATACGCTTCGGTCACGGCGGCGTCGATGTCTCCATACGGAAGGCACGCCAGTCCGACTTGACGATCCGGATGATGACCGCAGAAGTCCACGAGCCAGTCGTTGTAGATGCGGAACATCTCAGGAGCCGCCTCGTGGTCGGCGAGCCGAGTCGCTGCGCCCAGGATGCCGAACATGACCTCGGCGTCCACGCCGTCACGCTCCATGTCGGCGATGCGAAGCTCGGGGTCGGCCGGCCGGCGGATCCCCTTACGGCCGTCGGCGAAGAGGCCGGTCGACGCCATGACGTCCACGCGCTGGTTCTGGCCCGGCACGTACTTCTGTCCCGACGAGCCGAGACCGCCCACGAGCCCGAGCCCGGCGCCCTTCTTCGTCGTCCAGTAGGGACCGTCCGGGCCCTCGGTCACGTACGGCATCCGGTCTTTCATCGCGGCCGACGCGTTCGCCGTGAACAGATCGGCTGGGAGCCAGGGAAAGTCGATGTGACAGTCGGCGGAGATTCGGCGATAGCGCATGAGCGTCCTCTCTCGCGTCAGCGCCGCGCGGCGCGGATGACCCGGCCCGGAAGCGCGCCCGTGTGAGTGCCGTGATCCATGACCACCTCGCCACCCACCACGACGTGGTGCACGCCTTCGGCGCCCTGCACGCGGCGAGGCGAGCCGTTGGGGCCGTCGCGCGTGATCTCGTCTTCCTTCACGCCGATGCGCGACGGGTCGAAGACCATGAGGTCGGCCACCATGCCCTCGCGCACGAGACCGCGATCGCGCAAGCCCATGATGCTCGCGGGCTGGAAGGTGAACCGGCGGATGGCGTCCTCCAGCGTGAGGAGCTGGCGCTCGCGCACCCACTCGCCCAGCACGTAGCTCGACTCGCCCGCGGTGCAGAAGTTCGTGTTGAGGTGCGCGCCGGCGTCCGTCTGCGACGGGATCGCGTGGCCGGTCTTCACGTACTCGGCCAGCTCGACGTCTTCTTCCCGCGAGCGCGACTGCAGGAGGAACTCGGTCTCGAACTTCTCCTCGACGGCGAGGTCCAGCATCATGTCGGCCACGTGCTTGCCGTGGGCCTCGGCCAGCTCGGTGAGCGTCCGCCCCTCGAGCCCGCGGTTCTTCTCGAGCGCGGCCTTGCTGACGATCATCGACTTCCACTTGATGAAGCGTCCGGGCACCCCGGGCCGGCGGCGCTGGCGCTGGAGCGCGGCTTCGCGCAGTTCGGCGCGCTTCTCGGGATTGGTCAGGAGCGCCATCTTCTCGTCGAAGGGCTTGGCCATCACGACGTCCCAGACGTCGAGGTTGGCGAAGTAGGTCGTCTTCTTGAGCTTGAACCGCGGGTTGAAGGGAATGGCGCGCAGCAGGTTGTAGAGCTGGGCGCCGCCGCGGGTGGCGCCTTCGACGAACTCGCGCGCGCTGGCGTCGAAGCCGAGGAAGAAGACGGGACGGCCGCTGGCCCGGGCGACGTCGAGCAGGTGCTGGCGATCGGCGTCATCCGGCTGGCCGGCGCCGGGCGGCAGGATCTCGATCACGCCGCGATTGAACTCACCGAGGGTGCGGCCGAGCGCGACGCGCTCGTCGTTGGCCGCGAGCCGCGTCGGGACCGGCTCACCCTTGGGGCCGGCGTGAGTCGGCGAGACGGTGGTGCTCCAGCCCCAGGCGCCCTCCTCGAGCGCGATGCCGAGGAGACGCTGCATCTCCGCGATCTCGTCCGCGGTGGCCGCGCGGTCCCAGGCCGCTTTGTCCATCACGCTGAGGCGCAGCGGGTTGTGGCCCACGAGCGGCAGCATGTTCACGCCGAGCCCGATGTCGATGGCCTTCAAGAACTCCTCGAACGATTCCCAGCTCCACGGCAGCACGCTGCTGAGCGATCTCACGGGCAGATCCTCGACGCAGCAGAACGTGGCCAGCATCGCCTCGCGGTGCTCGGGACGCAGAGGGGCCAGCGTCAGCCCGCAGTTGCCGGTGAGAACCGTCGTCACGCCGTGCCAGATCGACGACGTGCACAGTCGATCCCAGAACGGTTGGACGTCATAATGCGTGTGGAGATCGATGATGCCCGGGGCCACGAAGAGCCCGTCGGCGTCGATGGTCCGGTCGGCCGCGGCGTTGATCCGCCCGATCTCGGCGATCGTCCCGTTCTTCACGGCCACGTCGGCGCGGTAGCGCGAAAACCCCGTCCCGTCGACGACCATCCCGTTCTTGATCAGCAGGTCGTAAGGCATGGCGTCCCCCGTCTCCGTCTATGCAGGCTGGAAGAACTGTACCACGCTCAGTCGCGCTTCAGCGCCGGTAGAACCTTCTCCGCAAACAGCTTGATGTTCTTCCTCGCCAGCGCGTCCGGCATGCTGCCGAACTGGAACAGCCCCATCAGCACGCCGGCGCCCAGCTCGCGCATCTGGGCCCGGATTTCGTGGATGACGTACTCGGGATCGCCGACGAAGGTCATCCCGTGCTTCTGGGTCAGGTCGAAATCGAATTCGTCGAAGTGAATCTCCTCCGGGAGCTGCACCACGGCCGGCCGCGCCTTCGGATCCAGGCCGAGGAGCTTCATGGACCCTCGGTGGTAGCTCAGGAGCTTCCGCCAGAAGTAGTCCAGGTGCGGCTCAGCTTCCGCGCGCGCCCGCGCGTTCGTCTCCGCGACGTACACGTGGCGCAGCAAGTGGAAGTGATCGGGCGTCGGCGTCCATCCGTGCCGGGCGGCGAACGTCCGGTAGCGGTCGAAGACCGCCTTCGTTCGCGTGGCGGACCGGTACGCCGCCCCCGTCGGCACCCTCCGGCTCGCGGCGATCTCCAGCCCCTCGTCGCTGTCGGCGGGAAGCACGATCGGGGGATGGGGCTGCTGCAACGGTCGGGGCCAGATCGAGACCCGGTCGTAGTTGAAGTATTTCCCGCGCCACTCGAAGGGCTCGCGCGCCGTCCAGGCCTTGACGACGAGGTCCCACGCTTCCTTCATCCGATCGCGCGCATCCGGCAGCGAGCCGCTCAGCGCCAGGTACTCCTGGGGCACGCCGCGAACGAATCCCGAGATGATGCGTCCGCCCGACATGCAGTCGAGCATCGCGATCTCCTCGGCGAGCCTCAGAGGATTGGCGTGCAGTGCGGGCAGGTTGCCCAGGATCGCGATCTTGATGTGGCGCGTCCGCTGAGTCAGCGCCGCCGCGATCAGGTTGGGCGACGGCATGAGGCCGTACGGCTTCGCGTGGTGCTCGTTGATCCCGATCGCGTCGAAGCCGTATTCCTCGTAGAGCACCATCTGGTCCAGGTGCTCGGCGTAGACCTGCTGGGCGCGGACCGGGTCGAACAGCGCGTTGGAATCCGGGTAGTACGAGGGCTCGTCGAGGTGCGGCCAGGGCATCAAGTCGAACGCGTAGACTTTCATCACGAGGCGTCATGATAGCAACTTCCAGATGCGATATCCTGCCGGGGGCGCAAGGAGGACATCGTGAGCGCAAACGCGAGCACCCTACGGGTCGGAGTCGTCGGAGCGGGAGCGAATACGCGCAAGTACCACATCCCGAAGCTCCGCGAGCAGCCGGGCGTCGAGATCGTGAGCGTCGCCAACCGGACGCGCGAGTCGAGCGATCGCGCCGCCAAGGAGCTCGGGATCGCCCGCGCGTACGACACGTGGCAGCAGCTCGTCGAGGCGGACGACACTACCGCGATCTGCATCGGGACGTGGCCGTACCTGCACGCGCCCGTGACCATCGCCGCGCTCGACCGTGGCAAGCACGTGCTCTGCGAAGCACGCATGGCGATGAACGCCGCCGAGGCCCACGCGATGCTCGTGGCTTCGCGTCGCGCTCCGCACCTGATCGCTCAGCTCGTGCCGGCGCCCCACACGCTGTGGGTCGACGCCACGCTGCAATCGTTGATCGCCGATGGCTATCTCGGCGACGTGCTCGCCGTCGAGGTCCGGGCCACGCAGGGCAAGTTCGTCGAGCGTGATGCGCCGCTCCACTGGCGACAGGACGCGAGTCTCAGCGGCTTCAACGCCCTGAACATGGGCATCTGGTACGAGGCCATGATGCGCTGGGTCGGCCCGGCCGCCCGCGTGTCGGCGATGACGTCGGTGGCCGTCCCGAAGCGGCGCGACGCCGGCGGCGTGACGAAGCAGGTCGCGGTCCCGGATCACGTGGACATTCTGGTCGATCTCGAACGCGGCGGGATCGGTCACCTGCGATTCAGCTCGGTGACGGCGCTGGGGCCCGCCAGCGAGGTCTGGCTGTTCGGCACCGAGGGCACGCTGCGCGTCGAGGCCGATGCGCAGAAGCTCTGGGGTGGCCGGCGGGGCGACCGCGCGCTGGCCGAGATCGCCATCGCCAACGAGCGACGCGGCGGATGGCGCGTGGAGGAGGAGTTCGTCAACGCCGTCCGCGGCAAGGAGCGGGTGACGCGAACCGCGTTCGACGACGGCGTGCGCTACATGGAGTTCACCGAGGCCGTCGCGCGGAGCGCCGCCCGCGGAGAGACGATCCGGCTCCCGCTCACGCTGGCGTGAGCCGCCGCACGATTCTCTCGGCGCGACTCAGGGCCGCTTCACCCGCACGTCTTCGAGCGGCCCCGAGTACGCGAAGCTCCGGATCAGGTTGATGCCCGGCTCGTCGACGCGGGGGCCGACGCCCCAGATGAACGCCAGCTCGTAGATCGGGATGTGCGTCACCCGCTCGTGCAGGATGCCCTGGATCTGGTGGAGCAACGCCTCGCGCTTCTTCGCATCCGTCTCGCGCGCCTGACGCTGGAAGAGATCCTCGACGTCGGGCATGACCCCGGCCGTGTAGACGCCGTTCTTGCTGACGTACGCCTCGAGCCGCGTGGCCGCGTTACCGCCCGCGCCGGTGATGCCGACGATCAGGTTCTTGAGCTTTTTCTCGCGCCACGCCGTGGTCATGGCTGCCCGCTCCATCGTCCGGATCTTCGTCTTGATGCCGATGGTCTGGAGATAGGCGGCCAGCGCCTCGCCCATCGAGAAATAGGGCGGCCACGGATAGAACTCACCGGCGTCGAAGCCGTTGGGATAGCCGGCCTCGGCGAGCAGCCGCTTGGCCTTCGCGGGATCGTACGGGTCCGGCTCGAAGACGCGCGAGAACTCGAGGGCGCGGGGAATGAGGGAACCGGTCGGCTTGGAGAAGCCCAGTGTCTCGGCCTGGTTGAGCGCCTGACGGTCGATGGCGAGGCTCGCGGCTTGGCGCACGCGCCGGTCGTGCCAGGGCGATTTCGCATCCCACTGGTCGGGGAGATCCAGCCAGAAAACGCCGGTGCCTTCTTTCGGGGCGACGAGCTTGAAACCCGGTGTGCGCTGGATGTCCTCGGCCACCGGGCCGGTCAGCAGATACGCGATGTCGATCTCGCCCTTCTTGAGAGCGGCGGCACGCGTCGTCTCCTCGGGCAAGCTGCGATAGACGAGGCGTTTGATGTTGGGGACCTTGCGCCAGTAGTTCTCGTTCGCTTCCATCACCAGCTCGACACCCGGGTTGAAGCTCACGAACTTGTACGGTCCCGCCCCGATGGGCGCCTTCTTGAACCCGTCGTCGCCCACCTTCTCGACGTAGGCCTTGGGCACGATCCAGCCGGCCCCCGTGGCGGACGTCCCGTAGAACGTCATGAAGTCGGGCCACGGCTCCTTCAGATGAAAGCGCACGCGGCCGGAATCCACGATCTGGACTTCCCGCACCCGCTCTTTGAGCAGCTTCGCCCCGGCGCCCCGATACCGCTCGAACGAGAACTTCGCGTCCTCGGCCGTCACGGGCTCGCCGTTGTGGAACTTGACGCCCTTGCGGATGACGAACTCGTACGTGAGCCCGTCCTTCGATTGCGTGAACGACTCGGCCAGGCTCGGCGTGTTCGGTCCCGCCGGCATCGGCTTCACCAGCGCGTCGTGGAGCGCGTACAGCACCATGAACGGCGTGATGATCCCTTCGGTCTCGGCGGGATCGAGCCAGCGGGAGGCCAGCGTGATGTGGATGCCCCACGTCATCGAGCCTTCGGGGGCGGCCGCCGCTGGCGCGACGCTGGCGACGGGCGCAAGGCTGATGACGAAAAGGAAGAGCGCGAGAAGGCATCTCATGGCCCTCACTATAACAGGGCTGGTAAAATTTTCGTTTCTGGCTATCATCTCGTCCTCGCCAATGTCTGACGTGCTCCAGGAGGAGCTGATGGCCCGAGCGCATGAGGATGTCCGAGGCAGCGCGTTCTTCCCGTGGAGGATGGTCTTCGTCTGGGTATCGGTGGTGGCCGTGCTCGCGGTCATCGGCCCGCGCAGTGCCGCCGCCGGGCCGCTGACCGACCAGGTCCATGAATCCATCGACACCGTCCTGAAGCTGGTCTCCGACCCGGATCTGAAGAAGGACGCGCGAACCACCGAACGACGGCGGATGATCCGGCAGGTCGCCGCCGAGCTCTTCGATTTCACCGAGATTTCGCAGCGTAGCCTCGGAACGCACTGGCGGGCCCGCACGGCGGCCGAACGCGAGCAGTTCATCACCCTGTTCGGAGATCTCCTCGAGTACTCGTATGTCTCCAAGATCGAGACGTACTCCGGAGAGACGATCCGCTACCTCGGGGAGGCCGTCGACGGCCAGCAGGCGGTCGTCAAGACCCGGATCGTGACGAAGCAGGGTACCGAGATCCCGGTGGACTACCGCATGATGCAGAACGGTACCCGCTGGCTCGTCTATGACGTCAACATCGAGGGCGTCAGCCTGGTCGCCAATTACCGCTCGCAATTCAACGCGGTCATCCAGCGCTCGGGCTACCCGGATCTCGTCGCCAGGCTGAAGGCGAAGCAGGTCGAGCGACCGGGATCCTAGCGGGCGTCGCCGTAGGTTCCGGCGCGCCCGGGAATTCTTCGTCGGCCGCCGGCCTACCGTCCGAGTAGATTCGTCGCGCTCGAGACGATGGACCGAGGGCGACGACGCTGGCTATGGAGCGCGGCCTTCTTGGGCTCGCGCTCACCTGTGTCTACGCTTTGTACTCACGATCACCCAACCAGTCGGTGAGCAGAAAGCGCGTGAGCTTGCAACGGGGCGGTTCCACGGCTACGCCGACGCGGCCGGGATCGATCCGCGCATCTTCGAGGGCCCTGAGGCTGCCAGTGCCGTGAACGCCGCCTACGGATTTCGCTGGAGGTACTCCGACGGGCAAGGCGACGTGATCATCTACGTGTGGGTCGAGGAGAGCCGCTGGACCGAGGTGGCAATCGAAGGAGAGACCGAACGGCTGCGTCGGCCGCAGGCCTCGCCGCTCCCTCGCAGGTAGCGGTTACACGTATCAGGTATGGCGTTCTGCCGCTCAGGTAGAAGCAAGTCTTTCCGAATCCCGTCCGCCATCTGGACTGACGATAAGGGCAGCACCTGCCGCTCCTATGAGCAGTTCGCCTTTCGGAATCCCTCGAGATGACCGACGCGTCCTAACGACGAAGGAAGACGTCGTGCGAGTTGAGCGAGGCGATCATCCTGGGGGATTTCCCCCAGCTTGCGAAATGCCCGAGTGAAATGCCCCGCTTTTTTCGCTCCCGTCGACGCGAGACCATCCGCATCGGAGTCGTTCTTCCCTCAAGCACGTGGTCTTGCGAACGTTCTCGACGATTCCAGTAGGCCGATCGTTCCCCACGTCTGGGCATGGATGTTGCGTTAGGACCGGCCGGTCATTCGCTCAGGCGAATGACGAATAGCAAACTTACAGGAGGCGAAGCATGTATCAGGTCTCACGCGCGCTCGGGCGCGCCAGTGGCGCACTCATCGTCGTGGCCGCGCTCGCATTGGCGCCGCCCATCGCGATTCCGAGCCACGCAGCGTCATCCGCTGGTTGCGAAGGCGGCGGGTTCGTCATCGGCGGGCTGAACGACGGAAGCACGATCGGCACCGACGGTACAATCACGATCGCGGCCGACAATCTCGGCCCGGGTTTCCTGGTCGACGGCAAATACGTCGAGTTCACAGTCGTCTCGGCAATCTTCGGGGTCGAGGACTGGACGCTGACGGGCGTGCCGAACCCACTCGACATCACGAGCAACCTGCGCACCGTCGTCTTCGACAGCAAGACTCCGGATCACCGGGGCCTCGTCCTCACCAGTGACATCACGGTCGAGCGCAAGGGCACTGACATCATCCTCGTCCGTCAGGGCCCCGGCCTGACCATGACGATCCAGGCCAAGGACTGCGCCAACGGCGGAATTTTTCAGATGGAGGTCGAGCGGAACGACGCGACGGCCACCCGGTTCACCCACATCCTGGGCGATGGCGTCTTCTACTTCGACAACCCGAACTTCCGGGCCCGCGAGGGCGACGTCGTACCGTTCAAGGACACCACCGTCACCGTGGCTCCGCGCATCAACTTCGCGAACGATTCATCGGCGGAGTTCGTGGGCCGGGATAGTCCGCAGGTCGCTACCCGTGTCCAGGAGCCGGGGTGTGTAAACCTCATCGCCACGCGGACGGGCGGCACCGCGACGGTGCGTCACTGCGGCGCCGTCTCGCGCTGGGACGTCGCAAGCGGTGGCCGCATGGGCCAGGTGATGGGCGAGGACGCGGTTGAAGTCGCGCCTCCGGCCACGACCTGCACGCAGCACTGCCAGGCGCGGGACCGCGTGAGGGGCGAGGCAGTCGTGCTCGGTTTCCCGTTCCCCGTGCCGCAGGAGAGCCGGCTCCAGCCCCCGTTCCCGGCTCCATGACCCGACGACCACCACCTTAGCCCGATTCCCGCAGTTCGTAACGAGACGGCGCGGCTCCGCGGTCGCGCCGTTTCCGTTACGTCCTGCGAAAGTCCGAACTACCTTCCGACTTTCTGGAGGTACTCCGGCCCGACGAGGATCTCGCGCGGCTTGGCGCCCTGGCCGGGGCCAATGATCCGGTCCTGCTCCATCATGTCGATGAAGCGCGCGGCCTTCGGATAGCCCAGGCCCATGCGGCGCTGGAGGAACGAGATGGACCCCGCCCGCTGGCCGATGACGAGGCGCACGCAGTCCCAGTAGAGGTCGTCACGCTCGGCGCCCTCGGCGCCCGCTCCGCCCGGGCTGTCGTCGGTCGGGAGCTGCACGGCCTCGTACACAGCGCGGCCCTGCTTGCGCAGGAACTCGCAGATGGCCTTGACCTCCTCGTCGGCCACCCAGGCCCCGTGCACGCGCATCAGCTTGTTGGCTCCCGGCGGGACGAAGATCATGTCGCCGCGGCCGAGGAGCTGCTCGGCGCCGTTGGCGTCGAGCACGGTGCGCGAATCCACCTTGGACGCCATCTGGAAGGCGATCCGCGTAGGGAAATTCGCCTTGATGAGCCCGGTGACCACGTCGACCGATGGCCGCTGGGTGGCGATGATCAGGTGAATCCCCACCGCGCGCGCGATCTGAGCGAGCCGGACGAGCGCCGTCTGAACGTCACCCGCCGAGACCAGCATCAAGTCGGCCAGCTCGTCGATGACGACCACCCAGTACGGTAGTCGCTCGCCGGCCTCCACCGCTTTGTTGTAGCCCTCGATGTTGCGCACCTGCTTGTTCTGGAG
>Ga0066710_100007186_pt1 | contig 10588 bp, 8 predicted proteins | sample GraSoiAngelo_159_FD_79666 | JGI IMG/M metagenome (GOLD analysis project Ga0066710, IMG submission 79666) | Grasslands soil microbial communities from the Angelo Coastal Reserve, California, USA - 14_1009_16_40cm | ecosystem: Environmental > Terrestrial > Soil > Grasslands | place: USA...
CGACCGGTGGCTGCTACGCTGAGCGGCGATGCTGCCCGGTGACCCGTCTGCTTCGCACATCCCACCGCTCGACGACGGCGACTGGTACCGGCCCGACGAACACCTGCAGTGGCTGACGCGCCGCACCCTCGGCGAAGCGCTGTGGCCCATCGCCGAATCCGCGCTGGCCGAGCTCGGTTCGCTGGTCCCGCAGCGCATCGAGCCGCTGGTACGTCAGGCCGATCGCAACCCGCCGGTGCTGCGTGCGTACGACGGGCGCGGCGCGCGCATCGACGAGATCGACTTCCACCCCGAGTACAAGGAACTGGAGGCGACCGTGCTGCGCTTCGGCGCCGTGGGCGCTGCGTATGCGCCTGGCTGGCGTGGGCTGCCAGAACGCGCGCCGCGACCGCTGGTGACGGCGCTGCTGTACATGGTGCTGCAGTCGGACCAGGCCATCACCGGCTGCCCGATCGGGATGATGGATGCCATGGCGGGGTGCCTCGAGCGCAACGACGCGCAGCTCGCCGCCCGCTTCGTGCCGCGGCTCAGCGACGACACCGGCAACCACATGACCGCAGCGATGTTCCTCACCGAGAAGGCCGGCGGGTCGGACGTGGGAGCAAACGAATGCGTGGCCTCGCGCGCAGACGACGGCACCTGGCGGCTGCACGGTGAGAAGTGGTTCTGCAGCTGCGCGCACTCTGACCTGATCCTCGTGCTGGCTCGCCCCGAGGGCGCGCCGCCCGGGCCGCGCGGGCTCAGCCTGTTCCTGATGCCGCGAGTCCTCGATGACGGCACGCGCAACGCCTACATCATCCACCGCCTCAAGGACAAGTTCGGGACACGAGCGATGGCATCGGCGGAGGTGGGCCTGCGCGGTGCGTTCGCGTGGCCGGTCGGCGCGCTCGACCGCGGTCTGCCCCAGATGATGGACATGGTCAACATCACGCGGGTTGGCATCGCCACGGCGACGGCAGGCGCGATGCGCCGCAACGCCTTCGAGGCACTCACGCACACGAGCCGGCGGAGCGCGTTCGGGCAGCGCCTCGACCTCCACCCTCTGATGCGCGACCAGCTCGTCGAGCTGGTCGTCGACTCCGTGGCCGGCCTGACGGCGGCGATGGGCGTCGCCGAGCTCCTCGACCGCGCCGATGGCGCCGTTTCCGGCGACTCGGCCGGCGCGCTCCGCCTGCTCACCCCGCTCTTCAAGATGCACGGCACAGAGCGCGCACGCGTCTCCGCCACCGAGGCGATGGAGGTGCGTGGCGGCAACGGCTTCATCGAGGACTGGCCGGAGCCGCGCCTGCTCCGCGACGTGTACGTGCACGCCATCTGGGAGGGCGCCGGCAACGTGATCGCCCTCGACGTGCTCCGCGCCATCGAACACGGTGCGCTGGCGGGGTACCTCGCCGACAGCGAACGGCACATCGAGGCCATCGGCGGCGGGCCGGCGGCGCCGCTGGCGCCTGCCCTTCTCGACGCATTGCGTCGTGTCGAACGCGACACGGCCGCGATGGCAGGCGCCGGCGCCGAGCAGCGTCAGCTGCCGCTGCGGCGGCTGGCCAGGCGCATGGCGGGGGTCGCCATAGCCGGCCGCCTCGCGGAGCAGGGCAACGAGTTCGCCGCCGCGACGGGCAGCGGCAGGTTGGCCTGGCTGGCGGCGCGGTACGCGGCACGCCTCGGCGGGGAGCCGCTGGTGGCCCGCCTCGCTGACGACGCGGCGTGGCTGCCCCACGCCGACGCGATGCTGCACGGCGGCCACGTGCCGGTTGACCTGGCCGGCAGCGCCGCCGAGACCGTGGCCAGCGAGCTTCGCTCTCCCGCAGCCGTGGCCGGCTGAGCCGGTGCGCTTCAGCGACTTCTCGTTCGGCACGGTGACCATCGACGGCGTGCGCTACGAGCACGACGTCGTCGTCGACCGCGGCGCGGTCCGCAAGCGCAGCAAGAAGCCGTCGAAGGAATTCCAGGACCGCTACGGACACACGCCGCTGTCAGCACGCGAAGCGATCCCCTGGCGATGCCGCACGCTGGTGGTCGGCACCGGTGCGGCCGGCTCGCTGCCGGTCATGGACGAGGTGGTCCGCGAGGCGGCCAGGCGCAGCGTCGAGCTGGTCACCATGCCGACCGCGGAGGCCGTCGAGCTGCTCAGCCGGGAGCCCGCGGAGACCAACGCGATCCTGCACGTCACCTGCTGACGCGACCCGCGTGTTCCCGCCTGGCGCGGCTCCGACGCGCGGGCCGACGCGCCGCGCCCGTGTCGCCTCGGCATCCCACAAGCGAGTGGTAGGATCGCCCGGCATTGGCCGGTCATCGGCCCGGTCCAGGGAGGAGACGCATGGAAGGCATCGGACGAACGCACCGGATGCTGCTGGCGATCGCCGCGCTGGCCGCCGTCGCCGGATTCGCGACGGCCCGCGGACCGCTGGCCCACGCTGCCGCGTCCAGCCCTGGGTTCGGCCAGCCCACCCCGAGCGGTATCGAGGGCGACGGCTTCGAGCAAGACGTGGCGCTCGACGACACCAACGCCAACAAGCACATCGTCTACTCGTCCGCCCCGGTGGGAACCACCACAGGCATCAGCAACATCTGGCGTTCTCTCGACGGCGGGCAGACGTTCAAGTTCATCCCGGCAATCATCTCGCCCAATACCGGGGGGCACAGCGTCACCTGTCCCGCGGGCGGCGGCGATTCCGAGCTGGCTGTGGACAGCGGCGGCCATCTGTATTTCGCCGACCTATACCTGGGCAACTTCAGCGTGGCTCGCAGCGACGACAAGGCGACCTCGTGGGCCCCGACACCCAGCTGCAATGCTGTGCCGACCGATGCGGTGGTCGACCGCCAGTGGTACGCGACGCAGGGCGATCCCACCAGCGGTGGCGCGCTGTTCCTCACTTACGACCGCTTCGTGCAGAGCGTCAGCTCCTGCCCCGGCAACACGCAGGTGGGTGGCAATGCGCTGGTCATCACGCGGTCGCCGGCGCTCGGTCAGGCGGGTGCCACCGCGGGCAATGTCTTCGACCCGTCGCTGGTGCTCGACTGCGATGAGGGGATCATGGGCAACGACGCCTTCTTCGACTACACCGGGGTCACGCCGGGCGGCGGCCCTGAGGTGTACGTCGTTCAGGACAACAATGCCCTGAACAAGATCGAGATGAATCGCTGCGACGTGGTCGCCCAGACGGTCACCAACCCGGTGGGACTCACCAACTGCGTGAACAATGTCGTCTCCAGCTTCCCCACCGGCATCACCGGTGGCAACTTCGCGACCATGTCCATCGACACCCAGGGCAACCTGTTCACCGTCTGGGAGCAGGCGCCACAGTCCGGCGGCAATGTCACCGGCAACACGCAGCTCTTCTTCGCCACCTCCAGCGACGAGGGCAACACGTGGTCGGTGCATCAGCTGCCCACCCCCGGCCTGAACCAGGATGTGATGGCGTGGGCGGCGTCCGGCGACCCAGGTCGCATCGACGTGGCCTTCTACGGCACGCCGGCACCCTGGGTCACCGGCGACACCAGCGGCCCGGACAGCATCAGTGGCTTCTACAGCCTGTACCTGGCGCAGACCCTCGACGGCGGCACCACCTGGACGGTGACGCTGGCCAGCGAGCACTTCATCCATCACGGCACCATGCAGACGTTGATCGGCGGCCAGAACGGGGACCGCGATGTGGGCGACTTCCTGAAGGTCGCGATCGGCCCGCAGGGTGAGGCCAACATCAGCTACTCGGACGACAACAACCTGAACCAGGGCGGCCTGGATCCGCAGGCGTTCTTCGTCCGCCAGAACGGCGGACCCGGCGTGTACGCCAACCGCGACAACGGCCTCGGCCCCGGCGTGGTCAACCTGCCGGCGGCGCCGACCGGTCCGTGCGTCAGCGACCCCAGCGGCGACGCCACCCTGGACGCCGCCAACACGGTCGGTCCCAGCAATACCAACCTCGACATCCTCTCGTACTGCATGTCGCTGGCCGACCCCACCGACTACCAGATCACCATCCACGTGACCGACCTCAGCTCTCTGGGTCCGGATGCCACCGCGGGCGGCAGCACCAACATCTGGCAGGTGCAGTGGCACGTGCCCTCGACCAGCGATCCGGTAGGTGGCGCACTGTTCATGGCGTACGCCGAGTCGGTTGCGGGCGGAGCCGTGACTTGCTGGGTGGGTCAGGCGTCGCAGCTGAACGCCGAGATCACGTATCCGGGCACCACGCAACTGCCTGCGGCGAACTGCATCGCCGATCAGTCGACGGGCACGATCAGCATCAAGGTGCCCACCGCGGACGTGACCGAGCCCAACCCCGTGAGCAGCACGCTGTACGCAGTGGCCGCATCCACGCAGACCATGACCGGCGACGCCGAGACGCCGGCGCCGCAGAACGTGCCGGGGGTCGGCTACACCGGCGGCAAGCTGCCGGCTGTGATCGATGCGGCCGCGGCTTTCGACCTGAACCCGTCCCAGGTTAACGTCCCCGAGCTGCCCTGGGCGCCGCTGGCGGTGGTCACCGGCGTGCTCGCAACGGCCGTGCTGAGCGGTCGCGTGGTGCGCAGGAGAATGCTCGCGCTGAATTCATAGGGCATTAGCGCACGCCTCGGGGCGCGTTGAAGATCGGTGGGGTGGCCAGCGGGATTCGAACCCGCGACCTCCAGGGCCACAACCTGGCACTCTAACCAGCTGAGCTATGGCCACCTCGAACCGCCGGCGGCGGTGAGGCGATTATTTCATCCAGGGCTCAGCGAACCTCCGCGAACCCGGCCGCACTGAAGTCTCCGTCAAACGCCAGCGCACCGCGGATCCTCTTGCGGCGCATGACGGCGAAGCTCGTCGCATCGACAAATGAGTACGCACTCTCGTCGTGCCGTACAAGCCAGCCCCACGCTTCGTCCTCGGTCGATTCATCGACATGCACGGAGACGAGCGTGACCAGCCGCTCGGCAGCCTGTCTGAAGTCGCGCGCAGCGCCATGCCCCGCCCGCCGCCGTAGGAACGTCCACGTCTCCCCCATGACGTGGTTCGTGGTCAGCAGCGGGCCCGGGTGCGCAGACCACAGCGAGCGCGCATCGGCGTGGTGTTGGTCGTCTCTGAATTGGAGTGCCACCCAGAAGGACGTATCGACGAACGTCATCTGTCGCTCAGTCAGCCGTATACGACCTTGTCGATGTCCCCGGGCTCTCCCGCGTAGCGGCCGATGAGCCCAGCGAGCGGGTCCTCGCGACCCTCGAGCTCAGCCCCCATGCCCTGCGCGACCAGACGGCGGATCAGAGCCGCCTTCGACATTCCGATCTTCACGGTCTCACTGGCAAGCGCGTCGTCGATGCCTTCGTCCAGGTAGATCTGCACTCGCCTCATCGTTTTGTAGTATACAGCACATAGTACAGCGTATACACCAATTGCGTGGGGGAATGTTCAACCTGCGCCGTAGACTCGCGATGGCCCTGCCCCCGTAGCTCAGTGGATAGAGCTGCCGCCTTCTAAGCGGTCGGTCCCGGGTTCGATTCCTGGCGGGGGCGCGCCGGCGAGACGATCAGCGGTCTCTACACTTGCACAAACTGTATCACCAATTCAGCTATATGTCGGCGCTATTGGCAGTTCGGCGATCAGCTCAGTTTGGCGGGCTCAGCTGTCGGTGAGTTTGGGGAATCCCGCGATGCCACCGAAGGTGTAGGTCCCTACCCAGCTCATGCACCAGGCATCTGACTGGCCGCTGCAGCTGCTGCCGGTAGGCGTGGGAGCCGGCGGGCAATTGTTGCCGATCGAGGTGGCCGGAATGCCGGCGGTGGAGCTCCTGATGTTCACCTGGAGTTGGCCACTGCTTTCGTTGTAGGTGGCAGGTACGGCGAACGGCGTCGTTGAGTTGTGGTTCACGTAGATAGTGCAACCATCCAGCGAGTCGATGAACGTGATGCCGTTCTGCGGCACCCGCAAGACCAGCGCTTCGGTGTTGGGCTCCGTAGCTTCGACGCATGAGGTGACCGCGGTTGGACAGTCGTAGGCACTGGCCGACCAATGTCCACCCGTGATAACGGTAAATGGCACCGCGAACTGATCCTTGCAGGGCGCGGGCGTCATTGCGCCCACAGGGCCGTTGTCGAACGCCGGAGGCAGCACCTGGAGGCTGTATGGCGCCGCAGCGCCACTCCGCGTATTCGGGGTCTTGATGGCTACGGTGCTGTGGCTGCACATCACCGACGGGGCGCCGCTGACGCCGGCAGGAACCACGAAGGTCGTCTGGCCCGCGGAGCCGATGGAGATGCTGTTGTTCGGGAAGAGGTGGTCCCCGGCGTCAGCCGCAGGGGACGTCGACGCGGCGTGCGCGAACAACGCGGTGAGCCCCACGGTGCCTAGCCCAGCGACAGCTGCCAAAAGCCCACTGGTTTGACCGCGTTTCACGAGATGCCTCCCTGAGCGTCGCACCGTCCGTCCCGGCCCGCTATGGTACACGTCGGCCGAGCTCGACACGGGACCAACCGCGACGCTGGTCCGGCCACACGCGAGGTGCATTCCACGCGTTCGGTGCGCCTAACAAGTCTCCGCAACTCTTTACCGTTTTCGGATAGCGGCCCGACCGCGCCGATCGGTAAGGTCCGCAGCGCTGAGGCTCCCCAGCATGGCGCGTCTTCGCGTCCATGGGTCTGCGAAACAGGGGTGCGCTGTGCCGCACGGAGGCGACCATGACCAGGTCCAATCGCGCGTGTCAACTGATCGTCGCAGGCATGCTGACCGGCGGCGTCTTCGCAGCTGTTCCCCCCGCAGTCGCGGACGCTGCGCCCGCCTGTCCCAAACTCGGCGCCACGCAGTTGACCCAGTCACAGCTGTTCACACCAACCGGTGGCCACACCGTCGAAGTCTGCACAGGCCGGGTTAGCAGCTTCGATGGCACACCCGTGCACGTGGACGTCACGCTGCCGACCACGGCGTACGTGACGCCCGGGACCACCACACCGGCGAAGTCGCCGCTCGTCGTGATGCTGAGCGGGTGGAGCAACGACGTCTGCCAGTTCGAGTCCACCTCGTTCAACGGCACGGCCGTATCCGGCTGCAAGGACTTCATCTCCTATCCCGGCTACCACTGGAACAACGCCTGGTTCGCCTCGCAGGGGTACGTCACCCTGACATACACACCGCGCGGCTGGTACGACTCGTGCGGCAGGACCAGCAGCGGCTACAGCTACACGTCGGATGCGGCGTGCAAGGGACACACGTTCAAAGACCCCGATTGCAGCACGGCCAAGAACCAGCAGAGTTGGGTCCACCTCTTCGACCGCCGCTGGGAGGTTCGCGACGCACAGTACCTGAGCGGGTTGATCGTGGATGCGGGGTTCGTCGATCCCGCGAGCCACCTGGGGGTCGATGCCTCGAGGGTCATCACCACCGGTGATTCCGGCGGCGGCGGGCCCACCTGGGACCTCGCCTTCTCCACCGACAAGGTCCTCGAGGGCTGCTCGACGTACTCCTCGCTGATCAGCGAGGTCTGGAAGTCGCCGCATGGTGTGGCGCTGCACCTCGCCGCAGCGATTCCCATGTTCACCTGGACCGACCTGGTGGACGCCCTGATGAACAATGGACGCGCCTCCGACGGATTCCACGGCGCTCCTGCGGATGGCAACCGGCTGTCGCCAATCGGCGTGGAGAAGCAGTCATACCTTTCGGCCCTGTACACCATCGGCTCGCTCTACGCGCAGTACGCAGCCACCGGCGTCGATCCTGACATCACCACCTGGTATTCCGACATCATCAAGGGCGAGCCCTACAACTCCACCACACTGGCGCCGATCCTCTCGGAGATCGGCGGGCAGATGCGATCGCCGTTTCGCATCCCGGTGCCGACCACCGCTCTCAAGCCCATCTATGCGATCCAGGGGCTGACCGACCCGCTGTTCCCCGCCAACCAGACGCTGACCGAGTTCAACCGGCTGAAGGCCGCCAACGCCGCCTACCCGGTGTGGGCGTTCCTGGGCGACCTCGGGCACTCGTATGCTCGCAACCCACTCGCGGTCTGGCAGCAGGCTCACAGCCTGAGCAACGCATGGTTGCGCGCGGTGCTCGCATCGCAGACGCCGGGGCAGATGCCGATCACCGTCGACACCGGCACCTGCGCGTCCGGCCAGACGCTCAAGACGTACGTGGCGAGCACCTTCGGCAGCATCGCCGCCTCCACCCGCTCGTTCACCAACGCGGCGGCGCACAGCACCGCGAGCAGCACCGCGACCACGGCGGAGGGTAACGAGGCCGAGGCGCGCGGCCAGTTCTGCGCTCGACCGCTGAGCGTGGACAGCAATCAGGCCATCTACAGCTTCGCTGTGCCGTCCGCCGCCACCCTCGTCGCCGCCCCCGTCGTGCACGTCACCGCGGCCGTGAACCTCACCGGCACCACTGCAGAGCTTGCCGCTCGACTCTGGGATGTCACTCCCGGAGTCCACCAGTCCTTGATCGCCCGCAGCGTCTACCGGATTCAGTCGACCGCCGGCGCGCACACGCTGTCGCTCGCGTTCGAGCTCTGGTCCAACGCGTGGCAGCTGCAGTGCTCGCACCAGCTTCGCCTCGAGCTGACACAGGACGACGCCCCGACGTGGCGGGCGGACACCGACAAGGCGTCGACGATGTCGTTGACCAACCTGTCGCTCTCGCTCCCCGTGGTCGCCGGTGCCGGGTGCCCCAAGGTGACCGGCGTCTCGCCCAGCAGCGGGTCCACGGCCGGCGGCGACACGGTGACGATCACGGGCTCGGGCTTCACCGGAACAACGGCTGTGAGCTTTGGCGCCAACCCGAGTGCCTCGTTCACCGTCGACACGGATGCGCAGATCACCGCCGTCTCGCCCGCCGGCAGCGGCACGGTGGACGTCACGGTGACCACGCCGGGAGCAACGTCGCCCACCGGGAGCGCGGACCAGTTCACGTACGTGTAGCCGCGGTTCGGCTGGGCCTGGCTGCCATCTAGGATGGCCCGGTGTCTCCAGCCGTGCACACCCGCCTGTACCTCGTGCGCCACTGCGACGTGCGCAACCCGGACGGCGTCCTGTACGGCCATCTCCCCGACTTCCCGCTGAGCGAGAAGGGGCGGCGCCAGGCGCACATCCTGGGCGAGCATTTCGCCGGAGCATCGGTGCGGCGGATATACACCAGCCCGCTGGAGCGCGCGCGCGAGACCGCCGACGTCATCGCCTCCCACCTCGACGGCGCCCCCGTGATCGAGACCGACGACCTCGTCGAGGCACGCTTCGGCCGCTACCTGCAGGGCGGGCGTCCGCGCGACGTACCCTGGCGCCGTCCACTCTGGTTCGTGCACATGGCCTGGCCGGGCCTGCTCGGCCGCGACGAGTCGATCGGCACCATGACCGCGCGAGTGCGCCGTCCGCTGCGCCGCCTGCTCGAGGACTTCCCCGGCGAGAGCGGCATCTGCATCAGTCACGGGGACCCCATCCAGGCGTTCTGGGTGGAGCACGACCGCCGCCCGCCGTTCGCGCTGCACCGCCTGCAGTGCGCCAAGGGCGGCCTGCTCGAGCTCGACTACGAGGACGGCACGCTCCGCACCATCACGTACCGGTCGCCGCGCAGCCTCGGCGAGCCCGAGGCGGCGTCACCGGCGATCGACGCCAGCCACGCTTGACTCCTCGCGCTGCGGCTCGCCGCTGACCGCCGCCGTCCAGCGCGGATCGAGCTGGATCGCCACGCCCCCGCGGCGTTTCTGCCGCCGCTCCAGCAGCGGGCGGAGGTAGAGCTTGATCAGCAGGCCGGCCATGACCAGCCCGAACGAGGCGTAGACGAGGGCCACGCCGTTGTCGCGCTTGACCATGAAGAGCGAGTACTGGTGCAGCTGCGGGAACGACACCGTGAACTGCGCCGTCTGCCCGTTCGCCCCCGGCAGCTGGAACGGCAGCGTCTGACCGAGAGCCAGCGGCAGGACGTGCGCGTCGGCGAAGTACGGCTGCATGCGGGCGGTGTCGAGCGCGTTCACGTTCTGCGGGGCGCCGCTGTTGAGGCCGAGGTCGCCCACCCACAGCTGCAGCTCGATGATCGGGTTGCGGGCCAGCACGCTGCCCGGGCCGAACAGCGTCCGAGCAGGGTCGATGCCTCCACCCTTGCTCACCGACGGGATGACCACCGCGTCCGGATACACGAGCATGGTCGCGCCGATCTGCAGGGATTGGCCGAAGCCGGGGATCGTGTAGCCGAAGTCGGGCACCTTGAGCACGCACTTGCCGACCGACTTGTTGCCCGGGAACTGAGGAGCGTCGAAGCAGTTGATGCTCCCGTCGAACACGGTCGTACCCGCGGGGTTGCGCACCACGATCCGCGGAGCCCACCCGTAGTCCTGCTGGTACACGGCCACGCCGTCGTATCCAAGGAAATCGTTGACGCGGATGTCCTTGGTGAACACGGCCTGGCCGCGGTCTGCCACCGACACGTCGCTCACGTAGTCGCTGGCCTCGCCGTTGGCCGCATAGGTGGCGCGAAAGCTGTTCAGCCGCATGGTGAATCCGCTGTGCCGGCCGTCGAACAGCAGGCCTTCCTGAACGTCGTCGTAGCCCGCGCGCGTCTCGGTGATGCTCTGTCGGTCGGTGAGGATGACATGGACGTTGTAGCCGGGCGTCTTGCCCCAAACCA
>Ga0066710_100007187_pt1 | contig 10588 bp, 10 predicted proteins | sample GraSoiAngelo_159_FD_79666 | JGI IMG/M metagenome (GOLD analysis project Ga0066710, IMG submission 79666) | Grasslands soil microbial communities from the Angelo Coastal Reserve, California, USA - 14_1009_16_40cm | ecosystem: Environmental > Terrestrial > Soil > Grasslands | place: USA...
GGCGCGGCGGGCGCCGGCCGCGTCTGGCGCCGGCCGGGGGGCCGCTGTTAGCATGCCACGCGATGCGGATCGCCAGGGAGGTGCGCCGGGGGTGGGTCGCGGGCGCCGTGGCCCTCGCCCTGGGCCTGGTCCGGGTGATGGCGGCGGCGGGCTCGCCGCTCGAGTACCTCCCGGTCCGCGACCCGGTCGAGTCCGAGCTGCGCACGCTCGACCTCCTGGGCCCCGAGCCGGGACAGCCGGCGCTGCGCCTGCCGCATCTCGGGATGCGCCCGCTGCTGCGCCTCGAGGCCGACTCGCTCCCCTTCCCCGACCGCGCGGCGGACGTCGCCCACCGCATCGCGCTGGCGCGCATCTGGCGCGTCCTGGCCCGCGACGGCGAGCCCGGCGGCCCGGACGGCGTGGTCGGGCGCACGCCCCGGATCTACCAGCGCCGCTACTCGGAGGCCGAGCGCTTCGAGGTGTCGGTCGGCCTCGAGGGCGAGGCCGACGTGGTCGCCGAGCGGCTCCGCCCCCGCTCCGACACCGGGGTGCACGCGCGCATCGCGCTCGAGACCGATCGCTGGCTCGCGTTCTCGCACCTGATCGTGGGCCACGAGGACAGCGCGCGCACCTTCGCCGATCCGACCTTCCGCGGCACCGAGATCATCACGCACACGGCGGAGACCTACTTCGCCTACTCCGCGGCGAGCCGCCACTGGGGGGTCCAGTTCGGGCGCAGCCGCTGGCATTGGGGCCCGGGCGAGGAGGGCTCGCTGCTGCTCTCGGAGACGGCGGTCCCGATCACCGGGCTCGCGTTCCACGCCCGGCTCGAGCCGCTGCACGCCGATGGCACCGCGCTCTCGGCGACCCTCGCCACCGCCGCCGGCGAGCAGCTCGCCGCGCACCGCCTGGAGTGGCAACCGGGTGACGGCCTGCGCATCGGGCTCTCGGAGGCGGCGCGCTATCGCTCCCCGTCGTGGCAGCCGCTCTACGTGCTCGGAGCCATCCCCTACATCCTGGTGCAGCGGCTCCAGGACCAGGACGAGCCCGCCGCGCAGGCCACGCACCGCAACAACATCATGGTGGGCGCCGACGCCGCCTGGCGCGTGGCGCCGGGTCTGCGCGTCTACACCGAATGGCTCGCGGACGACCTGCATTTCGGCCACGGCGCGGCCGGCCCGAATCGCTACGCCTATCAGCTGGGCGCCGAGGGGGCCAGGACGGTGCGCGGCACGCGGCTGGTCTGGGGTGCGGAGTGGACGCGCGTCAACCGCTTCGTCTACACCTCGTCGTACGGTCGCGACTTCGTGGCGCAGGGCCTGCCGCTCGGGTTCCCGTTCGCGCCCGACGCGCGCCGCATCCGCGTGCGGACCGCCTGGGACCTCTCCGCCGACTGGCAGCTGACCGGCGTCTTCGCCCGCACCGACAAGGGGGAGAACACGCTGGGCCAGCCCTACCGGCCCGTCGATCCGCCCGTCGATGCCTCGCAGCTGCAGGGCGTGGTCGAGGCGACCCAGGACCTCGAGGCCGGGGCGCGCTGGTGGCCGGCCGGCGGCGTCGACCTCGCGGCGGTCATGACCTGCCGCTGGACCGAGAACGTCGGGCACCTCCCGGGCGTCCACGCGCGCGACCTCGGCGCCCGGCTGATCTTCCGACTCGTGCGCTAGGCCCCGGCCTTCGCCGTCCGCGACCATTCGACGGTACGCCGCAGGCCCTCGGCGAACGGGACCCGCGGCCGCCAGCCGAGCACCCGCCCGGCGCGGGTGGCGTCGAGGGTGATGCGCTGGACCTCGCCCGCGCGCGCCGGCTCGTAGAGGGGCTCGCCGGCGAAGCCGATGATGCGCTTGAGCTCGGCGAAGATCTGGTTGACCGACGTGCCGACCCCGGTCCCGAGGTTGAGCATCTCGCCGCTTCCGGCCGTGAGCGCCCGCTCGTTCGCGTCCACGACGTCGCCCACGTAGAGGTAGTCGCGCACCTGCTCGCCGGTGCCGAAGATGCGCGGGCGCTTCCCCTCGAGCATCTGGCCGATGAAGATGGCGTTCACCCCCGCCTCGCCGTGCGGGTTCTGGCGCGGGCCGTACACGTTGGGGTAGCGCAGGACGGTGTAGTCGAGCCCGTGGAGCAGCTTCCAGAGGTGGAGGTAGTGCTCGAGCGCGTGCTTGCTGGCCCCGTAGGGGGACTCGGGGTTGATGGGATGCTCCTCGGTCGCGGGCAGGACCCGTCCCTCGCCGTAGAGGGCCCCGCCGGTCGAGGCGTACACGACCTTGCGCACGCCGTGGCGGGTGCACGCCTCGAGCAGGCCGATGCCGCCGAGGATGTTGATCGTGGCGTCACGCCGGGGCTCGGTCACCGAGCGGCGCACGTCGATCTGGGCCGCGTGGTGGTCCACGATCTCGGGGCGGAACTCGGCGAAGCAGCGCTCGACCGCCGCGGCGTCGGTGATGTCGGCGTGGTCGAAGCGCGCGGCGGCCGGGACGAATGTCCGGTCGCCGCTCGAGAGGTCGTCGAGGACCGCCACCTCGTGGCCGAGGGCCACGAACCGGTCCGCGACGTTCGAGCCGATGAACCCGGCCCCGCCGGTGATCAGGATGCGCACGCGGGTCCCTCCAGGCGAGGGGAGTTCAGGGACGTGCCGGGCCGGGGTGCGCGACGCGCGCGGGGCGGGCGATCTCGGCCCGCAGCTCGTCGCTCTGGATGCGGCGCATCCAGAGGAGGAAGCGCAGCCGCTCGCGCACCTGGAGGTCGCACTCGAGGACGACCGGCGGCGGCGGGATGGCTTGGGCCCCGGGCGGCGTCACGGTCGCCCCCTCGCCCGGACCGGCCGTCAGGGCCTGGTCCACGGCGTCGCGCGTGAGCGCATCGAGGCGCTCCTGCACCACGGCCTCGTCGCTGAGGGTCGGGGCCGACTCCCGGCCCCGCAGGCGGGCGTCCAGGGCTTCGAGTCTTGCTTCCGGTGTGGCCGTCAGGTCCAAGTCGCAGAGGTGGATAGCGAGGCGGTCGGCCATCTTGACCGCCCGCCGCCCGGCGCGCGCTCCCCCCGCCCACCAGCCCTCGAGGTGCCAGCCGGCCAGCGCGTCGCCGATCGCGGCGGGGGCGTCGGCATCCAGCGCCAGCACCGTGCGGGCGAAGTGCGGGCGCGCCTCCTCGAGGAGCCGGCCCAGCCCGGCCCAGTGGGTCCGCGACGCCGGCAGGCCGTGCGTGAGCATATAGAGGTTGGGCTGTCCGGTCTCCTGGACCAGGCCCAGGACCGGCAGCTCGCCGGTGAGGCACTCGATGACGCCCCAGCGCGCCTCGCCGGCGAACCGGGCGTGGAGCCTGAGGCGCGGCCCGCCATCGATGATGAGCACGCGCTGGGATCCGGCCAGGAACCGGCCGGCCAGGTCGAGCGCGCCGCGGGCCACCGCGGTGTCCGAGGGGCCGCTCACGACGTGGAGCCACGCGTCGGTGTCCTCGGGGAGGCGCGGGACCGCGAAGCTAAGGCGCTCGGACGCCGCACGCCCGCGGCGGACGTCCGGCACGGGGTCACCCGGCGTCGGGATGGCCTCCGCGGGCGATGGCTCGCTGCGGTCGTCCACGGGAGTCGGTTCGGAGCGGTTGGCGTCGTCCATGGCGCTTGGCGGTGCGGCCTCCTGCCGCGTGGTGGCGCCGGCCCAGCTGGCCGGCCCTGAGGCAGCCTATCGGGGGGTCGCGCGCACCGTCAAGCGGAGACTGACGCCGACGCCGGGGTCGCGGCCGCGACCGCGGTCCCGGGCAGGGTGAAGGCGAAGGTGCTCCCCTTACCCGGCGTGCTCTCGACCATGATCTGTCCGCCGTGCTGCTCGACGATCCCCTTGCAGATCACCAGACCCAGCCCGGTGCCGCCCGCCTTGCGGGTCGCCGACGAGTCGATCTGGGAGAACTTGCGGAACAGCCGCGGCAGGTTCGCCGCGTCGATGCCTTCGCCCTCGTCCCGCACGCCGACGCGCACGCCCCCCTGCCAGGGCTCGGCGAACACCTCGATGCGCCCGCCGGTCGGGGAGAACTTGACCGCGTTCGACAGGAGATTCGTGAGCACCTGGGCGATGCGCCCGCCGTCGAACGGCAGGTCGGGCAGGGCCGAGGCGAACACGGCTTCGACGCGCAGCCGGCGCTGCTCGAACTGGGTGCGCATGTTCTGGATCACCTGGATGAGCACCGGCTCGAGCGACTGGTGCTCGACGGTCATCGGCAGCGAGGCGGACTCGAGCTTGGAGAAGTCGAGGATCTCGTTGATCAGCACCAGCAGGCGCTCGGCGTTGGCGTGCGCGATGGTCAGCAGCTTGGCCTGCTGCTCGCCGTTGCTGAAGTAGCGGTCGTCGGACAGCAGCTCGATCGCGCCCTTGACCGAGGTCAGAGGGGTGCGGATCTCGTGCGACACCACGGCGACGAACTCGGACTTGAGGCGGTCCAGGCTCTTCATGTGCTCGTAGAGCTGCGAGTTGCGCACCGCGATGGCCGCCTGCGAGGCGAACAAGGCCAGGAAGCCCTGGTCGTCCACGCTGAAGCCGCCCGGCTTGTCGAGCACGCACAGCACGCCGATGACCTGGCTCTCGGCGACCAGCGGCACGGCGAGCGCGTTGTGGAACCCGCCGACGACCCCCGGCAGCGTCACCGACTCGCCGCCCGCGGCGGCCTGGACCTGCACCGGGAACTGGTCGAGCACGCTGCGCCCGAGGAAGCCCTGCCCGGACACGAACCGTGCGTCCTCGCGGTCCCCGCCCGCGACCGCCACCTCGTGCGCCGAGCTCAGGTGGAACTCCTCGCCCTGCTCCAGGCGCAGGTAGACCAGGGCCGCCGGGGCCCCGCCCATGCCCGCCGCCCGCGCGCTGATCGTCGCCAGCCGGGGCTTGAGCTCCAGGTCGGCGCTGATCTCCTTGCCCACCTCGTACAGGCTGGTCATCTGCCGGGTCGCCACCCGTACGCGCTCGCGCAGCAGGTGCTCGTGCTCGCGCAGGATCTCGTTCTTCTGGCGCAGCTCCTCGATCAGTTCCTGGTTGAGCACCTTGAGGCGCCGGTTCGCCACGCCGCGCTCGACGATCTGGAGCACGTCGCCCAGGTCGAACGGCTTGGTGACGTAGTCGTACGCCCCCTGGCGGAGCGCGTCGATCGCGGTCGAGGCCGAGGCGTAGCCGGTCACGACCACCACGCACACCTCGGCGTCGAGCGTCTTGGCGGCGCGCATCACCTCGAGCCCGGAGAGGCCGGGCAGGTTGAGGTCGGTGAGGATGATGTCGGGCCGGCAGGTCGGCAGCAGGCGCACCGCCGCCTCGCCGCTGGTGGCGAGCGTCAGCTGGTAGCCCTGGGCGGCGAGGAACTCCTGGAACACCTCGACCACGCTCGGCTCGTCGTCCACGACCAGGACGCGGGGCGGCGGCTCCCCGCCGGCCGCGGCGGGAGGTCCCTCCGGGCCCGGCATCCGGTCGCGAACGGGCTCGGCCATGACTCAGTGGACCGGGGCCGGCTCGATCGCCTTCACGCGCCGGCGGCCGGACTTCTTGGCGAGCGCCAGCGCCTGGTCGCCGCTGGCGACCAGCTCGATCCCCTCGACCCCGCCGCGGGGGCTCGCGGTCACGCCGATCGAGGCGCTGAGCCGCCCCACCCGCGCGAAGCGATGCTCCTCGAGCGCGTGCCGCAGCCGCTCGCCGCAGCGCCGCGCCGGATTGAGGTCGGTCTCGGGCAGCAGCACGCCGAACTGGTCGCCGCCCATGCGGGCGATGAGGTCCGACTCGCGCAGCGCCAGGCGCAGCACCAGCGCCGCCTCGGCGAGCACGGCGTCGCCGACGGCGCGGCCGTAGCGCTGGTTGAGGGCGCCGAAGTGGTCGAGATCGACGAAGGCCAGGCCCAGGGGATACCCGTGCCGGCGCGCGCGCGACATCTCGTTCTCGAGCCGGGCATGGAACGCGCGGGCGTCGGGCAGCCCGGTGAGCGGGTCGCGGCCCGGCTCGGAGCGGAGGCGCTGCAGCTCGAGGCGGGCCCCGAGAGCGGCCCCCAGGGCGCCCGCGGCGGTGCGGATCAGGCTCATCTGTCCGGGGTGGAGCGACTGGCCCGGGCGGCCGAGCAGGTCGAGCGTGCCGATGCGCTCCTCGCCGCGGCAGAGCGGCACGCTGAGGCAGCCGCGCAGGTCGCCGGGCGCGGTGCGCCAGGCGCCGCGCGCGCACCAGGGCTGGAAGGTGCCGTCCGGACCCACCACGTGGAGCGCCACGCCCTCGCAGTCGCAGGCCTCCGCGAGCCGGTCCAAGGCGCGCGCCAGCGCGCGCGGATCGGCGGCGCTCAGCAGCGCCTCGCACGCCGCCCACAACGAGCGCGAGGCCCGGCGCCTCGCCCCCGGGTCGGTCCCGTCGTCGTCGGCGCGCTGCGACCGATCGGCGGCCACGTCGCCACGGGGCCGGCTCATGCCGCCTCCCCGCGACGGCGCGGGGCCGGTGGCGCGGCGTCGGCGTGGAGCGCGGCCCGCAGCTGGCGCAGCTCGAGCGCCGCGTCGCGGATGCGCTGCGACTCGCGCAGCACCACCTCGAGCCGCTCGCGCACGCTGGTCTGCTGGCCCAGCGGGCCCATCAGGAGGATCTGGACGTGGCCGCTCACGCCGACCAGCGCGTTGTTGATCTCGTGATGGGCGGAGAGCCGGGCGGCGACGTCCTGGTCCCAGACCCGCTGCTCCTGCCACCAATCCTCGACCAGCGCGCGCAGTGCGGCCGCCGGGGCCGCCTCCCCGGCGGCCGCCCGCTCGTCGGCCCAGGCCAGCAGGCGCTCGCGCAGGCGCGCCCAGGGGGGCGCCGGCACGGGGTGCATGGCCTCCGGTGCGGACCGCATGGTCCGCTCAGTCATCCGCGTCCAGGGCGTGCTGCAGCCGCAGGCGCAGGCGGGACATCGCGCGGGTGTGGACCTGCGAGACGCGCGATTCGGAGATGCCGAGGGCCCGCCCGATCTCCTTCAAGGTCAGGTGCTCGTAGTAGTAGAGCGCCACCACCAGCCGCTCCTGCTCGGGCAGGTCGTCGAGGGTGCGCAGCAGGACGACCTTGCGCTCCTCCTCCTCCAGCCGGTCCTCGAGGTTGACGGCCATCGGGTCCGCCAGGTGGTCGGCCAGCGTGCTCGGCTCCTGGTCCTCGCCCGAGCGGTTCTCATCCAGCGACACCAGCACCGCGCCCCGCACCTGGTCCAGCAGCCGGTAGAAATCGCCCCGCGACAGGTTCATCGCCCGGGCCAGCTCCACCTCGGAGGCGGCGCGACCCAGCTTCTGGTCGAGCTTGCGGGTGACGCCGTCGAGGTTGCGGGCCTTGCGCCGCATCGAGCGCGACACCCAGTCGAGCGCGCGCAGCTGGTCGAGCACCGCGCCGCGGATGCGCCACACCGCGTAGGTCTCGAACTTGACGCCCTTGCCCGCGTCGAACTTGGCATGCGCGTCGAGCAGCCCCAGCACGCCGGCCGAGTAGAGGTCGTCGTGGTCGACGCTGCGCGGCAGCGTGGTGGCCACGCGCTCGACGACGTGGCGCACCAGCGGCGCGAACCGGCGCAGGAGATCGTCGCGCGAGTACAAGCCCTCGACCTGCACGGGCGCGGGCTTGGTGGCCACCCGCGGGACGGGCGGGGGCGGGATCCTCCGTTTGCGGGCGGCAGTGGCGACGGCGGCTCGGGGCATGGCTCCTCCTAGGCTTCGAGCTTCTCCAGCAAGGGACGCGTGGAGGGGTTGGGACCGGCAGGGGCCTCCCAGAGTCGGGCGGCGAGGGAGCGATAGGCGTGGGCAGCGGGCGAGCGGGGGAAGGCGGTGACGACCGGCTCCTGCCGGCGCACCGCACTCGGGACGGCGGCGTCGATCGGCACGTAGCCCCAGCTCTCGGGCTCGAGCTTGAGGAAGCGCCGGGCGACCAGCCGCAGCCGGTGGGCGATCTCCTCGGCCTCCTCCGGGCTGGCGGCCGCGTTCACGACCAGGGCCGGCGGCCGCTTGAGGCCGCTCTGCTGGAGCAGCTTGATCATCGCGTAGGCGTCCGAGAAGGCCGGCATCTCGGGGGTGGTCACCATCACGACCTGGTCCGCGGCCAGACAGAACGAGAGCACCTGGCGCGAGGTCCCCGAGGCGACGTCGATCAGGATCACGTCCGCGCCCGCCGCGAGCAGTCGCAAGCCGCGCAGCAGGCATTCCCGCCGGTAGTCGTCGAGCTCGGCCAGCGCCGGCACACCCGAGGCCGCCGGCAGCAGCGTCACGCCGCGCGGTCCCTCGACCATGATCTCCTCGAGCGACTTCTCCCCCGACACGACGTGCTGCAGGTCGTAGCGCGGGTTGAGGCCGAGCAGCAGGTCGAGGTTGGCCTGGGCGAGGTCGGCATCCAGCAGCAGGACCCGGGCGCCCAGCTCGCCCAGCGCCACGGCCAGATTCGCGGCGAGGTTGCTCTTGCCCACCCCGCCCTTGCCGCTGGCGATGGCCAGCGTGCGGACGTGGGGGCGGGTCCAGCGCGACGGATGGTCGGCGGCCGCCTCCGCGGTGGGGCGGGCACGGCGGCGCACCAGGCGCAGGGCGCGCCGCCGGGACGGCGCCCCAGCGCCGGACTGAGAGGCGCTCAGCGAACGGGATCGACGGGCCACGGGAACTCCTGGTGTCCGGCGACCGGCCCGGAACGCGAGGGAAGGGCGAACATCGCGGCGAGGAAACTCCAGTAGCGCGTCTCGTGGTGGCAGCGCGCGAGCGGCCGCTCGAGGCCCAGCCGCTCGAGGCGGCGGCGCTCCTCGCGGAGCGAGCGCACGGCGGCGGCGATCGCATCCTGGCGGGCGGCGAGCGAATCGGGCATCGGGCGGGCGCAGTCGGAAGCACGGGTCATCGGCACGCTCACGGTCAGGCCGCCTTGCGCGCGCGGGCGGCACCCGTCGCGAGCCGGGCGCGGTCGCGCGGCGCGGCGCCTCCGAGCGAACGGCGCAGCTCGGCCAGCAGCGCGTCGTAGGTGCGCTCGACCTGCCGCACCGACAGGTTGAGCGCGTCGGCGACCTCGACCGGGAGCAGCCGCTCGTAGAGCAGCAACGCCAGCACCAGGCGCTCGCGGGCGCCGCGGCGCGCGAGGGCCGCGGCGACGCGCTCGCGTCCGCCGGCGGTGGCGGTCGGGCGCGGGGTGCGGCGCGTGGCCGGGCGACGGCGCGTGATCGCCGGGTTCGCGTTCATCACGCCGCCTTCCGGTCCCGGGTCGCGCGCGGGGCGGCCGCCATCGCCAGCGCACGGCGGACCGACCGGCGCAGGACGTCCATCGGGAACGGCTTGGGGAAGCAGTCGGCGACCCCGGCACCCGCCAGGTCGCGCATCGCGTCCGCGGTGCCGTCGGCGGTCAGGATGATCACCGGCTGGGCGTGGCGTCCGCGGCGGAGCTTGCGGGCCAGGTCGAGGCCGCTCATCCCGGGCAGGCGCAGGTCGGAGATGACCAGGTCGCTGTGCCCGGTCTTGAGCCACACCCAAGCGTCCTCGGCGCTACGGAAGGTGTCGATGGTGAAGCCGTCGTCGGTGAGGCCTTCCGCCAGCGCCCACGAGGTGGCCGGCTCGTCTTCCACGATAAGGATGTGAGGCATGTGGCGGGCACCCCCGGAAGGTCAGTCTGCGGGGGGCCAAAGTGCACTGCCTGTGCCAGTCGGGGAGGCGCGGCGTGGTGCGGGCTCGCGCGGTGGCGCCCGACCCGCCACGGGGCGGGCCGCGAGCCTGGGCGGGGTCAGGCATGTCGCATCGCGGGTGCGATTTAGGGGCCATCCGCCGAGGAGGGCGCGACCGGGCCCCAGCAGGTGGGGCGGGCGGCGCGGGGTGGGCGGCCGTGCGGACGCACGCCGCCGTTATGCATTTCGCCCGCCCAACCTCATTCCGCCCGGGACCGCACCATGAACGGTTCCTGGTCGGTCTTGGGCCTAAGGCGACTCAGTCCTCGGCGGCGGCCTCCGGGGTGCTCTCCGCTTCGTCCATGCGCAACTCCTTGAGCTTGGTGCGCAGGGTCTGCCGCGAGATGCCGAGCTGCTGGGCGGCCCGGGTCTTGTTCCCGTCGCAGACGGTCAGCGCGTGGGCGATCGCCATCTGCTCCACCTCGAGCAGCGGCCGCACCACGCCCGCCGGGAACGGATCGCCGGTCGGTCCCAAGGCGGCGCCACTCCCCGCCCCGGGGCCCGCCGCCCCGCCCAGCTCCGGCGGCAGATGCTGCGGCAGGATCTCGTCGTCCGCCTCGAGCAGCAGCACGCGCTCGATCACGTTGCGGAGCTCGCGCACGTTCCCGGGCCAGGCGTAGCCGGTCAGAGCGCGCAGCGCCTCGGGGTGGAGCCGCGCCTGGGGCCGGCCCATCTCGCCGCAGAAGCGGGCGATGAAGTGCTCGGCCAGCGTCGCGACGTCGTCGCGCCGCTCGCGCAGCGGCGGCATCATGATCGGCACGACGTTGAGCCGGAAGTAGAGGTCCTCGCGGAACCGCCCGTCGGCGACCTGGCGCTTGAGGTCGCGGTGCGTGGCGGCGATGATGCGCACGTCCACCCAGATGTCGGCGTGGCCGCCGACGCGGCGGAAGCCGCGGGTCTCGAGCACGCGCAGCAGCTTGGACTGGAGCGGCGGCGGCATCTCCCCGATCTCGTCCAGGAACAGCGTCCC
>Ga0066710_100007188_pt1 | contig 10587 bp, 7 predicted proteins | sample GraSoiAngelo_159_FD_79666 | JGI IMG/M metagenome (GOLD analysis project Ga0066710, IMG submission 79666) | Grasslands soil microbial communities from the Angelo Coastal Reserve, California, USA - 14_1009_16_40cm | ecosystem: Environmental > Terrestrial > Soil > Grasslands | place: USA...
ACGACCCGCCGAGACATCCCGGGCCAGGGCAAGGCGCGACGACGAAGATGTATCCAGGAGATACCTCGAGGAGGAGCAACGCCGCCATGGCCCGGGAGGGCCGGCGCGGCGTTAACATGACTTACGTGACGGGACACTAGGGTGCCGGCCGGCGAGGATCTGCTCCAGCGCCTCCCAGTCGGTCTTGGACCGGTGGCGGGGGTCGCGCGGGATCTCGAGCAGGTGCAGCTCGTCCACGGGCATCGGCGCCAGTGCTCCACGCAGCGCCGGCTCCAGCGCCGCGCGTTCGCCGCCGGCCTCGACGCACAGCACCGCGCGCTGCCCGGGCTCCGGATCCCCGGCGCCGAAGTACGCCGCGTGGCGCACGCCGTCGACCGCGAGCGCGCGCAGCTCCGCGGGCTGCCCCCACCAGGTCCGATCGCTCGGCCGCACCCGCCGGCGCACGCGGCCCATGAGCCACAGCCGGCCGGAACGGTCGCGGCGCGCGGCATCCCCGGTGCGATGCCACACCGCGGCTCCGTCCCGGATCTTGTTCGCGCGATCGGCGTCGGGATCGGAGAAGTAGGCCTCGAGCACGTGAGCGCCGCGCACCACCACCTCCCCGACCGCGTCGCGATCGACCTCCCACGCGCTCCACCCCGCGGCGTCGAGCGCGATCGGGCCGTCGTGCGGCCGCACGAGCTTGACCTCGATCGCGGGCACCGGGTTCCCGACGCACACGCCCTCCTCGCCTTCCGCCGCCATCGCCTCGAGCATGGCCCGCACCTCGATGCCGGCGATCGGCTCCGCCTCGGTGCTGCCGTAGACGACGTGCGCTTCGCCCTCCACGGTGGCCGCGAGCAGCCGCGCCAGCGCAGGCAGCACCGGTGCGCCGCCGGTGAACAGCGCCCGCAGCGGCAACCGGCGGCCGCGCTCCTCGCACCAGGTCGCCAGGCGCCCGTAGAACGCGGGTGAGCCGCTGGAGGTCGTGACGCGCTCGCGCTCGATCTGCGCCACGACGCGGGCCGGGTCCACGTCGGCGGGCCTTCGGGGATCCATGTCCGGCAGCACGCTCGTGACGCCGGCGGCGAGGTTGTTGAGCACGAACACCGGCAAGGTGGGCAAGTCGATGTCCTCCTCGCGCGGCGCCAAGTGCTGCTGCAGCGCCAGGTGCTGGGCCCACAGCAGGCCGTGCGTCCGCGCCGCCGCTTTGGGGGTACCGCTGCTGCCGGTGGTGAACGTCACGAGCGCCGCGTCGGTTTCGAGCACGCGCGCGCACCCCGAGTCCGGAGGCCAGTCGCCGCCGGCGCTGGGCGCCGACCCTCCCATGGGCCCCGGTGCGGTGGTCGCGCGCGCCGTGCGGGAGCCGCGCGCTTGATCCCGGGCGAAGCGCTCGGCGGGAACGATGCCGCCCAGCACGATCGGCACCGGAATCGCGCGCAGCGCCGGTGTCGCGAGCCGCAGCACGTGGGCGCGCACGGTGCCGACGAACGCACGGGGCTTCACGGCGCGCACCGCGGCATCCAGGCGGGCGCGGCCGGCCCAGGCGTCGACGAACACCGCGCAGGCGCCGACACGAAGGATCGCGATCAGGACCACGTAGAGATCGAGCGACATCGGGACGAACACGAGCACGCGATCGCCCGCGCGCACGCCCCGCGCCCGGAGCCCCGCCGCAACCCCGGCGACCGCGGCGTCCAGCTCCGCGTAGGTGCGGCGCCGCACGCGCCGGCCGCGACACTCGACGATCGCGAGCCGCCCGGGATGGAACGCCGCCCGCTCCGCGAGCCGCGCCGCCAGGTTCGGATTCGGGACCGCGGCCGCGGCGCTCACCGGGCCGCTCCCGGCGTCCATTGATACAGCGCGTAGCGCCGGAACACGCGCCCGCCGCCGCGCGCCGACATGCGCATGGAGGCGTTCGAGACCTGCATCAGCGCGTGCACCAGCTCGCGAAACCCGCGCCGGCGGCCACTCCACCGCAAGCGGTCGAGCATGTGGTTCGCGAGCCCCCGGCCGCGCGCCCGCGGCAGCACGGCGACCGTCTTGGACACGAGCCGCGCGGTTCCGCTCGCGGCCGTCGCGGGCGGGTCCGCGAACGCGAACAGGTAGCCGCACGGGGCCTCGTCGCGGTCGAGCGCGATCAGCACGAACTCGGGATCGATGCGCCCGCGCAGCGGCTCGTACATCGCCCGGAACGCTTCGGCCCCGATCGGGGCGTAATAGAGGTTCTCGGCGAACGCCTCGAGGCTCAGCGCGAACAAGCGCTCGAGCTCGGCGTCGAAGTGATCGACATCGAACGGCCGCAGCGAAAAACCCGCCGCCGCCACGCGCTCCGCCAGCGCCTTCACGTCCGGCGGCTCGTGAGCGAGGTCGTCGAGCCGGCTCTCGTAGCGCGCCACGACCTCGAACCCGGCGGCGTGGAAGTGCCGCGGATACTCCGGGGGGTTGCGCGGCTCGCCCGGGAACGGCGGCGGCCCGGGCTCGACGTCGCCGGGCTCGGTGTCGACCACGAGCCGGTATCGCGCCCACGTGCTGCCGTTCATCGGCCCCAGCACGCGCTCAGCGCCCTGCGCGGCCAGCCGGCGCGCGGCCTCGCGCAAGAGTGCGGCACCAGGCTCCGGATCGCGCGCCTCGTAGTGACCGACCCACCCCGAGCAGCCGGGCGCCCCGCGCAGGTCCGCCCGGATCCCGAGCGTGCATCGAGCCCGGGGCCGATCGTCCTCCAACGCGATCAGGCACGTGGTTCCGGGTGCCACCGGCTCCGGTGCCGCATCTGCGCCGCCGAGGACGGTGAACGCCTCCGGCAGCCGGTGGTCGGCCACGAACGCCTCGAAGCCGACGCGGGTCATGGGCGGGGCTGCACCTGCAGGTGCACGAACGTGAACACGAGCGCCGCGGCCGCCACGGCCAGCGCCTGCAGCCTCAGGTCGGCGGACTCCGTGCGCCGGCGCAGCCGGCGGCGCGCGAGCAGGTAGACCGGCACCGCGGTGGCGCACATCGCCGCCGTGATCGCGAGCGCTCGAACATCGGCCGCACGCCCGAGCGCTGCGAGGCCGAGCGGCGCCACCAGCGCCCAGCCGGCGCCGGCTGCGGCCGCGATGGTCGCCGCGCGCGACCACGCGGCGCGCGCGAGCCGCAGGAACTGGTAGGCCACGATCGCGGCCGGGGCGGCGAGCGCGCCGACATACGGCACCATGAACGGATGCCCGACCGAGAGCCGGTGCCGGCCCGGCAACAGCGTGGCGAACGTGTTGTCGAGGAAGATCAGCACCACGCCCACGATGCTCACCCAGAACACGGCCTGCACCTGGTGGCGGCCGCCGCGGCGCCCGGAACGCGCATCCAGCGTCACGAAGCCCGCGAGCGCGAGCGCCGGCGCCACGCTCCACGCCGGCCCTCCCAGGCTGAACGCGGCGTAGATCGCGAGATGCGCCGCAATCGCCGCGGCCCACGACAGCACCCGCGTGCGCCATGCCAGGACGAGCGCGACCAGGAGCATCGCGAGCTCGGCCGCGAGCTCGAGCGCGATGCTCTCGGCGGGCCTGGGCGTCAGCTTCACGAGCAGGTAGTAGGTGGCGATTGGAACCACCAGGTTGTCATTGCCGTGCAGGCTGATCGCCTCGAACGACGTGACAATCAGCGCGAGCTGCAACGCGATCAGCACGCTGGCATCGCGGGCGACGCCGGTGAGGAGCAGGAGCGCGAGATGAACGCCTAGGAACGTGGCGACGAAGAACGCCGCCGAGCCTTCCACGCTCTTCCGGTCGCTCGCCGCGAAGAACGCGAGCCGGCCGTAGGCGCGCCCGAGCAGCGCGGCGGCGGTGTCGGAGACCACGAGCGACGACAGCGCGATCAGCCAGAACACGGGCTGGTGCCGCGCGATCACGAACAGCAGGTAGACGCCAACCGGATACCACAGCTCACCCGTGGATCGCCGCTCCACGGCGGTGACGCTGGCGAGCAGCCCGGCGCGGCGCGCCACGACGAACGTGGCGAGCATCAAGGCCCCGAGCCCAAGCACGGTCCAGTGCGTGGAGAACGCCCACGGAAACACAGCGGCCACGACGCCGCCCCCGAAGTGGACGAACTTACGCGTCCATTCGACCGGCGGCTTGAGCCGGCGCTGCAGCAGCTCCGCGACGGCGAGGATCGCGAAGAACGCGAGCCCGACCACCGCCATGCGCGCGAGCTCGCCGGCGAGCGTCCCCCACGCGGGCAGCAGCGCGTGGAACGGAGTCATGGCCCGAGCGCCTCGTCGACGTGCAGTCGCGCGTAGAACCAGGCGCGATCGCGCGCATGCAGGGCGGCGGCCAGATCCTCAAGCGGGCGCGCGCGACCGGCGAGCGCCGGGGGCCGGGCGCGCGGCGCCAGCATGTTCCAGTACACGAGGCGGGCGCCGGGGCGGGCGCGATCGAGCAGCGCCGCATAGCACGCTTCATGCTCGGCCGGGCTCATGTACTCGAAGATGTCCGACAGGTTCATGCCGTCGTAGCGTCCCGGGGTTGCGTGCGCCGCGCCTTCCACGAGGCGCACGCGGTCGAGGCGCGCGCGGATCGCGGCGCGATGCTCCGCGCGCGCGTAGCGCGGCAGCGCGCCGGCACGGAAGTTCCCGGTGAGGATGTACGCCAGGTAGGGATTGCTCGCGGCCGGGATCGCGGTCAGCGCGTGACGCGTGCGCTCCAGGATGCGGGCGGCGACCGGCCCGTCGACGTGCGCGAAGAACTCCGGGTCGCGTCCGAGACGCCCCAGGACGAAGCGGCTGAAGAACACGCGGAACAGCCCGCGCCACGGCCGTGTGTCCCAGCGCTCGCGGTAGAAGCGCTCCTGCTCCTCGCGGCTGCACGAACGGCTCAGCGCCGCGACCGTGGCCGGGCGGTGGACGAGCGGCAGCACATAGCGCCGGAACCGATGAAAATAGCGCTCGAACTTGCCGGCGTGGATCGGGCCCCGCTCGAGCGCGCCGGCGTGGGCGTCCCAGAACCCCGCCGCCCCCGGCGACAGCGCGCCGCGCAGCCGCGCGTAGCACCGGCGCCGGTAGCTCGCGAGCGCGCGGCGGTCCCGGCGCCCGCCGGCATCACCGGCCGCCCCTCCGTCCTCCGCCGCGGCACCGGCGGGAAACCCGAGGAACTCGAGCAGCTCGTCGTCGGCCAGCATCCGGAACGCCGCGATGCGGAGCTCGACGCACGCGAGCTGGGCCCGGCTCAGATCGACCGCCACGACCTCCGCGGGGTCGAGCGTCAGCAACGCCAGCACGTTGTCCCCCGCCGAAGCGATCGACAGCAGCCGGCCGCCGCGCGCCACCGGCTCAAGCGCCTCGCACAGGACATCGGCGTCCTCCCACACGCTCGCGTAGCGGATGAAGTCGAACGCGGCGCGCGCCTCGATCGCGGGTGCCGCGGGCCGCGGCGCGCTCACGACTCGCCCCGCTCGAGGCGGGTCACCCGGCCGCTCGCGCCATCCATCTCGACCAGCTCGCCGTCCACGAGCCCGTCGAGCAGGCCCTTGATCCCGACGACGCACGGGAGCCCCATCTCGCGCGCCACGATCGCCGAATGGCTGAGCAGGCTGCCGCGCTGGACCAGGAGTCCGCGCACCGCGGGGAACAGCAGCGTCCAGCCCGGATCGGTGCGCTCCGCCACCAGGATGCGGCCGGTCACGTCGCGCGCCTCGCGCGCGTCGCGCACGACGCGCACCCGCTCGCGCACGACGCCGGGACAGCAGGCGGTCCCTTGGAGCCGCTCCCCCGGGACCGGGGCGGCGAGCATGACGGCGGCACCGGGGTCGGCGGACTCGGCGCCGAACACGATCGGGGGCGTGCCGCGCGTCTCGAACCGTTCGGGCGGCGCGGGCCCGCGCTCCCAGGCCTGGAACATGGCCCGGCGCTCGGCCACGCGGGCGCGGGCCAGCTCAGGTAGCAGCTCGCCGCTTGCGGCCTCGAACACGTCGCCCACCGTGAGCCACACCACGTCGCGCGGATCGTCCAGCAGGCCTCGCTCCGTGAACCGCATCCCGAGCGCGAGGAACAGCCGGCGGACGACGCCGAACACCCGCGTGCGCTCGAACCTCAGATTCTCGCGGTCGCGGACCCGGGCGCGCGCTCCCCGCAGCACCCGGACGAACACCGCGCGGCGCACGGCGTCGAGACCGGCGCGGACGCGGGCCTCGGCGTCGCGCCGGATCGCCGCCTCGCGCGCCGCCTGGGCGCCGGCATCGACCGTGCCGCGCTCCGCGTAGGAGCGGATCATGTGCACCAGGAACGCCGGGTTCTCGCGCAGCGACAGCGTCTCGAGCTTGAGCTCCTCCAGGCAGCGGTCCCCGAACCGCTCGACGTAGCGCCGGAACGCCGCGTGAAACCCGGCGCACGCGGGGTCCGCCGCGAGCCGCGCCAGCAGCGCCTGCGGTTCGGACTCCGCCGCGAATCCCGCCGCCACCGCCGGGGTCTCCCGCGCCAGCCGGGCCAGCGCCATCACCTGGCACGCAGGCGCCGTGGAGATGATCTCGCCCTCGCCGCACAGGAGGTCGTTCGCGAGCGTCGGCGCGGCGTCCGGCAGCCAGCGCTCGATCATCCGGCACAGCACGCCGAAGTCGATCATCGCGAAGAAGTCGTTGACGAGCGGCGTGCGCCAGTGACGCAGCAGCTCGTCCTCGAGCCGCCGGTAGGTCGCGACCAGCTCGGCCTCGGACTTGCCCGCGAGGTCGGCGGCGCCTGCCAGCGCGGCGTCGACGCGGGCATGGAACTTGGGCACCTCGCGGTCCAGTCGTCGCGACTCGCGCAGCATGCGGCCGGCCACGCGCACGAGCGCCGCCAGGTCCCGGATCCGCCCGCCCGTGCCGGGGGGAGCGGGCGGATCCTCCAGCGCTTCGCGCACGCCCATCATGCGCTCCATGAACCCGCGGTTGAACCTGAACCCCGGCAACAGCGCGAGCGTGCGATACCAGTGGAGCAGGTTGTAATACACGCGCCCGCGCACGAGCCCCAGCATGTTCACGAACACGGCTCGCTGGGACTCGATCCGCGCATCGGGCACCCCCATCACGCGACAGAACTGGCGGTAGACATCCTCGTAGACGCCGCGCGCGAAGCTGAACGTGAGCGGCGTGGTGACGCCGCTGTAGCTCTCGACGATGTTGCTGTTGTCCCACACGCGGCGGGCGCCGGTCGCGGCGGCGCGCTCGGTTGCCGCCGGCGCAAGAGCCGCCCCCGGCGCCGGCGGCGTGCGACGCCCGAGCGGCGTGATCGGCCGGGTCTGGAGGATCACGAGCTCGGAGGATCCGCCCGCGCCCGCGAGCGCCCACTCCACGTCCTGGGGCGTGCCCTCGGCGGCCGCGATCGCGCGAGCGCTGGCGGCGACGCGGAGCGCGTCGGCGTCCGCGAGCACGGGGCGGTCGCGCTCGGGCTCGGGCACCGGCGACAGGGCGGTGCCTCCGCCTGGCAGCGCCCGCACCGCGCGATCCTTGTGCGCGATCTCCGCCGTCACGAGGCCGGCCTCGCTCACGCGATACGTGTCGGCATCGAGCTCGCCGCTGACGAGCCCTTCCGAGAGCCCCGGCACGGCGCTCACCACGGCCACGTCCCGAGCGCCCGCCACCGGGTCCACGGAGAACGCCACTCCCGAGGCGAGCGGCTCCACGAGCTCCTGGATCACGACGGCCATGCGCGAAGCGCTCGGCTCGCGCGCCCCCGCCTCCGCGTCGAGGGCCGCCCCGGCGCCGGCGGCGCGCGCCTGGGCGTACGCGGCCGCGTGCGGGTTGAACGCCGATGCCCACACCCGGCGGATCGCGTCCCACAGGGGAACGCAGTCCGACGCCTCGACCCCGAGCACGGTATCGAACTGGCCGGCGAACGACGCGGCCCCGGAGTCCTCTGCGACGGCCGAGGAGCGCACGGCCACCCGCGCGCCGAGAAGCCCCGCTGTCGCGAGCGCCTCCAGCACCGCCGAGCGCAGCGCGGCGGGAACCGCGAGCTCGCGGACCGCCGCCCGCGCGCCGGCGGCGGAGCGGCCGGCGACCGCGGGAACGACGATGCAGTCGAACGCCTGGGCGGGAATCACGATGAACCGCGGCACCCGGAACCGGAGCTCGCGCGCGAGCCCGGCGAGCCGCACGAGGTTCTTGCCCTTGCCCCCCACGGTCGCGGCATCCGGGCTGTCCCCCGCGGCCGGCACGTAGGCAAGGCTGCGCTCGGCACTCATGACGCCCGCGTCCGCGTGAGGTAGGGCAGCGCTCCCAGCGTGAGGTAGGTGACGAGCGGCCACAGTCGACTCGCCGTCTCCACGGCGCGGGCCGCGCGCGGCTCCGGCCGCGCGAGGAACCATGCCGCCGGCGCGAGGCACGCCGCGGCGGCCACGCCGAGCGGGATCGCGAGCATGCCGCCGCCGACGTGGCGCAGCGCCGCCCACGCCACGGCCGCCGATCCGCACAGCAACGCGATCCACACCACCGGCGCCGTGCGCAGGCCCCAGGCCTGCGTGTAGGTGTCCACGCCGATGCGCTCGTCGGCGGGCGAGCGCAGCTTGCGTCCGATCTCGATCACGGTGCCGTTGAGGAACGTGACAGCCAGGAACAGGACGAGCCCGGGAGGCGCAGCGCGACGTTCCGCCAGCCAGTCGAGCCCGGTCGTGTAGCCGTCGATCAGGGGCATGATCGCCATGTGCGTGAGCAGGTAGGCGGCCGGGTGGTCGCGCAGCCAGTCGCGGACAAAGAACTCGCGCGTCATGAGCGCGGCCCACGCCGCGACCAGCGCCATGGGTACCAGCAGCACCGGCTCGAGCAGCGCGTTGAGCGCGATCACGACCGCGAGCGCCGCGGCACCGGCCGCGCGCAGCTCGCGCAGGCTCACGAGTCCGCGCGGCACCGGCAGCTCCGGTCGCGCGCGGCGATCGACGTCCTGGTCCTTGTGCTCGTCCAGCACGCGCAGCAGGAAGAAGAACGTGAGGGCGGTGAGCGCCCCTACCGCGAATCGCCCGGCGGGAATGAAGCCGGGTTCACCGCGCGCCACGCGCGAGTACGCTGCCGACGAGAACGTGAACGCCGCGATCAGCGGCACGAACCCGGCGAGCGGGAACCGCTCCTTTTGGTAGCGCCAGAGCCGGGAGGCAAGGGACCCGTTCGCGGGCGGGGACGGCACGGCGCGGACTTCGTGTCAGGCCGTTCCCGGTCGGCCGAGCTGGCGGTGGGCACGGGCGAAATGGCCCGCGCACATGGCGCCGGAGATCGAGATCTCGCCCGCCAGCACGGTGGCGGCGCAGACCTCGGCGAACTTCGTGGCGTGGCCGTCTCCCTCGCAGCCCAGGATGCGCAGGCACTCGAGCGCGGTGGGAAGGCGCGTGCCGCCGCCGACGGTGCCGACGATCAGGTTCGGGAGGTCGACGCCACAGTAGAGATCCCCGGACGGAGTGAGTTCGATGCGAGTAATGCCGACGGTGGCCTCGCTCACGCACGCCACGTCCTGGCCGCACGCGAGGAACATCGCCGCCAGGCCGTTCGCGATGTGGCCGCTCACCCCGATCGAGCCGCTCTGAACGCCGCCGATGAAGCTGAGGCGCCAGTACTCGCACATGAGCTCGGGCGTGGTGTGCAGCGCGCGCTCGACGAGCTGGCGCGGCAGTGTCACCTCGGCGATCACCTTGCGCCCGCGCGTGCTCTGGAAGCTCAGCACCGTCGCCTTCTTGTCGCCCGAGAGGTTGGATTCCACGAACCAGTGCCGCGGCGGGACGGGAGTGCGAGCGATCAGGTCGTGACACACCGCATCGGTGCAGGTCGTCACCATGTTCTGCCCGGCGGCATCCCCGGTGCGGTAGACGAACACGAGGTACACGGTACGGGTCTCGAGATGGACCTGCAGGTCGGCCAGCGTCGCGTGCCGGGAGCACGTCGCGGCCACGGCGATGAACCGCTCGAACTCGCCCGCCGCCCACGCCGCGAACAGCCCCGCCTGCGCCACGGAGTCGAACACGAACGCGGGGGCACGCTGCACTTGCTCCACGGTGGTGAGGCACGACACGCCGCCTGCCCGCGTCACGACGCGCGCTCCACGGTGGTAGCTCGAGACCAGGGCGCCCTCGGAGGTCGCAAGCGGAACGTAGAAATCGCCGTTCGCGTGGAGCCCGTTGATGCGCAGCGGCCCGATCAGTCCGGTCGGGATCTGCGTCATCCCGATGTACTGCTCGATGTTGCCCCGCAGCGTCTGGGGGTCGACCGGAGGCGAGTCTCCGGTCAGCTGCTGCAGCTCGACGCCGCGCGCTCTAAGGAACGCGACCCGCCGGTCGCGGCCGAGCGCCGTCGAGTCGCTGGGCCGCGGCACGTCTGGAGGAAACGGCCGGGCCGATTTCGGGACGGGAGCGAGGTGGCGGGCAAGCTCCTCGAGCGACCCGCCCCGGGCCAGGCGGCGCGCGATCTCGAGCACGTGCTCCTTGGAGATCGGCATGCAAGCGAATGTAGCGTGCGGATCGGCCCCCGAACAAACTCGCGGCGCACCGCCCCTGCGGGGGGTCGGATGCGCCGCGGGTCGTAGTCCCCCCGTCATGCCGGGGCCGGGCGGACGGGGACCCTATCAGGAGCCGGGTGCGGGGAACTCCGGCTTATGCGGAATCAGGTCCGACGGATTCC
>Ga0066710_100007189_pt1 | contig 10586 bp, 8 predicted proteins | sample GraSoiAngelo_159_FD_79666 | JGI IMG/M metagenome (GOLD analysis project Ga0066710, IMG submission 79666) | Grasslands soil microbial communities from the Angelo Coastal Reserve, California, USA - 14_1009_16_40cm | ecosystem: Environmental > Terrestrial > Soil > Grasslands | place: USA...
ACATTAGATGTTCGCTACATCGGCACACGCGGAATCGGGTTGACTGGTTTTTTTGACCTCAACACCCCGAATGTCTTCCAAAACGCCGTATTATTCAACGCACTCGAACGCACACGCAGGGGCGAAAATGTCGAACTGTTCGACCAGATGTTTCTTGGTTTAAATCTGAATCCCAACGTGCGGGGATGCGATCTCATTAATCCAACGGCGTTGTGCGGTGCGGTCGATGGTGTGACGCAAAGAGGTTCACAACATCTGCGGCTCAACACGACCTTCCGAGATGCTCTCGCCAATGGCGACTACTATACGGTCTCCAATTCGCTGAATGTGTATAACGGCACCGGAAGCGGACCCAGCGGGGCAGTCCCTGGAGCCGGCAACGAGCGAGGCAACGTATTGCGCCGCGCCAACAGGGGATTCAATGTGCCTGGTGGAACGACCGTACCAGGAGGTCCTGTGGTGCCGGCCGGACTATTTCCGGAAAACTGGATTACGGCGAATCCTCAGTTTGCTCAGGCGAACTATTGGACGAACTCCGGCAAATCCAACTATCACTCGCTTCAGGTGCAGGGCACATTACGACCGGCGCGGGGTATGAGTGTACAAGGTACCTACATCTGGTCAAGGTCTCTGGAAACACCTCTGGTCGGCGCAGCGTTGGGCTCCGGATTGAATACTGTACCGACCTTCACGGATCCTACAGACCGCAACAAGGACTACGCGCTCAGTCCCAACCACGTCACGCACGACTTTCGTTCTTATGGCGTGTTCGAATTACCGTTCGGGCCTGGCAGACTCCTGTTCCGAAACAGCTCGGGAGTCGTGTCGCGACTTATCGAGGGTTGGCAGACTAGCTTCATCGTGAATGCGAGTACAGGACAGCCTGCCAGCATCAGCGCGTCGTACCTGAATGGAACCACCGTAAGTCCAACGGGCCTGCATGGCGCCGGCACGGGCGCAGCTGCAACTGCCGCATCGGTGCCGGACGTCGTCGGGCCGTTCTCGTCGAAAGGTTTTGGCCAGGTTCAGTGGAATGGGGATTACGGATCGTTCTTTGGTTCCAGCTTCGCGAGAGTTCCCGATCCCCAATGCGCCACAGTGGCTGCTGAGCTAAAACCGTACTGCACGATTCAAGCGATTACCGATGCGAAAACCGGCCAGATCCTGCTGCAGAATCCGAAACCGGGAAAGAGAGGCATACTTGGGCGCCAAACGATGGAAATGCCGGGAATATGGACGTTCGACGCTGCACTCGCCAAGACAGTCAGGATCAGCGAGTCAAAGAACGTTCAGATCCGGATGGACGCCACAAACATCCTGAACCACCCGAATGTCGGCAATTGCACGGCGACGATGGCGCCGTTTTGTAACCCGGTACTGAATATCAATGGAACTAACTCGTTCGGATTCATTCAGGAAAAAGGCGATCAGAGACGGTACTTTAAAGGATCGGTCCGTTTGAATTTCTGATCGATTTCTTGTCGCCGCGGATGGCGCCCCCTCCGTGTCATCCGCGGCGACAATTCCCAAACAGGAGAAGGGTTTTTTCAATTCAGATCGACGCAGGCCGATGCGCCCGGAGGAAGGAACGTATCTGGCGTCGATCGAGTGCAGCGGCACAAGACGAGTTTTGCCGAACTTGGACTTCCGCACGATAAGCATCGATTCATCGAAGTCGACATCTTGCCGTTCCAGATGGACCACTTCACTGATCCGCAAGCCAGTGACAGCCAGCAAACCGACCACGCAAGAGTAAGTTCTGCCTCTCAGACCATCGAGTGGAACCATCTGCTTGGCAGCGCCCATAATCCTCATAACGTCTGCGTCGGAGTAAAAGTAGGGCCGTGCGCGCTTCAGTTGGAGCGGCAATAGAGTCTCCGGTGGAACCTGTGGCAACCTTGCGCTCGTGGCAAAGATATCCTTCCCTCAACCGCACTTCCGGCAAGGTTATGCTTCCCACGAACCCTGCCCACAGGTGCAACTTCGCGGTTCAACAGCCGTTTCTCTCGGTTTCGCGGCAAAGTTGCCGTCTCACCACCCTCTTGAACCTCCTACGCGCCGCCGGGAACTTTCCAGAGCGCTCCCATAGCCACAGGGTTAAACGTGTTGGCGGTGTCGTAATAAAATTTTTGCAATTCCGCCAGGACCAAGCAGGAAAAGACCTAACGCTGTCCGGCAGCGTCTCCTATCTCCGCGACGGCGAGTACAAGCCGGGCATTCCCATCCAGTGCGAACACCTGGCGCTGTGTCTCCCATCGATCGGGGCCGATTGGACGAACAGTTTCGACTGTCCTTTCGATCATCCGAAGTGGCTCATTCGGAGCTACGGGATTCCGACGTTCGACTTCCTGGATGGTCTGCCGACCCCCATCCGGTGTAGTGACGGTGGTTATACGAAGTCGCTCGTTCAATTCCAACTGGCTATCGAAACCGCCAACCGATCCTGAAATAGCTTGGGAATAGATTTCAGTCAGGATTTGATTCTGCCCATTGACCATCGACTGCCGGGTCACCTTCCTCTCAGCCGACTTGAGCGCGCTGTTAGCGTCGGGACGCTGGACAGTTTCTTCCTCGATACTCTCAGTAGATCCAGTCGTGCGGACTTCCCGATTTCGCGCCTCAATTGCTTGCCATCGTCCATTGCTATCGAGAACAAAACGCGTGATTTCATTCTGGAGCAAATCCGGTGATACCTGCCGTTCCGTCTGCTGAACGCGCTCGGCCTCACGCAGAGCCTCATTTATTCCCGGCCGATAAATGGTTATGTTCGTCTGCTTCACGTTGGGGCCTACCGCCTTTGTCTCCTGAAGCTGACGTTCCAACAACCCAAGACGGCCATCCAGATCTGGGGTCCATGTGTTTTCCATGGTCCGGGATGTTCCGTCTGGGAGCGTCTCTTGATCCGCCTGCGTCATCTGGATCAATTTCGCCCGCCCGTCCGCGTCAGTTCCGAACACATCACGTTTGGTGTGCACCGAGACAGATCCAGTACCTACCGTTTCCGTGATGCTTTCGACAAATGTCTTGAACACCCCATCTGTTCCGGGCACCTCAGTGGTTTCTGTTATCACCTCACGACCTGCGGATTCCGTTCGTGTCTGCACGCGCCGCGAAGGCGCGATGTTTCCGGCAAGATAAGATCGCGTGACGGTGCTTGATGCGGGTATTTGCTGCTGCACTTGAGAAGTGTCCGGCCCGCCTCGTTGCTGACCCATTGCGATCGATGTAAATGCAACCGAGAAAGCAATTCCTGCAATGCATTGAATCGCTCTGACCATGCCTACCCCCGATGTCAAATATCAAGTCCATAATACAGCGTAACCATTGTTTCGTTTGTCGAAACGACGTAGCCTGTGCCTACACGACGCAAGAGCGTGGTCAAAGCGTTTCTGCCGGCGGGGTACGCTGACAGTCAGAGTTCTTCGGCGACCAAAACCGGCTTGTGCTCTCACTCTGCAATCGTCTCCAACCAGGCGATCGCGAAAGCCGAAAGTGGAATGTAGCGAGGGCTTCCGCTCTTGGTGTACTGGACCGATAGAATCCGCTGGTCCAAGCTGGCTTGGTCCGACGTCAAGATTCAGGCTTTCTTGCTTGCGCAGACGCGTCTCTCCCAGTGGCCGGATACGCGGCAATCCACTCGGAGCCGCCTCAGGCGTCGCTCCTCGACGTTCCGCATCTGTTTTCCGCTATCTTCGAGGAAGGCGCTGAATTGGTGGTTGTAAAATGAGGCTATGAACGACCACGACATTGTGCAGGTCCCGCCGGCACTCGAGGCCATCCAAGAGGACACCCAACGAGCCGGCTTCACGATGGCTTCTGAGCTGAAGACCGGCTCGTTACTTCGGACACTTGCGGCAACGAAACCTGGGGGTCATTTTTTAGAACTTGGAACGGGTACCGGAGTCGGCACGGCCTGGCTTCTTGATGGTATGGACGCCCGGTCTCGACTCGAATCTGTCGAAAGCGACCCGACCGTATTGGAAATCGCTCGGCGCCATCTCGGGCACGATCCGCGCGTCAGATTCCACCTTATTGACGGCGCTGCGTTCCTCGCCGAATCGCGACTGCAGTTCGACTTGATTTACGCCGACACGTGGCCCGGCAAGTTTACGCATTTGGACCTCGCTCTGTCTCTGGTCCGGATTGGTGATATCTACCTCGTGGACGATCTTCTTCCCCAACCTTCTTGGCCCGACGGCCACGCGCCGAAAGTTCCCGCACTGATTACCGAACTGGAAAGTCGGATGGGATTTGTTTCTACTAAGCTGGCCTGGGCATCGGGGCTCATGGTTCTGGTCAAGACCGATGCCAACTAATCGAAAGGAAAAAAGGATGTCGACAAATCCGATCAGCCACCAAGCTGAAACTGACACGGCCGCGCAGATCCTCGCCCTTGAGCGTGCTGCGCTCGACCGTTGGGGCCAGGGTGACCCCTCCGGATTTCTTGAGATTTCCGCTCCTGAGGTGGTCTACTTCGATCCCTTCCTCAAGCAACGCCTCGATGGCCTTGAAGAACTGACGCGATACTACGAGGGAATCCGAGGTAAGGTTCGGATCGCTCGATACGAACTCCTCAATCCCAAGGTGCACCAAATCGGTGATGCAGCGGTGCTGACTTTCAACTACGTATCCTACGGCGGTAACGAGGACGAGTATCGCTGGAATTGCACGGAGGTTTACGGCCGTTACAGCGTTGGATGGCGAATCATCCAAACCCATTGGTCTTTCACCAATGCTGGCAAGCAATGAACGTCAGCTACCCGCGGGCTTCCACAAGGGCGGCGAGTGTTGCAAGCGGTGATCTATCTATATAGAGGTATCCATGTTTGAACGATACACAGAGAGGGCTCGGGGAGTGATCTTCTTCGCCCGCTACGAGGCCAGCCAGTTTGGCAGCACCGCGATCGAGAGCGAGCACGTGTTGCTCGGGCTGGTTCAAGAAGACAGGAACATTATCGATCGTTTCCTTAACATTATCGATCGTTTCCTTCACGCGTCCCTATCGAGTGAAAGCATTCGCGCGGAAATCACAGCGCGTGTCGCGATCCGTGAAAAGGTGTCGACATCGATCGATATACCTCTTTCCAACGAGTGCAAGCGCATCCTGGCATATGCGGCCGAAGAGGCTGAGCGTTTGAATAATCGCTTTATCGGTACCGAGCATCTTTTGCTGGGAATGCTCCGCGAGGAGGAGAGCCTGGCTTCGCAGATCCTTCGCGGTCATGGCTTGGATGTATCCGCTATCCGGCAGCAAATGGCCGTCGTGGCTCAGGTTCTTTTAAAAACCGGCTGGGTGCCGGATGATCTCACGGCGATGCGAATTGCCGAAGCCGTGTGGCTTCCCGTCTACGGTCAGGAAACCGTCAACGCACAGAAGCCGTTTAGCGCGGATCTGGAAAATGACGTGTGGACCGTGAAGGGTTCGCCTCCAGCATATGACCTAAGCGGTGCTTTGACGGCGCTGATCTCCAAGATCGATGGCAGGATTATCGAGCTTGGCAAGCGGGGTTAGCTCAGGGTTAGCTCGCATTTCTCACCCCCCCTTGGGCATCTTCTTCCTGGTTTTTATTGATATCCGCGTTTTCTGTAGCGGCGGTCTATTCTTTTGAGGCTGCGCGCTATCGCGCAGCCTCAAAAGAATAGACCGCCGCTACAGTAGATTCGTAACGAGAACAAAGTTCACGTCACGCCGATCGGATCTGAACTTACCTCAGCGATAAATTGAGAGGGGCTCCGGATTGTGAGTAAAACCGAAGCCATCCGGACGAGGGACGGGCGCCGGGCGGGCTGAAAAGGATGAACTGGGTTGTGTACCCTCCGCCCTCGGCGATATACGGGAACAGGGTCTCTCCGGTCCGAGAAATGACGTTTTCATTCACCGAGGGGGTGGTGGCCAGCAGAAAATCCCGGCGTTCGTTGTACCGGCCGCGAAGTCCGATCACCGAAATCGCGCCTGAGGAACTTGAGACGCGCAGCACTCCCTGAAACGTTGGAGGCAGCGTTGAGAATCCTGGCATTTCGTTCAGGAACATTGCGGCCTGACCTCTGCCAGGGACCACCAGAGCGCCTGTAACTCCCGTAGAGGCGCCAGTCAACGTCGTCAACTCCAAGCTCAGCGCTGCAGAAGTTTCCGATAAGTTGGCGATGGCGATGCCGGTCTGAAGAGATCCTGGTTCTGCGGTGTTGAAGTTGCCCGACGATTCCGTGAACAGCCGGAATGCCGAACCCGCCGGCATGGCAGGAACACCGGATTCCGTCACGACGATGCCGGCACGCCTGAACGAGAAAATTGCGACTCCTGACGGGACTCCCGAAGGAGGCGATGGTGTGACGTGTACCGAGCCTACACGGGTGGCCGCAGTCACTCCCGCCGTCCTGCCCAACCAGGAACTTCGAGGAGCTATGGTGTAGGTAAACGTACTGCCGGTCCGGCCGTCAACCGTCACTTCGAGAGGCTCGGCCGGCGTCGTCGCGCTGCCTTGTCCGAAGAATCGAATCGTGCCGCTCATCACATCGTCGGTTGGATTGACCAGCACAAGCTGGGTCGTCCAACCACCACCGTCGGCGAATTGTGGGAAGACCACGCTCTGGTCCATTGCCGGCAACAGTCCTGAGATCGGCAACGTTGTGATCAGAAACTCTCTCCTTTCGTTCGTGAAACCGCGCAATGCCACAGCCGACACGGGCACAGTCGAGCTAAACGTGAACGTCCCTCGAACAAACGATCCACTATTAAAAGGAGGCTCAGTCAAGAACCGCCCAAGTTGTCCCTTCGCAGGAATATTGATCGTGTTATGTCCAAAATTCTGGCCGTCGGAATCCGTAAAGAAGAAACTCACCTGCGCAGGCTGACTGTTTGGATTGACGATGGCCAGGCCGGTGTTGACCGGACCACTCACCTCAGCGTAGATCCTGCCATTCTGGATCGGTGGTGAGATCGGCACCCCTGCCTCCGTGACGAGCACGTTGTTTCGACGAAAGCCGAAAATCGAAATACCGGGAGGCAGCGTGCTCCCGGCGCTGCTCTGAACCGACGCATACCCGACAACCGTGCTAACCGGGGCTCCGGTCGTCGAGAGCGAGACGCCTCCCCGATCCGGAACCTCATAAGTCAGTGACGAGAATGTGGAGACAGTGCGAAAATCCGTCCGCATTTTCGCCGAAAGGGGCCAGCTAGCGGAGTCCGTCCACACCGCGCCATTGAGAGGCGCGTTCGGCTCGCCGATGTTTATTGGCACGGACGTGAGTGTTGTTGTCGATGCTTCGCATCGATCCAAACCGCAACCTCCGGCATTGCATACTTGCGGACTAAAGAAAGCTCCATGCTTCCCCCACGCGACCCAGATCGTTGCTCCCGTATCTTCCGCATTGATGACGGCCGCGGAAGCAATTTGACCGGAATCACAGATCGTGTCTTCGTGTGCCGCCGCATACCATTGTGACGCATGCCATTCGGATAGTGGCTGTGAAGGGTTCGCTGCGCGGATCAGAACGGAAACATGTTCTGCGTCCAATGCATGACTATTGATGTAACCACAGTCCAATGCCCAAAGATCGTAAAAGTGTGCTTCGACGAAGAATCCAAGCGCGTCCGATCCTCGGATAAAAACCTGGCCATAAATTGTTCCGTTCTGAGCTTTGGCGGTGGGCGTGGCTACGCCTGGTAAGAATTCAGCAGGCAGACCGTTACAGTCGCTGGAGCCGATCTTCCAGGTGGGCCGGAATTTCTCCAGGACGGCTTGCTCGAAATCATCGGGTAATCCATCTCGATCGTTATCGGCGCCCGCGAATCCACCGACCTGTGCTGCGAGAGGTACGGCGGCCAATACCCAGAACATCGTAAGCGCCACCCGCATCGACCTCAGGCAACGGTCTGATTCTTGGTATCGTGAAAATTTCATGCTCCTCGCCGATCGATCCCAGCGAAAATCAGACTTGCTAATTCGGGGACAAACGTCGCCGCGGAGCGGCGCAAGAACGTAGCCCCGGGCGCAACCGGGGTGCCCTTGTCGGGAGACGCTGAGCCCCGGAAGGGGCGAAAGATGTGCGCCGTGTCTTTCGCCCCTCCGGGGCTGAGTTCAACGCCAACATGCACCCGAGCTTGCGCCCGGGGCTACGTTCTTGCGCCGCTCCGCGGCGACGTCTGTCCCCGAATTAACACTCGACAGATTAGTAGGATAGAAGTTTTTCAGTACGGGATCAATTTGGAATGCTTAGACTGGAGGCTACGCTCTATAACATGTACGGCGGAGGTGAGCATGTACAAAATCGAGTCGACCCTGTTTCGATGTGCATTCGTAGTGCTGTTCGCTTTGGCGGTGAATTCACCCGTCCAAGGGGCCGATGTAACCGTTTTCGGAGGCCTGCAGCGTCAAGGTAAGCTCACGTTTCAGTCTGCGCCCGGTACCACGCTCAATTTAATACGCACGATCAACGGCACCAATTTTGGCATGTTCGGTGCACGATTTGGACACGGCCGCGTGTTTGGCGGCGAGCATACACTTGCGTTTAGTCCGAACTTTATTGACGCCGGTACGAGGGCCATCTTTTACAACTCCAATATTCTGGTTCAGGCGCCACTGCCGGTGGTGCGTCCCTATGGGACGATTGGTCTCGGGCTGATTGGCACATCGGGTGAAGGTCTCGGGGCTTTTGGCACGAAGTTCGCGATCAACTACGGAGGCGGAGTCAAGTTCATGCCCGCAGGGCCTGTCGGCATGCGGGTCGATGTGAGGGGATACGCGGTGCCAAGCGCCGAATTCAAAGTATTCACGGTCGAGAGCCAGCGCCTGGACTTTCTGGAGGTCAGTGTCGGCGTGGTCTTTTCGCTTTCCAGGTAGCCACGGATGGCGCGGATGGGCCGCAGTCCTGAATGAAATCTGCGTCATCCGCGCCGTCCGCGGCTCAGATTTACGGAAGCAGTGCGGTGATATTTCGTTTCGGCACCTGACCGACCGGGATGCGGGTCACCTCTTTCAGCGACTGGATATCGACGACGGATACCGAGTTCGATTGAGCGTTGGCCACATACGCGGTTTTGCCGTCGGGCGTGAGCGTTACCCAGTCCGGGGATCTGCCGACATCGACCGATCCCAGAAGCTTCAAATCGGGAAGCGAATACGCGTATACAGCGCTGTTGAGCCTGCTGTTCACCACAAGGACCTTTTGGTCAGATGTGACAGCCATGCCATGGGACGCGTTGCCGCCGCCCAGTACGGGAGCCTTCCCCGGGCCCAGTTTCGGCAGCTCCATCCGTGTGACCTCCTTATGCGTCGCGAAATCGACGACTGCAAACCCGTTGAGCTCGGAAAGCTGAACGAAAATTCGTTTGGTCGAGCCATCCGGGTTTGTTTCGAAGGCCATTGGACGGACTCCTAAATCGAAGTCCAAAACCCATGCGGCTTGCTCGGTCTGGGGGTCAATGACGGGGATATTCTTCCCGGCTATAGATCCGGCGACGACGTACCGGCCATCCGGTGTGACATAGGTGTTGTGCACGGAGCCTTTCACCGGGATGCTCTTGACCTTTTGCAGCGAGGCAGTGTCGATAACGTCGACCGCGCCGGGGGCCTGGGCGATCGAGACGTACACCCGTCGTCCATCACGGCTGGCCGCGATGTTGTTGGGGTGTCCGCTTAGCGGGATCTTGGCCGTCACCTTCAATGTCTTTCCGTCGACCACATCCAGCGTGCTGTCGGCTTCATTACTGATGTAGATCCGGCTTCCATCCGGCGCGGCCGCTGCCCCGTGGTTCACCTCGATGCCTGTGATCTCTCCGACGACTTTATTCGTCGCGGGGTCGATGATGGAGACGTTGTCGCCGGCGGCGTTGGTCTGGATAATTCGGACTTTGCCGGAAGGCGGCGGAGAACTGGTCGTGGAACTGGTGGTCACGGTTTGCCCGCGCACCCACGCCGCGAGAGTCTGCCACTCCGGGTCACCCTGCGACATCCAGTGCTTGCCCCCGTCGTGGATGGGGTCGCCGCCGGCTTCTTCTGCGAGCGGATGCAGCAGCAAGCGGCTCTTGGCAGGCTCGCCCGGAACAACTCTCAGGCGGATCACGTCGAAGTTCTTGCGCGATTCCTCCTCGGTCCAGGCGGCCCTTCCGGCCACAAGGGGCTGCAAGCGCATCGGAGTGCCGGTTGAATGACAAGAGACGCAGCGCGCGTGACCGGGGCGCTTGGCCGTCAAGATGGGCTGTATGCGTGTCTTGAAAAATTCGAAGTCGAGAGCACTCGACGAAGTGGCTGGTTGTTGAGCCAGCAACGCAACTATGACCGGCATCAAAATAGTCGGCATAGACCTGTTTCCTCCTTAGTTATTTCGATAGCTATTTCGATATATTTCGCTAAGAGTTCGGTTCACTTGGTGCAATCGAGGTACAGCTTGCCACCTTCCGGGGAATAGAACAATTCTTTTCGACGACGTTTGTTTGCGAACAGTCTGTTGAATCGAAATGTGACTTTGGTGCTACGTCTCTTGATGGCTGCGCCCTATCGGGCTTGCATTCGCTCCGCTCATGTCTTGATGGCTGCGCCCTATCGGGCTTGCATTCGCTCCGCTCATGTCTTGATGGCTGCGCCCTA
>Ga0066710_100007190_pt1 | contig 10586 bp, 10 predicted proteins | sample GraSoiAngelo_159_FD_79666 | JGI IMG/M metagenome (GOLD analysis project Ga0066710, IMG submission 79666) | Grasslands soil microbial communities from the Angelo Coastal Reserve, California, USA - 14_1009_16_40cm | ecosystem: Environmental > Terrestrial > Soil > Grasslands | place: USA...
CGGCGCGCGCGCAAAGGCCGTGGGTTCCGGTTTCGAAATGAATCCCAGCCCTGGAAACATGCGCGATGGATTGTTGACTGACGCGATGAAGTCTGCGGGCGCAGCGAAAAAGGGAGGAAATTCTCCGGTGGCAGCGGTGTTGGATTATCCGGAATATGCGACCGAGGCAGGGCTGAACTTGCAGTGCACGCCGGGAAATGACGTGGAGTGCGTGACCGCACAAGTGGGCGCCGGGGCCAACGTAGTGCTCTTTACCACCGGCTTGGGAACGCCGACGGGGAATCCCATCGCTCCAGTAGTGAAACTCTCCACCAATTCGGCGCTGGCGCGACGGATGCAAGACATCATCGACATCGACACGGGCGGAATTATTTCCGGCGAGAAAACCATCGAGCAGATGGGAGAAGAAGTTCTCGAGTTCGTGATTCAGGTGGCCAGCGGAGAGAGCCGGACCAAAGCCGAAGAAAAAGGTCAGGAAGATTTTATTCCGTGGAAACGAGGTATTTCTCTCTGAAGAGCTCGAGAAGCGGCGCCAGGAATTTCCCGCCGGATGGTGGAATTTTTAACTTGCGTGGCTAACCGATGGACCTGCAACTAAGAGCAAAAGTCGTTCTGGTGACTGGAGGCGCGAAAGGCATCGGCGCCGCGATTGTGCGCGCCAGCGCCGCAGAGGGCGCGATTCCAGTGTTCTTGGACCACGATGTGGAAGCGGGACAGCAATTGCGCTCCGCATTGCTAAGCGCTGGCATGGAGGGCGAGTTCATCGCCGGAGAAATCACCGCACCGGGAACCTGCAGCAAGACCGTCGAACAGGTGCTGCAGAAGTTTGGCCGGCTCGACGCGCTGGTCAACAACGTGGGCGCCAACGACAACGTAAGTCTCGAGCACGGCACGCCCGAAGAGTTTGTCGCATCCCTGGAATTGAATCTGGTGCACTACTATGCGATGGCTCACCATGCTTTGCCTGCGCTAAAGAAGTCGCGAGGATCGGTCGTCAACATTAGCTCCAAGACTGCCGTCACTGGGCAGGGAGGAACGTCTGGCTACGTGGCCGCGAAAGCCGCGATTCTCGGCCTTACGCGGGAGTGGGCCGCCGAGCTGCTGCCGGCGGGCATTCGTGTCAACGCCGTAGTACCCGCGGAAGTCATGACGCCTCTGTATCGGCAATGGGTGTCCGGGTTCCCGAATCCCGAGGAAAAGCTCGCAAGGATTATTTCGAAGATTCCGCTGGGAAAACGCATGACCAAGCCGGAGGAAATCGCGGACATGGTTCTCTTTCTCATTTCGGAGAGAGCCAGTCACATCACCGGGCAGCATGTATTCGTGGACGCCGGCTACACGCACCTGGACCGAGCACTCACTTAGCGGAGACCGCGGATGACCACTTCTGCAAGCACAGCAGTGAGCCAGAACCGGTCCGTTCCCGTAACGGAGCGCCGCTTTCTTGTGCCCTTCGTTCTCATCACCAGCTTGTTTTTTCTGTGGGCCTTTGGCGTCAACCTCAATGACATCTTGATTCCGCATTTGAAGAAAGCCTTTGGCCTGAGCGATTTTCAATCGTCGTTCATCCAGGTGGCGTTTTTCGGCGGTTATTTCCTGGCCGCTTTTCCCGCCGGGCGCGTGATGGAAAGAATTGGATACAAGAAAGGAATTCTTACCGGCCTGTTTCTGTGTGCCGTGGGTGCCGTGCTTTTTCTGCCCGCGTCTTCTTCTCGAATTTACGGCTTCTTTCTTTTCGCGCTGTTTGTGATGGCCTGTGGTCAGAGCTTCCTGGAAGTCGCCGCGAATCCCTATGTGACGATTCTCGGTCCCGCCACCAGCGCGGAGCGGCGCTTGAATTTTGCCCAGTCCTTCAACGCCGTGGGAGCTGTGCTTTCCCCGATTGTCGGGCGGGCGTTCATTCTGACGGGAGTCGAGTATGCACCGGCACAAATTGCGGCAATGAGTGCAGCTCAAATGGAAGCGTATCGAGCCGCGGAAGCCAGCACGGTGAAAGGCCCGTACTTGTTAATCGCTGCCATTTTTATTGTTGTCGCTGTGCTCATTCAACTGGCACACCTGCCCGAGCTGCAAGAGACGGCTAACGAAGCGGGGGCTGCAAGCTTGGAGAGGAATTCGGAAAGCGTACTGTCTTATCCCCATCTTGTGAAAGGTGTCCTCGCTCAGTTCTTTTACGTGGGCGCCCAGGTAGGAGTGGCGAGCTTTGTTATTCGTTATGCGCAGTTCTCTGTCCCTGGGACTCCGGCAAAAACGGCCGCGCTGTATTTATTGCTGCACCAGATCGGATTCATGGCCGGCCGCTTCATCGGTTCGGCGATGATGAAGAGGATTGCGGCGCCGCGATTGTTGTCCCTCTTCGCCGCAGCCTCCCTGATTTGCGCCACGATCGCTTTGCTCGCTACCGGTCTGATATCCGTGTGGGCCGTGGTGCTCATCGGGTTTTTCCACTCCATCATGTTTCCAACGATCTTCGCGTTAAGTATCAGGAACTTGGGTACGCTCACCAAGCGTGGTTCGTCGCTTCTAGTCATGGCGATTATCGGAGGGGGCGTCTTTCCACCGATCATGGGACGCATTTCGGACGCGTCCAGTATTCAAAGAGCGTTCGTTGTGCCGCTATTGTGCTACGCGTTCATCCTCTATTTTGGATTGTCCGGCTACAAGCCCGCTTCAGCGCCCGCGATGGGAAGCGTTTCCGCAAACAATGAGGGCGCACTGGCATGAGCAGACGCTTCTGCCTGACGCTGGATTTGAGGGACGACCCTAAGCTCATCGCCGAGTACAAGCGCTACCACGAAAAGATTTGGCCGGAGATTACCAGGAGCATCAAAGACGCTGGCATTCTTGATCTGGAAATCTATATGCACGGAAGACGAATGTTCATGATTCTGGAAGTCGATGAGAGTTTTTCCTTCGAGAAAAAGGCGCAAGCCGACCGGGAGAACCCGAAGGTCCAGGAGTGGGAAAATCTGATGTGGAAGTTTCAGAAAGCATTGCCTGAAGCGCGGCCGGGAGAGAAATGGCTATTGATGGAAAGGATCTTCAAGCTGGAAAGCTGATTGGAAAGCGTTACGTGTGACTCTTTTCCGAGTGTCGCTCCACGATTCCGCACGCGAACCAAAAGTGGACTCCCTGCATCGAGTAAGAGAGAATCTTCGCCATGTCCAACCGTTTCTCGCAACTTTCCACAACAATTCTTTGCCTGTTGTTTAGCGCGTCAAGCTTAACCGCCCAGACTGCTGAGAATCCTTCCGCAGCGAAGGAGCCCGCCCGAGTGGCGTATCTCGACCCCAGCCTTCCCCTGGAACAACGCGTGAACGATCTTGTTTCCCGCATGACCCTCGAAGAAAAGGTTTCGCAGATGCAGGATGTTGCAGCGGCAATTCCGCGCCTCGGCGTTCCCGCATACAACTGGTGGAACGAAGGCTTGCACGGCGTCGCGCGCTCGGGAAATGCAACTGTTTTTCCGCAGGCCATCGGTCTTGCCGCCACGTGGGACACGGATCTGATCCATCGTGTCGCCGACGTGATCTCCACCGAAGCACGCGCCAAATACAACGATGCCATCCAGCACGGAAACACCGGACGCTATTTCGGCCTTACTTTTTGGTCTCCCAACATCAATATTTTTCGCGACCCGCGCTGGGGACGTGGCCAGGAAACCTATGGCGAAGATCCCTACCTCACCAGCCGCATCGGCGTGGCATTCGTTACCGGACTGCAAGGCGACGACCCGAACTATTTGAAAACCGTCTCGACACCCAAACACTTTGCCGTCCACAGCGGCCCGGAAGTTTTGCGCCATCGTTTTGATGTCCCAGTGTCCCCTCACGATTTGGCGGACACTTATACTCCCGCTTTTCGCGCCACCATCATGGAAGGCCAGGCCGATTCGGTGATGTGCGCGTACAATGCCGTGCGCGGCGAACCGGCATGTGCCAATCACTTGCTTTTTGATACGCTGCGCAACAAATGGGGCTTCAAAGGTTACGTCGTCTCGGATTGCTGGGCCATCAGCGACCTCCACCAGGGCCACGGTTTCGTCCTTACCCTTGAGCAAGCTGCTGCTCTCGCGGTGAAGGCAGGAACGGATTTGAGTTGCGGCCCTGAATTCGGCGCGCTTCCATTTGCCCTGCGGAATCGCCTCCTTTCGAACGACGACATCAATCGCGCCGTAAAGCGCCTGTTCGAAGCCAGGTTCCGTCTCGGCATGTTCGACCCGCCGGACCGCGTGCCCTGGTCCAAACTAACCCTCGCCGACAATGACACTCCTGCTCATCGCCAGGTCGCTCTCGAAGCTGCGCGCAAATCTATCGTCCTCTTGAAAAACGAGCGCAACACCCTACCCTTGAAACCCCTAGTGAAAACAATCGCGGTCATTGGTCCAAATGCCGATTCTCTGAGCGTTCTCCTGGGCAATTACAATGGCAACCCCTCAAGCTACACCACGATTCTCGACGGCCTCCGCAAGCGCTTTCGCAACGCTAAGATTCTCACCGCCTTGGGATCTCCAATCACCGAAACGAGTGCCGTTCTCCTTCCCTCCGAGTTCCTGCGCACCAGCGGCGCAAACTCCAAGCCTGGTTTGAACGCAGAATACTTTTCCAACGTCAACCTCTCAGGCTCTCCGGTTCTGAAGCGTGTCGATGCCAGCGTGGATTTCGAATGGAACAATGTTTCTCCGGGTCCCGGCGTTCCTGCGGGAAATTATTCCGTCCGCTGGTCCGGCGAATTGGTCGCGCCTGTGGATGGTGACTACCGCCTGGGCGCCAGTACTGACGGCGGCTATCGCCTTTACCTGGATGGAAAGAAAATTATTGATGATTCAGCGCCGCACGGCACTCGCACCATGACGACGCTCGTTCATCTCCAGGCAGGGCACGCCTACCCGATTCGAATCGAGTACTTCCACACCTGGTGGGAGGCCACCGCGCGGCTCCTTTGGTTGCCCCCGAATCTTTCTGAAGAAGCCGTGAATGCCGCGCGCAAGGCAGACGTCATCATCGCGGTGGTCGGAATCACCGCGCAGTTCGAAGGAGAGGAAAGCGATTCAAGCGATCCTGGTTTTTTCGGAGGCGATCGCCTGGACCTCAATCTTCCCCGGCCCCAGCAAGAGCTTCTGGAATCCGTCGCGGCCACGGGAAAGCCTCTCATCGTGGTCCTCACGAACGGCAGCGCGCTCGCCATGAATTGGGCGCAGCAACACGCTGCCGCCATCGTCGAGGCCTGGTATCCAGGTGAGGAAGGTGGCGCGGCTGTCGCCGGTGTTCTCGCCGGTGATTACAATCCCGCGGGAAGGCTTCCTGTCACTTTTTATCAATCCGTCGCGCAGTTGCCCCCCTTTGGCAACTACTCCATGGCCGGAAGGACCTATCGCTACTTCACTGAACCGCCGCTCTATCCCTTCGGCTACGGTTTGAGCTTTTCTTCATTCAATTACTCGGACGCGAAAGTGAGCCAGGCTCAAGCCGCCGCGGACGGCGCCGTAACAGCATCCGTTCGCGTTTCGAACGGCAGTTCCGTCCCAGGCGATGAAGTAGTGCAGTTGTATCTCTCGCATCCCGGCGTCGATGGCGCTCCCGTTCGTGCGCTGGCTGGATTCCAGCGCATCCATCTCGATGCCAGTGCTTCCAAAACTGTGGAGTTCACTTTGCACGACCGCGATTTGAGCGTCGTCGACGAGGCCGGAGCACGCAGGATTGTTCCGGGCACAGTTGATGTTTGGATCGGCGGCGGTCAACCGGTCGCCGGCCCCGGCCAACCTCAAACCAGGGGCGTTCGAACGGCATTCACGATCACCTCCGTCGCAACTTTGGCGGAATGAAAATCAGGTTCTGAATTTGCTGCGAAGTTCGCTCATTGGAAGTGTTCAGGAGGCTAATCAATGAATCGAAGCCGAATCTCAATCTTGCTATTCCTTTTCCTTGCGATCACGCTTCTCGATGGACACGCGCAAAGCGGCGGCAAGTCTCTCGCGGAAAAGCTCGGCTTCGCCCGCGATTCGAAGCTGCTGATTGTCCACGCCGACGACGTTGGCGTAACACATTCGGTAAACGCCGCAACGATCAAAGCTCTCGACACCGGCCTCGTCAATTCCGCCAGCCTCATGGTCCCCTGCCCGTGGTTCCCGGAAATTGCCGACTATGCCAAATCTCATCCCACTGTTGATTTCGGCCTGCACCTCACGCTCACCAGCGAGCGTGTCTACTACCGCTGGGGTCCGGTCGCTTCGAAAGACAAAGTTCCGAGCCTGATAGACGAGAATGGTTATTTCCATCACGACTGGGCGGCTACCACAAAAATCAATTCGAACGAAGTTGAGCTGGAGCTCCGCGCGCAAATTGAACGCGCTTACGCCATGGGTGTCCGTCCAACGCATCTCGATTCCCACCAATACCGGCTCTATGAAAATGGCAAAGGTTTCTTCGAAGTCGTTCTCCGGCTTGCTCACGAATATAACTTGCCGGTTTTTGTCGCGCGCGACTGGTTCGCGGACCGCCCTTATCTGGAATCCAGCTTAACTTCCGCTGATATCGTCCTCGACCACACCGTCACCATCGCCCCTTCCGTCCCTCCGGAAAAGTGGGCCGAATTCTACAAGACCGCGCTAAAAAATCTTCAGCCCGGCGTCACCGAATTGGTCATTCATCTGGCCTTTGCAGACGATGAAATGAAAGCCGCCACTCGCGAGCGCGACACTTGGGGCGCTGCCTGGCGCCAACGTGACTTCGATTTCTTCACCAGCCAGGAATTTCGCCAATTGCTTCAGGAGCAGAACATCAAGCTCGTCACGTGGCGGGAATTGGCCCACGCAGCCCGGCAGTGAATCCTGCTGCTCGTCGTTATCCACTTTCCTCCGCATGCCATTCCGCGCTATTTTATTTTTAAGGCTCTCGTTCGAATGGAGTGCAGGCATGCTGGCTCAAGCGGATCCGCAAAAAAAATCTGTTCTCAAAAATCCTTTTCTGTATTCCCGGGCCGTTCTCGCCATCGTCGCGCTCGCCGTCGGCTGGATCCTGGCCGCACGCTGGCTGGAAAACCGCAACCTCGAGAAACGCGCCGCGGAAGAGAGAACTCAGAAACAGCAGGAGCAGGATCGCATTGCCCTAGAGCAAATGGGCGGAAAGGAGCTCGCCATCCAAAACTTCTACGCCTCTCCCGGAACGATTCGCCGCGGCGAAACCGTCCAGCTTTGCTACGGCGTCGCCAACGCCAAGACCGTCAAGCTCGAACCTCAGTCTAATTCGGTCTGGCCCTCCTATTCCCGCTGCGTCGATGTAACTCCCACTAAATCAACCACCTACACCCTGACCATCGCCGACACCGCTGGCAACACAAAGACACAAAGCCTGGAGGTAAAGGTCCGATAGACCGCGCCAAAGGCCCACAACCTAAACCGGATCCGCCCTCGGGTTCCGGCTCCGAAATCGCGCGCAAACGGGGCGAAAGGAGCAATTCGAGCGCGATCTCACGCTTCCTCTTGTGACTTCAATTCCCCCGCATCTATAATGATTGCTTACGCGGGGTCCGGGTGACCATCCGTTGGTCCTGGACTCCGCAGACTTTTTTTAGCGAACGCACAACCGACTACCATGTCCGACCCACTAGCCAAGATCAAGAAAAAGCTCCAGGACGAAATCGATCAGCTCTCCCACGAGCTCAGCGTCGAGCTTCCCAAGGAAATTGCCGTCGCTCGCGCGCACGGCGACCTCTCCGAAAACGCCGAGTACAAATTCGCCAAGGAACGCCAGGGCTACGTCAATCTCAAGATCACCCATCTCAAGAAGCGCATGGGCGATCTCAGCATGCTGAACCTCACCAATATTCCGAAGGACCGCTCCGGCTACGGCTCGCGCCTCACCGTGCTGGATTTGCAGCGCGATACAAAGATCGAATACACGCTCGTGAGCAGCGAGGAAGCTGACGCCGAGAAGGGTCTCATCTCCACCACTTCGCCCATCGGCAAGGCTCTGCTCAACCGCAAGGTCGGCGACGAGATCGAAGTTGCCACTCCTGCGGGCAAGAAAGAATTTGAAGTCGTCCGTCTTGCCACCATCCACGACGGCGAGTAACCTTCTGGCTGTTCCAGGCGTCCTATTCAGCAAATCGTGTGGGCCGCCTGTGAGGATTTATGAATTGGGGAGCAGGCCCGGCACTCGGGCTCCTGACCGTTTCCGGCTATCTTTTATTCATGGCTGGTGGCGCGCTCATGTGGCGCTGCCGCGGCGAATTCTTCGTGTGGTTCCAGGATGAGCTTTGCTTTTTCCGCCGTAACTTCTCCCGCTATACCCCGGCCGGCCCGTTCTACGCCATCCGCGAAGAATCCCGCTTCAAAGCCATTCCCGTTTCTTTCGTCCGCTCCATCACGCACTTTCCGCGCAACCGCATCAACGGCCCCGCTATCCTTCTCTTCCTCGGCTTCCTTCTTTTCGTTCTCGATTTCTTCGTCTGACGCATTATTCTTCTCTGCGCTCGGCGCCTATCCCGATCCGGTCGGGGTGTCTCTGCGTTAAGTTTGTCTTTTCCTAAGAGACTCTCCAGGTTCGCATTTCTCGTTTCGAATTTCTATTTTCCATTTTCCTTTTTCTCTGCGATTCTTTAATCATGAAACCTGCCCTCATTGTTCACGGCGGCGCATGGGACATTCCTGACGACGCCGTGGACGCCTGCAAATCCGGCTGCCATCGCGCCCTCAGCGCCGGGTGGGCCATCCTTTCTGGCGGGGGCTCTGCTCTGGACGCCATCGAAGCCGCCATCATCGTCCTCGAAGACGACCCTGTCTTCGACGCCGGTTACGGCTCGCACCTCAATCTCGACGGCCACGTCGAATGCGACGCTATCGTCATGAACGGTGCAACTCTTCGAGCCGGCGCCGCGGCTAATTTGCAGCGCGTCAAGAATCCCATTCAGGCCGCCCGCAAAATCCTCGAGAATTGCCAGCACATGATGCTGGTCGCCAAGGGCGCCGAACGCTTCGCCAAAAAACAGGGAATCAAGCTCTGCAAACCGGAGGAAATGGTCAGCGAAGCCGAGTACGAAGCCTGGATGAAATGCAAGTCCGACAAACACGCCGCCGAGCATCACCGTGGCCACGAACAGGGAACCGTGGGTGCCGTTGCCATCGACGCGTCCGGCAATCTTTTCGCTGCTACGTCCACGGGCGGCACATGTTGCAAACTTCCCGGCCGCGTCGGCGATTCCCCGCTCATCGGCTGCGGCTGCTACGCCGACTCCGAAGCCGGCGGAGTCTCCTGCACCGGCTACGGCGAAGCCATCATGAAAGTCGTCCTGGCCAAATCGGCCGTCGATTTTCTCCGCCTCCCTCCCACCTGCGTGGACACACCCAATAACATTTCTTGTGGACCCTCCACCGCCGATCTGGCCGCGCGCGAAGCCATCCATTTCTTCGGCAAACGCACGCACGCAACCGGGGGCCTCATCCTCCTCGACCGTCACGGCAATCCCGGCTTCGCCTTCAACACCCCCCGCATGGCCTACGGCTTCGTCGCCCCCGACAGCTCCTTCCTCACCGCCGTCTAGTCTGGCGAGTCACTCCGATCTTCTTGCAGCGACGGTGTTTCCGGTTTGGCTGGGAGGCCGACGTCCTGCCTCTTTGCCGGGGGGATTTGGTCTGCGGCGCAAACTAGTTTGCGGCCTCTTAATTCTAGTTGACATTGCAAACTAGATTGCAATACAGACTGACTCTTTTCTCATGAGCACCAGGCTGCAGTTCGAGGTGAGGGCTGCGGCACAACGGAAATAGGTAGTGCGCGGACGGTGTGGAATTGATTTCAGTTTGCGAGCTACTAGAGAATGGCGACGCCTGGAAAGGAGTGCCGATGCCTCTTACACTTGCGAATGGGAAGATCTGTTACATCGAGATGCCCGCCACGGACATTGCGCGGTCGGCCGAGTTCTACAAAACGGTCTTCGGCTGGACCATCCGGAAACGCGGCGATGGCAGCACTGCTTTTGACGATACGACCGGCGAAGTGAGCGGCACGTGGGTGCTGGGGCGTCCGCCCTCCGGAAAGCCCGGGCTCCTGTTTTACATCATGGTGGACAGTATGGCGGCGACCATTGACGCGGTGGTAGCCCATGGGGGCGAAATCGTGCAACCGATCGGCGCGGATGCACCCGAGATCACGGCGAGGTTCTGCGATCCGGGAGGAAACGTAATCGGCCTCTACCAGAATCCTGCCTGACGCATTGGATCCCGGCCGTTTAGTTTGAGAATCTGACCAGAAGGCCAGCGTGACGGATTGGGGGAGTACTGTACTCTGCAGGCCTCGAAGAGGACCCGGGAGCGTGGCTTACTGAAGCTAGAGCAAGCCCGGCCCTCGAAAGAGGCCAGTATGAAAAACAGATGGATCGTCATTGCAGTTGCCGGATTGGGTGTGTTGCTTGGCGCGGCCGGAGCAGCGGCAAGTTCCTACAATCCACTCAAATGGATCAAGAAAGGCCCGAGCCCCACGGCAAGCGAACAGCTCGCCGCGAATAAAGAGGAAGAAAAGAAGTTATCTCTGCAGTTGCAGGCGGTTCTGCCTCCGCGCACCAGCCTGAAGGATGCTTGCGCGGGATTCAAG
>Ga0066710_100007194_pt1 | contig 10583 bp, 8 predicted proteins | sample GraSoiAngelo_159_FD_79666 | JGI IMG/M metagenome (GOLD analysis project Ga0066710, IMG submission 79666) | Grasslands soil microbial communities from the Angelo Coastal Reserve, California, USA - 14_1009_16_40cm | ecosystem: Environmental > Terrestrial > Soil > Grasslands | place: USA...
CAGCTCGACTACCTCGAGCTCGCCCGGCGCTTCGCGGTCGTCTTCGTCTCCGGGGTGCCCCGCCTCACCCCTGACATGGGCAATCCCGCGCGGCGCTTTACCTGGCTCGTCGACGTGTTCTACGATCATCGGGTAAAGTTGCTGTTGTCGGCTGCGGTCCCGGCCGAGGAGCTGTACCCGGAGGGACCGAACAGCCAGGACTTTCCGCGCACCGTGAGTCGCTTGATCGAGATGCGCACCCGAGAATATATGGCGCTGCCGCACCAGGCGGGCGAGCCGCTTGAAGCAACGCCGTCCTGAGGAGGACCCTGCCCATGCACCGTTTCAAGGCTTATCGCACGTTTCAGGACGACAACCACGTGTCGAGCCGCTTCGTGGAGATGACGGAGGAAGAGCTCGATCCAGGCGACGTGCTGCTCCGCACCAAGTACTCCACGATCAATTACAAGGACGCGCTCTCGTACAACGGCGCCGGCCGGATCATGCGCAAATTCCCGACTGTGGGCGGGATCGACATGGCCGGGACCGTGGAAACCTCCGCCGATCCGCGGTTCAGACGCGGCGACAAGGTGATCGTCCATGCCTACGACTTCGGGGTCGCGCACGACGGCGGTTACGCGGAATACGCCCGCGTCCCCGCCGACTGGGTCGTGCGTCGGCCCAACGGCATGACCGCATTCGACGCGATGACGCTGGGCACGGCGGGATTCACCGCGGCGCAGGCCATCATGCTCATGGAGCACAACGGGCTCAAGCCCGACGGCGGGCCGGTGGCGGTAACCGGAGCGACGGGCGGTGTAGGCAGCGTAGCTATCGAAATCCTCACCAAGCTCGGCTATCACGTGGTCGCGATCACGGGCAAGGAAGAGGCCAGTGCGTATTTGCGCGGCTTGGGCGCCAAAGAGATCCGGCTGCGGCAATCGATCGACCTCGCGAACATGCGTCCGCTGGACAAGGCGACCTTTGCTGGAGCGATCGACAGTCTCGGCGGGGATCTACTCGCTTGGTTGCTGTCGACGATGAAAATCGGCGGCAGCGTCGCTTCAGTCGGGCTCGCAGCCGGCCCCAAGCTCAACACCACCGTAATGCCCTTCATCCTGCGCGGCGTTGCCCTCCTGGGCGCGGACAGCGCCAACTGCCCAATGGATCTGCGCCAGAAGATATGGGACAAGCTCGCGGTCGAGTGGCGGCCCGACCGCGTCCACGATCAGGTGCGCACCATCGATTTTCACGATCTGCCGATGCATTTCGACGCGTACCTGAAGGGCCTGGTGCGCGGCCGCACCGTGGTGCGCATCGGCCCGGATAGCCATCCTTAGGAACCTTGATCCTGGGCAAGTCGGCTAGCACGGATCCGCGTTAAGGTCTGCGAAACCCACCGGGCGAGGGGGACGCTTTGCCGACATACGCCGAGGCACACCATCGATCGTTGCACGAGCGCGAGGCCTTCTGGCGCGAGAAGGCCGCGCTCATCGATTGGCACACGCCGTTCGAACGCGTGCTCGACTACAGCCGGCCGCCGTTCGCACGCTGGTTCGTAGGCGGTCGCACCAATCTCTGCCATAACGCAATCGACCGGCATCTCGCCGCACGCGCCAATCATCCGGCGCTGATCTTCATCTCCAGCGAGACCGGTGCGCGCCGGACCTACAGCTATCGCGAACTCTCCGACGAGGTGAATCGCTTCGCGGCGATCCTCGAGGCGCAGGATGTCGGCCGCGGCGATCGCGTGCTGATATACATGCCGATGATCGCCGAGGCCGTGTTCGCGATGCTCGCGACGGTTAGGATTGGTGCGATCCACTCGGTTGTTTTCGGCGGCTTCGCGGCAGCGAGCCTCGCCACCCGCATCGACGATGCACGGCCGAAGGTCATGGTCACCGCAGATGCCGGCATGCGCGGCGGCAAGACCGTTCCGTACAAGCATCTGGTCGACGAGGCACTGCGTCTGGCGAAGCATCCTCCGGGCAAGGTCGTCATCGTCGACCGCAAGCTCGATCCGGGAATGACGAGAGTGCCCGGCCGCGATCTGGATTACGCGGCGCTGGCCGCGGCACACGTTGGTGCGAAGGTGCCCTGCGTCTGGCTCGAAGCGTCGGAGCCTTCGTATATCCTCTACACGTCGGGAACCACGGGCAAGCCCAAGGGCGTGCAGCGCGATACCGGCGGCTATGCCGTGGCGCTCGCCGCATCGATGCGCGACATCTTTTGTCTCAATCCCGGCGAGACGATGTTCACGACCAGCGACATCGGCTGGGTCGTCGGGCATTCCTACATCGTCTATGCGCCGCTCATCAACGGGTCGACGACGATCATGTACGAGGGCCTGCCGATCCGGCCCGATCCCGGCATCTGGTGGCAGATTGTCGCCGAGCACAAGGTGCGCACGATGTTCAGCTCGCCGACCGCGATCCGCGTGCTCAAGAAACAGGATCCGGCCTACATGAAAAAGCACGACCTCTCGAGCCTGCGTTACCTCTTTCTGGCGGGTGAGCCTCTCGACGAGCCCACCGCGCGCTGGGCCTCGGAATCGCTCGGCGTGCCGATCGTTGATCACTACTGGCAGACGGAGAGCGGCTGGCCGATACTCTCGGCGCAACCCGGCATCGAAGACACGCCGCGCAAGTTCGGCAGTCCGTCCTTCCCGGTCTGCGGCTACGATGTGAAGCTGCTGCACGAGCTCACCGGGGCAGAAGTCGGAACCAACGAGAAAGGCGTGCTCGCGATCGAACCGCCTTTACCGCCGGGGTGCATGACGACCGTCTGGGGCGACGACGAGCGTTTCGTGACGACGTATTTCTCCACGGTTCCCGGCCGGCAGGTGTACTCGACTTTCGACTGGGCCACCCGCGACTCGGACGGCTACTACTTTGTGCTGGGCCGCACCGACGATGTCATCAACGTCGCCGGGCACCGCATGGGAACGCGCGAAATCGAGGAGGCGGTGCAAGCGCATTCCGGGATCGCGGAAGTCGCGGTGGTCGGTGTGGCCGATCCGATCAAGGGACAGATCCCCGTCGCCTTCGCCGTCGTCAAGGACCCTGCGCGCGTTGCGTCCGCCGAGGGCGCCGCCCAGGTGCGCCGCGAAGTGATGGATACGGTCGACCGCGAGCTGGGCGCGATTGCGCGTCCAGGCGCGGTACATTTCGTGACGATGTTGCCGAAGACGCGCTCGGGAAAGCTATTGCGCCGCTCGATCCAGGCTCTCGCAGAGGGTCGCGATCCGGGCGATCTCACCACGATCGAGGATCCAGGCGCGCTCGAGCAGATCCGGCAGGCATTGGCGGGAGGCGATTCGCGGTAAAATACGCGTTTCCTGCGCTTCTCCGTTCTTTGCCGACCATTGCCCCCGCGGCTCCGCCGCACGTTCCGCTCGCCCTCGTCACCCGGGGCGACGCCACCGACAGTGTGCACTACGGATCCGTCGCGGTAGTCGATCGCGACGGGCGGTTGCTCTTTGGGGCTGGCGATCCACACTACCTTACGACGACGCGAAGCTCGCTCAAGCCGTTGCAGGCGCTGCCTTTTGTCGCCGGCGGTGGCGTCGAGCGCTTCGGATACAGCCAGGCGCAGGTGGCACTCCTGTGTGCGAGTCACTCCGGCGAGCCGCGTCATGTCGACGCCGTGGCCGACATGCTCGAGCGCGCGCGTTGCACGCCTGAAGATCTGCAATGCGGCGTTCATCCTCCGCTCTTCTACACCGTCCGCGAAGAGCTGCCGCCGGCCGGCGTGCGATTTACACCGCTGCAGCACAACTGCTCCGGCAAGCATACCGGCATGCTCGCCTACTGCCGGCTATGCGGCCTGCCGTCGGAGTCGTATCTCGATTTCGATCACCCGCTGCAGCAGGCAATCCGCGCCGCGGTCGCGCACATGACCGGTGTGCCGGAGAAAACGCTTGTCGCCGGCATCGACGGCTGCTCAGCGCCGAACTACGCCGTGCCGCTCGATCGGCTGGCGTATGCGTTCGCACGACTGGCGACCGTCACCGAGGACGAGCGCTACGGGTCGGCGCCGGCAAAGCTCTCCACCGCGATGAGCGCGCATCCCGAGATGGTATCCGGCGAAGGTCGCAACGACCTGATCCTGATGCGTGCCGGTGCGGGCGACTGGGTCACCAAGGTCGGTGCCGAAGGCGTCCAGGCAATCGGAGTGCGGAGCCGAGGCTGGGGCATCGCGCTCAAGGTGGTCGATGGCAATGCGCGGGGCCTGCATCCGGCGACCGTGAGCGTTCTCGATCAGCTCGGCCTCGTCGACACCGACCGACGGACGGCGCTGGCATCATGGCGCGAGCCCGCGATTCGCAACTACCGCGGCTTGACGACCGGGCGGGTCCAACCCGTGGTCCAGCTGGAGCGCCAATCCTGACCAGAGCCCGCGTAAAACCCTATGCTGGACTGAACTTCTCCAACTGCGGGAGGTCCAGAGCAGCAGGCATTGCGCGGCACGGGCCGCCGCGGGCGCCCCCTACGGCTCGGCTATACTGCCGGCGGGAGCCAAGCCCACCCGACCGGGTGTGGCGACAACAACAGATGACTCAGGGGCGGCCCGCGGATGGGTGACCGCGAAGTAGATCAGCAGCTCGTCGAGCGGGCGCAAAAAGGCGACAAGCGGGCTTTCGAGCTGCTGGTTCTGAAGTACCAGCGCAAGCTGGCGAGATTGTTGTCGCGACTGGTGCGCGACGCCGGCGAGGTCGAGGATGTGACGCAGGAGGCGTTCATCAAGGCCTACCGTGCGCTGCCGAGCTTTCGCGGAGATAGTGCGTTTTACACTTGGCTTTACCGGATCGCGATCAACACGGCCAAGAATTATCTGGTCGCGATCGGACGACGGGCGCCGACTTCGACGGGTTTCGACCACGAGGAGGCCGAGAATTTTGAGGACGCCGAGCAGCTGCGTGACTCGAGTACGCCGGAGAACGAGCTGCTGGGCAGAGAAATCGCGACTACGGTCAACAAGGCCATGGACGCGTTGCCGGACGATCTGCGCACGGCGATAACCCTGCGCGAGATCGAGGGCTTGAGTTATGAAGAGATTGCCAACGTGATGAATTGTCCGATTGGCACGGTGCGTTCCCGGATATTTCGGGCGCGCGAAGCGATCGCGGCAGAGCTGCGGCCGCTGCTGGGGACTGACAAGGACCGGAGATGGTAATGGGTAATTTCCAAGCTCTGCCGGACGGAGACTCCTCCGCTCGGCCGACGGCTCAGTTGACCGAGGTGACGGCGGAGGAAGTCTCGCTGCTGGTGGATGGCGAGCTCGACGCCGATCGGGTCGATCGCGTTTGCCGTGGCCTGCGCGAGCGCGCTGCCGTGGAAACGTGGGTGTGCTACCACGTCATCGGCGATTCGCTGCGCGGACAATGCGCTCTGAGGGCGGGCTTCTCGGGGCGCTTCTCGGCGCAGCTTGACTCCGAACCGACGGTATTGGCGCCGCCGCGACCGCGGCCGGCACCGGCGGCCGTCGCCCTTGCGATCGCGGCATCGGTCGCGGCGGTTGGCGTGGTCGGCTGGATCGCCCTGGCGACGATGCCAGTGCCGCCCGAGGCGGTGGCGACCGCGCAGCAAGCTGGCGCCGTGAGGCCGGCCGACGCACGCCGCCCAGTAGTCAACGAATATCTGCTGGCGCACCAGGAGTACTCGCCGACGACGGCAATCCAGGGCGTGCGTCCGTACCTGCGCGCTGTTGCCGCCGACGACCAGGATGCCCCGCGGTAGGGCCTCGCTCTGCGGGCGGGCGGGGGTCGCGCTGATTGCGCTCCTGTTCTCGCGCGCCGGAGCGGCGCAGGACGCTGCGGAGTGGTTACAGCGCGCCGCGACCGCTGCGCGCCAGCAGAACTATTCGGGCACGCTCGTCTATCAGCACGCCGGACGGGCCGAAACGTCGCGCCTGCTGCACATGGTGGACGAGAAGGGCGAGCACGAGAAGCTCGTCAACCTCGACGGCCCGGCGCGCGAAGTCATCCGCAACAACGAGCAGGTCCGCTGCTACTACCCCGACGCGAAAATCATCCGGGTCGAGCCGCGGACCTACCGCAATGCCTTTCCGTCGCTGCTGCCGCAACAGCTCGATACGCTGGCCGTGTACTACTTCTTCCGCAAGGCCGAAACCGCGCGCATCGCCGGGGTCGAGACGCAGGCGGTCCTGTTCGAGCCGAAGGACGGGATGCGTTATGGCCACAAGCTGTGGGCCGATCTGAACTCGGGGCTGCTGCTCAAGGCACAGCTTCTGAACGAGCGAAGCGTGCCCATCGAACAATTCGCGTTCACGGACATCCAGATCGGGATCAAGCTCGACCGCGACACGGTCCGGCCGACCTTTACGCCGCCGCCCGCCGACTGGCAGATGCGAGAGTCGCTTCCCGGTGACGTAGTGCAGCAGGACACCGGGTGGACGGTCAAGGAGCTGCCGCCGGGGTTCGCCAAGGTCGTCGAGGGCTATCGCACGCTGCGCGGTAAACCGGTGGCGCATCTGGTGTATTCCGACGGCCTGGTCGCGGTCTCGGTGTTCGTCGAGCCGACGCCGCAAGCCCCACAGCCGATCGGCCTGTCGCAGACGGGCGGCATCAACGTCTACAGTCGCCAGCTTGACGATCATCTGGTGACCGTGCTGGGTGAGACGCCCGGCTCCACAGTCCGGCAGATCGCGTACTCCGTCGCGCACCGTTAGCGCGACACGCTGCACCACGCACACCACAGGGGAAACGCAGCATGAATCTTCGTATCTGGACGATCGTCGGCGCGTTGCTCGCCGCGATGTCGTTGGTGCCGGCCGCCGCGGCCCAATCGAGCCGTGGCCTTCCGGACTTCACCGAGCTCTACGAGCAGCAAGGCCCGGCGGTCGTCAGCATCGACGTCACGCAGACCGTCAAGCGCTCGCAGGGTCCCGAGTTATCCGAAGACGATCCGTTCTACGAGTTCTTCAAGCGATTCGGCCAGACTCCGCGCGGTCGCGAACGACAGCGCGACCTCGAGCAGCAGTCGGTGGGCTCGGGGTTCATCCTCTCTGCAGACGGCTATGTGCTGACCAATGCGCACCTGGTCGACGATGCGAACGAAGTTCTGGTGAGGCTCGCCGACAAGCGCGACTACAAGGCGAAGGTCGTCGGCATCGACAAGCGTACCGACGTCGCGGTACTCAAGATCGACGCGACGGGCCTTCCCAAGGTCACGATCGGCGATCCCGAGAGACTCAAGGTGGGCGAGTGGGTGGCCGCGATCGGCAAGCCGTTCGGACTGGAGAACACCATCACCGCCGGCATCGTGAGTGCCAAGGGCCGCGAGCTCCCCAACGAGACCTTCGTGCCTTACATCCAGACCGACGTACCGATCAACCCCGGCAATTCGGGCGGACCGCTGTTCAATATGAAGGGCGAGGTGGTCGGCATCAATTCGCTGATCTACAGCCGCACGGGCGGCTACATGGGGCTGGCGTTCGCGATTCCGATCGATGTTGCGATGAGCGCAGTCAAGCAGATCCAGGAGAAAGGCCGCGTGACCCGCGGACGCATCGGCGTGCAGATCCAGGAAGTCAACAAGGAAACCGCTGACGCGTTCGGGCTCTCCAAGGTCGCCGGAGCGCTGGTCAACTCGGTCGAGAGGGGCGGTCCGGCCGAGAAGGCCGGCGTCGAACCGGGCGACATCATCCTCAAGGTGGACGGCAAGACCGTCAATTCGTCTTCCGAGCTCCCGCGCATCATCACGCAGGTCAAGCCGGGCGCGAAGATCACGCTCCAGGTCTGGCGCAAAGGCGCGGCCAAGGACTTGGCGGTGACGGTCACCGAGCTGAAGGAGGACGAGGCGCCGCGCGCCGCGCGCAAGGCGCCTATGGCGAAGGAGAAGGGCAAGCCCAATCGAATGGGGCTGGTGCTCTCCGATCTCAACGATGAGCAGAAAAAGGAGCTCGACCTCAAGAACGGAGTGCTAATCGAGGACATCACCGGCAACGCGCGCGGCAATATCCAGCCCGGCGATGTGATCCTGGCGGTGATCAGCAAGGGCGCAACCATCGATGCCCGGAGTTCCGAGCAGGTCAATTCACTCGTCGCCAAGCTAGAAAAAGGCGTGGCGGTCACTTTCCTCCTCCGACGCGGTGACGCGCAGTTCTACTCGAGCGTGAAGATCGGGAACGGCGCGGAGTAGGCCAGGCAAGCTCCGTGGAATCGGAGGCAGCTCTGGTGACGCTCACACTACTGGTCCGCGCCTACTGCCATCTGTGCGATGAGATGCGCGAGGTGGTTGCCCCGCTAGCTGCGGCAGCCGGCTGTTCCGTGAGCGAGATCGACGTCGACGCGGATCCTGCGCTGGAGGCCCGCTGGGGCGAGCGCGTGCCGGTACTGCTCGCGGGAGATCTCGAGCTTTGTCACTACCGCATCGATTGCGCGGCGCTCGCCGCGTATCTGGAGGGCGCAGCGCGCTGAAGCGAGACTTTCTCTCAGCTCGCGGCCTGCACTTCGGACTTCATGCCGAACCCCAAGTAGAGGGCGATCACCGCAATAACGACGTGCAGCGCCGAGTCTGCGGCGTTGTTCGCCACGATGCCCAGCAGCGGCGCGTCGCCGTAGTAGAACCCCAGCACTGCGACCAGGCCGTAGATTACGCCAAAGACCTGGAAGAAAACTCGCGAGGCCTTTTCGCTCATGACGCCGACGATGATGGCGACTACGCCCGTTGCGAGGTGAACGACGTTGTGCGCAGGATTGACGTCGAATATTCCGAGCAGCTTCCCGCCGGGATTGACCGCGGGCACCCAACCGAGCGCGCCGACGACTACGAACACGATACCGAAGATCACGGCAATCTGCTTCAGCGACATGTTGACTCCTCCTCGAGCTTTTTCATTCCGGCTTGTGACCGTCCCTCCCGCCGTTATCGGCTACGGTTCGGCTCGCGCGGCCGGATGCAGCCGCGAGGAGCGATCCGTGCGGGTACCGGCCATTTTGCGCCGACTCGAAGAGCGTGCCAACGAAGGATCGCGCCGGAGGCGGATTTCGGCTAAAATTCACGTGGATTCAAGATATTCCACCATCGACCGCGGCAGGCTGGCACCGCTTGGCCGTGGCCTAACCTGAAGGCAGCCAGAGCATCCGAGGGCACCGATGGGTGCCCTTCGCGTTTTCATGCAAAACGTACGCAACTTCTCGATCATCGCCCACATCGACCACGGGAAATCCACGTTGGCCGACCGCTTCATCCAGCGCTGCGGCGGACTGTCGGAGCGTGAGATGGGCGAACAGGTGCTCGACTCGATGGATCTGGAGCGCGAGCGCGGCATCACCATCAAGGCACAGACGGCAGCCCTTTCGTACCAAGCGCGCGACGGCCGCACCTATAGCCTCCATCTGATCGATACCCCGGGCCACGTCGATTTCGCCTACGAAGTTTCCCGCTCGCTCGCCGCCTGCGAAGGCGCGCTGCTGGTGGTCGACGCCTCGCAGGGCGTCGAGGCGCAGACGGTGGCGAATTGCTACGCCGCCCTCGAGCAGGGCGTCGAGGTCGTGCCGGTGCTCAACAAGATCGACCTGCCTGTTGCCGAGCCCGAGCGCGTCATGGCCGAGATCGAGGACATCATCGGCATCGACGCGAGCAACGCGATCCGGGTAAGCGCCAAGACCGGCGAGGGTGTCGATGACGTGCTCGAGGCCGTGATTGCCCGGATCCCGCCGCCCCAGGGCGATCCCGGCGCGCCGCTGCAGGCCCTGGTCATCGACTCCTGGTTCGACAACTACGTCGGCGTGGTGATGCTGGTGCGGGTGATGCAGGGAACGCTCAAGCCCAGGGACCGGATCCTGCTCATGGCAAGCGCCGCCGTGTTCAACTGCGAGCAGGTGGGTGTATTCACGCCGAAGTCGGTCGCGCGCCTCGAGTTGGCCGCAGGCGACGTCGGCTTTGTCGTCGCCGGAATCAAGGAGCTCAAGGCGGCGCGGGTCGGCGACACCGTGACTCACCTCGCGCGCCAGGCGGCAGCGGCGCTGCCGGGATTCAAGGAGGTCAAGCCGCAGGTCTTCGCCGGCCTGTACCCGGTCGAGGCCAACCAGTACGAGGCGCTGCGCGACGCGCTGCAGAAGTTGCAGCTCAACGACGCGTCTCTGCACTACGAGCCGGAGGTCTCCCAGGCGCTGGGCTTCGGCTTCCGCTGCGGTTTCCTGGGCTTGCTGCACATGGACATCGTGCAGGAACGGCTCGAGCGCGAATACGACATGGAGCTGGTGACGACCGCGCCGACGGTCATCTATCAGCTGCTGCTGCGCGACGGCACGATCGTCGAGATCGAGAACCCGGCCAAGCTGCCCGACCTGTCGCGGGTCGAGGAGATTCGCGAGCCGATCATCACCACGACGATCCTCACGCCGCAGGATTACGTCGGTCCGGTGCTCACCCTGTGCACCGAAAAGCGCGGCGTGCAGAAGAACCTGCAGTACGTCGGCCGCCAGGTCATGCTGAAATACGAGATGCCGCTTGCGGAGGTCGTGATGGATTTCTTCGACCGTCTGAAGTCGGTCTCGCGCGGCTATGCGTCACTCGACTACGAGTTCAAAGAGTTTCGCGCGGCCGATGTGGTCAAGCTCGATATCCTGATCAACG
>Ga0066710_100007196_pt1 | contig 10583 bp, 7 predicted proteins | sample GraSoiAngelo_159_FD_79666 | JGI IMG/M metagenome (GOLD analysis project Ga0066710, IMG submission 79666) | Grasslands soil microbial communities from the Angelo Coastal Reserve, California, USA - 14_1009_16_40cm | ecosystem: Environmental > Terrestrial > Soil > Grasslands | place: USA...
GCGCCTTCGCTGCGTCCGATCCAGTTACGCTGCATCAATTTGATGTGCTCGGGCCAGTCAATGGTGTCGAGATCGGCCAGCAACTGATCAGCATAGGCAGTAATGCGGAAGAACCATTGGTGTAACTTCTTTTTTTCAACTACGGCGTCACTCCGCCATCCGCGCCCGTCAATCACTTCTTCATTGGCCAGCACGGTCTTTTCAACCGGATCCCAATTGACGGTGGAAGCGGCACGATAAGCCAGTCGGAATTTGCTGAGAAACTCTTTGCGTTCCTTAACACCGAACGCCTTCCATTGCTTGGCAGTCAGCGGATCTACGCCCGGAATCTCTCTCGTGCCCTTGGCAGCCAGTTCCGATTCAAGCAAGGCAATCGGTCGCGCTGCATTGGAGCGGGGGTCATACCAGGAATTATAGAGCTGCAGGAAAATCCATTGCGTCCATCGATAATACTCCGGATGGGACGAATTGATTTCGCGGCTCCAATCGAACGAAATACCAATGAGTCTGAATTGTCTTTTGTAGTTCGCGGAGTACTTTGCGATCAGTTTGGCTGGATTGGTCTTCAACTTGATCGCCGCATTTTCGGCCGGCAGGCCAAAAGCATCCCATCCCATCGGGTGGAGAACATTGTAGCCGCGCATCCGGTAATAGCGGCTCAAAACGTCGGTTGGCACATAGTTGCGGCAGTGACCCACACTCAGGCCGTCGCCGGACGGGTAGGGGAAAAAGTCGAGAATATAAGCCTTGGGGCGATGATCAGCGGGAGCTGTTTTATAGAGTTCGTCTGCTTCCCATCTCCTTGCCCACTTGGGCTCAATTTGTTTTGGATCGTACCTTAGAATCGTCAAGAAATTCCTCTCTTTAGCCAAAGCTTCTCCATAGCCATCATCCCGCTTCAATCATGTCGAAACCTTTGTCAGATCAGCATCTCAGAGGCCGTGGTTAATCTTAGCAAACGGCTCTTTCTAGCGTCAAGGTGAATCCCCTTAGGAACCCGTCCCGAGCCTATGTTATACTTTGGGGCATTATCGGAAAGCAGGTTGAGCTAAAGGGTTCAAGGAGTAAAGAATGGCAATCCCTAAATCGGAAAAAATTTGGTTTAACGGAAACTTTGTTAAATGGGAGGATGCCAAGATTCATGTCATGTCCCATGTAGTCAATTATGGCAGTTCTGTATTTGAGGGAATTCGGTGTTATAACACGGCCAAAGGGTCGGCGGTGTTTTGCCTGCAGCAGCATGTACAACGGCTGATGAACTCGGCCAAGATTTATCGGATGGACGTTCCCTACTCGACCAAAGAGATTAGTCAGGCAATCCTGGAAACAATCCGTGAAAATAAAATGAGGGAGTGCTATATCCGTCCGGTGATTTTTCGCGGGTATGGAGAAATTGGCGTCAGCCCGCTCGGGTGCCCGGTGGATGTCGTTGTGGCGGTCTGGGAATGGGGAAAATATCTCGGGAAAGAAGCTCTTGAACAAGGCGTGGATGTCTGCGTTTCTTCGTGGACTCGGATTGCCCCCAATACGCTGCCTGCCTTAGCCAAGGCGGCAGCTAATTACATGAACTCGCAACTCATCAAGATGGAAGCCCTCAAGAACGGCTATTCAGAGGGAATCGCTTTGGACAACTCAGGCTATGTCAGCGAAGGGAGCGGCGAAAACATCTTCTTGATCAAAGACGGTGTCGTGCACACGCCTCCGCTGGGATCCTCAGTACTTCCCGGTATCACGCGTAATATTGTTATCGAGATCTGCCAGGATCTGGGAATTGCGGTTCATCAGCAGGTTATTGCTCGAGAATTCCTTTACTTGACGGATGAGGCTTTCTTCACCGGCACCGCTGCGGAGGTGACCCCGGTCCGAAGCATAGACAAGATTCCTGTAGGCATTGGCTCGCGAGGCCCAATCACGGCTAAGATTCAGGAAAAATTCTTCGGAGTCGTCAGCGGAACCTACGAAGATAAACACGCCTGGCTGACCTTTGTGAGATGATCCTTCCCCACTTAAGCCAGAATCCTTCCCGAATAGTGTTGAAGGTCTGATGTCGATGTGCCGATAAAATCTAAGGCCAAAAGTACAGTCTAAAGGTCACTTAGCTACAATCTTCCATCCCGGAGTAACCCATCATGAGCGTAAGCATTGATGATCTTCTCAGAATGGCGTGTGGGCGTAAGGCCTCAGATTTGCACCTTAAAGTCGGTAACTATCCCTATGTTCGCGTTGACGGCGAATTAGTGCCCCTGATCGAAACCAAGCGCCTCACAGCCGAAGACACGTTAGGGATTGCTCTCGGCATGATGACCAATCGTCAGAAACAAAAGTTCAAAGAAAATACCGAGCTAGACATGGCCTATGGTGTGGCTGGCTTAGGAAGGTTCCGTTGCAATTTCTTCCAGCAGCGGGGTAGCATCGCTATAGTGCTTCGCGTTATTCCCACCCACATTTACACTATAGAAGAACTGAAATTACCAAAAGTTCTGGACAAAATCTGTCAAGAAACGCGAGGCCTGGTCTTAGTAACCGGAACAACCGGAAGCGGCAAATCAACAACACTGGCTGCCATGATCGACCAAATTAACTCAACCCGAACCCAACACATTATTACTATCGAAGACCCGGTCGAGTTCCTCCATCGCGACAAGAAATCGTTTGTCAGCCAACGGGAGGTAGATGTCGACACCAAAAGTTTTGGAGAGGCCTTGCGAAGTGCACTGCGTCAGGATCCAGACGTGATCCTGGTGGGTGAAATGCGGGATCTTGAAACCATCCACACCGCTTTGGTAGCCGCTGAAACAGGCCACTTGGTACTAAGTACGCTTCATACCCAGGATACAACCGAAACTATTCAACGGATCATTACCGTGTTCCCTCCCCATCAGCAAAACCAGATTCGTTTGCATTTGGCCAGCGTACTGAAGGCTGTTATCTCTATACGGCTCATTCGAAAAGCCGATGGCCAGGGGCGAGTTCCGGCTGTAGAGATCTTGGTCTCAACAGAGTTCGTTCGCGATTGCATCATCAATCAGGACAAGACTAGAATGATTCGCGATGCGATTGCTACCGGTACATCCCAGTACCGCATGCAGACTTTCGATCAGTCCATCTACAGTCTTTACACGGAAAAGCTCATCACCTATGATGAAGCTCTGAAGCAAGCGTCGAATCCAGACGAATTCAAGCTTCGTGTCGAAGGCATTCGTTCTTCTACTGATGCGGCCAAAGAAGAGATGGAAAGAACCATCAACCAATTCGAAAGACTCCACCAGTGAGCCCAAATCGAATCGAGGCTTTACTGACCAAGAATTATTTGCCTTTGCCCTCAAGAAACTGGACCTCAGGCCTTATCCCACCTCCGAGCTTCGAAAAAAACTTCTGAATGCTTCAGGCGACAAAGTTCTGGTTGATACGATCATCCAAAGATTAACCGCCTGCGGGTACATTGACGACAGAAGGTACGTTGAACTTTACGTGCAGTCTAATCGCTCTCGAAAGCACCACAGTCGTTTTCGCATTGAACGTGAATTGAGAGCCAAAGGTTTAGACCCAGCACTGATCGACCACGTGCTGGAGGAAGTTTATCCCCCGGCTGACGATTCCGCACAGTTGGTTAGCGCTCTGGGAAAAAAGTTAAAGACCCTGTCCTTACCAATGGATGCAAAAAAACTGGGCAGGCTTTATAATTACCTCGTTCGGCGAGGCTTCCAGGAGGAAGCTATTCACCGTGAATTGACGAGACGATTCAAAAATCAAATCCAATCCGAACCCTGAGGGGGTTAACTTGACCGGGCACCAAATCCGACAACTCTTTCTGGAATACTTCCAGCAACATGGGCATCGCATCGTCAAAAGCTCGTCTCTTGTGCCTGCCAATGATCCAACATTGCTGTTTACCAATGCAGGTATGAATCAATTTAAGGACGTCTTCTTGGGAAGAGAAAAAAGGGATTACGTTCGCGCAGCTTCTTCTCAAAAATGTGTCCGGGCAGGTGGCAAGCACAATGACTTGGAGAATGTCGGAAAGACGGCTCGGCATCATACCTTCTTCGAGATGCTGGGAAACTTTTCCTTTGGCGATTATTTCAAATCAGAAGCCATTCCCCTGGCTTGGAATCTGGTAACCCGAGAATATGGAATTGATCAAGACAGGCTCTGGATAACGATTTACCAGGATGATGAGGAAGCCTTTGCAATCTGGAATCAGAAAGTTGGAATCTCGAGCGAACGAGTTTTTCGTCTGGGAGAAAAGGATAATTTCTGGGCCATGGGAGACACGGGTCCGTGTGGCCCTTGTTCGGAAATTCACTTCGACCAAGGCCCTGCAGCCAGTGAGTCAGGACATGTCGAGTGCCAGTTTCCATGCGATTGCGGACGCTATGTGGAGATTTGGAACCTGGTCTTCATGCAGTTTGATCGTGACTCTTCGGGAAAGTTGACTCCGCTTCCCAGGCCTTCGATCGACACTGGCATGGGATTGGAAAGAATCACAGCAGTGTTACAAGGTAAAACCAGTAACTTTGAGACAGATTTATTGAAGCCTCTTATTTTGCAGGCAGCGGAGATTGCTCAGCGAGATTATGGTGAGGGTTTCTCTGACGATATTTCTCTGCGTGTCATTGCCGACCACTCCAGAGCGGCTGCTTTTCTGATCAGTGACGGGATAATTCCTTCCAATGACGGCCGGGGATACGTTCTTCGTAAAATCTTACGACGCGCTATTCGCCATGGGAGATTGCTAGGGATAGAAGATCCTTTCTTGTACAAGATGACCAGTCACGTCGTGGAGCTTATGAAGGACCCTTATCCGGAATTAGTATCTACGCGCGAGTACGTGGCCAAAGTGGTTAAGAACGAGGAGCAGCGATTTTCTTCAACCATCCGAATTGCTATCGATCAATTGACCGAAAGCCTCTCACGCATCGAAAAGCTTCCCGAATCCGAGCGGGTTCTTACCGGGGACATGATTTTCAAATTTTATGATACTTTTGGGCTTCCGATCGACCTCATACAAGAGATTGCCGAGGAGACTAATGTAAAGTTGGATGAAGCCGGTTTCAATGCCAAACTGGAAGCTCAAAGAGAGAGAGGCAAGGCCAGTTGGAAAGACACGCCGGCACAGCAAGCTAAGTCCGCGCTGGTTCCCGGTCCAGAAAAGACGATCTTCGTTGGATATTCGGACCTTCAAGTCGAAGACGCCAGAATTGTTGGCATAGCTGTGGGGGGCATACGCGTGGAGCTACTTCGATCCGGAGAAAGCGGCGACGTTTTCCTAGATAAGACTCCGTTCTATGCAGAGACTGGAGGACAAGTGGGGGATACGGGGCTTTTAGAAGGAGACAATTCGGAAGCCATTGTGCACAATACTCACGCTCCAATTCCTGGATATTCGGCGCACGAAGCCAAATGTATTCGTGGCACGCTACGAGTTGGAGAGTTCGTTCGAGCCAGAGTGGATCTAGAAAGACGCTTATCTATTGCCAAAAACCATACGGCAACCCATTTGTTGCATGCCTCACTTCGAAATTTGATTGGATTTCACGTGAAACAGGCCGGTTCCTTGGTCGCTCCTGATCGTCTTCGCTTTGATTTCACCCACTACACTTCTCTCTGGCCGGAGGAAATTTCTGAGATTGAAGATAGGGTCAATGCCATCGTAATGAAAAATTCACAGGTAACCACTTCTATCAAAGACCTTAATGCCGCCATTTCAGAAGTTGCCATGGCATTGTTTGGAGAGAAATACGGAGATAGGGTACGAGTGGTTTCGGTGGACAATTTCAGCAAGGAACTTTGTGGTGGAACTCATGTGTCCAGGACTGGCGACATTGGCTTGTTCAAGATCATAGGCGAAGGTGGGATCGCGGCCGGGGTCAGACGAATTGAAGCCATAACGGGACCTGGAGCGTTGAATCGATTCAGGGAGGACGAGCAACTAGTCTCCCAGCTTGAGGAAATTTCCCGAGGTAAACGGACTGAGTTACCCATGATCCTGGAAAGGTATCAATCAAGCATTAAGGGGTTAGAGAAGGAACTGGAGCAACTCAAGTATCGGTTGGCTAAGAATAAGATCCAAGCAATCCTGGAATCTGCTCTTATCGTTAAAGATGTAAAGATCTTAACTGGTATTGTCGATGATCTGGACAAGAGTTCTCTGAGAAACTTGGCAGATGAACTCAAATCAAAATTGGAAAAGGGAGTTGTGGTCTTAGCCACATCGAATAGTGATAAAGTTTCTCTCGTGGCGACAGTAACTTCCAACCTAAACCCCAAGCTCCATGCAGGTAAATTAGTTAAAGAGATATCGTCTATTGTAGGTGGCAGTGGCGGTGGTCGCCCGGAAATGGCCGAAGCAGGAGGCAAGGATCCAAGCAGAATGGCACAAGCCCTCCAAGCGGTAGGCGCCTATGTGGCCTCAGCTCTTGTAAATTAGGCAAATAAGCAAAAATGCCATCATCCTTGAAGGAATTAATAAGTCAAGGCCGCCTGATTTAGACTTTTGTAAGATTCTCGATATCCATACTATATTCAGGGATGTTTGGAAACCTAGCATTTCTTTGTTTGGGCCAAGTAATCTGATTTAATCTGATTCCAGAGTTATTGTATTATCTGTTTATTTATTATAAACTTATAGCCTGTTTGAGGAGGCCAAAGTCCATTGAAGTATAGGGTAAGAGGTTTGGTCACACTGATAATACTGTCTTTCTCAGCGAAAAACGTCGTTGAGGGCCAGGAAATTGTCAAAGTAACTGGCAAAGATGGCAAGAAGATTTATGCCAATACCGAAGAGGTTTATCAGCTTGTCGACAACGCTAACCCGTCCGCAACCGTCAAAATCCAAACCACTCCTGGTGATAAGAGAGCATCCCAAGAGATTGATAATTTGATTGACCATATCTCCGGGCAACATGGTGTCGATCCTGAATTAGTTAAGGCCGTTGCCAGAGTGGAGTCTAATTACAATCCTCGTGCAGTTTCCTATAAAGGCGCCTTGGGGCTGATGCAGCTCTTGCCCGGAACTGCTAAAAGATTCGGGGTATTCAATGTGTGGGACCCCCAGCAAAATATCGAAGGCGGGGTTAAGTTTTTGAAGTTCTTGAGTGGAATGTTTCCCAATAACCTTCCCTATGTGTTGGCCGCTTATAATGCAGGAGAAAACGCGGTGGTTAGACATCGGGGGATTCCGCCTTACCGTGAAACCCAAGCTTACGTTCGCAGGATTACCGGCCTTTATAAGAAAGGATCCGTTCTGACCGCAGGAAGTGAACCGGATGGAGGCATCGTCTGCTATCGTGACGAGGTGGGTCGCGTCGTCTATTCTAATTTGGAGACAGCCTTCCCTTAAGCTATTTTCCAAAACCCTTGATGGAATTAGGACGAACCAGAAGCTATAGGATTCTTTCCTTCCTCAGACCTAAAAATGGATGGACTCTTCCCTCTCCCTTCACGACCGCTGTTTGTTGCGTTCTTCTGCTCACATTCTGCGAGCCCTCTGTTGTTAGGAATTCCTTCTCTTCCAAAAAGAACAATGTCATTTCTTCAAAACGGGAACTTGCCTTAGATTATTTTGCTCAAGCAGTTCAGATGAGAACCTCACTCGAAAGCAGGCCAAAGAGATTGCGTACCTTACCCGAATATCTGAACGTAATTATCAAATTCAGGTCGGTTTATTACACCTCGCCGGTATCGTCGAAAGCGGATGATGCCTTGATGGCTGTGGCCGAAATTTACCAGATGATGGCTAATGATTTCAGAGAGCTGAAATATTTTCGTCAGGCCATCAAGGCCTATGCTTTCTTGGAAAAGGAATATCCCGGTAACCCTTATTGTCCGGAAGCCCTGTTTAATTCCGCCGAAATTTATCTAAATGATCTGAATGATCCGAAAACCGCTCAAGAGACTCTTAAAGACCTTCTTAGGAAATACCCGCAAACCAAGCAAGCTCGCGATTTACGCACCCGTCTGTACGATCGGAAGGAGGAGTCAAAGCAATCAAAGAAGTCAGCACCTGGAACCGTCGCTTCTGACCCCCGGTCACTCTCATCGGGGGGAAAAGAAGAAAACTCATTGGTCGAGGCCGCAAACGGGGGTCCGAAAATCAGCGCGGAGATTTTGGAAACTTCCGAGCCTAAACTCTCTAAAAATCTCAAGAACCGAAGCGAAGGCCCAGGAAGTCCGAAGAAGACAGAAAAACTCGGGAACATCAAGAATGTCCGTTTCTGGAATTCGGATGAACGCATGCGGTTGGTAATTGATATGGATGATGAGGCCAGGCATAGGGATGGAACGCTGGATCATCCTGCCAGAATATTTCTAGATATCGATAATGCCAAGCTCTCACCCGAACTAATGGGGAAGACGTTCTCGCTCGATGGTCCTTACCTTCGCCAACTGCGGCTAGGCCAGGCGAAGGAGAAGGTCGCCCGCATCGTTCTGGATGTGGACGAAATCCAGAAATATCATGTCTCAGATTTGATTAATCCTTTTCGCATTGTGATCGATATCCAGAACCCTGCTGCTGATGGGCAACAACAAGCACGCTCGAAGCCAAGCCAAAAGGCCTGGAGAATAAAACGAGGGGATCCTTTGTCTGATGAATTGACAACGATTTCACCTTCGATGCTCAGTGATGCTCTTCCATCCAAGAAAGCAATCCTGTTAGAAGATCTTGCCCCAGAGAAAAAATCGATCTCCAGGGCTCAGTCAGCCAATCCTGGAAACACGGAAGAGCTCAATAAGTCTCAAGGTGAAATTATCTCGACAGGAAATGACGCTACCAAGAAGGCAGTTAAGCCCGACAGCGAGAAAAGGAGTCCCGAAAACGCTCTGGTTTCTCGGGAGGCTCGACCCAAGAGTGACGGAACTCTTTCTCTGACAAGAACCTTGGGGTTAAAGATTGGCAGAATCGTTATTGATCCAGGTCATGGCGGCTATGACACAGGCACAGTGGGCCCTTCTGGACTTCAAGAGAAGGACTTGGTTTTAGACATTTCGCTGAAGTTAAAAAAGCTTGTTGAAGAAAGGTTGAACGGGGAAGTCATCCTCACTAGAACAGATGATAGCTTCATTCAGCTGGAGGATCGGACGGCGCTTGCCAATCAGAGTCAGGCAGACTTGTTCATTTCGATTCATGCCAATTCCAGTCCGAATCGAAGAGTGAGCGGCGTAGAAACTTTCTTTCTAAACTTCGCCACCACGGCTGACGTCGAAGAAATTGCCGCACGTGAAAATTCTAGTTCTCAGAAAACTGTCTTCGAATTGCAAGACTTGGTGAAAAGGATCGCCTTAAAAGAGAAACTGGATGAATCCAGAGAATTCGCTCAGACGGTTCAAAAATCGATGGCCAATCACTTGCAGAAAACTCGGCCCAGCACTAAGAACCGAGGCGTGAAACAGGCTCCCTTCATCGTCCTTATTGGGGCCAGTATGCCTTCGATTCTTTCTGAAATTTCTTTTGTGAGTAATCCCTCTGACGAAAAGCTTCTCAAATCTCCAAACTATCGCCAGAAAGTTGCCGAAGCATTATGCAAAGGAATTGAAGATTACGTCAGGAGTTTGAGCGGCATAAGAACCGCTCGGAATATGGAACAATAGACGTTATCCGTCATCCTATCGATGCCCCCGATCTTCTTGCCTCGTACTGGCGGATCTTATCCTCCTGCTTTAGGGTCAAACCAATGTCATCCAAGCCATTCAACAAGCAATAGCGCCGGAATTCATTCACTTCGAAGCTAAAGTCCAAACCATCATCCGAACTAATTTTCTTTCTTTCTAAGTCCACACGTAATTGAAAGCCCAGGGTTCTTCGCACTCGCCGGAAAATTTCATCCACCGGTTTCTCCGCTAGTTGCACTGGAAGCATGCCGTTTTTGAAGCAGTTGTTGTAGAAAATATCCGCAAAGGAAGGAGCAATGATACACTTAAAGCCGTAATCCAGAAGGGCCCAAGGAGCATGCTCGCGGGATGACCCGCAACCGAAGTTTGATCGCGTCACCAGGATCTCAGCTCCGTGGTAACGAGCTTGGTTCATTTCAAAGTCCGGATTTAGATTGTTGCCATCGACAAGGCGCCAGTCGAAAAAAAGAAACTGCCCGAAGCCCGTGCGTTCAATACGTTTCAAGAATTGCTTGGGAATAATTTGGTCGGTGTCAACATTAGGTAAATCCAACAGAGTAACAATCCCTGTGAGTTTGGTAAATGGTTTCATAACTGACCTATTCCTCGCGCCGTTAATGAGAGTGGTCGCAATCCTGGCCTAGGGTTACTTGGTGGCGACGAAGTTCAAACTTTGGTCAAGTTTGTTAACCTGCCGTCCCCTCACGCCCTGCCCTCTCCCTGGGGAGAGGGTGGCCGCAGGCCGGGTGAGGGGTCATTGCTTTAGGAGACCCGACCCTTGGCGGTAAGAAGTTGCTAGCTACTCCTAGTTCAGTTGGTACTGTCGCACATCCACAAAGTGACCTTCGATTGCGGCGGCGGCGGCCATGAGGGGGCTGACGAGATGGGTTCGTCCTCCCCTGCCTTGACGGCCTTCAAAGTTACGATTGGATGTGGAGGCACAGCGTTCTCCCGGCCTGAGAATATCAGGA